>PVMS01180523.1_pt1 | contig 10230 bp, 7 predicted proteins | sample 1853461 | NCBI WGS metagenome assembly PVMS01 (sample SAMN08582032, study PRJNA380276) | Marine sediment metagenome, whole genome shotgun sequencing project. | isolation source: ocean sediment barecode stripped | collected 2017
TGCAGTTCTGCGGCGCGGCCGGTGTCGACATCGACACCATCACCGCCGAACAGCGTAAAGAGCAACAGTGCCGGGATTGCTGCGATAAAAGCGTATTTGATACGCGAGCGAACGACGCCGGGGATATCGGTCTCCTGTGTCGTCGCTGATACGACAGTGGTGTCGGATACGGGAGCCAGGTTGTCACCGAAAGCCGCGCCGGACAGGATCGCGGCAAAAAGCCAGACCGGATCAGCCCCCAGGCTAAGCCCGGCGGGGTACATCAAGGTGCAAAACGCGACAGTCGTACCGTATCCCGTACCGACCGCCGTGCCGAATGTTGCGGCAAGCACGAAAGTTGCGCCGACGAAGTAGCCGCCCGTCGCGCTTGACTGGCCACCGAGCCAAACGAGTCCGTCGACAAGACCGCCAACACGTAAAACCTGGGCGAACATCCCGGCCCAGAACCACGCGATGATCGTCACTGTCGCGATTGGATTCGCCATGCCCGTGAACACGGAATTCGCGTAATCGGCCCAGCGACTTCGACATAGCAACATACCAGCCGTGAGGCCGCCGATCATCCCGAGGATTAAGCCGTATTCGCTTGGTGTGCCGGCAACCGATATCGAAATTGCCCAGACGACGAAGAACAATAACGGTACGGCGGCTCCAATGCGCCCGCCGTAGAATTTTAAAGTTGGTTCCATAGCTGCACTCACTAGATTAGCCGAAAACAAGGATACGCAGATTTGAGTGTCCGCGAACACTCTCGAGCATGACCGGTCACCCACGTCAAAACCGAAACTTCTTTTGAATCAGCGACTTACGAACTGGCACGTTTCCTGCTTTATAGACTGTACGGAACAATGTACGCGCGCAGACAGCGCGCTTTTCGGACAGGGCACGATGCAAGACACATCTGGGCAGGACAGGGTATTGACGCCGGTTTCTAAAAAGAAATTTCGCGCCGTTGTCGGCGCGATCGGCGTTCTGGTACTCATCGGCGTGATCTGGTTTGCGAGCCCGGGTTTTTCAAACCTGATTAGCACTGACATTACAGTTTCAAGACAGCAACTGCGTTTTGCAACGGTCGAACGCGGCGATGTGCGACACGACGTCGCGGTGCAAGGTCGCATCGTCACAGCGAACAGCCCGGCATTATTTGCTCCTGCCATCGGCACGGTGCACTTGAACGTGAAGCCGGGTGACCCGATCGTGCAAGATCAGTTAGTCGCGACGATAATCAGCCCCGAACTTGATAACCGGTTAGCGCAGGAGCGGACAATTCTGCAGCGCCTGTCGATCGATTTTGAGCGCCAGCAAATAGAAACACGAACCACGATTCTCGCGAGTAAGCAGGTTCTTGAATCGGCCGCCGTAGACCTTGAACTCGCGCGTAGCACCGAGTATCGAGCAGCTGAGAGTATGAAGGCTCGCGTGATCAGCCAGGCCGATTTCGAATTGACGACGGCGGAGCTGAAAAAATCCGAGCTGCTGTATCAGCATGCAATACAGAACCTCGCGCTCCAAAAGGAACATCTCGAATTCGAATTACGCGCCAAGAAACTGGAAGTCGATGGCCAGCAATTGATCGTCAGCAATGTTGAACGCCAGGTGCGCGAACTCGAACTTAGATCTCCGATAACGGGTGTTGTCGGAAGCGTCAATGTTCGTGATCGCGATGTCATTGCCCGTGACACCTCGATCGTCATGTTGGTTGACCTGACCGCCTTCGAAATCGAAATTAACATTCCAGAAAGCTATGCCGATGATCTCAGGCTTGGATTGTCAGCCGAAATCGTGGTCAACAACGAGACCCATGAAGGTCAACTCACGGCTATTTCACCCGAAGTCACCAACGGTCAGGTAACGGGTCGCATTCGGTTTACCGGCGATACGCCGTCGGGCCTACGTCAAAACCAACGTTTGTCAGCCAGCATTTTGATTGAGTCGCGCTCCGGCGTATTAAAAGTGAAACGCGGTGCGTTTGTGCAGTCGGGTGGGGGCAAAACTATATATCGAGTCGATGGTGATACCGGCGTGCGCACTGAGATCCAGTTGGGTGCCCGCGGATTGCGCGACGTAGAAATTTTATCCGGTCTCGACGACGGCGAGGAAGTCATAATCTCGAGCATCGATACGTTCAACGGTGCCGAACTTGTATTCATATCGAAGTAGGAGTGAACGGAATGCTGAAGATGATCGATGTAAGCAAGATTTATCGTACGGAACTAATCGAAACCCATGCGTTGCGTAACGTAAACCTGGAAATAGAGGAAGGCGAATTCGTTTCTGTAACCGGCCCCTCCGGGTCCGGCAAAACGACGTTCCTGAACCTCACAGGGCTCCTCGAAAGTTTCGAGCAGGGAGAATATTTTTTCGACGGACAGAATGTCCGAGGTCTCAATGACAGCCAGATGTCCGAGATTCGCAACGAAAAGATCGGCTTCGTGTTTCAAAGCTTTAATCTAATTCCTGACCTGCCTGTTTTTGACAATGTCGATGTGCCGTTGCGTTACCGGCGATTGGGTGCGAAAGAGCGCCGCGATCGAATAGAGCGAGCGATTGCAACTGTCGGCCTGACGTCGCGGCTCAAACACTTGCCAACGCAATTATCGGGTGGCCAGCAACAACGTGTCGCGATTGCTCGCGCATTGGCGGGCGAACCCAGAATTTTGCTGGCGGACGAGCCAACGGGAAACCTGGACTCGGTAATGGCCGGGCAGGTCATGGAACTACTGCATGAGATCAACGGCAACGGTACTACGATCATCATGGTTACCCATGATCCTGAGTTGGCGAGTCGTGCACAGCGCAACATCCAGATTTTTGACGGTGAAGTAAGCGTGATACAGCCGCAAAATGCCGACGTGCTGGTTCAACGGGAGGGCGGTCAAAGTGCTCGCGTATAACCTTCAGCTCGCCTGGCGCTCACTGTTCCAGCGTCGTGGTTTGACGATCCTGATGATCGCCGCGATCGGTGTTGGTCTCGGGTTACTGATGACAATCCGAACGATGGCCTACCAGGCCCAGCAGCTACCTGCCGGCGAGAAGAGTTACCGGCTTCACTTGTTGCAGATGGACGGCCGCGGTGTCGAGGGTGATCAATTCGAACAGTGGTTTGAGGGTGACGCAGTTACTTACCGGGATGCACGCCTCCTGATCAATGCCGATACGGTTGCAGAGCAACAGACCTACCTTTGGAAGTCGGACGTCATTGTCAGTACAGAGGACAAGAATGTCCTGCCAAAACGTAGTCGCACATTGGTTGGGTTGGCAAACTTTTTCACGATGTTTGATGCGCCTTTTCTCTACGGCAGCACGTGGTCGGAGGAGGCTAATGACAGCGCCGAACCCGTTGCCGTAATCAGCAAGCGACACAACGACTATTTTTTCGGTGGAGAGAACAGCGTTGGCCGCAGGCTGAATCTGGGTACCCGCACTGTAACGGTGGTCGGTGTGCTGGATGACTGGTACCTCAACAGATCCTACTACGATATGAGCTTCGATCCAGCTCGCAGGGATGATGTTTTTATTCCCGACAGCCTCGCCCAGGAATTCAATCTGGTTCGTGCAATGGATTTGGGTTGTCCAGAGAGTGACGCGGATCGGGTAACGGATTTCTCTGCGTCTGATATTCAGGGATTGCTAAATTCGGAGTGCGCCTGGGTAATCTTTTGGGCTGAGCTGAACACCGATGTATCGATCCAGGAATACAAGGATGACATTGAGCAACACATGATTGCACAACAATCGCTCGGCCGATTCCCGCGCGAGCAACTGACCTACTTCCTGACAAGTGTTGTCGAACACATCGAACTTGTAGGCCAATTCCGCGGTCGTCAGGCTTTTCTGCAACTCATGAGTAACCTGTTTTTCGCGGTCTGCCTGATTAACGCTATTGGCATCCTGCTGGCTAAATTTACGAGCAAGTCTCGAGAGATCAGTTTGCGACGCGCGCTTGGCGCGAAGAAGACGACGATCATGTCGCAGCATCTGCTGGAGGTCGTAATTATCGGCTTGCTGGGAGGTTGTCTCGGCTTGATGCTCAGCTACGTGGGTTTGGCCGGAATGCGGAGTATCGTTGTTTATCAATCGGATTACACAGTAGCTGCGCAAGAGATTGCCCACGCGTTCCGCCTTGATTGGGTAATGATAGGAAGTGCGTTCGTCATCGCGATCGGCAGCACGATACTGGTTGGACTGTATCCCATTTGGCGAGTTTGCAACGGCAAGCCAGCGCAACAACTAAAATCACAGTAGGAAATCACATGGATATCAAACCCATTCTCCTCGCTCTCAAGCAGAACAAGATGCTGTCAATGCTAATCGTCTTGCAAGTGGCGTTTACGCTGGCCGTGGTCAGTAATTCGCTGTTCGTTACTACCGCTACACTCAAAGAGTGGAATCTGCCATCCGGGCTCAATAGCGAAAACATCATCAGCGTTCAAGCACAACTGTACGATAAGTCCGTGGACAGCCGGCAAGTGGTTATTGATGATCTGGAAAAATTCAAGCAGCTTCCCGGCGTCATAGACGCAACAACGGCTAGCCAGATTCCGTTTGGCGCAGAAGCTGTCAGCAATGTTTTTCTTGAAACGGGCGACGAGCCACAGGCCTACCGGACTAATATTTTCGACTTTGATGCCACCGGTATTAACGTGTTGGGCGTGACTTTGCTTGATGGGCGCGACTTCAACGAGTCTGAAGTAGTCCGACACGATCCTTCACAGAGCGACGCGCAGCCCGCGGTCGTAATGATCAGCACAAGCCAGGCGGAAGCACTGTTCCCCGACGAATCCGCAATTGGAAAAACTATCTGGCTGGAGCAGAACTCGCAGCCTGTCCAGGTGATCGGCATTTATAGCGACTTCATGAACGGGGAGAGTCTGAACTTTGAGGGCATGTCATTCCATACGATCATCCGCCCTGTAGTTTCCTGGCAACGCGGGGAAGATCCTAACTACCTGATCCGCGTTGAAGCAGGGATGGCGGAAGGTTTATTCGATGACATCAGCAATATTATTTATGGTACGCAAGGACGCTATTTGTATGTCCTCGAGCGGTTAACGCGTACACAAAAGCGCATGTACGATGGCCGCGGCAGCAATGCAGCAACCTTTTTGGTCGTGAGTCTCGTCCTCGTGCTGATTACCGGACTCGGTACGGCCGGGCTTGTATCATTTCTGGTCAACCAGCGGAAACAACAGATTGGGGTACGGCGTGCACTGGGTGCCAAGCGCCGTGATATAACGCGGTATTTCCTGGTCGAGAACTCGATACTTACCTGGACAGGACTGATTCTGGGCGGCGTCCTGACGCTGGTTATTACCTACGTGCTAACCGATAGCGCCGGGGAAAATATTCTGCAGATGAAATATCTGTTTATCGTGGCGTTCGGCCTATGGCTGGTCAACCTGGTGTCGGTCTACTTTCCTGCACGGCGCGCAGCCAGGATTGAGCCAGCGATTGTGACGCGTTCGGCCTGATACCTGGCGGATTTGTGCCTTGCGACTGCTCTACGTAGTCCATTTTACATGGTACGTTGTGGTCGGTGATGACTCCGAAAATTCTGATTATCGATGACAACGACGATGTCGCACAGGCACTCGGTGTCCTGTTCAAACTAAACAGGCTCGGCTGGGCGGGCGCCAGCACGCCCGAAGAGGGTCTGGCTCTGCTGGCCAAAGAGCATTTCGATCTTGTCATCCAGGACATGAATTTTTCACGGGATATGACGTCGGGTGAAGAAGGCAGACGCCTGTTCAGTGACATCAGGAACCTGCTGCCGGATATCCCGATCATTCTGATTACGGCCTGGACGGATCTCGAAAGCGCCGTGGACCTGGTTCGATCGGGCGCTTCAGATTACCTGGCCAAACCGTGGGATGACGACAAGTTGCTCGTCAGCGTCAATAACCTGCTGGAGCTGAACACGCTCCAGTCAGATCAGCGAGAAAGCGCGAGCAAGCGCAGCGCGAGCCGTCGTGAGCTGGAAGAAAACTACGATCTGTGTGACACGCAGTTCCAGAGCGATGCCATGTTGCAATTGCTACGCATGGCAACGCGTGTAGCCCCTTCAAGCGTGCCGATACTGATAACCGGACCGAACGGATCGGGCAAAGAAAAAATCGCTGAAGTTATTCAGGCGAATTCCCGTTGTGCCAAGGGACCTTTCATAAAAACCAATGTGGGTGCACTGCCGAGCAACCTGATGGAAGCCGAACTGTTTGGAGCAGAAGCGGGCTCCTATACGGGCATCGACAAACGACATTTGGGTCGCTTCGAGCGAGCGGACGGCGGCACATTGTTGCTCGACGAAATCGGCAACCTGCCACCCGATGGGCAAATAAAGTTACTGCGAGTACTCGAGACAGGTGAGTTTGAGCGGCTCGGTGGTAGCAAGACCATCAAGGTTGATGTGCGCGTCATTAGTGCTACCAACACCGATTTAGCAGTGAGTATCGAGGCCGGCGAGTTTCGAGAGGACCTGTATTACCGCCTCAATGGCATCGAGCTGAAAGTGCCTGCGTTGCGTGATCGCCGCGAAGATATTTTGCCGTTGGCTAATTGGATTGGCGGCAGCGAGTGCCAATTGGATGACGACGCAAAAGCTGTGCTGCGCCAGTACGACTGGCCCGGCAATGTGCGCGAACTGCAGAACACGATCAAGCGAGCAATGTTGCTAAGCCAGGGAACGGTAATCGGTGTAGAGGCGTTGGGGATTGAAGCATCAGCACTGTCACCCACACGAGTTGTCGACGTGGATGCGGATGATATCGTCACAGCGTTACAACAGTCCGAAGGCGTAGTATCAGAGGCGGCCCGCATACTTGGGCTGAGCCGATCGGCTTTCTACCGACGGGTGAAGAAGTTTAATATTGACCTTCCATGAAGAAACCTTCGCTTAAACGCCGGCTGTTGCTTCACATCGGCTGCGCCATCATTTTTCAAACTATCCTGTTTTTCCTCGTCGTCTACTGGCAGCTCGATTATCGTATCTGGCTGCCGGTCAGCACACTGCTGACATTGATATTGTTAGTTGTTGCAATCAAATGGTTCCTCGCCCCTATCGGCGAAGTCGTTTCGGCGCTGGAAACTGGCGTTAGCGCAATGAAGGATAACGATTTCAGCATCACAATTCACAACAAGCAATTTGACGAGCTGGACACGATCGTTCAGCTCTACAACGATTTGTGTGCGGTGTTACGCAATGAGCGCTCGGCACTGATGCAAAGGGAAGTATTGCTGGATAAAATTGTCCAGTCGACACCCGTGGCGATGATACTGACTAACGATGCGGATCAGATTGTCTATAGCAACAGCGCAGCACGAACGCTGTTGCAGGATCAGCGACTTGAGGGTCAGGCCCTTGCCGACTTGATCAGGGATATTCCCGACGACATGCGGCGGGCAACGATCGAGCGGCGCGACGGCCTTTTCACTGCATCGGTACGCGGTGAAACCGTCGTCTACAGCCTTAACTGCCAGAGGTTCTTACTGCAAAACCAGCCGCATCACCTCTATCTGTACAAAAATCTGACCACCGAAATTTCCCGCAATGAAATCGCTTTGTGGAAACGGGTTATTCGGCTCATCAGCCATGAGCTGAATAATTCGCTGGCACCTATATCTTCGATGACAAGTTCTGCGAAGAAAATACTCAAGCAACAAGAAAACCTGGACATGCTGCCGGACATGCTCGATACGATTGAGCGACGGGCGCAGCGGCTGTTCGAATTTACACGTCAGTACGCGCGTTTGGCGCGACTTCCGGCTGCTCGGAAACAACCGGTGAAGATCGCGGATTTCCTGAGCGATATTGAAAAAATTTGTGACGTGATGGTTAGCGTTGATATTCAGACCGATACCTTGTCCATGGATTCGGCGCAGATCGAACAGGTTTTGATTAACATCGTAAAAAATGCAAAAGAGTCGGGCTCCGAATTGGATGATGTGAAGTTGTCGGTGCGTCAAGATAAAAACGAGATTCAGTTTGAAGTTACCGACCGGGGAAGCGGCATGGGAAGCGAACAAATGTCGCAGGCAATGCTGCCGTTTTACACAACCAAAAAAAGTGGCACGGGCATCGGGCTGCCGCTATGCAATGAAATTATCACCGGCCACGGAGGCCGCCTGCGTATAGGCAATCGCGAAAACGGCGGCGTCCAGGTGCTTTTTGGTATACCGCTACAAGAATAGTGTTTACTTGCGTTCTGGCGTGGCAAGGTCCTTGAAGAAATCCGCAATTGTTATCTTGGAAAGGTCGAGCAATTCGCCGGCATCCAGGAACGACCCGCTGCAGGAACTGCAGGTCTCGTACCAGATATGTCGCTGCTGAGGATCGACCACGCGCACCATGGATCCGCTGCATCGCGGACACTGATATTGATCCATCGCATTTTTCTGTTTTCCTATGCTGGCATCGCCTGTGTCGATGGCCACGGCTGCCCGATTGTCTCGCATAACTTCGATTTCGCCGGCGTCGAACCAGATTCCTTTGCAAATCACGCAGCGATCGACCTCGGTGCCTTCGAACTCGAGTTGCTCCATATCCGCCCTGCATTTCGGACAACGCATGGCACCGGACCAGAAAGCCCCGGCCTCCGCGCCACCGATTCCGATCGTGTATTGCGGCGCCGACCTCTGGCCGCTTGATTCCGCCGTGCTCGGTTTGCTGCGCTGACGGTGAAACAGGATTACAACAATCAACACTGCGGCAAGCACGCTGAGCAGTGTGTACGACTGGGAGTAGGTCGATTGGGTCGAAACCATCCCGTAAATTTTCGATCCGGCCGCGGTCCCCAGGTTTGCAATCGACATGTATATCGCAAACTGTGTCGCAGACAAGGTGCTGGAACAGATGGCCATGGCCAGCGCGATAACCGAGACCATCACCACGGGCAGCATCGCCACCCAAATTGACAGCATCACCCGAACGTAAAGTGTGTCGGCCCACAGGTGCTGCGTCTGTGCCAGCAAGAATGCGTGCACTCCGACTAATGTCATTGCCACGAATAGCATGCGTTTGGCACCCAGGCGGTCAATCAGCGGGCCGACCGAGAGCGCGACGACGGCACCGATCAAACCCATCATCGCAACCAACTGCGACCATTGTGCCGTTGTGTAGCCAAACAGTTTCACCGCCGCGATCGGCATTAATGCCTGACCATATCCGTATATCAGACCGTCCAGGAACATGATGCCCATTACGACCACGCTGCCGCGAACCCAGAGCACTTTGTTCACTCCGCCGAACACCGCACGAAATGAAATGTCGGCGCGATGCACCGTTGCCGACTTGCCACGCGTCCATGGCAATACTCGTTCATCCTCCCGCTCGAGAACAAAAATGATTGCCAGCAGTGCAATGCCGGCAACGGCCGCCGCAAGTATCGCCGTGGCTTTCATTCCCAACGTTGTAAGCAGCACACCGGATACCGCGGCCGTTACGCTCCAACCGACTGCCTTGCCAAAACTCATAAAGGCGTTGAGGCGGCCCTGCTCCCTGACTGGCGTCAAGTCGATCGACATGCCATCGACGGCGACGTCCTGTGTGGCTGCAAAACTATTGACGATTACGCCGATCACCATCAACAAGCCGACCTGCTCGGCGGGGTTCTTTATTAACATGAGCGCAAGCAAGGACAGTGACAGACCGAGTTGCGCGCCGATCACCCATGGCCGGCGTCGGCCCATTGGCAGAAATTCGTAGCGGTCCATCAGTGGTCCGGTGACCAGCTTGAAGGCCCAGGGCAATGTAATTACGGCGAGATATGAAGCGATTTCTGCAGCGCCGACGTCCTGACTGGCCAGCCACGCTGGTATGGCAATGCTGAGCAAGCCTGCTGGAATACCTTGGGCGCAATACATGATCGCACCCGTGGCGTATCGAACGCGTGAGTTGCTCGAAAGGACGAACCTATTGCTCATGTGTTGAGGCCCCTGGGATTAAGCCATTGGCACTGAGCACCAATGCGAGCTGCCCGGTGAATTCGGCTGCCTTCTCGGCAGCGATGTGCGATCCATCCTGGCTCAAATAGCCGTTGAGCTCCGGGTAATCGTTGAAATGTATGAAGCGGGCATCGACATGATGCTGCATCTGGTTCCAGAATTTGTCTTGCGGAAAAAGCCGGCGTTCAAATTCGAGGACAGCACCATCGGATGGCAGGCGCAGCACATAAACACGTGATCCTTTCGCTTTCAGTATGTCCACCAGGGTGCCGAAGTATTGCATCAACTCGACAA
>PVMS01047757.1_pt1 | contig 10227 bp, 10 predicted proteins | sample 1853461 | NCBI WGS metagenome assembly PVMS01 (sample SAMN08582032, study PRJNA380276) | Marine sediment metagenome, whole genome shotgun sequencing project. | isolation source: ocean sediment barecode stripped | collected 2017
CGACAAACCGATCGGCATTCTAGACATCCAGGACGTTGTGTAATTGGCCCTGCCGGGACTGGTCGAGAAATTCACCGCCGCAGGCGGCAACTTCGTTACGCCTGTCGAGGAACTGATACAAAAACTTGCTGAGTGTCGTGCCGTCGTCTTTGACTGGGACGGGGTTTTCAATGCAGGCCGCAAAGGCCATACATCGTCGAGCGGCTTCGCCGAAGTAGATTCAATGGGCACGAACATGCTGCGCTATGGTTTGTGGCGCCGGCAAGGCGTGCTTCCGTACACGGCGATTATCACTGGCGAAAAAAACGAAAATGCGATCGCGTTTGCCGAGCGCGAACACCTGACCGCTATCTATACAGGCATCCGCAGCAAGCAACATGTTATCGAACACCTGTGTGGCGAACATGACCTGAAGCCTGCACAGATAGCCTGTGTGTTTGACGACATCAACGATCTGCCGATGGCCGAAGTCTGCGGCTTGCGTTTGAGAGTGGACAGTCCAGCGAGCCCGATGTTCGCAGACTACGTGGATCGCCATGATCTTTGCGACTATGTCACAGGTGCCAAGTCAGGCGGCTACCCGGTGCGGGAGATCTGCGAATTGTTGCTCGGACTCATGGACGCATTTGACGATGTTGTCGAATCCCGGGTCGCCTTTGATGCTGAGTACAAACAGTATCTCGAAGCCCGGCAATCCGTCGTTACAGATCGCTATGGACAGCAGGATGGCGTGATCGGAAAATCGTAAGATGTCAGAAGCGCGGTGGGAGGACTGAGGATATGAAATACCCAAATTCGGAATCAAAATCGGCAGCTTTGTTCCAGCAGGCGCAGAACGTTCTGACGGAGGGTGGTTCTCGCAGCACCATTCGCATCGCGCCGTATTCGATTTATGTGCGAGAGGCGAAGGGCAAGTACATTACTGACGTCGACGGCAACAAGCTCTTCGACCTGAATAACAACTACACGTCGATGATTCACGGCCATGCGCATCCGGATATCGTTGCCGCGGCGATGCAGCAGATTAATCGTGGCACTGGCTATTGCTTTGGCAGTGAGGCGGAACTCGCGTTGGCCGAGCTGTTGTGCGGGCGCTCACCGCATTTCGACAAGATTCGTTTCATGAACTCGGGCACCGAGGCAGTGATGAACGCGATCAAGGCTGCACGTGCATTTACCGGGCGACCGAAGATCGCGAAGTGTGAGAATTCCTACCACGGCTCTTACGATTTCGCGGAAGTCAGCCTGGGCGTCGATCCGACCGACCTCGCGGCGGGAGATCCCGTTGCACAGGCGTATTCGAAGGGCACGCCGCAAGGCGTGCTGGATGACGTTGTCGTCATTCCCTTTAATGAGACTGAAATGGCGCGGCGGATTCTCGACCAGAACGCCGGCGATCTCGCCGCCGTTTTGATCGATCCGATCGGCCAGGGACTCGCGCGTATCCGACCCAGCGATGAGTTCCTGGCGATGCTCGAACAGTTCTGTAGTGAAAACGACGTTCTGTATATCCTGGACGAGGTCATTGCTTTTCGTGCGGGGTATTCCGGATTGCAGGGGGTGCGCAATCTAAAGCCACACCTGACCACGCTCGGTAAAATTATCGGCGGCGGTTTCCCGGTCGGCGCGGTGGCGGGCAACGCAGATGTCATGTCGGTGTTCGAGGCTGACGAGGCCAAGGCCAGGCTGCCACACGGCGGGACCTACAATGCCAATCCGGTGACCATGGCCGCCGGACATAAAGCGATGGAGATGCTGACGGAAGAGCAGTTCGCGTACCTCAATCATCTGGGGGACGAATTCCGCAAGGGTGTTAAGGAAGTATTCGAGATTTCCGACACCGATGGCGAGGTCGAGGGCCAGTATTCGATTTTTTCGATGACCCTGTCAGATCCCGCACTGGGTGATACCTCTGCTCGCGGCCATATTTATCGCAGCGCCGGCCTGCACCGTTACATGGTGCAGAACGGCTACTGGTTGACGCCTGGCATGATCGGCGTGGCTTCAACCGTGATGGACACGGCCGACGTCGCACCGTTTTGCGAAACGTTGCTAAGCGGAATCAGGGAGCTGCGCGAGCAAAAGGCAAGCGCAGCTTGAGACGCAAATGCTAGCCGGCGGTATCCGGCTTGTAGATTGCGGCAAACACTGCGCCAGCAATCATTAATGTCGCGATGCCGCTGATGAGCCAGATCGATGCCACTTCGGCCGGAACCGGGTAGATGACGTGCGGATCGATCGCCATCGGCCCCGCCATCAAAAAACCGATAAGCGCGCCGAAACGCACGCCTTCCATGACGCCCTTGCCTTCATAACCTTTGGTGAAGATGTAGCAGAACATGAATATCGTTATTGCCCCGCTCACCATCATCATCCACATCATGTCATTCATCTCGGCTTCAGGCCGGAAAATGCTGGCCAGCCTCTCGTAGGTGTCACCCATCATTACCTCGTGGATCACGTATCCGAGCCCCTGCATCACTACAAATACCGCGACAAATCCAATCCAAAAAGTCTTGTTTTTCATTTTTCTTGCCTCGCTGTCCGGATGGTCCCGCTACGCTAGACCCCAAAACATCCAAGATCAAGCGTATCGGCGGTCGCAACAGCATTGATCGCGGGCCGCCAGAGGTTTGACTCGGCTCTGCGCCGGGCTTAGGGGTACCTCTAAATACCTCTCGTGAGCCGCGTTGCGGACCCAGTCCGCCGATGATGGAAATGGGCTTCAAGTGATTGGCGCGGACTGACATTTATTGCTATGCAGAACGACCATGCTAAAGCACTAAAGATCAATCCGCACCGGCCACGGAGGTTGGACGAAGGTTGCGGGCGGATTGGGCTATGTTGGACACGCTCGCCGTATCTAGATACTGTCTTCACGTATCCGCCTTGGCAGTTGTGCAACAGCCCTACGGTGCGGCCACGACAGGTAATTAGAGGTACCCCGTGGGCTAGTGATGCAGTGAAAACCAACAGACGACATTTTCTCGCAGGACTTAGTGCTATCGCGCCCCTCAGCTCGCTCTCATTGAAGGCATCCGCCGAAGCGGCGGCCACGCCGGACTATTTCGCCAATCTTAGTGTGCGTCCGTTCATCAATGCGATCGGTCCTTATTCGTCGCTCGGCGGCGCCGAAATGTGGCCCGAAGTCATCGACGCCATGGGCTATGCGATCAAAAACAAGGCGCGCATGTCGGACCTGCATGATGCGGTCGGCAGGCGCATCGCGGAACTAACCGGCGCCGCGGCTGCGATGGTGACTTCAGGCGCGACTTGCGGGATTATTCTCGGCACCGCGGCCTGTATGACGATGGGCGACGAGGCAAAGATGGAACGCCTGCCCGATACGTCCGGCATGCCAAATGAAGTGATCATATTGAAGCGTCAGCGCTATCTTTACGATCGCTCCATCAGGGCGCCTGGCGCAAAATTGGTGGAAGTCGATTCTGTCGCCGATATCCGCGCGGCGATCAATCCGTCGACAGCCATGTTGTTCTATTTATTGAATCGTCCGGATGACGACACGATAGCCATAGCGGAGTATGTCGCCATCGCCAAAGAGCACGGCGTGCCGATCCTGTGTGACGCCGCCACCACGGTACCGCCGATTGCCAACCTGAAGGCCACCGTGGCGGCCGGATTTGACCTGATCTGCTACTCGGGTGGCAAGGGCCTGCGTGGCCCATACAGCGCCGGTTTGATGCTGGGCCGGCCTGATCTGATTGAGATTGCGCGGCGCAACGGATCTCCCAATCATCGCGCCTATGGCAGAAGCATGAAAGTGGCGCCCGAGGAATATCTCGGCATGATGATTGCGGTAGAGAAGAGCATGACGTTCGACGAAGAGGTCGAATACCAGCGTCGTCTCGATATCGTCAACGCGATGGGACGTGATTTGTCCACGTTACAAAGTGTTGAAACTTTTACGCGCACACCGGGTGCCGAAGCGCGCGAGCCTTACATCGAGGTTCACTGGGATGCAGATTTGTACAAGATCACGCCCGCTGCAGTGAAACAGGCTCTGCGGGATGGTGACCCGTCGATCGAAATTCGTGCGTTGTTCCTCTCGGACGGACAAGTTCATCTGACTGCCACGATGCTGAAAGAGGGCGAGGCGGAAATCGTTTCCTCGAGCCTCAAAGAAATCCTGTTGGCGAGCGCATAAAAAAAATGGCACAGCGACGCACCATTCTGCAAATACTCGGCAGCATATTTCCACTCAGTCTGCTCAGCGGAGCATCAGGTTGTGAGCAGGAGAAGCCATCAGCGGAGAATGTACCGGGCCGGGATTACTACCAGGAACTCGGCGTCAAACCCTTTATCAATGCAGCTGGTGCGTATTCCGCACTCGGTGGCGCAAGGATGCGGCCGCAAGTCGCCGATGCGATGCGTTATGCCGCGACGCGCAAAGTAAAAATGAAAGAACTGCATGACGCGGTTGGTAAACGTATTGCCGAACTCGTTGGCAGCGAGGCGGCAATGGTGACCTCGGGTGCCACTGCTGCAATGGTGCTTGGTACTGCTGCCTGCATGACGCTGGGCGACGAAGATAAAATGCAGCAGTTGCCGGATACGAACAGCATCAAAAACGAAATCATTATTCAGAAAAAGCATCGCTACACCTATGACCGGGCGCTCACTGTCGCCGGCGGTCGCTTCGTCGAAGTGGAAACAGAAGAAGATGTTCGAAATGCCGTAAACGAAAGAACGGCGATGATGTTTTTCCTGAAGCCCACACATATCGGTGACAATATTCCGGCTGATCGGTACGTGGCGCTGGCGAGGGAGCTGGGAATTCCGAGTTTCTGCGACGCGGCAACCACGACGCCACCGGGGTCGAACGTGGTCGCTGGCGTCAGCGAAGGATTCGACCTGATCTGCTACTCCGGCGGCAAGGGACTGCGCGGGCCTTATAGTGCGGGGTTGTTGATTGGCAGAGCGGACCTGGTTCGCTACGCACGGCAAAACGCCGCGCCGAATGACGTCTCCATCGGCCGCGGCATGAAAGTATCGTCCGAAGAGTACCTCGGCATGCTGGTCGCCCTCGAAACCAGTCTCGGCATTAGCGAGGAAACCGATTTTGCGTATAAGCGCAAGCGATTCAGTAACATCATCGAACAAATTGAAGACGTAGCGGGCGTTACGACCCGTGTGTTCGTGTCGGAGAGTGAGACGAATGAGCTCTACCTCGACATCGACTGGAATACGGACATCATCGATCTGGATCGGCAGCAATTCATTGACGCGCTTCGCGCCGAAACACCTGCCGTCGAGGTGCGCTTGCTGTTATTCTCCGGCGGCAGAATTCACTTGTCCGCAACAGTGATGGACGATGGCCAGGACGTCATCGCCGGGCAGGTCATCAGGAAAGTCCTGCTGGGGCATTCCTGAGCAGGTGTCCGCAGGCTACTCCACCAGGCAAGAATGAATCGCAACACCAAATCATCCATGTGGTTATTGCCACTCTTGCTTGCGGCGTGCCTGAATGCACATGCCCATGGCAGTGTGGGACTCGCGGATGATCAGTGCGTGATTCAAATTGGTTTCTACTCCGCGCATTTTGCGATTTATCAGCCACAGACAAGACAGCACGAGGACTACTGCGAGGATATTCCGGACGTCACCGACAGTATATTCGTCATCGAGTACCTGCATGCCGTCATGCGCGAGGTACCGGTCGACTTTCGAATCATAAAAGACCGTGAGAACCGAGGTAAATTCGTCAGGTGGGAGGACCTTGAGAGCGTCGATGATCTTGATCGGGATACGGTGTTCTACCAGTCGCCGGTCACGCGGCCTGACGGCGTATTTCTGGTCCATCACGAATTTTCCGATTCCGGCGATTACATTGGCATCGTGACGACAAGGCATCCAACACTGGACAAGACGTATACGTCGGTATTTCCGTTTCACGTCGGAGAGGCCGACTGGGGCTACGTGCCACTCTTTGTCGGCATCGCAATCCTGCTGCAAATTAACTATTGGTTCATGACCGGCGGATTCGCGCGCTGGCGGGACCAGCGCAAGGGAGCAGCGCGGAAATGAATCATCGGCGATTGTACGCAGTGTTTGTTGGGGCAGGATTGCTGATGTTTGCAACGGTCGGGATCGCACAGGCGCAGGGAGCGAAGCAATCGGATGCCGGGATGTTTCGCATCAGCTACGAGTCCGGGCTGCGACCGATTTCAATCAACCGGATTCACAACTGGGTCGTACACATCGAGACGTCTGACGGGAATCCGGTCGCTGACGCGATGATAACGCTTATCGGTGGTATGCCTGAACACGACCATGGACTACCGACGCTGCCCCTGGCAACACAATATCTTGGCGATGGGGACTACCTCGTTGAGGGCATGAAGTTTCACATGAATGGTTGGTGGCAAATAACGATTTCGATCACGGTCGCAGGCGACAACGATTCCGTGACCTTCGACCTGCAACTTTAACGAACACCATGCAATTTCCACGTAAATTCGGCGCCATTCTCACCACCACAATAGTGCTGGCAGGTGTTGTCTTTTGGTTCATGCGTCCGCCCGCGCCAGGTGCATGGACGGAAGCTGAATTCGAGTTGTTGCGATCGCTTTGGATCGGCAGCCTGCCGCCGCTTCCGGCAGGTCCAAGCAACGCCGTAGCCGATAATCCACGCGCCGCACACCTCGGCCAGCAACTGTTTTTCGATACCCGACTGAGCGCGAACGGTGCGGTATCCTGCGCCACCTGCCATCAGCCGGAGCGCCTGTTTACAGACGGCCTGGATGTCGCGCAAGGCGTTGCCCGCGGTACAAGGCACACGATGGGACTTGCCGGCGTAGCATATAGTCCGTGGATGTTCTGGGATGGACGCAAGGACAGCGTGTGGTCGCAGGCGCTTGGCCCACTCGAAAGCCCGATCGAGCACGGGGGAAATCGTACGCAGTTTGTGAATTTGCTGGCCAGCGACGATCATTACCGAACGGAATACGCAGCATTGTTCGGTGATTTACCCGAGCTGCCCGCGCATGATGCGGCGATTGCAGAAGTGTTCGCTAACATGGGTAAAGCAATTGCGGCGTATGAGCGCCTGTTGCTCCCCGGGGAAAGTCGCTTCGACCGCTACGTGCAATTACTGCTGGAACGCGACGAGCAGCGGATGGATTCGATTCTGAGTGTGGATGAGGTGGCGGGACTTCGACTCTTCATCGGCGAAGCACAATGTATCAACTGCCACAACGGACCGCTGTTCACGAACAACGAGTTCCACAACACGGCAGTTTTGCCGGCGACCGGCGAACTGCCATCGATGGGACGCGTTGCGGCGGTACGTGAAGCCCGGGCCGACCCGTTCAATTGCCTTGGTCGCTTTAGCGATGACCCGCATGCAAATTGTGCCGAGCTGAGATTCGCCAGGATCGGTGATGACCTGATTGGGGCTCACAAAACTCCGTCCCTGAGAAATGTTGCACTGACAGCTCCGTACATGCATGCGGGTCAAATGAATTCCCTGGCTGAAATCATCGATCAATACGACCGTGCACCACCGGCGCTAATCGGGCATAACGAGGCTAAAACGCTGAACCTGTCAGGCAATGAGCGAAGACAACTCGAAACGTTCCTGCACACGTTGAGCGCGCCGCTGGCGACATCGCCTGAATGGCTGGCAGCACCGTAATCGCAGTAAGCATTTACGTATTCTAAATACCGGGCAGTCAACCGTGCAGCTTGCGTTAAGAAGGATTCGGATCCGGATTTTTCGTTTGATGCCGCTGATAGCGGCTGCAAACTGTTTGCTCAGACTGTCAAAACGCGTCAATCACCGCATTGAAAAATGCATATCCTTCGATTTCCATTGGCACGCTCCACGGCTCCGGCCAGGTTTTCCGGGGAGACAAAGTCGCGGCGCAGCGCTTCTTCCTCGGTATCGGCGGCGACCAGCATCGACGGTACGACGACGATTGTCACAAGGAGTAGCGCAGTGAGCGCCGTTGTCATGCTTCGATTCATCATTGTCATCCGTCGATTCATGGAGCGCAGCCCATCATAGCCGATTCAGGAATGTTCCAATTGGGATTGTCGGCGTCTGAGAAACTGCCTGCATTGAGGGTGCCATTGTGCTCACGCATCCAGCCTGCGATTGCCTCCCGAACAAGTTGAGTATTCCCTGCGGTCGGAAAGCCATCCTCGGGAATGACCGGCGTGAATATATCATCGCCGCCCATTGCGAGAAAATCTGTCGTCATGACCGCGAGCGTTTCGTGGTCCTCTATTGCGGAACCGTCGAGGCGAGTCATTGTCAGCTTGAGCATGTCATCGTCGCAGGCGGCGAACACGCGAATACCCGCTATGCCGGCACGGCGGTCTCGATTGAAAACCTGGCGCTGCAGCACACGCCGAAGGTCGGCGCCGCTTAAGTCGAGTTGCACGACAAGATTGTCGAAGGGATACATTTCATAAACGGACCCGTAGACGAGGTCGCCCTGGGGCAGATCCGCGCGTATTCCGCCGGCAACGTTATGAATCAATACGTCGCCACCAACAGCGTCCAGCAGCACCTCGGTAAACAGGCGTCCTATGGCTGAGTTCGGCTCATCTGCTCTCGTTATCGGGGTTTCCAGGTACACGCCGAGTTTTTCAGATTTCACTGCAAGGGCACGATGCGTTGCGTACTCCGCGATTTCGATGACTCTTGCAGACGGCGACACGACGCGTCCGCTGTAACTGGCAACCTGTGCCGCACCGCTAACATCCGTCGCAGCGACACAGTCGCCAGTCGTGTTGTCCACGTAGCCGCAAATCCGCCGCGGCGGAAAAATCCGGCGCGAAGTCAGGCTGCGATCGACACGATCGAAGACAAAATCAACCCGGCCGAACGCCCGGGATCTTGAGAAACTCTCCGTGATGGCGATGCCATTGACCTCATGCGCGATTCCCCGGTGTGTATGGCCACCGATAATGTGATCGACCAGGCCAGGCGGCAATTCGAGCGCCAGCTGCATGATTTCGTCGCTCATGTCGCAGGATGACAGATCCAGCGGATCATCGAAGTTCTCGCATCTGCCGCCAGCGTGGGCGCTGACAATCAAGAGGTCGGCGCCAGCCTGTCGCAACTTCTGTGCCTCACGAATAGTGGTCAGGGCTAATGGCGCAATGCTTAAGCCCCGGGTATTACTGGCAATGGTTGTGATCAGCGCGTCTTCCGTCATCAGGCCGATAATGCCGATCCTGATTCCACCTCGTTTGATCAGGACCGACGGTTGTACGTTGGGCCAGTCCACCGGCTGCCCGGTTGCGTTGTCGATCAGGTTTGCCGCCAGCAACGAAAAGTCCGCTTCGGTAGCCCTGCGCTTGAGCGCGCCCTGTGCGTCGTCATATTCGTCGGCCGGGGTTGCCTGCGGACCCGCCGGGCCGAAGTCGAATTCATGATTGCCAATCGCCGCGGCGTCGTACGCAACGGCGTTGAATGCGGCAACAACGGACGCACCTTCGCTGATATTTGACTCGATGGTCCCCTGCCACATGTCACCCGCATCTATAAGCAGCACCTCGCCGCCATCACCGGCCCGCGTCTCTCGCAAGTTGTTTACGTATCCGGCAAACAGCGCCAGTCCCTGATTGCCGTCGACCGGTAACAAAGCACCGTGCACGTCGTTCGTACCGATGACGGACAAAATAAAATTTGGATTTTCGACTCGAGCTGAATCGCAGCTGGTGACTAATAACAGAATTGCGAGAGAGGTCAGGCGCTTACTTCGAATGGTTTGCAAAACGTATTCCTTTAGTCGGCGCCCGGGCCTTTTACGAACTGGCCGGAACGCTCGTCCGTCATCTCTCCGTCGGCGACAACCGCGACGCCGTTGACGATCACGTAGTCGAAACCCACGCTGTATTGATGCGGATCTTCGAACGTGGCTCTGTCGGCGACCGTCGCCGGATCGAAGAGCACAAGATCTGCAATAAAACCTGGACGAACAATGCCACGATCGTGAAACGAGAAGGTGCGCGCCGGCAACGAAGTCATGCGGCGAATGGCATCTTCGAGCGTCAGAACTTGCCTGTCCCTGACAAAGTCGCCGAGTACCCTGGCGTTGGTTCCATACGACCTGGGGTGCGGCAGGCCCCGTCCGTGCGTCGTGATCGTGCCATCGCTCGCCACCGCAGTATTCGGGTAACGATAGATAGTATCCACATCGTCCATGTGCATGTAGTGGTAAATCATCGATGCGCCGTAAGTACTGCCGGCCTCGC
>PVMS01158813.1_pt1 | contig 10227 bp, 10 predicted proteins | sample 1853461 | NCBI WGS metagenome assembly PVMS01 (sample SAMN08582032, study PRJNA380276) | Marine sediment metagenome, whole genome shotgun sequencing project. | isolation source: ocean sediment barecode stripped | collected 2017
AGAGATTAGCTACACTAACATCCTTTACTATGAGACCGCTGATTCCGTTACTCAGATCCTTGAAGCGCTACGGGATGAAAGACAATTCCTATGGCTATCGGGGTTGCTTCACAATCGGCTGGGTTCCAGTCACATAGACCAAGACAATGTTAACAATGGGTTAGAGCGTTAGTCACGTCTTAGTTAAAGTAAAGCACATCCGAAATTGGATGGTGAATTCGCTCTACTTGGGGTTAAGTTACTTTTTTTTTGTTTCAATCCAATTGGCTACCTCTTTCATTATTTTTTTCGGATGTTTTGTATGCACGCCATCGAAAGAGCGAAATCTAACATTGTATCCGCACTCTCGCAGAATGTTTTTCGACTGAACCCCTAATTCATACTTCACACTTTCATCTTTTTTGCCGTGCGTGATGAAAACAGGAAGTTCCTTTGCTTTTTCTATTTGGTTTCTTTCCAGCCATTCCCTATCTATTTCCCCTCCAAAAGGATTAACTAACGGCGATAACAAACCTATCCCACTAAAACATATTATCCCGCTGAACAATGGGTAGTGGGTAATGCCAACTAAGTAACTAATCATAGTCCCCTGGGAGAACCCTAACAAATAGATTTCTTTGGCTTCTAATGCTGCACTGATTTCGTTTACTGCATGAATAACATATTTTTGCGTCTGATCTGTTGCTCTCGCAATAATATCTCGATCTCCAGAAGGCCACATTGCCCATTCATAACACATGCCTTGCTCGTCATTAACTGCATAAGGTGCTTCAAGGGCACCAAAAATGAAATTTCTCTCTTCCACTTCATCCCATAGGGTTACAAATTTTTCGGGATTACCTCCGCCACCATGCAGTCCAATGACCAAGGGGATTTTTTCATTAACTTCCCACATATCAGGATAACGCAATATACATCTGCGGAGTGCGGTTCCATTAAAGTAAATTGTCTCCTCATTCATTATCGAATCTCCGAAATAAGCAACCTAACGATTTTCCTGTTCTACTCACAGCCATTTGTACAATTCGATTATTTCACCACAACAAAACGCTTTCAAATTTCATGCCGCTTATTGCTCAGCAACCACCGATTCATACGCGAGCAGGCGATGTCATATTCGCCGCATCGCCACGCAGGATCAGGGGATCCGGAGTATGCGCGAGCAGGCATTAGTATCCCGCCCCACCGGGAAAAGCACCCGCTTGGGGGTTGACACTGCTACATATAGGTAGGCAGCCCCCACGACTCTCGGTATGCCAGCGAGTCGACACACAATGGAAAGAAGCTGACACCCAAATCTCACACCGAGGACAATCTGAAGGCAATCATCAGTAGAAAATTTAGTGTGTAATTGAAGAACGGCATGATTGAAAGTTCCTGCTTTTCAAAGATGAGTTTTGCCCCTATTAGCGTGACAATAATAATCCCCACACTCACCCATAGCGAAGGCCAGAAAGCATCAGCTTTCCCCGCCATTAGTCCTGCTCCCCACGCAAGCAATTGTCCTGGCATGGTTTCATTCAAGCCCGGGATAGAGCCGATAAGCCCTAGGATGAACAGCAGGCTTAGCGCCAGCCCCCCAGCAGCCGCCTGCGATTTGGTCACCACACTGCAAAACAGCGTCAGTGCGACATAGACTAGTATATAAACAAGCATTAAGCCGTTGAGTGCAAGCCAGCTCGGCAGATCAAGCGCGCCAAACAGCAGCCATGTGTAGTAATAGCAAGCTGCGCCCGCAATGGCAATGGTGACGGCAAACATCAGCGCCAACGCCGTGAATTTGGCGACTAGGAACGTCACCCGTGGCAGCGGCTTGACCAGTATCATGGCAGCCGTACCTTTATCTTTTTCCTGAGCTACCGCGCCCATGGTCAACAGCAGGGCAAGGATGACGCCAAACTGGCCAATGTTCTTGATATATTGCATCACCGCATCCATCACCGTTGGCGTAGGTATAAGCTGTGCAATGGCCTCGCCGTTGGGTATTTGCTTGATGATCTCCGGTGTGTATTTGGCAATCAACGGCGATAACAGTCCAAAGATAACCAATACCACTACCAACATGAGCAGACGAGATGTCCGCCACAGTTCTAACCATTCTTTACGAAGAGCAGCCAAGAAGATCATACTATCCTTCCTTCGCCTACCAGCCGTAAGAAAACGTCTTCCAATGATGGTCGCACCATTTCGTAGCGCGTCAGCACCAGTCCGGCTTGAATGGCCGAAAGCAGCAGTTCTCGCTTAGCCGTCTTTATTTCATGGACGGTGACCCGGCCCTTCAGTCCATTGATTGAAACGGATTGAACCCAAATCTTCTGGCGCAGCGACTCAGCCCAGCCGTTGAGCGCAGCTTCAAAACCGCTGTCGGCCTCCACTTCAAAGGTGGGTATCGCGTGCTGGGCCAGCAAAGCCTCGCGGGGTGCCTGGGTCACCAACCGTCCGTGCGCGATGATGGCGATGGTGTCGCACACCCGCTCTATGTCTGCCAGGATGTGGGTAGATATGAACACAGTGCACTGCCCGCGCAGGTGCTTGATTAGGTCCAACACTTCTTTGCGTCCGGCCGGGTCCAACCCGCTCAGCGGCTCGTCAAGCAACAGCACCTCAGGCTGGTTGACAAGTGCCTGCGCCAACCCCAGCCGTTGGCGCATACCCCGCGAAAAACCGCCTATACGTCGTTTGCCCACCTCAGCCAACCCCACCAGCTCAAGTAGTTCTTTAACCCGCGCCGTGCGGTCACTGGTCGGTAGCCCGAACAAACGCCCGATATGATCCAAAAACTCGCGGGGGCTCATCCAGGAATAAAACGCTGGTTCTTCCGGCAGATAGCCCATGCGTCGGGCAACATCGTGACCATCGGCGGTAATTTCCTCATCCATTACCCAGGCACGGCCTCTGGTAGCATGTGCCAGGCCAGTAAGAATGCGGATGGTCGTTGTCTTGCCGGCGCCATTGGGGCCGAGAAAACCAAAGACTGTGCCCGGCTCTACTAGCAGATCCAAGCCATCAAGCGCGCGCACCGGTCCGAAAAACTTTTGCAGCCCTTCGACGCGAATTGCGTCCATTTATTCCTCCCGCCCGATTACGAGATAGACAATCGGACCAATCAGATTGACAAATATTATGACCAGCGCCCAGACCCACTTGGGACCTTTGGTCCTTTCTCGTCGTTTTAAATCCACCAGGGCAAAGGCCATCAACCCAAGTTGCAGCAGAACGATGGGGATCAGAAATGAAATTATTAAGCTAATATTCTCCATGGATTTCTCCTTGATTACTTTGTCAGCGCCCCCCCGATTTGTTGAGGATAACACACTCCTTCCCACCGGGGAAAGCACTACCTGGGGGACCACATCCGAAGCCGTGTCGCCTGCATGCTGCGCCATGCTGCATATAAACTTATTGGAAGATAATGATAAATAAGCATTTAATCATTTTTTATACCAAACCAATATTTTCTTCCACTCTATCAAGCCACTCATTCATTAACACGTGTACCAAGTCTTCGCGCTGCTCTAATAAGTGTCCTGCTCGATCCAGGACAACAAAGGTCGCTCGTGGATAGTTATCCAATATATTCCATGCATCACGATAGCCAACTATTGAGTCTTGCCGACCTGTGATTATCAGCGAAGGGCCATAAAACGGCTCTAACACGTCATCCACATCAAACGAGAAAGCATAATTCTCTGGTATCTCTCTGATCTTACTTTGAAATTTAGGGTCTCCATTTTCACTTTCTGGGACTTGAGGAAAGGTTCGAAGGTAGTTAAGCCATTTGCGACTTTGAATAACCGATATCCCAAATATATCGGCTTCTATCGGAGTTAGTTCTGCAACAATTGCCGGATCTTCAACCAGAATTGTGTGCGGTGGAACTGTCCGTTTCTCGTCTTCAACAATAATACCTGGAACGAGCATAGCCATTCCGCATATTAATTCCGCACGGTGAAGCATGACCCCACGAGCCAGATAGCCCCCCAACGAAATACCGACCATACTAAATCTTTGACCCGCTGTCAGCTTATCAATGCAAGCAAGGATGACTTCTAACATTTTATCCTGGTTAGTTATCCAGTCTTCACCTGGTGTCTTTCCATGACCGGGTGGATCAATGTATATCCGTTTCCATCCTTCTCGCCGCTGAAGAAATGGTTCTATTCTATGTGCCGACCGGCGTGTGTGACCACCCCATCCAGGTAGAATTATGAGGGGTCTACCTTCACCAAATACATCATAATGAACTGTGATATTCTCGAGTGAACATTGCATTGATTATCTCTCCAAATTGATTCCAATAAAAGCTGCCCATTGACTTGCGAGAACCTGCTCACCGCTTCAAGCCTACGCCGCCTGTTTCACCTCGCCCAAAACGATTGGCGCTGCCAACGAGCACGATCATTTATGTTCGCAGTGCATACATTCAATTCCTTAACCGCTGCGCATTTTCCGGTGGTGTCACGATCATGGACAATCCCGCTGCAATAATAACCGTAATCGCCAGTGCCGCCGGGGGGCCGACTTCGCCGATGGAGAACATCATCATCATATACCATAGGATAGCGAAGTTCATGCGTTGGATGACGAAACCGAAAAAGTAAAACAAAGCAAAAACCATCAACCAACCCAGCAGGAAGAAGATGATATCCAGGGTACGACCAACGCCCACCCGGTCCTTGATCAGGAACCAGAAAAGCAGAGGGATGAAAAACAGCAGCGAGAACGGGTTGACCACAAGCACATAGATCCCGGCTAGGCCAATCACAAGCAGGGCCAAGCTTTTGATCACACTTTGTTCTATGGAGGCTTTATAACTTGGGTAGCTCCGAACCAACCGGCGGCCAATGTACAAGAACGCGGCCAAACCGACCAAGAAAAGGATCACAGCCGGCCAGCGCGGGTTGAGGGTGGCCGGGTCTTTGGTAGTGGCAGGGTAAACATCGTATTTATCCATTATCCCCACGGCAACCATCCCATATAGCAGGGTTACCGCACCCACCAATGGCAGCCATAACCCGAGGAAATGGGGCAGCACACCTCGCCACTTGATTACCGTCTCTTTGAGCGTTGTCCCGGAACTCAGGTAGCTGCCAAGAAAGAAGATGGCCACAAATCCACCGAACAGCACCCACAACGGGGTACCTCTAACCACCTGCCGGCTGGCTTCAAGGTAGAGATAAGGGCCGGTTTCATGAGGGAAGCTCTGCATGGAGAGCAGCTGCCGGATCAGCGCTTCAGCAATGCGGCCGGATTGGTACAAAACATCGGGCGATTGGTAAATCATCAAATCTTCGGGCGTGTGGTAGGTCTGCCAGTGAATTTCGCTCGATTCGGCCGGAACTAAAGCCGCGAAGCCCAAGGCGGGGATGCCAGCGGCCACCATCGGTCCCTGATCCATAAAGGAGATGGGCACGGCCTGGCCAAGTACCTGGTCAAGTGGTGACCTCACTTTTGGAACCCACAGATCCCCGGCCGCGCGGGCAGACTCTCCGGCGAGCAGTTGCAGCCACAGGGCGCCGAAATTGCGGAATTGTCCGACTGCCTCGATATCCATGCCGTTGTAGAAACGCTTGCCCAGGTTGTCGAGGGATATGCCGGCGAGGATGTCATCGCTTTTGGTATGCGTCTGGATATAGCGCCGGGAGCCTAGCATGCCGTATTCTTCCCCGTCGGAGGACACGAAGACCAGCGTATAGGGCTGGGTTCCTTCAGATGCGAAGATCTCACCCAGGTGCAGCAGGATCGCAATGCCCGACCCATCGTTATCGGCGCCCTCCACGGTTGCTGGGGATTGGTCGTGGTGAGCCATCACGATAATCTCTTGTGATGATTCCCCTGGCAGTTTGCACACCACATTACGCATAGTAACTGGCAGGCTGTAGTTGATCACTTCCCACGGGTCGATCTGACAGGACCAGCCGCTGCTCGTAAACTGTTCCATCAGCCACTCGGTTGCCAGACGGTTGTTGGGTTGACCGCTGTGGCGGTAAGGAAACTGACCAACAAATTCGCCTTCAATGGCGTATGCACGTTCACCGTCGAAACGCAGTGCCGCCGGATCGTAATGGGTCTGCATCTCAGGCGCAGCGCTGCACGCGGATAGCAGCATGATAATGCTTGCAAATAGAAATGTAATTTTAGAATTCATTGCGGTTGTCTCCTTTTTTATTGATCAACATATACTTTTTGTGGATTGTTCATCGGTAGTTGCTGGAATGTTCATCCATTGATTCAATGCTATTCAAGACACCTAGTTAAACCTTTCCGACTGAGCAACCGCAAAAAAGTTACAACGCTCGCCAAGAATCCGGCCGCAGTGCATCCCGACCAAGCGTGAGTGCCGAGTCCAGCATCGCCAGCAAGCGCGCTTTATCCTGCGGCAACGTCCCCTTGAGCGGCAGATAATTAGAAGCATGATTGGTGCGAAAAACACACCCGCTGAGACCGTCCAGGTGCTCGATCACCTGACGTAATTCTACCAACATCGCTTTGGGTTCAAGCAACTTGAATTCCCCCGATTGCCAAAGGTTGTGAAGTTTGGTCCCCGAGACGAGCATCAAGGTCAGCATCGAGAAGTAATCGGGGTCCATGGCACTGACAACGCGTCCGGTCTCAACAGCGTGATCTTCTGAATGTTCCGGGCCGCCAATGCCCAGAATGCCGATCACAGAGACCTGGATACCAGCCTGTTTTGTTTTTACGACAGCCTCGATCATCTCCCCGGCTGTGGCACCTTTTTCGATGTTGGTCAGGATTTGATCGCTGCCGCTTTCCAAACCGATATAAACAATGCCAAGCCCCAGCTGGTGAAGCGTTTCCAGCTCATCTGGGGTTTTACGTAGCAGATTGCGGGCGTTGGCGTAGGTCCCGACGCGCTCCAGGTGGGGGAAACCGGTCCTGAGCTGATCAAGGATTTTTTCCAGGCGATCTGTCGATAATACCAGCGCATCCCCATCAGCGAGAAAGACACGGCGTGTGGCTGGCCTGATCTGCTGCGCCAAGGCAATATCTTCCAGGATTTCATCAAAAACCCGGGGACGAAAGGGCTTTTCCAGGTATGTGCCACAAAAAGTACAACGATTATGTGAGCACCCATAGGTAACCTGGAGAATGTAGCTGTTGGCTTCGCTGGGAGGCCGGATAACGGCGCCATGATAACGCATGAAAGTATTGTACTTGGAATTCAACTTATCAGGAAAAATCAATGATTTTCCTTTTCTCTGACTCCCATTTCCCGATCCCAACGTACCCTCTCATCAGTATAAGTCAGGTAATAATTATCTCTTCAGCCATAGCCAGGACATCGCTCCGTCCGAAGAATTTTTCGCTCTCAAGCCAGAGCTTAATTTGCTCGAGTTGGGGACCCGTTTGATAATAAGGTTCAACGCACGCTTATCAGTTCACGGTGCTGGTCAGCATAAATGAAAAGCTTTTTGCGTTATTCTCGTAACCATCTCGGATTATTCTTGCTCCTTGAGAATACCTAGCGCGACACTTAGGGCAACCGCACCAAGTTGCATCAATAGTCCTCCAAGCAGCCATTTTCGCTTTCTCAATGAAAAAGCCCCTGCTATAGCCATTAAGACTCCTAACACCCCATCAACTTTCCGTACGATCAAATCAGCTTCTCTTGGTTTCCGACCACTTTCAACCAACGACCACTTCAAGATCGGACCACCATCGATACCCGGTATGGGCAGCAATCCTACTGCGGGGATAAATGCGTTGGTTCCAACCGCAGCATTTGCTATGTCTCGCATCACAGATTTTGGATCAGCACGCCGTTGAAAGAAATACGCTATCGGGGTGATCAGCATATTGAACACAGGACCGCCAAGAGCACGCACGATATGCTGTCTCGGTGTCACATTTTCATCGTTGATGTCATAATACACAACCATAGGCATGCCCCACGTGATGCGCATGGCGTCCATCGGTTTCCCCACCATGCGAGCAGCGGCAGCGTGTGCAAGATTGTGACACCATTCTGAACCCAAAACTATGGGCATGGTTAATGCCCCAATTCCCAAACTTTGCAGCCATGACCGTTCTGGGACGCGCCTTCTAGCAACCCAGGCCATGATTGGCCAGGTGATCATTTGGATACCTGGCAACCAGGTTTTTCCTTTAATTACTAAGGGCGTGCCAAACACCCTGCCAACGATATCTACGTCATCTTCTGGTCGCACTACAGCAGGTTTTATCATGGTCTATGTTCTCATATTGCTCCGTAGCTAACGGATTTCGGAACCGGCTTGACTTCTTTGCACGACACGATCATTTCACTACAGAGAATTTCATGCAATATTCTCGGTGATTTGCCCAAGGGGGCCAGGGCTGAACACCTGTCGCGCTAATGTGGGGTTAGCAGGCCTCATTATGCGAAGATTAATTGTTTTTGCTCCACAATTGCTGCTGGAGAGAACAGTCGAATATTGTCTTCAATCTTGCGCAATTGCGCCTCTACGATCTCTGTCGGAACACCGTTTGGAGCATACGCTACATAAAGAATATGCGCTGTCTCAGGCAAAATAGGAGATCGATTATCTTGCCCATACAGTATGGAACAACTGACACCATGGGCATCTCTCATGATCATATCACCCGCACGAATTGGTTTGCACACGCCATTCATTTGTGTAATCTGATCTCCTTCCCGCGATACGTCGATGACAATCGGTGCATGCAGTTTTTCAACATCATGCCCTGCAGTTAGAACGAAAGTTTCCACTTCCGCTATGAAATTTGAATCGACCAATGGAGATACATTAGGTAATTTTTTCCCTTTTAGCGCTATGGATTCGACTTGTAGCTGCACATGATACGTTTTTTTAAAACGTTTGTAGTACTGTTTATAGGCTGACATCACCGGGTGCGACAATAATTCTTGCCGTTTAAACCCCTGGTAGCTCACGCTCAATTGCGCCTCTATTTCTCGTTTTCGATTATCTAATGGCAGAGATGTGAGCGCGTTCTCCACGCCTGAAAGCTCCAGCAAGCCTATCACAGCTCCGGGGTGAGCGATTCTCCATTCATTTGTTTCTGAAATCAGTACCATATGCATTTCCTTGCCCTAAAGGCTGCGTAATAGCAGGCTAACGATTAAATATCCTGCTCGTCGACATTGCTCTGCTCAAGAATTTCACCACAACAACATGCTGGCAAAATTTGCGCCGATTCTCAGATCCCGAGGTCAGTCGGGTGTGGTGGGTGTTAGTTGGCCGCAGATTCTGCTCTACCCAATCTGTACAGCAATACTTGACCAAGCGTTAAATTCAAACTTGATTCAATAAAAATTTGCTAACAATAGGGATAACAAGGTCACTACGTCTCAACCCGTCATAATGATCAAGGCCAGGCAATGATATAAATGCAGCCTTCGACATCATACTCACGGCTCGCTGCGCGGCTTCATGCTCATGGGCTTCATCACCAGCATATACCAGGCAGGGCATCTTGACTGCAGATAAATCAGGCTCAGGATCGAGAGTTTCATCGATTGAAAGCATCGCAATAAGGGCTTCTGGGTCATTGGTAAGTAATCTTGCTTTTCGTTCAGCTGAAATACGGTCCCCGCGGGATTCTACATATTTGTTGATGCCAATTTCGATGCCTTGCCTCAGGAGGCTAATCCAAGGATGGGGTTCACTTTTCGTGGTAGTAGCACTGCTTCTAAAGGGTTGTGCACCCCCAATGATTAATGAGCAGAATCTATCAGGCGCATAGGTCATAATCGCAAAACCAATACGACCACCCATTGAGTAACCGAAGAAATGAGATCTTTTGATGGCGAGATCATCCAACACAGCAACGACATCATTTACACGATATTTCATTAAATATGCATGCGCGTTATGGGGCTTATCGCTCAAACCGTGACCCCGCGAATCAACCAGGATCAACTGGTAGTCATCTTTGAATTTCGTCACAACACCCATTTCATAATAGTCTTCCAAGCTTCCAGCAAATGGGTGCAGAAGTACCAGGGGAGTCCCCTCTCCCTCTGTCTTGTAATATATGCTCACATCATTGCTCGCTACATAGGGCATTTAGACCCTCCCAGCAATATCTATTCATGATAACGAAAAAATATTTTTGAATTTACCGCCTGACGATTTACTGTACGGCTCGCCAATTCTTGGGTCAAGCGACCATATCATTATAGATAAATTTTCACATTATCGCGCCACACCGTTCGTCCCGCTTGACAAGATCCCAAAAGGAACC
>PVMS01103274.1_pt1 | contig 10226 bp, 15 predicted proteins | sample 1853461 | NCBI WGS metagenome assembly PVMS01 (sample SAMN08582032, study PRJNA380276) | Marine sediment metagenome, whole genome shotgun sequencing project. | isolation source: ocean sediment barecode stripped | collected 2017
AAATATACAAGGACAAAGGCAGCAATGACTGTGAAAATAACCATATGGTTACTGCATAAATTCTTCAACGTTTTTGCTAGCGTCATTCTATAAAATTACCATATAAAAAATTTTTACTAATTACTGGGCTAATTCCACTTCATCTTCAAAACTTTCTAAAATATTGTCATCATCATCCGAATCTTCAATCTCCATTTCATCCAACATATATAATGATCTGATTCTCTTAACTTCTAAATATGCCTGAATAGCCTTTTTTCGTGCTTCTTTTGCTCGGCGCCTAACTTCCTTATATATTTCCATATACACTTCATTTGGTGACTTTAATTTGAGAGAATCGGCTGTTTGCGGGATAGTTAATGTAACTTCACTAAGAATATTTGTTTTCTCTAAAGATTCATTAGTTTCTGCTAAATTATCAGCAACAATATCAGTTTGATCGGGTACTATCGTATTTTTATCAATGGTCATATTACCGAGTTTTTCAGAATCTTTTTCTAAATTGACCTTACTATAATTTGGATCAATTACCTTCTCTTGACATTCTGCCACTTCTTCAGTTAGTTCCGCTACTTTTTCCGTTGATTCCGCTACCTTTTCCGTTGATTCTACGGGGGAGAGGATATCTAAAGGTTGTAACATTTCATTTAACTGCTGTATAGGGGGTGGACTAACATCAATCTTGTCCGCATCATTTTCTACTCGGCTACTATCGCTTTGGACTAATGGTTCCGAAACACTGAGACTATCTAATTCATTATTAGTTAGAGAATCATCTTCTATTTCAGTATTTTTATAACTATTGGATAGTTGAATACGGCATTTTTTGTTCTCAACCCTTGTTTTTAGAATCATAGCTTGTTCCAAATAAAAATCTAATGAGAAACTCTGACTTGTAAATCGTAATCCACTGACATGAAGCAAGCCCATCAAAATTTTTCCTTTTTTAACATCATCAATACTTAATAATGTCTCATCTTCATCATAAATTTGCACCGATGGCTGTAGTGATACTTTTGATCTATGAGGTTTTCTAATATTACATCTTAATAACATTTTTGAACCCTTATATGGTCTCAATATATTTTGCCAATGGTAGTCAATTGTATCCATGTCCATATCTGTATGAAACCATATATCTTTTTTCTCAAATATTAAATTCTTAATTTTATCGCTTAATTGTCTAAAAAATTCGCGTACTTCGTCATTTTCCGAATCAAACATTAAATCACAATAAATCTTTTTATCTGTTTTAATAATACCATTTTTAGTGGTACAACGGGGTGTTTGTAGTACTAATTTTTTATTTTGAATTTTTACTTTAGAAAGATATGCGCCACCTTGCAACCCCTGCGGGTTAGCTAAAGATATATCATCGTAAACGAACTCTTCTGAATTGCACTTATATATCGTTTCTTCCATTATAAAGTTTAAAGAAAATTAACTAAGGGTTAGTACGCAATGTGATTATAAAATATATATATTGAGTAATGAGCAATTTTAAAGAATCTTTGATTACGGAGTGTATAAATATTATTAAGAGAGATGATGTCAAGGACGAAATAAAGGACTTGTTTAGGCCGATAATTGATATGATTCTACAAGAAATCTATCCATATATATTTTTATCAATGTTGTTTGTAATAATTAGTTTTATGTTAATTTTAGGAATATTCATATTATTATTGCGTAATAATAAACGAACAGTACAGATGCCGGGCATATTAAAATTTTCTTAGTATATTATATAATGCCAAGAACGAGAAGAGCCCGAAAAGCAGGTGGATCCCGGCGTAAAAGTCGTGGTGGACGCCGTGGTGTTTCCAGGCGTCGCCGTGGAGGTAATGTTATGACAGGAGTAGTCGCCGCGTTAAAGACGGCACTTCCATCAATTGTACTTTATGAGGCCCTTAGAATGCAGGGTCGCCGGGTTAACCGCAGACGTGGTAGTGGTACGCGCCGCCGGCGTGGTGGGAAACGCCGCCGTCGTTAATTTTATAATAATAAATAGTTAAATATATTATTATATCATAAGTAATGAGCTTTGAAGAAGCAATACAAAACTGGGTTGCAATAGATAATGAGATTAAGGAAAGAACAGTTGAATTAAGAAACTTACGTAGTGAACGAAGTCAACATCAAGAAAATATCCTTGATCATGTAACAACAAATAATATGGCACATAAGACAGTTCAAATCTCAGACGGAAACTTGCGATTCCAGAATTGTAAAGTAACTGCACCTCTTACCTTTAAATTTATCACGCAGTGTCTCAATGATTGTATTAGTGATGAAGGTCAAGTTAAACAGTTGGTTAATTATATAAAACAACGAAGGGCAGTTAAATATGTTCCCGAAGTTAAAAGATCTTATAAATAATTTAAATAGATTCTAATTATTTATATGAAATATGGATCACATCTTCATTTCCAATAGAATAGTCAGGCCAAAGAAGTACAGTTATGATGTATGGTGGAATGCACCCGTTGAATCGGTTTCTGATAAAAACTGGAGTTCAAAATATGGCCCTGTGACACATGGTCAATATGTTAGAGATTTTTACTATAGTCTCCAATCTATATTAAATAATACAGGGTACACTATAACTAATGAAAAAGAATTTAAAAATGAAATTGCAACATTAATATATAGATTATCTGACGACCATTTATAATGCCAAAAAAGAAATACGTACACTATTTTGATGTCGAAAATGAGGAGGATAAAAATTTGGAGGAAAGGATAGACTATTTAAAGAGTAATTATACTTTAGACGATTTCTTAAAATATGATAAAACACGTGATGTTTTAGAACAAAATTATATTTGGGACTTTGATAAAGAATGTGATTCCATTATAAATAATTTCTATAAAAGTGAAGTTGATTTTTGTAAAGCGGACTTATCGACACTTTTTAACAATGAATCTAATTATGATCATATAGCCAATTTAAGATCAATTATTTTTCGCCATGTTAAACCTAAGTATAATTTGGATAATGTATATTATGATGAAGTTTTATGTAGAAGTTTTATAACATATCATGAAGAACACGTAAATGACGACGAGGAAAAACGTTTACGTGTACAGAGAGAAAATTATAAAAAAATGAGTAATGCGGGAAAAACGTTTGATTGGGGTACTAAAACTTATAAATAAATCGTATTGTAATATATATTATGAATAGTGAAAATTTTGTATTTATGAAAGAAGGTAATAAAGTTATGGCCGGAGGATATGAGGTCGATAGTGCTATGCTGAGAGAAGGGTTGCCTGCTATAGGTAATATTCAGAAGGGAGGAGGCGCCCTTGACACACTGGCGGTGCCTGCGGGATTATTTCTTTTGCAGCAACATGTAAAAGGTGGTCCGAGTCCTTATGTTACGGACGACGATTCTCCTAGCGTTATTGGAGACAATCTATACGACAAACTTCTATCTCTTATGACAACAGGAACTAAAAAGAAGAAAAAAAGGTTTACTCGGCGTAAGAAGAGTTCAACAAAACGTCGCACCCGTAGAAGCCGATAAAAATCTCTACTAATAGGAAAGGTAGCAAAAATACCAATGCATTCATATTCATAAATGACATTATAAAAGCTATAATGAGTACCGCCGTAATAAAAGATTGTGGTACAGATATAAAATTTCTAAGTATTAGGATAATTAGTAATGGAATAATCATTATTTGTCCAAATAAACAAATTCTTAATCCTACCATATTTCCAGTAAGATGTTTAAATAAATTACTTTCTGGAGACTTCAATATATTAAAATCTACACCAGTTTTGAAAAAGTAGAACATGTAGGAGAGATAAATTACCTCTAAAAGGGATATTGATAATTTAAGATTCATTATAATATGCTCTTAAATTATACAAATTTTAATTTTTTACGGTATAATACAAATATAATACTAAAGACAAATAATCCAATAAAGATAATATAGGTGGGAACATTTTTTCCAATAGATGTAAAATAAAATTTTGGATTAAGTGTAAATATTAGATCTATTATGAAACCACTAAAGAGACAGCCGAGCATCATTTCCCTAAGAGTATTCAAATCTTTTGTAAAATAAATGAAAAAAAATGCAATAAAAAATAGAATAGATGCTATTTTATCTTTATTATAGATTACCGTCTGCGAGGTACCAATCTTCATATAATATAAGAAGAATAATAACTGATAGATAAATATTATTCATTTTTTAGAAAAAGATCATCAACGGTTGCACGGTCGGTATATTCGGGTCCTCCTTCTTGAGCCGCGAGTAGAACTTCTGCCAATACTCGGTCCGTATCGATTTCTTGTACCGGTGAATTGTAATCAGTAGGTGTATATATATCCTCACCAGTCATTCGTTCAAGATGTTTTTCCTCCTCTTCTATATCTTTTTTGAGTTTATGTCTTAATGCTCGTGTGTGCCGCTGCCTATGCCGCCGGCGCCGCCGCCGTACCAGGCCTCGGTCATAGCCGGCCGGTACCCGCATCTGTGGAACACTTCTCGTTCTTCCCTCTAAACGAGCAAGGTTATGTTTTAATGTTTTAAGTTTTTTTCTTCCTCGGCTTACAATGTCCATTCTTTGTGCACCTTCTTTTCTTATTTTTTCATTTAGTAATCTACCCCGTTGGGTAGGTTCATTTTCAAAAACCCCGATCAGCGTCAAAAATTTTCTCCTTTTTCGCCCCCGAGCGCGTGCTCTTTTTCTTGATCTTCGCCGGCGCAATCGGCGTGTAGGCTGTCGTTTTTTCTGAATATGTTTGCGCCGCGATTTTTTCCTTTTTCTGGTAGAATGCATCTATATAAACTAAATAAATTAATATTTACTGTCATAGAAGTGCGACAAAAAATAGACAGATGGGAATACTAAATATAGCGATTAGCACTTTACTGGTAAATATATATAATTTGCGCGCCTCATCCATACGTAATTCCATGTGTAATATATATACATTTATATATTACACTAATTAATAATTAGGCAGAATCAGTCTTAGTTTGAAACCACGGTTTCTCCTGTAAGGATTTACGCGCATCCGCGTCATTCACCACAGGAACAATTGTGATATTACAAATACCAGCCCAATTAAGCATCCATGCATTGAGTGCCGCAGCACTATTACATTCACAAATGCAAGTACCTCCACCTCCTCCAAGGTGATGCCATCTACCGCGGACTTTAATATTATCGCCTGCATCCTTAAGATCGTCCGCGGCGGTCATATTACCAAATGCATTCCAGCATGCCATACGATTTTGAGATTCAACATTCCATGAAACTTGAAAAAGCATTATATTTCTATTTAAGGTATTTTATTTAAGTTTATTTATAATATATTATATGAAATTATAAATTTATACATTATATATAATATGAAAAAATTTAAATTAAAAAAATGCAATTTATTATTACTAGGACTTATTATTTTAGGAAGCGTCTGTTTAATTGATCATTTTATAATACAAGGCTCATTGAGAGAAGGATTGACATCAAAAAAGCCAAAACAAACACCTGAACAACAACTTCATAAATTCGATACAACATTGGGAAAAAATCAAATTAAAATTTTGGATAAAAAAATGAAGTCATATCAGGGACTGAATATGGACGTTTCCAATGAAGTTTTACAAAAACAGTATGAATATATAAATTTATTATTACTGGCCAATTTGACTACCAATGATAGTCCACAAGAAATAGCAAAATTATCTGTTTCTCAATTACAACAATTGAGCAATACTGTAAAAAATGTATATGGTTATTATAATAACAATAAAGAGCCTCCATCCTGGAGCGGTACTGGTAGTGCCGATTCAATAACAAAAGAGAGTACAGGTAGTACCTTTGGATTACAAAAGACTTCAAAAGATTCATCTAAAAAACATTCCAAATCTGATAGCAAGTCTCATAAAAAATCTTGGTTTTAATAATATCATTAATAGTAATATTATTAACCTGATAGAATTACATATATTAGACTTGGCTCCATCTTTCATAATTAAATGGAGATACTAAAATATCCGAAAGCTTATTTTTATATTTATCAACGCGTTTTTGGAATCGTAGTTCCCGTCTTGTTACCGGAAACGGGCTGTCTTCTTCTAGCATTTTTCTCTCCAAATGTGTCATTTTTGGTTTATAACCATAACAGTTTGCCCCGAATCGTACATTTTTATTGGCAATATATCCACCATTGATACCAGGTCTCCCGCAGTCGTGTTTATGTCCTGGAATTTTTTGCAATCCCTTCCACGTTTGTGCTTGCGTTGGATATAAAGCAAGCTGGTCCTTTGACCAACCAAAACCGCACCATTCACCGCCATCTTTATATGCAGTTTCAATCTGTTGATAATTGGCCAGATCTGCACCATACGCTTTACATACTGCTTTAGCATTTTCAAAGGTGTATACATTATTGGGAACATGGAATACCTGTGGTGATCTCATAATTTCTGGAATACCCACATCATCTTCTGTAATATCACCTTCAGTACTAGCTCCGGCATCCGGCTGACTTATCACTGCTATATCCACTTCAGGGATCGGAGAAAAGAGGTTTTTAATGCTAGTTTTTATATCGACATTGAAGAAATATTGAATACCATTAATAAGAACTAAAAATATAAACATGCCCCACATAAGCACCTCTATAATTGTTATACCAGGCGAAGAAGAAGTTGCCGTTTGTCCCGAACCACTGCCGTGTCCTAAATAACTAAATAGTACATAGTAAATCATTATAACAAAGGTAAATATGACAAGGACGATGGGATTGATAGCTTTCCTTGCTGTATTACCGATAAAATCATACATATGTGGAAATCCTTGTGATGGAGTGATGTCAAGCATATATAATACTAACCTATTTTTTTTTACGATAGAAGAAGCAATATGCCTTTGGAGATACAAGTTTATTTTGATCGGCAATTTCTGAAATTTGTTGGTCATTAAAACTATACCATTTACCATTGGCATTCTTAATAGCAGCAGTATAATGCCCACCGAATACACTTCCACCATGATTACAAATACCATATAAATCATACACATAGCTTTCCTTATCATATCCAACCACATATTTAGACATGTCCAGTCCCGCTAAAGGAAAGTTGACCAAACTTTGGTTTTTCTTGATAGCATTAGAAAAACGTTTTATTGATATAATAAGCACTTCTGGTAGACTCCAGAATAAAATCTGTTTGTGGGCAACTACTTTATTACCCGCATCTGTTTCATATTTATTATCACCATCTAACACTTCCACTTTAGTATATTGATCAAGACATTCAAGAATCGAACATGTCTTATTATTTCTCTGCGATTCCATGGGCAATGGAAGATCCAATGTTAGAAATGGCTCCGGTGCAGAAGATAAATACTCATTTTCTGGTGTAGATATTTTAGACACATGAATCCCGTAAAATATATTCAATAGTTCCGAATATTCCTTTTTATACATATTTTTCATCATACCAAAACAACTCTTTGCTAATTTATCTGTTTCTGTAATAGTCTCACCTGTAATTTTCATGTCCACCTCTCGAAAAATAGCCGTATGAAAGCAGTCTATCACAAAAGTTAAAAATTCTATCAGATCATTTTGCGCAAAACCTGTAAAAAGAGTTTTATCTTTTATTTTAGCAACCTTTTGAACGGATGAAAGGAAACCACCCGGACTTATTATACAATTCTCACTCCATATTAATTCTCTAAGTTTATTCCATTCCAAAAGAATTAATGATTCTGCTTTTTTATTCAGTTTCTTTTTAAAAGTTCCAAGTTTCAAAAAATTATTTAAATCATAGGAATGAGATAAACATTGTAATGCAGAGTTCATAAAACACGTATTGCCTAAATTTGCAAGTCCGGTTAAACCGCGACCTTCATATTCTAAGTGCAAATTTTTTGAAAGACTACTCATTTTATATTACACTCAATATATTTTTATATCCTTTCCGACAACAAATAAATTGTCATTATACTATATGAGCCAACGAGAAAGAGAAGTACTAATAGAATATATCAGATTGGTGAGAGATCATCAAGTTCTTCTGGAGAGAATTGCCAAATATATTGATTCTGCCAATACTCGCGCTACAGAGATTGTTACTTCTTATTTTAATGATTCAGAAACCAAAACCGAGATAAATAGGCCTACATTATCCGTGCCAAGTAGTAACAGAATTTTATCACGAAATACTACACTTACAACTGTACATAATTTGCGACGGCCTCAAACAATCCCGCCACCGCCACCACCACCGCCGACCGAATCTCCGCCGCCTACAGAATCGCCGCCTCATCCACGCCAGCCACCGCCGCCGCCATCAACACAGCCATATGTACGTAATAATATTGAATCTATAACAAGTACAGTTGCGGGGCCTACAATAACACAAAATAGTACACTAAGTCCGATAAACACGACAACTATACGTAATATGCTAAATTCTTCTTCACATAGTACAATACTCCCCGGAACACCGGATGATCCAACATTATATAGAATCCGAAGATTTGTGCATAATCAGCTCCCTTCATTAACAAGTAATATTAATATACCTTCGGATACCCCTCCTGGGTTAAATAGAGTCACTACAACTACAACTAGAAGGAGAAGTACAGCGCCAGCGCGAACCCAGCGTGTGCGGCGTCGTGTAAGACCATATAATGTTGATACATCCGATAACGAGAGGGCCCCGAGAGATATAGGGTCTCCGGTTCGGATTCGCCCAAATGTAACACAAATAAGGACCAGTACAGAACTTTTAAAATGGGAAGATGTTTCTGGTAATTATCAAGAAGTATGTCCGATTTCAATGCAAAGTTTTATTGATGGAGATGACATAATGAGAATAAAATCATGTCAACATATTTTTAGAGAGATGAATTTACGACAGTGGTTCCGGTATAGCCCTCGTTGTCCTATATGTCGGTATGATATTAGAGATTGGGTGCCGTAGAATTTGTGGAAGAAAGAATATTATAAAGTTTGTTTGTATAATTTGAATATTTATTTTCTATTGGTATTTCTCTCCGTTTGAGTTGTGAAATAACATATCTCGCCATGTCAATAAAAAAATGTATTATTATAAGTTCTCCTTGTATTAATAGCAGCGCCAGATACTCTTGTGAATTCTTTCCAATATTCTCTATAATTTCTGTAATTTTACTAAGACTAAGTATATAATTATTAGCTAATGTTGTCATATAATTATGTAATAATCTTAGCATTTCCACTTCATTCCGAAGGGAAATGGGTTTGCTATAATCTCTACGATATTCAAATCTAGATAGTTCTGACTCATTTGCTGCCGATATTCTTAAAAAAGTGAACATTTCATATGCAAATAAATCATCAAAGCCCATATAGAGTTTTCCTTGCAATTCGCAATAAAGTGAAACCTTTTTTCGCTCAGAGCGCGTACGGTGGGGTCGGCGGATAAATTTTATAGTCAATTGATTATGTTTATTATTAGGTAAAGCAAAACCATAAAAGAGTAGCATCATACTATTACATTTATTACCATAAGTATCAGTGAGTTCAACCTTTCCAGGAATACTACTGTTAGTTTTCATAATAAATTGTGCTTTATTATTATCATAATACCACCTTATATTTGGGTTCATATCATGATTTAACATATCACTAAGAGGAATCATGGCAACCCGTTTAATACCATCAATGCGAATTCCAAAATTTCTACTACCAACAAGTGTTCTTATTAATAAGAATTCTTTGAATGAGAATTCATCCTGAAAACCGGGACAACATTGTATTATTACCTCATAATCATTCGCGAAGGAGCGCCTCCTTTTTTTTATTTTGTTTAGCATGTCGCTTCCCTTTAGTAACGTTAATACTTTATCATTCCAGAAAATTGGAAAATTTCCTATTTTCTTAGGTAGTATATTATAATATGGAAGAAATGTTCTATCAGTTTGCATATCCCTGAGTATAAATATAACAACTAGTGCTATTTGTAAGTTATTAATACTAGAGTGCGGACCTCGGAGCAATAGTCTGCCATAATAAGAATTTTGACCCATACCATCATGTATAATCATTGATCGTGGAATTTTTACAATTGTTTTATTATTTCTTATTCTATATGGAGAATATACACCCCGATCTTTTTTTTCATCATTAAATAGTTTGACATTTATTAGAGTACCATCACCCTCTTTAATCCATGATAGTAATTCCATAAAATTTATATTA
>PVMS01078849.1_pt1 | contig 10225 bp, 12 predicted proteins | sample 1853461 | NCBI WGS metagenome assembly PVMS01 (sample SAMN08582032, study PRJNA380276) | Marine sediment metagenome, whole genome shotgun sequencing project. | isolation source: ocean sediment barecode stripped | collected 2017
GAGCAAGTCCTCGATGATGAGGCCGGGCGTCTGGCGCGGGTTATACATAACGCCGATATCGAGCAGGCCATCCGAGAGTTGGCGCATCAGGCTCGGTGAATAATCGGCCTCGACGTGAATCGCTACATCACTGGCATTTTGTCGCATCCACGGAATCCACTTCAGAATCAGGCTGTCCCACAGACTGACCTGCGAGCCCAGGCCAATGCCGTGGCTGAAATTTTCGGGTAAGGCCACGCGCTGCTGCGCCTGCTGCCAGAGGCGTTGAATATTGAGTGCGTATTCACGAAAATGCTGACCTGCCGAGGTCAACTCGACCCCGGAATGACCTCGCTTGAACAAAATCCTGCCGAATCGGTTTTCCAGCGCCTTGACGCGCGCGCTAATGGTCGATTGCGTGACATGCAGGTTCTCCGCGGCGCGGTTAAAGTTACCGCAATCGGAGATTTCGAGAAAGGTACGGATATGGTCGATTTTCACGCCAGCCTCCAGTTAATTTAGCAATCGCATTATTCGATCATACTAACCATAAAAATTTGCTTTTCAAATAGTTCTAGCACTCTAAACTCATACTCCTGTTTTGCAACAAGTAGTAATATGCAATCAAGGCAATTTCAATCCCTGGCTGAAGCAGTTGGCGCCGCCGCCATCCTGGTTTTTGGACTATTCCTGTTCTCGCTGCAGGATATTATCCTCAAGCACTTCAGCGACAAGTATTCAGTGCTGCAACTGGTATTCCTGCGCGGTCTGATCGCCATGGCCTTGATGCTGGCGTTTCTGAAACTGGCCGCAATATCAGTGCCGCTGTGGTCGAGCAAACCGAAACTGATCCTGGTGCGCGGGCTACTCGGCTTTACCTCGTATATCGCCTACTACCTGGCAATCGCCGCCATGCCACTGGCCGAGGTCGTTGCGATTACTTTCACCATGCCATTATTCGTCACCGCCATGTCGGCAGTTATCCTCGGTGAAAAGGTAGGCCTGCGCCGCTGGGGGGCAGTCATCTTCGGTTTTATCGGGGTCATGGTTATTTTGTCACCGAGTGGAGAATTCAATGGACTGGCGGTAGCGCTCGCATTTACCGCGTCGTTTACTTACGCGTCGCATACGATTATCACCCGCTTCCTGAGTAGTCACGATGACCCGTTAACCATCGCCTTCAACGCACTGCTGATATTCACCGTGGCCAGCGCAGTGTTGAGCACGTTGATTCTGAACGAGACTATCACGGTGAGTTCAGACCACCCGTCGTTGGCATTTTTTGGTCGTGACTGGGCTATGCCCGGCGCAGTGGATATGGCGTTGATACTGGCAATTGGTGTGATCGCAGCAATCGGGTTTTACTGCCTGTCAAAAGCCTACTGCATGGCCGAGGCGAGCGCACTGGCGCCGTTTGAGTTCACTTACATAATCTGGGCCGTGGTGTTCGGTTACCTGTTCTGGAATGAAATACCCAGTGCGACCACGATAGCCGGGATACTGATATTAATCTCCAGCAGCCTGTATATTTCTTACCGTGAACGTCAACTCGAAAAGCGAGCACAGCTTTACCAGGCCGAGCTAGCCAGCGAGAATACTTGAACTCACCACTGGTAGGCGCTGGTAATAAATCCTGAAACCTTGTCCTGGAATACGGTTGCCGCAGCCGACTGGCCAACGCCATAGCAAACCTGCAGTGGTAACAGGTGCTCTTCGCGCGGATGGCAATAACGCGCACGTGGCGCCGACTCCCAACCGACTAGCCGGGTTTCACGTTCCTGTTCAGACAGGCTTTGATCGCTACAGGTCTGCGCCAGCCAGATTTCAAATTCCTGGTTGTGCTGATCAATCGAATCATCAGTTTTGCTCATCAAGGCCTGCATGTTGTGGAAGGAAAACCCTGAACCGAGGATCAGCAGATTTTCATCTTTAAGCGCGCTAAGGGCCTGACCGATGCGCACATGCTCGGCGGCGTCGAGACTGGTCGCCAGCGAGACCTGGATACAGGGGATATCGGCCTCTGGGTACATCATCATCAGCGGTACGAACATACCGTGATCGAATCCGCGCACAGGATCAAGCCTGGATTCGATACCCGCATGCTGCAATAACCCCTGGACACGTTCGGCAAGTTCGGGATTACCGGGGGCCGGGTACCGATACTCGTAAGTTTCAGCGGGGAATCCGTAATAGTCGAACAGCAACGGTGGCGCGGCGGCAGAGGTGATCGCAATCACCGCTTCTTCCCAGTGGGCGCTGATGACGATAATCGCATCCGGTTTCGTGATCGTCGCCGGAAAGTCGCGCAAAAAACGGTTCATGGCAGCGTGCCCGGGCTCATTCAGTAACGGTAACGGCCCGCCCCCGTGCGGGATAAAAAGAATGGCAGCCTGGCTGTTCATACCTTCATCAGGATCAGGTTTTCACGGTTGATCAGCTCGGGATCATCCTGGTAGCCGAGGATCTCCGGGATTTGCCGGCTCGGCTTGCCGATAATCTGTTTGCATTCATCGGATGGGTAGTTAACCAGGCCGCGCGCCACCTCGGTGCCATCCGGGGCAAGACAGGCGACCACTTCGCCGCGATTGAATACGCCGCTTACGGCCTTGACCCCGATCGGCAACAGGCTCGCATTTTTATTGAGCAGCACATCGACGGCCCCTTCGTCCAGACTCAGTTCACCCGTGCAGCGCATATGCCCGGCGAGCCATTGCTTGCGCGCCGCGAGATGGCCTTCGCTGGCTTCGAGAAAGCTTCCCAACGCCTCGCCCTGTACCAGGCGCGTGATCACGTTTTCGGTTTTGCCGGAAGCGATGATGGTGTGGGTACCCGAACGCGCCGCGAGTACCGCTGCACTCACCTTGGTCTGCATGCCGCCGCGACCGAGATGGCCGCTGCTGGGCCCCGCGTATTTCACCAGTTTCGGATCACGCGCATCGGCGTGCTCGATCAGCTTCGCGTCGGGATGGTCGGCCGGATTGGCATCGAACAGGCCTTCCTGGTCGGTCAGTATGATCAGTAAATCAGCCTCCACCAGGTTGGCCACCAGCGCACCGAGGGTGTCGTTATCGCCGAAACGTATTTCTTCGTTGGAGACGCTATCATTTTCATTGACCACCGGCACCGCACCGTATTCAAGCAGGGTGCGCAAGGTGGTGCGTGCATTCAGGTAACGCCGCCGATTCGACAGATCGGCGTGGGTCAGCAGAATTTGCGCGCTGTTTATTCCATGCGCCTGGAAGCAGGCTTCATAGGCCTGAACCAGCCCCATTTGCCCTACCGCCGCGGTCGCCTGTAACTCCGATATATTTCTGGGGCGGGACTTCAATCCGAGCCGGGTGATGCCCTCGGCAATCGACCCCGACGAAACCAGCACCACGTCGATGCCCTGGGCGCGTAACTGCGCCATCTGCTCCGCCCAGGCGGTGATCATCGCGCGATCGAGCCCCTTGCCGCCAGCGGTGATCAGCGCAGAACCGATCTTGACGACTATTTTTTTATAAGGATTCATCGCTTTCCAGAAAATTCATGATGTCATGGCAGAGATGGTCAACGCCTTGCCGATTGATGGCGCTGATCGCATACACCGGGCCCGACCAGTCGAGACCAGCTGTTATTTCATCACAAAGCGCCAGACCCTCGTCCTCGGGCAGCAGGTCAAGCTTGTTCAAAACCAGCCAGCGCGGCTTGTGGTAAAGCGATTCATCATAACGCTGTAACTCGTGCAGTATCTTGGTCGCCGATTCGATCGGGCTGTCCGCGCTCACATCAGGCATGACATCGATTATATGCAGCAGCAACCGGGTGCGCTGCAAATGCTTCAAAAACTGGATGCCCAGACCAACCCCGTCGGCGGCGCCTTCGATCAACCCGGGGATATCGGCGATCACGAAGCTGCGGTGTTGGCTGACGCTGACCACACCAAGATTCGGGTGCAAGGTGGTAAACGGATATTCGGCGACCTTGGGTCTCGCAGCCGATACCGAACGAATGAAAGTCGATTTGCCGGCATTGGGCATGCCGAGCAGACCAACATCGGCAATGACCTTGAGCTCCAGCTTGAGATCGAACTGCTCACCCGCGCTACCCTTGGAGCACTGGCGCGGCGCACGATTGGTCGAGCTTTTATAGCGCGTATTGCCCAACCCGTGGAAGCCACCGCGCGCAATTAAAATCGGTTCCGATTTTGACGCCACATCGGCGATCAGTTCGCCCTGGTCCACGGTGGTAATCAGGGTGCCCATTGGCACTTCGATAACGACGTCTTCGCCCCTGGCGCCAGTACAGTTTTTACCCTGACCGTTAGCGCCCCGCTTTGCCACGAAACGGCGCGTATGGCGAAAATCGGATAGCGTGTTTAAATCCGTCGAGCCCACCACGTAAACCGAACCGCCATCACCGCCATCGCCACCATCGGGGCCACCCATCGGGATGTACTTTTCACGCCGGAAACTGACAATGCCGTTGCCGCCATTGCCGGCCTTCACGTAAATATTGGCTTCATCGATAAATTTCATTGCGGGATAATACCATCGGGAAATAAAAAAGCCCCGCGAGAGCGGGGCTTTCAGATTCGATTCGAGAGGAAGTTTCGCTAATTAACCACGTTGATGAAGGTGCGGTTATGGCGACCCTTGACCTTGAACTCGACCTTGCCCTCGGCTTTCGCGTACAGGGTATGATCCTTGCCGCAACCAACATTGTCGCCGGGATGGAATTTAGTGCCGCGCTGACGTACCAGGATATTACCCGGGATTACCGCTTCACCACCGAATTTCTTCACGCCTAGACGTTTGGATTCGGAATCGCGTCCGTTGCGGGTACTGCCCGCCGCTTTCTTATGTGCCATTACTCAGACCCTATGCCTTGATATCGGTAACTTCGATTTCAGTATAGCTTTGACGGTGGCCTGCCTGGCTACGTGAATGCTTGCGCCGGCGGAATTTAATGATCTCCACCTTCTTGCCACGACCATGGGCCATGATTTTTGCGGTCACAGTTGCCTTGTCGAGCGTCGGGGTTCCCACTGAAACCTTGTCACCATCGGCAACCATCAGCACATTGTCGAGCTTGATGGTCGAACCTTCGTCGCCAGCCAGCTTTTCTACGCGCAGGGTTTCGCCCTTGGTTACCTTGTACTGTTTTCCACCAGTGGCGATGACAGCGTACATGTGTTACTCCGAAGCAATACTGAAAAAGGTGGCGAATTCTAGCGGCTGTCGGGGTGCAGGTCAATGCCTTTAACCGTTTGATCCCAAGAATTAATCCGTGACCAGCAATACCTCGGGTAAAGTCCCCCCGGCCACAGGCATTACCCCGCTGGGCAAGCCTGCAAATAACTATTCCTGGTTGTCTTGCTGCAATTTAACCCTGGGTGTTATTTCTTTAATTTCGCCAGTATCCGGATTGATGGTAACCGGCTTTTTGCCGGGCATGGCAAAGATAAGTGTCTTGCCCCCGTTTGGAGAGTTCTGATGATTATCATCTACTGCGAACCCGGGTTGCAGGAAAACAATCAATCCGATCATGCATATAAACTGTTTCATAATTTCAAGCCTCTGATTATTGCCTTACCGTGGCAGCTATTAGTATAAATGAAGGGTCGTCGATGATTAGCACGAGCACATCATTGGGCACATTAAAATCATCCAGAAATGTGGTGCCGGCATAAGTGCCATTATTTTCTGCACCACAATCGGTCACTGTCATCGTGAGTTGGTAGTAGTTGTGAGTAGTATCGAAAGGAGTAATGGTTCCGCTGTAAACGCAAAAATCGGTATCCGAACCGAAATACGAGCCGTCGATCGCTACAGCCATAGTGAATGTGTAGTCTCCAGTGGTCGCAAGGTAAATACCCGCAACGGTTGCTAAATCAGGGTCTCGATCCCAAAGGTCGTTATAGGCAAGCGCGAAAGTGGTGGTTCCGGCAGCATCCGCAGTGGCGCCATCGATTGTCGACCCTGCGACCACCGTGGCAGTTACCGACGTAGTATGATCGAAGCCACCACCAATCTCGAGTATATCGATGTCGCCAGTCATGGTGCTACCATCGACAGCGACGTTACCGGTATACAGTGAACCTGCGTCAACACTGATGCCGATAAATTTATCATCGTAGATCACAGCCGATAAATCATAAGTTACACTGTCTTGGGTAAAGGTTCCGTCCCAAAAACCATCAGCATCAACCTTCAGACTACCCGCGACACCGTCATCACCATCGCCGCCACCGCCGCTACCACCACCGCATGAGGCAACGAATATAATCGAGCTTATCAAGATGAACCTGCGAACTGTAAAGCGAACTTTTGCCGCGTCAAAGCAAGTGAATTTCATGGCAACACCTTAGTTGTTTATTATCTGCTTCTACTGGATATGGAAACAAAAACTTATTCTATCGTGGAGTGGGAGAAATCTTGTGTGACGGGACTCACATTTATTTTTTTGGCAAAAACCCTGAAAATGAGCCGGCGACCAGAAAAAAGTACACCGCCCCTGGAGTTGCTGAAATCAGTCGGGATCGGATTTGTGGACGCGGGTGACGGCCAGCGTAACCAGCAGCAGGAAGGTCGCGCTGACGACGATGGCGGGACCGGTCTGCCAGTCGAAATGGAAAGAAGTTGTGATGCCGCCGGCAAGGGCGCCGAGCCCGTAAAGACCGCTAATCAGCACCATTTGCTCGGGGCTGCGGCTGAACAGGCGGGCACTGCTAGTGGGGATGACCAGCATCGCCGCAATCAGCAACACGCCCATGACCTTCATCATCACCGCCACCAGCAACGCGATCATGATATACATCAGCAACTGAATCTTGCGCACTTCGATGCCTTCGGCCTGGGCAATTTCACGACTGACCGAGACTGCCACAAACGATCGCCAATGATGCAATAACACCACCAACAACAGTACCGTGGTGACCAGTAACCGGATTAAATCACCGCGGGTGGTGGCCAGCAGGTCGCCAAACAATATCGCTTCGAGATTAACCGATTGTGCCGGCAACAGGCCGACCAGGATAATGCCTCCGGCTAACCCGGTATGAGAAATTATAGCGAGTGTGGTTTCAGAAAGAGCGGCATTGAAACGATCGACCCGGTTTAGCGAAAACACGATTAATAACGCTACCGCAAGCACCCCAAATATAGGATTCACTTCCAATAACAATCCGAGGCCAACTCCCATGACTGCGGCATGACCCAGGGTGTCGCTCAAAAATGCGAGGCGCTGCCATACCATCAGGCATCCCATCGGGGCTGCAATCGCCACCATGATTAACCCTGCGATAACACTGCGCAGCAGGAAGTCATCCAGCCATTCAGTCATGCCGGTGTTCCGTGTGATCGCCGGACACGTCGTGCACATGATCGTGATGATGCGCATAGATCGCGATCGAATCCGCGGCCTGCTGCCCGAACAGGGCAAGATATTCCGGATGCTGACTAACCGATTCAGGGATTCCCGAACAACACAGATGCTGATTGAGACAAAGCACCTGATCGGTTTTCGACATTACCAGATGCAAATCGTGCGATACCAGCAACACGGCGCATTGCAATTGCGTGCGCAGTTCGCCAATCAGTTCATACATGCGAATTTCTCCGCTGATATCGACCCCGGCGGTTGGTTCATCCAGTACGATCAGGTCGGGCTGTCCGAGCGTGGTGCGCGCGAGCAACACCCGTTTCAACTCGCCTTCGGATAAAGACCGCACCTGGCGTTGGCGCAGATAGCTAACCCCGGTTTGCGCCAGGGCATGTTCAATTTCCTGCTGCGAAGCGTCGTGCGTCAGGCGCAACAGCCGTGAAACGCTAAGCGGCATTAGCGTATTGACATAAACTTTTTGTGGCAGGTAGCCGATGCGTAACCCCGGCGCGCGTTCGATTTCGCCTTCGAAGTTACTGATCAGGCCGGTGACGATATTGGTTAGCGTCGACTTGCCCGCGCCGTTGGGACCGATAATCGTCGTAATCTGGTCGCGCCTGAGTTCAAAGCTAATGTCATCGAGAATGACCCGCTTACCGACGGTGTAACTCAGCTTGCTGGCACGGAGTAACAATTCAGCCTGCATTTTTCTGACACCGTGCACATATCCCGGTGATCTCGACTATCGAGTGATCGACCGCAAACCCGAGGTTGTCCGCGGCGGCGAGTAAACTCTGCTCGCTGGTTTCAAGTTCGGCAACCTGTTCGCAATCCCGACAAATCAGAAACTGCGCAGCAGATGCATGCCCTGGATGCACGCAGGTAATGAACGCGTTCCTGCTTTCGATTCGATGGATCAAGCCTTCAGCCAGGAGGAACTCAAGCGCACGATAAACGATCGGCGGCGCAACGCTGCCCGCGTTGCCGGCGTGGTTGAGCTCGGCGAGAATATCGTAAGCGCCCATCGGCTGATGGCTGGCCAGCATAATTTCGAGTACCTGCCGGCGGCGTGGCGTCAGGCGCAACTTGCGTATCGCGCACAGCTCACTGGCTTCGGACAATAGCTGGCGCTGACAACGCCGATGATCGTGCTTGCGAAAAGCAAGATCGGGAGACTTAGTTTTACGATTCATAATGTTATATTATAACGTAAACTGAAATCCAACCACAGCCTGTAGTTCCCGTATGCGTTTATGCGTCCTGTTGTTATGCCTTCAATCCGCCGCGCTAGCCGCCGCGCCGCGCGTGGTCACGTCGATCGCACCGGTGTATGAAATCACCGCGGCGATAATGACCGGCATCGCCGAGCCCGGGTTGATTATCGATAACCAGGCATCGGTGCATCAATTTGCGTTCAAACCCTCACAGATGCGCCTGTTGCAACAGGCTGACCTGGTGATCTGGGTAGACCGGCATTTCGAGGCCGGTTTTTCGCGGGTGGCGGAAATCCTGCCGTCAACCACGCGACAGCTGGAACTAATGCCGGCGCTCGGCCTCGATGGTGATGGACATATCTGGTACTCACCGCAACTGCTGCTGCGTAGCATAGAGATTATCTCGACCGCTTTGATCCTGCTGGATGCGGAGAATCAAAAGTCGTACCGGGCTAACGCCGCCATACTGATACAAGACCTCACCGCATGGCGACATGAAACACAACAGCGCTGGCAAAATCGGCGACCACGCTTTATTACTGATCACAATTTCACCCGGTATTTCGAACAGGACATGGGGCTCGGACCTATCGCCACCGTGCACGATCAACACCACGACCAGAGCGGCCTTAAACAACTAAATCGGCTGGAAAGCATTCTGCGACAGTTCCCCGCAGCCTGTTTACTTACGCTGCATACCACCGCCTCACCGCTGGCACTTCGCCTCGCAAAAAAACACAGTTTAAAGATCATCAGCCTTGCCCTGGAGCCGATAACCGACCCGGCCCAACCCCTTATCCTGCAACGTCTTACCCGACTCACATCTGCCCTGCAAAGATGTATCTGACGCACAGCGGATAAACCCACTGAATGCACCCAACACCAGATTCGATTGCGAACCTTGCCAGCAGTCGTTACATTCTGTTTAATCCAAATACGATGCACAAGAAAATGATTAATCCTGTCGGTTCAGACAAGCTTTTACCTCTTTTCGTCTATGATGAAACCCAGCGCAACGCCTTGCTCGAAGAGGCCCGGGGGTTACCTTCGGTGGAGATCAGTTCCGCCGCCGCGGCCAACGCGGTAATGTTCGGTGGCGGTTACTTCACGCCACTGCAGGGGTACATGAACCTCGCCGAAGCACTCAGCGTTGCCGAAAGTATGCATACCAGCGAGGGCCGCTTTTTCCCGGTACCGATCCTGAACCTGGTGGAATCGATTAGCGAGATCGAAGGCGCTGCGCGGATCGCGTTGCGTGACCCGAATGTCGAGGGTAGTCCCATCATCGCAATTCAACAGGTAGCGGCAATCGAATCCGTCAACGATGAACAAATGGCGCTGATGACCAAAAAGGTCTACCGCACCGACGACAGCGAACATCCAGGCGTCGCGGCCTTCAACGGGCATGGACGTTACGCCATCAGCGGTCCGATCCAGGTGCTCAATTTCAGTTATTTCGAAACCGACTTTCCCGATACCTTCAGAACCGCGGTGCAGATTCGCGCCGAAATCGAGCAACGCGGCTGGCAACGCGTGGTCGCATTTCAAACGCGTAACCCGATGCACCTCGCTCATGAGGAACTGTGTCACATGGCGATGAATGGACTCGACTGCGACGGGCTAGTCATTCACATGTTGCTGGGCAAGCTCAAGCCCGGCGATATCCCGGC
>PVMS01111425.1_pt1 | contig 10225 bp, 10 predicted proteins | sample 1853461 | NCBI WGS metagenome assembly PVMS01 (sample SAMN08582032, study PRJNA380276) | Marine sediment metagenome, whole genome shotgun sequencing project. | isolation source: ocean sediment barecode stripped | collected 2017
CCATCGAGCAGCGAGGCCCGCGAGGCGCTGCTACGGGGCCGAGACGCCTCGACCCCGCTCACGGTCCGGACGGCGTTCGCGCTCGATGGCAAACAGCGTGGCCGGGTGGGTCAACGGCTGCGGGAGCTCGGCATCGCCGCCGAGTCCGAGGTTCGCTTCGAGCAGGACATGGAGCTGCTCGTCGGTGTGGAGTTCCGCACAGACGGCACGTCGGTGAGCTGGAACGCCACCGACTACCTCGACCGTCTCGGGGTGAGCCTCGACGAGCTCCTCACCGAGGTAGCCCCGCCATCCGATGAGCACTGACGCTGAGCCGAACTCCCCCGAACCGGGCATCACGGGCGCCCCCGCCGCGCTGGAACGGGCCTTCTCGGGCCTCGAGCGGGTGCGAGAGCAGTTCCGCTACGAGCTCACCGGCAGCGAGCGGGGGGAGGTCCGTAGCCTCAGCCAAGGTACTGCCAGGGTGGCCGGCATCCCGGGCGTCGGCTACGAGGAGGTGGTCCGCTTCGACAACGGAGCGCTCGGGCTCGTGCTCGATCTCGACGTCGACGATGTCGGTGCGATTCTCCTCGACCACGACGAGGGCATCGACGCCGGAAGCGGCGTGCGGCGGACACGCCGGGTGATGGACGCCCCGTGCGGGGATGGCCTTCTGGGCCGGGTCATCGACCCGATCGGACGCCCGCTCGACGGACGGGGTCCGCTTCGGGCCCTCACCCGTCGCCACATCGAACGTCGGCCACCCTCGATCCCCGAGCGGGCACCGGTCGACACCCCGCTGCAGACCGGATTCAAGGTCATCGACTCCCTGGTCCCCATCGGGAGGGGCCAGCGCGAGCTCATCGTCGGCGACCGCCAGACGGGCAAGACCAGCATCGCGATCGACACGATCCTCAACCAGCGCGACACCAATGTTCTCTCGGTCTACTGCGCGATCGGTCGCCAGACAGGGGCGGTCGCCAAGGTCGTCGACCGTCTCCGCGAGCACGGCGCGCTCGAGCGGACGATCGTCGTCGTGGCCGGCAGCGAGGATCCCGTGGGGCTGCGCCATGTCGCGCCCTACGCGGCGACCACGATGGGCGAGTACTTCACCGAGCAGGGCCGCGATGTCCTGATCGTCTACGACGATCTGACCCGCCACGCTCGCGCCTACCGCGAGTTGTCACTGCTGCTGCGACGTCCACCGGGCCGCGAGGCGTATCCGGGCGACATCTTCTACATCCACTCGAGGCTGCTCGAACGGGCAGCGCATCTGTCCAATGAGCTGGGTGGCGGGTCGCTGACCGCCCTGCCGATCATCGAGACCCAGGGCGAGAACCTGGCGGCGTACATCCCGACCAACCTGGTGTCGATCACCGACGGTCAGATCTACGTGTCGTCCCGCCTCTTCCGGAGGGGTCAGCTCCCCGCTGTCGACGTGGGCCGTTCGGTGTCGCGAGTCGGCGGCCGTGCCCAGCTGCCGGCCTACCGATCCGTCGGAGGAGCCCTGCGCCTGTTGTACTCGCAGTTCGAGGAACTCGAGCGCTTCACCCGCTACGGGGCACGGCTGGAGGACGAGCGCCGCCGCCAGCTCGAGCAGGGCCGTCTCGTGAGGGAGGCGCTCAAACAGGCTGAAGGTGATCCTCGGTCGGTGGTGGAGCAACTGCTCGTGTTGGTGGCCGTCACCGAGGGGGCCTTCGAGGGGCTCCCAGCGGAGCGGATGGGCGCGCTGGAGGACGCGCTCCGCGCCCGGGTGGACGTCGTCCCAGAGGTGCGGGCCAGCATCGAGCGGGGGGACGAACTGACCGACGAAGACGTGCAGGAGATCGTCGAGCTCGCTCGGAGTGTGCGGTGACCGAGACGCTGCAGATCCTCGAACGCCGCATCGAGTCGGCGGAGGAACTCCACTCCGTGACCCGCACGATGCGGGGGCTCGCCGCGGTGAACCTGCGCCACTACGAGATCGCCGCGGCGGCGCTCGACGAGTACGAAGCGATCATCGAGGACGGCCTGCACATCGCTCTGCGCAACGGAGCGATCGACCGTGTCCCCCTCGATCGGACGCCGCCCGACGCACCGACGGCGATCATTGCCATCGGGTCCAACCAGGGACTGTGCGGATCCGTGAACCGCCACGTCACCGCGCGCGTCAGGCAGGAGATCGACGAGCGGAGCCCCCCGACCCTGGTCGTCGCCATCGGGGCGAGGATGGCGCTCGAACTCGCGCTCGAAGGTGTTGCCGTGCGTGAGCGTTGGGATCTCCCCGCCACCGTCGAGGCGATCACCCCGCGCGCCGAACAGATCCTCGTCCGCTCTGATGACTGGAGGACCACCGACGGGATCGCTCGGGTGTTGCTCGTGTTCCCCCAGTTCCTCGGCCGCACCGGCGGGTACGAGCCGGTGGCGCTCCAGCTCGCACCGACCGACCGCGACCTCCTGGAGTCGCTGGCCGTCCGAAGGTGGCCGTCGAGGGTCCTGCCGACGTTCACTCTGCCCTGGGAGCAGCTCGTGTCGGATCTGATCCGCCAGGCGCTGCTCCTGCGACTCCACCGCGGTCTGGCGCAGACCATGGCCTCGGTGTCGTTCAGTCGGCTGATCGCGATGGACGCGGCTCAGCACAACATCGACGAGCGGGTGATCGAGCTGCGGGAGCGGCGTAGTCATCTACGGCAGACCGAGATCACCGAGGAGCTGCTCGACGTGGTATCGGGCTTCGAGGTCTTGCGTAGCGCCCCGCCGCGGTGACGGCCATCGACGGGTCCACCTAGATGCGAAACGCATGTATCGACGGCACGTTTGACCGTGGCTACGGTCCGAGTGCCACTATTTGGAAGGGGGCCAGCATGCGCAACGGCGTTTCGCGGGTTACGGTCGGACTGTTCTCAATAGCTCTCGTGGCGGCCTCGTGCGCCTCCGACGACGAAGCCGCCCCGTCAGACGCCGAAACGACGGTGGTATCCGAAGACCCCCCATCGACCGATGCCGTCGATGAACCGGAGTCCACCGAGGCACCATCGCAGACCACGCCGGCGGACACGACCGCAGCGACGGACGCGCAAGCCGATGAGCAGGACTCCGGCGGCAGGCTCGTCGTCGCGATCACCGACGATCCGGGCCAGTACAACCCGGCGCTGACCACGAGCGGATCGGTCCACACCGCGTCGGAGTTGATGTTCAACGGTCTCGTCGCCTATGACGAAAACTTCGTGCCGCAGCCCGAGCTCGCAGTGAGCTGGGAGATCGAGGAAGACGGCACGCTGTACCGCTTCAACCTGCGCGACGACGTGCTCTGGCACGACGGCGAACCGTTCACGTCAGCAGACGTGAAGTACACCTTCGAGAACGTGCTGACCGAATTCCATTCGCGAACCAAGGCGTCTGTCGGGGCGCTGCTCGAGTCGGTCGACACACCCGACGACACGACCGTCGAGTTCCGCTTCAGCGAGCCGTACGCCCCCCTGCTTCAGCAACTCGACGTCACCGAGGCGCCGATACTGCCGGCCCACATCTACGACGGGACCGACCCGGAGGAGAATCCAGCGAACCTCGAACCGGTCGGCACCGGACCATTCATGTTCGCTTCGAGTTCGCCAGACGAGGAACTGGTCCTGACGAAGAACCCGGACTATTTCAAGGACGGCTTGCCGATCCTCGACGAGGTCGTGATGCGAGTCATCCCGGAGGCGGGCAGTCAGGTCCTCGCGTTGGAATCCGGTGAGGTCGACTGGTTGTGGGGTGTTCCGGGGCCCGATCTCGAGCGTTTTCGCAACGACGACGACTACAGCACGCTGGAAACGCTGGTCAATCCCGGCGGCGCCAACTGCATCATGACCGTCAGCTTCAATCTCGACCGACCGACACTCCAGAACCTGGCGGTGAGGCGTGCGATCGCACACGGGCTCGATCGCGACGCATTCGTCGAACGGGTGGCCTTCGGCCAGGGCAATGCGGCGACTGCGCCGATCTCCAGTGGTATCCCGAGTGCGTACGCCGCCGGCCTCGATCTACCCGACTACGACCCAGCCGAAGCCGAACGTCTCCTCGGCGAGGCCGGCTGGCTGCGCGATGGTGATGGCGTACGAGAGGCGAGCGGTGTGGATGGCGTGGACGACGGCACACCGTTGTCGATCGGTGTACATCTGTTCCCCAACTTCGCCGACTACGGCGAGCTGATGAAAGCCTTGCTGCTGGAGATCGGTGTCGATGTCGAGGTCAATGCGCTCGAACGGGCGACGATGGTCGATGAGGTGTTCACCCAGCGGGATTTCGACACGAACATCATCAGCTACTGCAACGGGACCGACCCCGAAGTCGGTGTCCGCCGCATGTACATCTCCAGCGACATCGCGCCCATCCCGTTCTCCAACAGTTCGGGCTACGTGAACGAGACGGTCGACGCACTGTTCGACGAAGCGAGGAACACGGTCGACCCCGCGGCACGCGCCGACGTCTACCGGACTCTGCAGGAGATCCTGGTCGAGGAACTTCCCTACTTCTGGCTGGTCGAGACGAAGTCGACGAGGCTCTACACGAATGAATGCTCCGGGTTCCGCGCATTCGGCCACTTTGCGGAAGCAGCGAGCTGTAGTCGAGAGTGACGCGCGCGTACGTTCTCGGGCGACTGTGGCAGACCGTGCCGATGCTGCTCGGGGTCGTCATCATCGGATTCCTGCTGGTGCACATCGCACCAGGGGATCCGATTCTCGCCCTCGCCGGTGAGAACGGTGACGAGGCGTATTACGCAGCGATGAGGGAGCGCTTCGGGTTGGACCGCCCTCTCATCAATCAACTCTGGACCTACCTGTCGCGTCTGGCGCAAGGCGATCTCGGGAGATCTGCGATCCAGAAACGGCCGGTGTCCGACGTGATCTTCAGTCGGCTCCCGAACACGCTGCTGCTCGCCGGCACTGCACTCATACTGTCGACGACGATCGGCATCATCTTTGGCGTCGTGGCTGCGTCTCGCAGCGGAGGTGTCCGTGATCACGTCGTTTCCTCCGGCGCCCTCCTGATCTATTCGGTGCCGGTCTTCTGGCTCGGGCAGATCTCGATCCTCTGGTTCGGGGTGCGGTGGGGATGGTTTCCCGTCCAGGGGCGAACGGACGCACGCAGCGACGCCACCGGCTTTGCCCATGTGCTCGACGTTGCCCACCATCTCGCCCTCCCGGCCCTGGTGCTCGCCTCACAGCAGATCGCAGTCGTCGCGCGGCTCACTCGGGCCTCGATGATCGACGAGCTGGACGCACCACACATCGACGCAGGCCGAGCACGCGGAATTCCGAGGCGCAGCATCCTGTTCCGGCACGCACTTCCAGCGACCCTGTTGCCGGTCGTGACCGTCGTCGGCAATCGGGTCGGTCATCTCGTCGCGGGCGCCGTCGTCGTCGAGATCGTCTTCGGATGGCCGGGGATCGGGAGGCTGCTCGTCGCGTCGACGACCAACCGTGACATCCCCGTCCTGCTCGGCCTTTTCCTGCTCATCGGATTCACGGTGCTGATCGCCAACCTCCTCACGGACCTCAGCTATCGGTTCCTCGATCCGCGCATTCGGATCGGGTGACGATGTGGCAGTCCGTTCGCGCCGACAGGTGGCCCTGTGGGCAGGGGCGCTACTGATCGCACTCGTTGTCGTGCCCGCCCTGTTCGCGCCGACGATCGCGCCCTACAATCCGTTTGCACTAGCGGGCCCACCGCTCGAGCCCCCATCGCGAGATCACCTGATGGGGACCGATGCGCTTGGTCGGGATCTGTTCAGTGCAGTTGTCCACGGAGCGAGGACGTCGTTGCTCGTGAGCATCGGTGTCGCCGTGCCGGCGGCGTCCATCGGCCTGCTCGTCGGTCTGGTGTCAGGTTTCGCCGGCGGCTGGTGGGACAACGCGCTCATGCGGATCACAGAGTTCGTGCAGATCATCCCGAGGTTCTTCCTCGCCATCGTCGTGTTGGCGATCTTCGGGGACGGATATCGGAACCTCGTAATCGTCCTCGCGTTGTCGTCGTGGCCGCTGATCGGGCGGGCCATCCGGTCCGAGGTTCTCGTCGTCCGCGAGCTGCCATATGTGGACGCGGCGCGTGCGGTCGGCGCACGAACCCCTCGCATCCTCCGCCGCGAGGTGCTGCCCGCGATGTGGTCGATACTCACGGTGATGACGGGGCTCATGGTGGCCGACGTCATCCTGATCGAGGCGAGTCTCAGCTTTCTCGGCCTCGGGGATCCGAACCGTGCGAGCTGGGGTCAGTTGGCGTCCGATGCACAGCCTTATCTCCGTGTCGCATGGTGGCTTGCGTTGTTCCCTGGTGTCGCGATCGTGGTCGCCGTGATCGGCGTCAATCTGCTCGTCGACGGTTGGAGGCGCAAGCAGACCGCAGACATCAGCTGATCGGTCGCGCAGGTGGCCGCGTCAGTCGGCGGGGCTGACGATGTGCAACTCGTCGAGCATTGCGATGGCGATCGAATCGGTGAGCCCGGTCGGCGACCGGACGACGAGCGCGCCGTGATCATCGACCTCGTCGGCCACCCCGCGGGTGGTCCCGTTCGGCAATAGAGATGCATACACGTGCTCGCCCAATGTGGCACATCTCGTCCGGTAGATCTCGAGCAGACCGTCTGGATCCTCGAGGGACTTCACCGACGCCCTCAGTGACTCGATGAGCGCGTCGGAGACGTCGGATCGTCCGCCAACGTGCAGGGTCGGGGCGATGCGGAGGATCAGGATCGCGTAGTCGATCCGACCGGGTCCGAGCTCGGTGAGCGCGGTCACCGCGACATCGAGTGCGACGCCCTCGTCCAGCTCCACTCCGTCGGGCCAGTGACAGTCGCGCGGCCGTCCCGTGAGCGAGCCGAGCGCATCAGCAGCGCCGAGACCGGCCGCAAGCCACAGCAGGTCCGTCGAGTCGATCGCGATCTGTGCCGGACGAGCGACGACGGCAACCGCGGTGCTGTCCTTGCGTTGCCACAGCACGCCGCCGCGGCGTCGGGCGGAAATCTCCCGATCGACGACGTACGCGGCGCCCGCTGGTGCCGCTTCCTGTCGAGCCCACTGCCGGGCGAGCGCATCGATCGACACTGCGCCCGGCGAGCGCCGAACCTCGGGCGATGGCGACGTCATGGGCCGACCAGTCGCGGCACGAGTCGATCGACGAGCCACCGTCCGTCGGCATCAATAGCCAGTTCGAGATGCCCGGCCGGCCAGGGCGGCGTGCCCGGGATCGTGGACGGGTTCGTCAATTCGACAGTGGCCGCGTTTGCGTCGTCGGCCACCCTCACGTCGCCGGTCTCCAGCTCATCGATATCGACGCTGCGGAGATCCCTTCGGATTCCTCCGAGCAGGCGGCCGAGGAACTCGTCGAGCACCATGGGATCGGACACGTCGTCGCGGATTCGGGACGCGGTGACGCGGTCGAGACCATTCGAACTGGCGACCGACAGGGCGGTGGCCTTGCCGGACTCGCTCAAGAGTGACCAGACCGTTGTGTGTTCGCCCCACTGAACCGCATGGACGAACCCGTTCGCCGCGTCGACGGCCAGCCGGCTCGCGGTCATGGCCGTACCCATCCGTGCCCTTCGAGCATGTCGCGCACCCGCACGCGCTGCGGGCCGTGCAGCAGATCGTGCACCACCCCATCGAGTGCGCGGTCGTATGTGGCCTGATCGGAGGAAGCGCGATGTGCGATGCACAGTTCGGCGCAGGCTGCATCCAACACCGGCTCGGGAAGCTCCATCAGTATCGGCATCATCGATCGAACGACGAGCCGGTACTCGCTGATCGACAGCTCGGTGAGCGCTCCGGCCAATGCGGCCACCTCGCGTCGCGTTCGTTCGACGGACACGCGCGACAGACGCCGCAGCCGTTCCCGCAAGATCATTCCCCGCTCCGTCTCGTCTGTTGACGCGAGCAGACCGACCACCTGCGCAGATCGGCTCGCCGCCGAGCGGCCGTCACCGCACTGTGCCTCGATGCGAGCGAGGCTGTCCGCGGCGGTTTGCCACTGGACGCGGTGCAGTCGCGGGTCGAGGACCGACAGGGCCATCTCGACATGGTTCAGCGCTCTCGCCGAGTCGAGCGGTGCGGCCCGCCGTTCATAGGCGATGCCGAGACTGTGTTGGGCGAGCGCGTGTTGGAATGGGAATCCGTCCACGGCCAGGATGCGCAGCGATGCCCGAAATGCGACAAGCGCATCGTCGACCGTCAGGGTTTCGACATCCGCTGTTCGGACGGTTTCGGTCTCGATCCGAAGCAGCTCGAGGATTGCGGCTCCGAGACCGTGGAGCGCCATCCCGCGTTGCGGTGCTTCGACGTCAAAGTCGTTCACGGCGTCGCGGTAATCGTCGACAGCGGACAGGAGCGATCCGCGTGTCCCCGACGCTTGGTGTGCCTGCGCCCGGTTCAGGAGCGCGGCGCCACGGACGCGCCGTGCCTCGTCGTTGCGAACCGTGTCCGGGGAGACCAGATCGATCGCCTGCGTCAACGGTTCGACGGCACGCTGGGGTTCACCGACCTCGATACGGGTCAGCCCGAGATTCGTGAGCGCAGCCGCCTGTTCCGAGGCTGAGGCGCGATCGGTCAGCAACGCTGCAGCTTCATCGAAGAGCGCCGTGGCGCGACGCGGGTCCGACAATTGCCGGTGGCAGTTGGCGGTCGCGGTGAGCACGCGGGCATGTTCGATCGGCGAACGCGTCGACGTGAGGATTCGGCTCGCCCGATCGAGCAGGCCTAGCGCATCGCTCACGTCGTCGTTGCAGGTCGCGGACTCGCTACGAGCGACCGCGACGCGGTAAGCGGCGAATGCCCACCGGTCTGGGTCGGCCCCGGGCACGATCGACTCGAGTTCGGCCTCCAGATCCTCGAGACTCATGAGGGCACGAACTCCCTGACGCAGCGCAGGATCTCGCTGATCGCGACGTCGATCGAGTCGTTCAACCGGTCGGTGAGACCGATACCGAGCGTGTTGATCTCGACCGGTTGGCACCCGACGATGATCGTCTGAGCGGGCAGGACACCGACGGCGCGAGCGACGATCAACGCCAACTCGGGTGTGGCGAGGTGCATGTCGGCCATCAGATCGTGGCGTTGCTCGACCGGCAGTTCCGTGACGTCCAACACCTCTGGTTCGATCACCAGCACGGTTCCGGGCGGACGTCCATGATCGACTGCGTCGACGACGACGAGCGCGTCATAGCCGGCCATCAGTTCGTGCACGAGATGGATACCGCCGATGCCCGTCTCGGCGACGGTGACCCCCGTGGGAAGATCGCTCGCCGAGAGCCGGTGCGCGACCTCGACACCGAAGCCGTCGTCGCCGAGCAGCACGTTGCCGACACCGACGATCAACACGCGAGGCGGACCGGGCACTCCCGACGTCATCGGTTCACCGCCTCCGCGGCTCGAGCGCTGTAGCCGTGGATCACCCACCACGCGATGTACTGCTCGAGTTCCGACCACGCCTGATCGCCGAGCGGCTCACGCATGTGCTCGCTGCGCTTGTGGATTTCGGTACCGATGAGCCGGTCGAGCGCGGCGATCGCGGTGTCCGACGGGAGCAACGTGACCGACCCGGCATCGCCTTCTCGCAACCGTTCGGCGAGGGCTCCCGCAGGTTCGGAGAAATCGTCCGCCCCGAGTGGCCTCAACTCGATGGTCGCGGCACTGGCGTGTTCCTCGGCGCGCCGCAGGCAGTAGCCGACGAGCAGTGCCGTCGTCGCCCAGTCGGCGAGATCGGTGACGTGTTGACGCTCGCGTTCCGATTCGAAGCACACTTGCTTGTATCGCAATGCGGCCTCGCTCATCGGGTGGGTCTGCGCGAGGGCACGAGCCGTGAAGCAGAGATCATCGATGTCGGCGCCGTTGCCGCCCATCCCGTCCGAACCGGTCATGTCGGTCGAGCGGTGATTCCCAGCCCGGTGACGACTTGACCGGTCACCGGCGGTGGGTGAGCCGATTCCGTTGCGTCTTCGAGTTCGACGCGTCGAAAATCGATCCACTGCTCGCGCAGTGCTACTTCGATGCGGCCGGCCACCGTTTCGTCCGCAGCCGTACACCCGTTGCAACTTCCGTGCATGCGCAGTGCGACAATCCCATCGGTCACACCGACGACCTCGATCTCTCCACCGTGCGAGTGGACGTAGGGCCGCACGTCGTCCAGGGCGACCTGGACAACCCGATCGATCGTTGCGGCATCGACATCGACGCCGAGACTGTACGTCGACAGCAGTTCCCCGACGATCGGGTCGAGTGCGGCCTGTTCGAGG
>PVMS01046745.1_pt1 | contig 10223 bp, 8 predicted proteins | sample 1853461 | NCBI WGS metagenome assembly PVMS01 (sample SAMN08582032, study PRJNA380276) | Marine sediment metagenome, whole genome shotgun sequencing project. | isolation source: ocean sediment barecode stripped | collected 2017
CTTATTGTACCGTCCTCGGCTATCCAGATCTGGGCCAGGTCGTCACTGATAAATTCGTCACCGGTCATTGCGGTTGTAGTCTTTCCGCATCCGCTGGGAGCAGCACCACCGAAAAAGGTAATACGGCCGCCAGGGCCTTTGACACCCGTGATGAACATATGTTCGGAAATTTCCTTCCCGCGTCTATGATAGGTAGCCCTGTCAACGGCAAACCTGTGGTTCCCCTTTTTGAGCAGCAGTGTATTGCCGGCATAAGTGCAGAACGTGCTGAAGGTGGTCTGGTGTGCCCTGTCCATAAAAACGCGGGCGTTGGGCAGATCTTCAGGACGGTTTGGCCCTTCACTGTGCACATTTGTAAAAAAATGCCCGACCCGTTCTACCTCAACGTCAAAGGCATTGAAACAGTTCCTGTACAGCAGTTCTGCACTGTGGCACACATATGCTGACGTAGTCGCCTCAATAGCCGGAATGGTTGGTTCAGCTCCAATCGGACCGCGTGCATAGAATCCAACTACCATGGTCATTCCCTTCATGATACCGGACATATATTCCTTAACGTACTGGAGGGCGTCTTCCCTGCTGATCCTTTGCGCAAGTGCGCTTACGCGCTCATCATCATTTGTAATATAGTACGTGCGGTCAATGATGCGCGCCTGTTCGGCCGCAAGGTCGTAATGGATTGTATGGTTTTTGATGGCAAGTCTTGACTCCTCACCCTTTTTTAAAGAAAGATCAATGATAAACTGCTTATCTTCAGGTGTGCCTGTATTCACAAACACATTGTCAGGTCGGCCCAGCACTATGGCGTTTGCTATCTTCAGCCGTGCTTCTTCAATCTTGATCTTCTGAATCTTTTCAAAATTGGCGCCATCCATTGAATCTCTGAATACCCTCTCCGCTTCCTCATCGCTCTTCAGTCCGCCGATATGGCCGAGAATATCTATCCCCTTTTTCAGTTCAAACATTTATGCCTCCTTTAAAATTCAATAGCATGCAATAAGATCAATCAGTTTCCTGTCGAATACATGATGGCTCATTTCATCATGCCGCCATCAAGTGATATTATGTAATAGTTCATGGGGTTATAAGAACTTCCTTTTTCGGTTTCTGACTTTACGGGATTCAATCTTGGGGGTCAAGAAAAATCCAACCACAGAATATTATAGCTGGACCTCACAAGAAAATTTAATACCAGTAATGAGTCGATATTGAAACATAACGTCCCTGTTGAAGATACGTCAGCGACTCATACAGTGCTTCATACTCAAAAAAGGCTACCTCTGATGGTTAGATTGTGCTATGTAATACAATAGAAAGTAGGTGGAAGAGGCCTAAATTAGCAATTTTTGTTTTATCTATCATTGCTTAATAATTCCGGTGGAATATCGGGTTTATCTATAATGCGTGGATCGAGAAACTGTTCTAAAAATATTATCGCAAAAAGCGTAGGCATCCTGCTATCATCTGTTGTGTGTCTTATATTAAGCTGTTTATCTGTAAATGCCTCATGGTTTATTGATCCCCAGAAATTTCATGGTACCCTGCAGGAGCTGAGTATGCATCATCGGGTACTGGATCGGCCTGTTGTTTTCAGCCCCGAGAGGACTGACAGAGGTATGTGGATTTATGTGGTATATCCATGCGGCCCTAACAGGGGCATTTATCGCCTATATCCCCTTCAGCCGGCTGCTGCACATTATTATCGCCCCAATGGTTGCGGCTATGAATGCCCTGCATCAGAAGTGACTAAAGTGAGCTAAAGTTTGAAGTGCCTAAAGTTAAAGGAGCGATACGACATTTTCAAGCTTGGCATTGTCTCAGACAACACGCTTGCATGACGGAATTATCAGAAGACAAGAGATAGCCCAATTCAAGGGTGCCATGCCTAGCTCAGGAGTTGAGTAATTCAGGATTTGATGGGCAAAAGCGTTTTCTATTACTTTATGAAATATATATTCTTGAATATCTGGAGATATCCAATAAAACGAAACATCGATCTCTCAAAAATCTATGTCACGAAGTTCCTTCACTTTAGTTCACTTTAGGCACTTTAGCTCACTTTAGGCACTTGATAAAAGGGAGTAACTCATGGATGAAAAAATAAAACGGGCCCTGGTTGAAATCGTTGGAGAAGAGAACTACACCGACAGCCTGATCGATATGGTCTCGTTTTCTTATGATGCCTCAGAGCACAGCCACAGACCCACCTGTGCTGTGTGGGCAGAGACCGCGGATCAGGTATCTGAGATATTGAAGCTTTCCAACAGGGAAAAGATTCCGGTGATTCCCCGGGGCGCCGGGACAGGTCTTTCCGGTATGGCGGTACCTATTGAAGGAGGGATCATCCTGGATCTGAGCCGCATGAACAATATTGTGAAAATCAGTATAGAAGATCGGTTGGCAGTTGTTCAGCCCGGGGTCGTTTATGTTGATCTCGAAAAGGCCCTTGCCCCCTTTGGATTTTTTTTCCCCCCTGATCCGGCAAGCGGAAAGGTCAGCACATTGGGAGGGAATGTGGCCACCAATGCCGGGGGACTCAAAGGAGCAAAGTACGGCACAACCAGGGATTATGTTTTGGGCCTTCAGGTAGTCCTCCCGGACGGCAGAATCATGAGAACAGGTTCTAAAGCCATGAAAAGCGTTTCGGGATATGACCTGACAAGGCTCTTTGTGGGCTCTGAGGGGACGCTCGGGGTAGTCACGGAGATCATCCTTAAAATAAACCCGCAGCCTACTGCGACCAGTACCGCCCTTGCCACCTTCGACAGCTTAGAGGACGTGGGGAGGGCTATCAACCAGATCATGCACAGCGGTATAGTCCCGAGCGCCCTGGAGATATTGGGGAGGGAAACACTTGCGGCCATCAATCAAAACACCGATCTCAATCTCCCCGAGGTAGATGCCATGCTCCTGGCAGAGACTGACGGCTATACCCAGGAAGAAACTGATTACCAGATAAAGAAAGTAATTCAGGTCTTTGAAGAGAATAATGCCAAGGAGGTCAAGCGGGCAAAAACCGACAAGGAGGTGGAAGATCTATGGGCGGCCAGAAAATCTGCCTATGCGGTCTTGGCCAGGATCAAAACACATTTTGTCCTTGAAGATGTGACCGTTCCAATGACAAATATTGCTAAACTCTTGAAAGGGGTTGAAGACATTTCAAAGAGGCATGATTTGCAGATTGCCACCTTTGGCCATGCAGGGGATGGGAACCTGCACCCACAGATCCTCTACGACGGCTATGACCCGGAACAGGTGAGGCGGATGGAAGAGGCAAGCGCCGATCTCTTTAAGTTGGCCATTGATTTAGACGGAACACTCACCGGTGAACATGGAATCGGACTGGCCAAAGCCCACTATATGACTTTGGAGCATGACCCGGTGGCAATGGATGTGATGCGTAATATCAAGAAGATGTTTGACCCTAACAATATCCTCAATCCGGGCAAGATGGGATTGGAGGCTGCGCCTGGTATTGGGTAATGGGTATCAGGTATTGGGTACTGGGTATTAGGTACTGAGAAATGGATATTAGACAGTGACAGGAGATTATGAATGGAATCTAAATACGAATTTGAAAAAAAATATCGCGAGCAGATCCTGAAGTGCTCTCGATGCGGGTTTTGCCAGGCGGTCTGCCCTGTATACGGAGCGACCCTCCGGCCGGCCCTTAATGCGCGGGGCAAGATGCTCATTCTAAAGGAGGTTATGGACGGGAAAATTCAACTGAACGATGAACTGATCGAGACCCTGTTTCAATGTACAACGTGCGCCAATTGTTTCGAGAACTGTCCCTCCGGGGTAGAGGTGCCCGAGATCATTAAGGAGGTAAGGAAGGATATGGTCAAGATAGGGTCATGCCATCCGGCCTTCGAGGGGATGAATGAGGTTCTAAAGAAGCACACCAATATCTATGCGGAAGACGAGCCAGAAGATTTTGAGAGAGAAAGGAACAAGCAGGCGAAGTACGTCTACTTCATCGGTTGCGTAGGGTCATATCGCGAGGACGAAGCTACCATGGCCACATTAGATCTGCTGGATCGTCTAAAGATAAACTACACGTTAATAGATGAGGTCTGTTGCAGCGGCGTGCTTGAAGATGTAGGATACCAGATAAACGAAAACCTGGCCAAAATAAATATTGATCTCATCCTGAAAACGGAAGCCAAAGCAGTCATTACCGGATGTCCCTACTGCTCCCGCACCTTCAACAACAAACCCCAGTATGTCCGGATCAAAGAAAAGGGGGTTAAAACCATCCACATTGCCCAGTTCTTACAGGATTTTAATTTCAATGTAAAAACGGACAAGAGGGTGACCTATCATGATCCATGCGATCTGGGGCGGCATTGCGGGATCTATGAAGAACCGCGCAACACGATCAGGAAGATCGCTTCCAACTTTGTGGAAATGCCGGACAACCGTGAAAACGCGCTCTGCTGCGGGGCGGGTGGGGGTGTGCGGGGGGGCTATGCCAAGAACTCCATTGCCATGGCGAGACGTAGGCTCGAACAGGCAGAAGAGGTGGGGGCCGAGATTGTACTAACCGAATGCAATTCCTGCACCCACAACCTGGCAAACGCCAAATTGCGAAAGCAGAAGTTCAAGATCTATAATACAACCGAGTTCATTAATGAATTGATGGAAGAGGCGGAGTGAAAGGAGGAAAAGAGATGGAGATAGAAGGGTACAACATGCCGGACGATCTTTATTACGATAAGGATCATTTTTGGGTCAAGGATGAAGGAGATCTGCTGATCATGGGTATGGATGATTTTGGGCAGAAAATGGCGGGAGAGATTGTTTATATCAAACTTCCCGATGACGGCAAGATGTTAAAGAAAGGCAAGCGTTTCTCTGCCATGGAATCCGGCAAGTGGCTGGGAAAGGTGCATGCGCCGGTCAATGGCGAACTGTTATCCGTAAATGAAGCCCTTGAAACCCAACCTGATTTGATCAACAATGATTGCTATGGTGACGGATGGATGTTTAAGATCAAGCCCAATGACAAAGGGGAGTTGGAAGACCTGATACGGGGCAAGAAAGAGGTCGAAAAATGGGTTTTGGCGGATATTGAGAAGTATGCAAAGAAATAACCCTCTGATTTCAGTCCCGCAGGGCGGGATCAAATTTTGGAGTAAAGTTCCCCGAAGTAAGTGTTAGACGTGTGGAGGCAATCATGATCATTGGTTTACCCAAGGAGATAAAGGATAACGAGTACAGAGTGGCCGTCACGCCGGGCGGCGTTCGACAGCTTGTGGATTCGGGACATGAAGTCCTGGTTCAGACCGGCGCTGGGGAGGGAAGCGGTTTTTCTGATGAGGAGTATAGTTGGGGCGGAGGGCGTATTGTTGCAGAGGATAATGATGTCTGGGCTGTAGATCTCGTTGTTAAGGTCAAAGAACCCCAACCATCCGAATACAGTTTGATGAAACGGGGTCTGTCGCTGTTTACATACCTCCATCTGGCCGCTGAGAAAGAACTGACCTTGGCAATGGTTGAGCACAGTGTTACCGGTATTGCCTATGAGACTGTTGAGGAGGCCAACGGGAGTCTCCCCTTGCTTACCCCCATGAGTGAGGTGGCAGGGCGCATGGCGGTTCAGGTGGGGGCCCAATACTTAGAAAAGAAAAACGGAGGCAGGGGCAAGCTCCTGTCAGGGGTGCCTGGGGTTCGTCCCGCTGATGTGACCATCTTAGGGGCCGGCGTTGTAGGCACCAATGCCGCCCAGATTGCCCTCGGCATGGGAGCCAGCGTGATTGTGCTCGATATTGATGCTGACCGCCTGCGCTATTTGGATCAGGTCTTGCACGGCCGGCTGAGTACCATGAGCGCAAATCCCTATAATATCGCCGAGGCGGTCAAGAGGGCTGATCTGCTTATCGGGGCAGTTCTGGTAAAGGGCGCAAAGGCCCCATGCCTTGTAACCAGGGAGATGATCCGCAGGATGGAGCCGGGGAGCGTAGTTGTGGATGTGGCAGTGGATCAGGGCGGGTGCTGCGATACCATTTGTCCCACCAGTCACTCAGATCCGGTGTATGTGGTAGACGGTGTTCTCCACTATGGCGTCACCAATATGCCGGGGGCTGTCCCCCGCACGAGCACATACGCACTCTCCAACGCAACGCTCCCATATCTCATGAAACTGACAGGAGAAGGAATTTCACAGGCGATAAAGAATGACCCAGCTCTGGCAAAAGGCGTCAATATCTACAAAGGTAAAGTGACCTACAAAGCGGTAGCAGATGCCCTCGACCTGGAATACACGCCTCTTTCGTCACTGCTTTGAGCCCAGGGTTGCGACGACAGAACTTGAACTTCTCAGACCGCAAATCTGGCCGGAGAGATGACTTGTGCATCGATCAGTTTGGTGCGACCATCCAATATCAATTCAGCCGCGATCTGCCCGACTGCTGCGCTGGTCTCTATGCCGGCGCCCCCCTGCCCTGAAAGCCAGAAAAATCCCTCCAAGACCGGATCTTCTCCCACCACCATGGCCCGGTCCGGAGCAAATGTCCTCAGTCCAGCCCACTTGTGAGAGATAGATTCGGGCACCAATCGTGGTGTGAACTCCTTCAAACGCTCAATGGTCTGTGCGACCACCAGCTCGTCAGGACGGGCATCACAGGGTTCCATGGGGTCTTCATCCATAGGGCTGGCCATGAGACCTCCTGATTCAGGTGCAAAGTAGAGATCATGGCTCAAATCAGTTACCAGCGGCCATTTACTGACAGACATTCCCTCTGGGGCGGCAAATGTGATGATCGTACGGCGGTGGGGCATAAGTTGTACCGGAGAAGGGCCCGCGAGCCCCCTGATCTTTCCTGCCCATGCCCCGGCCGCGTTTATCACCCAGCGAGAACCGTACTCTCCTCTGTCGGTTATGACACCTCTGCATCGGCCCTGATCGGTCTTTATCTCCCGAACCTCTTCTTCGCATCGAAGCTGCGCCCCCCGGCGTTTAGCGTGTCTTAGATAGCTCCACAACAATTCGTTCACATCTATATGGCCGTCTTCCGGCAGAAGCACGGCCCCATCAAAATTTGCAGGAGATAAGACCGGAATCATCGATACAGTCTCTTCCTGATTCAAAATTTCCACAACTGCACCTGACTGTCTCAGGCTCGGGATCATCTGCCGGGCCTGTTTCCACAACGCCCCCTGAAGCATGATAAGGATACCTGACCTCTGAAGGAGAGGGCTTTCTGAAAAATCGGGTGGAGGGTTACGGAGGAACCGTCCACCCAATAACTTCAACTGAAGGATTGACGGGACAAGGTCAAACTCCACCAGCACTGCCGCAGATCTGCCGGTCGAGTGATAACCTGGCTGCTCTTCCCTCTCAAGAATCAAGACATCCCTCATTCCTCGCTCGACAAGAAAATAGGCAAGCGAGGCTCCGGCGATACCGCACCCTATAATGATCATCTCGAAATCGGGCTTCTTATCCATCTCGCAATATTCCTTAGAGCTCGTTGAATTTGTGGGCAAGGCCATTATAACATATGAATTGGAAATCTGGCAAATGATGAATGTTTCAAGGCTTGACTAAAAGTTGATACCTGTATAATCTCATCATCGTTTATATGATATTGATACCTACTTTATTCAAATCACATTATAATTACGAAAGATTTTTCATATAGCCATTGTTCGCATAATCATACGCTTTAGCCTTTGCGTCTTGGCGTCTTTGCGCGAGGCCTATTTGGTTCCGACTTGTCCGGGTTAGGTTTTTACATTGTGCACATAACCAAACCGGTAATCCTGTCTGCAATACTTGTTTTTCTTCATAGGTCGAAATGATTATTATCATAACCACAAGCGCGATAATACTTGCAGCCCTGACCTATCTACTCTGTGTTTCTCTTTATTTCGAAATTGGATATGATATTGAGCAGAGAGAATTTGAGAGCTGTTCCTTTAAGCTCTATCCTTTCACTTATCGGATTAGACCTAAAACTGGACGAGATAACAGATCAGCGAGACATAATGATCAAGACAAACAAAAAACGAAAAGAAAGAAGAGATTTCGTGTAAATTATATGCAATTGATAACAGATTTTACGACGCTCAGACAGGTAGCTTCCAACGCAATGAAATTTATCCGGGGAATCGTCATTTCTCCCGATTATTATCTGAATGTCAACCTGACCGGCGGTTTCACCGAGCCTCATATAACGGGGTGGTTCTATGGTGGTGTGTGCGCAATTCAGCCCATATTAGGCAACTCCATAAAGTTTTTTTATTCCCCTGACTTTACCAAGGAATCTTTAAACGGCAAGATAACAGGACGTCTGGCCGTGCGTCTGTATAGCATTATACGAGAGATGTTGATTTTTTTCTGGAGGTTGCCGAAGTTGAGGTTACTGCAAATATACTTCAAATCAAGAAAAGGAGGCCCGTATGGAGAATCAACTGACTGAGTTAATAGGCACAATAATGGGTGAACTTAAGGAGATTTCCAGGACCGAAGCCATAGTCGGTGAACCGGTAAGCCTGGGCGACAAAATGGTCGTGCCGATAACCAAACTGTCCCTGGGGTTTGCGGTCGGCGGTGGCGAGGGAAAGGCTCCGGAGAAGGGTAGTAGCTTCGGTGGAGCCGGTGGGGGCGGCGCCAAGGTTGAACCGGTGGGATTTATCGTTATTCAAGAGGATAATGTCTCGTTTCTGCCCACCAAACCGGGTAAGTTTGAAGGTTTGATTGATGCCATCCCCGGGGTGATCAATAAGGTAAAAGATATTCTCCCCGACAAAAAAGAGGTAAAAGCAAAGAGCGGGGAGAAGTAGACAGGCATCATAAATCCTATATGTCTAATCGCCGCAAGAGAATTATTGTCCAAAAACCTGGGGGCTATGGCGTCTTTCGTATCGACGATACACCTATAGAAGATCCCCAATCAGGAGAGGTCCAGGTTGACGTCAAGACGTGCGGCATCAATTTTGCCGATGTTGCTGTAAGACTCGGTCTCTATCAGGCAGCAAAAGGTGCCTACCCCCTATGCCCCGGTCTTGAATTCGCAGGTGTTGTGAAGAATGTGTCTAAGGACATCACGGTTTTTGAACCAGGAGACCGTGTTTTTGGTGCAACCCGATTTGGTGCCTATTCCACCCGAATCAATTGTCCTGCCGAACACCTGTGGAGTCTTCCCGCCACCTGGGACTTCATTAAAGGCGCTTCCTTCCCGGTTGTCTACCTGACCGCCTCATATGCCCTTCACGAAGTGGGCCATCTAAAGGAATCTGATCGGGTCCTGGTTCATTCGGCGGCCGGGGGAGTTGGCACCGCCCTTCTTCATCTTCTCAATATAAACGGCAATATGTGTGTGGGGATAGTAGGAAGATCTGAAAAATCAGTTTCTGCAAAAGAGGCTGGAGCGACATTTATCATAGACAAAAGCACTCAGGATCTGTGGAAAAAGGCGGAAGAAATCAGCCCTGGCGGCTATGACCTGATTCTTGACGCAAACGGGGCTTCAACACTCAGACGTTCTTACCAACATCTGAGACCGGGTGGACGGATGCTGATCTACGGATTCACCTCCATGTTTTCTCATTCGGGCAGGAAAAACCTTCCCAAGTTGATCTGGGACTATCTTCGAACACCTCGCTTTAACCCCTTTGACCTCACGGGAAGCAACAAAACCATAAGCGGTTTCAACCTGATCTATCTCTTTGAGAAGATAGAGCTCTTTCATCAAATCATGGCCCATCTCCTCAAATGGGATTCAGAGGGTCTCATCCCCTCGATGCCGGTAACAACCTTCCCCTTTGAGAACGTAGTCAACGCCCACCGGGCCATAGAGTCAGGTAAAAGCATGGGTAAGCTGGTGTTGGTGATTTAGGGCTGGTTCAAAGCAACGGTCCCACAAGGTGCGCTGCATTTTCAATGAACTGCTGAGTTTTTGAGCGCTTTCGCCACTCATTTAGATCCATCATTTCAGAATCTTCAATATATTTGGCCTGCATGGCTCGCACCTCTGCGATGAAGTTCGGGTCGTAGATAAAAAGGGAGATTTCGAAATCGAGCCAAAGGCTGCGCATGTCAAGATTGACCGATCCGAACACGCATATTTCGCCGTCCACGGTAATGGACTTGGTATGCAATAACCCTCCATTAAACCCTGCGATTTGTACACCTGCGGAGAGGAGATCATCGAAAAGCGATCGACTTGCGTAACGTACGAGCCGTGAATCCACCTTTGAAGGCACCACAATAATGA
>PVMS01079860.1_pt1 | contig 10223 bp, 10 predicted proteins | sample 1853461 | NCBI WGS metagenome assembly PVMS01 (sample SAMN08582032, study PRJNA380276) | Marine sediment metagenome, whole genome shotgun sequencing project. | isolation source: ocean sediment barecode stripped | collected 2017
AGTTTTAAAACTAATTGTTTGCCTGTGCTGATGGCCGATCATTAAATAAGCACTTGATTTTTCAGCAGCTTCTTTAAGTCTGTATGTTTCCTCTATGGTATGAGTCATAGGTTTTTCAACATACGCATGAATACCATTTTCCAAAGCGTCAATTGCCATTGGAGCATGCCAATGGTCTGGTGTAGCAATGATTATTGCGTCCACATTTCCACTACGTATCATTTCCTGATGCGTTTTGTAACTTTTCAAAGTAGAGTCTTTGGTAGAAAAAGATTCAATTGCTTCTTCTGCATTAACATCAAATACGTCACAAACTGCTACCAGCCTGACATTTAATTTCTCCTGTCCCAAAAAATCTTTCAATCTTGTATCATTCGGGTTTTCTTCAAGAGCCTTTTCCATTTCCATAAGCCATGTCTTTGTGGCAAAACCTAATGCGCGGCACAGTTGTGTCCCTCGTATCCCAAAACCAACAATACCAACTCGAATTGGTTCTCCACCAATATTAGGCAATGCCGAAGGTATTGAAGGTTGTATATTCAATTGTTCCAGTATTTCAGAACGTTCTCTGCTATTGATCATGCTACTCGTGGCTCCAGCCCACCATATTCCTCCAACAATCGGTAATCCTCCTAAACCTTTTAATACGTTTCTTCTTGTCCAATTCATAAGTTTTCTGTTTTAGGTGTTTTATTTTTCAAATTAAAAAGTCGGTTCAGTCCAAAGTATTGACCTGTTGGGAAATGATAAATTACCAGACAGGCAGCAAGCTCTATCAGATTTTTATTCACAAACCAATAATTGCCTTCAACATTCATTTGCATCAGCCAAGGGAATGATGGATGTGCCAAATAATAGATGGCCAGTAAGGCAATACCGGCAAAAGCACCTAATTTCTCATAAATACCCATAATAAGGGTAATTCCAATCACTATCAGGGCTGTCATATTTAATATATCAACCACTCCTATAATTGACTCATTGGTAAGTGCTAAAAACACCTGTTTAAACGGACCCTGTGCTGAGACAAGGTATCCAAAAGATGTCCAGTCAGGATTGTATAATTTTACAATACCTTCATATAAAAAGTGCCAACCAATAAATATTCGCATGAGTACTACACTTTCCTTCAGTCCCCATTTACCTTTAATTCCTAACATTTTATTTTTGTTTTATTATTAATTTTTCAATGTTTAAACATCCATTCCGATCTGATTTTTAATAAAGGATCTAATAAAAAGATACTTTTCTTCCAAGCCTTCCTCCCTTATTAGTACGAACACAAATAAAGTTGCTTACTTTTTCACAGGCTTAAAAAAATCATCGGGTTTCAGCCCGCACACAGCAATCATCTCAATGGCATAATCCAGCGTTCCCAGATTTTTATCTACGTTATTAGTCCCCATACTAAATTTTGCTCCAGCCGCTTTTGCTCTTTTTATGAATGTTGCTGAAGGGATTTTATAGCGTGCGTTGATTTCAATTGCAATATTATTTGTTACCGAGGCATTGATTACCCTGTCCATACGTTCATTTGTCCACAAGGTATCATACTCAGGTTGGAGTACCTCAGGTAAAAACGTTGAATTTACATACAAATCAATGGGTTCATTTTCCATAACACCAACAATTTTATCAACCAGTTGATCCATAAAATCATCTTTATCATCTACAAAAACTTCTTCAGGCATCCAAAGACGCATTCTTCTTCCTTTGGAATCAGTCCAGGTCATGGCATCGGTAAATACATAGTCGAACGTGCTTATATTTTCCTTTGAGAACATATCTACCCATTCTCTTCCCTCGGCCTGCATAGCCATGAACACAGGGTAATCTTTATACTTGTTATAATTTTCCAGAAGTGTAGCATCATCGGTTATAGGAAATCCAACTCCTGCGTTGAAAGCAACTCCATAATCAATTCCGGTTTTTTTAGAATGTTCTAATAATTCTTCCATTGTCAGTCCTCCTTTCAGGTGTCCGTGGTAATCGACTATTTCATAACCGGCTGCTTTTAGTTCAGCTATTTTTTGAATCATAGGACTTTGAGTAATTTCTTCTTTTTCTTCAGATGTAGCTTTTTTAGTTTTAGTAGTGCATCCAATGATCAGAAAAGCAGCTACTAAGGCGAATAGAAGTGTAGTTTTTTTCATTTGTAAAATTAAAATTTAGATATCTGGAATGTATAATTTGTACTCATTTCTAAGTAAACCTTATCAAAAAACAGTCTAAAATAAAACGCTTTAGTTAAGTGATCAAATATAAAAAAATAATCTTATGCTTTAAGATATTTACCATTGATTTTTTGTTGAAGAAAAATTTGGATATTAAGTCCTCCTTCCAACGATATTTTGAAGTGTTAAAAATGAATTTCGATTCAGAATTTATTGTTAATTCTACTGTAAAGATTTTTTTTTAGTTTTATAAACTATATCTATTCTTATTTTGTTAATTATTATTGAAAGTTTTTAATTATATAAAGCAAATCAATTGGAGATTCCAATTCGAAATCTGGTTTGAATGTCCATAATTTTGTATCGGCTCCACTATATGTAACAATGAGTGAGATTACTTTAATATTATATTGTAGTTCTTGTTCTATGTTTCGTGCAAATTCTACATCACCTTCATGGTCACCAATGTAAAAGATAGTTTTATTTTTTAAGGTTCCAAAAATCTGATTGAGACATTTTATTCCACTAAAGGGAGATGGTTTTTGCCTATTGCTCGGAATGTCATCAAATCCAATAATAGCATCAAACTTTTTTGATAAATTGTTTTTTTCTAATACTTGAAGAATGTTTTCCGATGAATTTTGAGAACAAATCCCCTGTGGTAGGGAAATTTGGCTGACTGTTTCTTTAATTTCAGAAAATAATTCAACAGGAGTCGTATTTTTTAATTGGTGTTCAGTCCACAATTTTCCGGCTTTAAGCATTTCACTTTCTGTCATTCCGTAATAATTGATATATAAATCTTGCCAATTTTTTGATTGATGGTTTGCTTTGTGATAGTCTTCCTCGGTTTTTAGACATTTTGGTAATTTTATTCCGGTCAATTTGGGTGCTACAATTGATAGAATCTGCTTGGTAATAGCAATGTTTTTTGGGACAGAATTTACCAATGTCCCATCGTAGTCCCATAGTATTGCATCTGCTTTCATTTAGAGTAAAGTTTCTAATTCTGAAATTCTCAATAAATGGTGCGCGTCGTGCTCAGCAACAAAAAGAAACAAATCCATAGTTCTCATAGGAGTTTTCAACCTCGGGTGCAGCGCAGTCAGATACGCTTCTTTTTCGGTTAATTTATTGAGTTTATTTATGGTTATATCCCGAATTCTTTGGAATTCATAAAGCAAGTCATAAATATTTTTCTCATTGTGTTTTGCCAGATCCGTTTTTTTGTTTTCCAAATCGGCCTCCCTCAATTCAATTTTATGAGTTAAAATGTCTTCAAGTCTTCCTTGCCAAATTGGTTCCAGATCAATTAAGTGACCAATATTTTCCTGGATAGACCATTTTCCATTTTTCTTAATTGTCAATTGATTATTAGGAATTTTAGTCACGTTATTTTTTATGAGCACCGGAGTTTTTTCCAGGCGCTTAATTATTGAAGGGAAGATATTTTGTTTGAATGAAAAATCGAATTTTCTGTCAAACCATTTTTGTTGTTTCATTGCGATTTATTTAATTACTTAGAAATAAGAATATGCAGGCTAAATATAGGGATTATCATCTGTTTATTTCCGGACAGAAGGAAATAATAGTCTCATTTATGTATTAATAGTAAGGCATTGGAGACAGGTCGTTCACCTAATTTATCACTGGGAAAATTAACGATACCTTTATCCTTGACCCACATTGTTGTAGAACCACCTCCATCTAAATTAATTGCATCAACACATCCTATACTCAATAACAACTTTTGAACTTCAAATAAGTTCATACCTTCAGCCTCATTAGTTCTACCATCAATTGTGATGAATACAACCGCATCATTAGATATACATAAGCATGTTCGAGGATGTCTTTTAGTCGTAAATTTCATTTGGGGTAATTTCATTTTTTCTGAATCCAATAGTAGTAACGGTCCGGATAATAACACTGAGGCCTCCTGTGTTGATAATTCATAAAATTTATCTGAACTGGCTGATTCTATTGAAACTTTTAAGCCCGTTGTTAGTACAATCGCTCCGTTAACTAAGCTATCTGCCTTGGCCCATTTAAGATCAGAAGTTCTTGTTCTGCTGATTACAGTGTCATTTATTTCCAAATAGGTCACACTACCCCCTTTGTCCATATCAAAAAAGCTTCCGTTGATTGCTGCCAGAGCATTTTTACTTTTCCCAAATAAACTTGTTTTTCTTAATTCCGCATTGCTATAGCTGAATTCAATTCCAAATTTGTTAAAAGAAGTTTTTGGTAAGGTCAATAGACTTATTTATTTGTTTACTGTTAAAAAGAGATGCTGTTTTAACCTGAATAAAATCAATTGAATCAGTTGCTATTTTTCTTTCTTGTTTGAGTAAATTTTTAGTTTGACTATGTCCCGAATAACATGATAGTAAGATATATAGAAATGAAATATAATTTTTTTTTAACATGGTTTTGTTTTAAATTTAGCCTTTTATTGATTGTTACCATTCTTTACTTTAAATTCAAATACGTCACGTCTTGAATAATGCCCTGCTACATCAAACATTCTCTTTGCAGAAATTATATCATTTAAGTCAATGTCAGCATAAATAATTCCTTCTTTTGCTTCAAGAGGACCGGCAATTATTTTTCCATTTGGACCAATAATACAACTGTTTCCTGTATTTATCCATTCTCTTCCTTCAGGATATAGTTTTTTAAAGTCATACTTATCAGGGATAGCATTAATTGGCAATGCCATACAGGCGCTTACAACAAATAAACCACCTTCTCTGGCTATATGTTGTAAACTATTCAGCCAATTAGTACTTTTATCCCAGGTTGGTGTTGCAAGAATTTGAGTTCCGACCTCATAGATAGCATTTCTTGCAAGAGGCATAAAGTTCTCCCAACAAATAAGACCCCCAATTTTTCCGGCTGAAGTTTGATAGGAATGAAGTGTATTTCCATTTCCTTGTCCCCAAATTAGACGTTCTCCTCCTGTTGCCATGAGTTTACGATGTTTTCCTAAAATTTGTCCTTGGTCGTCAATAAATAGAAGGCTATTGTACAAAGTGCTATTGCTATATTCTGAATTGCGCTCATTCAGCCCAATGACAACATTGATCTTATTCTTTTTAGCTGCTTTACATAATAATTCGGTACTGTTATCAGGTATAGAAACTGCATTTTCAACGAGTTCAATAAATAGTTTATTCAGTTCAGCACTTTTACTGTTTGGAACCAACCATACCCAATCCGGGTATCCAGAAATAAAGGCTTCAGGAAAGACAATTAATTGAGCACCGTTCTTTCCTGCTTCTGAAATGGCGTCACATGCTTTTTCAACTGTTTTTTCTTTATTCAGAAATACCGGAGATAGTTGAGCAGCAGCAATTTTTACTTTTGAAATCATGATTTTTGAACTGTTTGTAGTTAAATAGTTCAGAAATATACTAAAAATTAATTCAGCGCTTGAAAAGAGATAGTAGTGAAAGTTAGTATGGTAAGTTTGAAGGGAATGTGTTTTAGGAATTCATTTTTTTCTAATGAGAAATATTTCGGATGTTACTTATCCTTATCAATATTTTTATTAATTTCTTTCTGCAACTTACAGGCAAGAGTATAACTTGTAATCATAGCTATGAATAAGATTGAGTTTTTGACCAAAATCCAACTATTGTTGGTATTTCCATCCAGATATCCAATAAGCGCCACTATGAACATTCCAAAGACAACGGGAAAGGCGGTTAAAAGTATAACAACTCTCCTCGCAATTGGTTCTCTAACAGCCCATAAAAGAAGAAATGTCCATCCGGTCATCAAAGTCCCTCCAATTGCCATAATAAGTTTGGTTTGTAAATTGGGATTGAAATCGGGTATACCAATCAAAACTCCGAATAAATCCGGGAAAAATAATACTATTGCCCAGATCGTATCTGCAACTATACCAAGCCAGTATGCGATTTTTATCAGGAATAGCCTTTTGAATTGTTTATGCATTCTAATATTTATTAATGGCTATATCTTCTTTGTGACGTCCATTGTACTCGTTTGTTCGTTTTAAAATTTGAAAAAAATGCATTTACTCTTGATTCTGTCGGTGTGTTAAATAGTGAATTTCTCATTGTTTTAAATTATTAATTGTTAATATGTTTTTACAGGACAAAAGTCTATCAAATGCATGTTGAATAAAAATTAAGATTGCTGAATTGTCGTTTTATTGAGATGAATTGTGAGTTATGACCTGAATTACTGTAAATTAGGACAATGAATTAGCTATTTGGATATCGAAATTTAATTACAAGTGATGATAAAATAGTTATTCCTCCAATGGCAAACACGGCATATTGAACGCCAAATAAATCAGCAATGATTCCTGAAATAACAGCACCCACAGCATACCCTAAATCTCTCCATAATCTAAAAACCCCAATACTTTCGGCTCTTTGTTTTGGGCGGGTAGCATCAGCAATTGCTGATAAAAATGTAGGATAGACCAACGCAGTTCCCAGTCCTAAAAGGGATGCTATTATTGCTAATTGATAAAAGCTCGTAAAAAAAAGGAATTAATAATATGGCAATACCTTGTGAAAGCATTCCCCAAAATAACATACCCTTTTTAGAATAAATATCAGCCATTCTACCGGTAATCAGTTGACCAATTCCCCAGACGGATGGATAAATTGCAGCAATTATTCCAATACTCTTAGTGTCAAAATTCAGTGAAAGCAAAAGAATAGGCAACAGGCCCCATATCATACCATCATTTAAATTATTCACCAATCCTGCTTGTGTAATTGAACTCAGCGTTTTGTCTTTAAACGAGGTTTCTAAAAACACGTTTTCCAATTTACCGGTTTGCGTGGTTTTTTGCTCTGTATGAACAAATTTTCTTGTGTCTTTGATAAAAAATACTGATAGCAATAAGCCGATTATTGAAATGCCAATACCTAAATAAAAGGGGTAGGGTGTTATACCGTATTTTTGAGCAATGACACCAGTTAAAAAAGCGACAATTCCAACCGCGAAATAACCGGCAAATTCATTTATCCCCATTGCCAAACCACGATTTTTTTCACCTACTAAATCAATTTTCATTACAACGGTGCTACTCCAGGTTAGCCCTTGGTTGATGCCTAAAAGAATGTTCGCAAAAATAACCCAGTTCCAAGAGGTAGCATGAATCAAAATAAATGGTATTGGAATAGCAAATAGCCAACCAATCACCAATAAGTTTTTTCTACCAAGCTTATTTGCTAGTTTTCCGGCAAAGTAATTTGTGATTGCTTTCGTAATTCCAAAGGCGATAATGAATGATAATATTGCTGTTTTTGTAGCGACTCCAAACTCAATTTCGGCAAACTTTGGGAAAATAGTACGTTCCAACCCAACCATTCCACCAACAAATGCATTTACAATCACTAAAATTGTGAATTGTAACCAATTTTCCTTAAGTCCAAGTTTAGCTTTTTCGTTCACTTTTTAGGGCATTCAAAGTTGATTTGAATTATTCATAACAAAATTAAATGTACTGTTTATATTTTGGAACTAAAAATTAAACTGGTTGTGAAGTGAGGTTTCATCATTAAATCTTATAGCTGACTTAGTTTTCAAATATTTGATGATTGAAAAATGCCACTATTTGAATTTATAGATATCAAAATCGGAAAGTTGGGTCAAATAAGTTTATCTGATTTCAAAGCGAGTAAAATTCTGGAGAGCACCTTTTTGTTCAAAGACTTCACTTACATGCGCCAAGGGAGGACCATTTTTACACCAAATCACAAAAAGTTCTAATTTTTCATGTGTTCCTTCAGCTTCTATATAAACATTGCCGTTTACCAGATTTCTTACAAAACCCTTTATTTCTAATTCATTAGCATGTTCCTTGGTTTTTGCCCTAAACCAAACACCTTGTACACGTCCAATTACGGTTAACTTAATATGCTTTATCATTTCTATATATAGCTTCAAATGTAAAAAAAATTTAAATAAATTTTAATTATTTTATAACATGGTTTTACGAAAACCAAGTATCTCTATTTAAATCAACTTCTATATGGCTTTCACAAGATGTTTGGATTTGATTTGTATCGAGATGTTATCCCAACCACCCCTGACTATCGAAACTTCTGTACTGAATTGCTTCTGCAATATGTTTGGATGCAATGTACTCCCAATTGTCGAAGTCTGAAATTGTACGACTTATCTTAGTTACAAAATTTGATTATAAGTAGTCCTCTTCAGTTTTTACAAAGAATTATTTGCATGATTATTTTAAAAAGTTTCATCATTTGTCAGTTGAGTTTAAAAGTAAATGCCATCGATATGCTATGATGTCTGGGCAGCAAAAGACAATAAAATCCATAAAAAATTTACTGCATAATTGCTAAATACAGTATTTGATTTTGTTTTTATTCCTACCTCAAAGAGTGAAATCATTTATACCAATTCCTTTACTGCTCTCCAAGCCTGATCTATTGCAACGTGGGCATAAGAACTAAGGGCGGAGTCGATATTGGCAATTGTAATTCTGCCAAATGGCTGTCGTCCTATTCTAGTCTTTTCATGCATATCAGAGTCATAAAGTGCGGAGCCGCCATATGCATAACCATGAGCCCAACGATTTACCGTAATACTCTTAACATCCCTGTCAAATTCAAATAAACCCTTCGGTAACATACCATTTAAATGGGTTCTGATTTCTTTTTCATAATCTTTGAATTGCAGCTCCAACATCTTATGTCTTGCCTCTTTAAATTGTTCAATAGGAGGTGTTCCAGGTCGTCCTCCTAGTGGACAGCCAATCATTTGAATGGCACAAGGTTCATTTGGAGAACTTGTAAAATTATAACCACCAATACTTACTGGGAAATCCATCATAACCACCTGATGCATATTGCCTGGTGACATTGCCAACCCAATTCCTAATTCTTTAAAAGCTTTCCAATTCTTCAGTCCTACTGAGGTATATTGTAGTGGGATTTTCTCAATGTGGCTCAAAGCCATTGCTTGTTGTTGAGGCAGATCGGAAATGATATGCGGGATCATTTTATTGTAGCAGGCCATCACAACTGCTTTTGCCTTGACTTGATTTGATTTGTCGTTATTGATATAAGTTACGATGACTTCATCTGAACTCACGGGATTACCACTGTGCTTAACATTTATTACAGTGCTGTTTAATCTGATGCGAACATTGTTGCTTGGTTTGTCCAGTTGGTCATAGCTGAATTTCGATAATATAATTTCTTCAGCGTTGTTTCCTTTTCCAATATTTGGAATCATATTTTTAACTAACAATCTAGCAATGGTTGCATTACCATCAGGAAAATGATGAATATATTGGTCTGCATCATCTAAGATATTTCCATGTTCCTGCAAACGTTTTTGGTATTCTTCTTCTCCCCAAACATATTTAAGTGATTTAACTGGATCAAGGCCTAATGCTCCACATTCCAGGGCTTCGGCAATACTAAGTACATCAGCTCCAGGTCCGGCAAAATCTGAACACGAATTTTTAGCCATTTCCAATACGCCCGGATCATCTACTTTCATAGTGTTTTTAAGATAACCAAAGTAAGAATGCGAAGCTATGTATTCTTGTAAATCATCTCTGGACAAGCCCAGTAAGTGCAATCCACCTTTCAATACACTTAGTAATTGCTCTTTTCCAGATTTACTTAGAGGCGTTTGTTTTACAGCCTCTTCATGAGATAATTTTGGACGTTGAAGACCTTCAATAAACCAGGGATAATAACAAAAGGGGTGTTTTACTACTATATCTTCACCAAATTTCTCTTTATTGAAATAAGTAACGGCTCCTAAATGGTGTCTTTTGAAGAAATCAACATCATATGCCGTTTTAAATCGATCTAGATTTACACCTATGTCATTTAAAAGTTTCAGGACAGTTTCACTTTGGGTATGTGGGCTTATAAAAGTTTGTGAACCTCCATAAATAATTCGAGTTTCGCCGTTAATTTTATGTTCATTTCTTTTGGCGTGCCCTCCAAAATCGTCATGATTATCAAGAATTAGAATTTTTTTGTCTCTACCATGCTTTTGCTGATAGAAATATGCTGC
>PVMS01084821.1_pt1 | contig 10223 bp, 11 predicted proteins | sample 1853461 | NCBI WGS metagenome assembly PVMS01 (sample SAMN08582032, study PRJNA380276) | Marine sediment metagenome, whole genome shotgun sequencing project. | isolation source: ocean sediment barecode stripped | collected 2017
ATTTTCCCTTAAAGCTAAAGCGCCTGCAGTTGTAGGCATATCTTTAGTATTGATATTGTCTTTTAGTAAAATAGGCAAACCATATAACGAATAATTGTTAATATTTGTCCTGTTTTTATCTTTTTCACGTGCTTGTTCAATTACTTTAGGGTTCAACGCAATGATGCTGTGTAATGCCAATTCGTTATTACTTTCAAACTTTCTAATTCTATATAAATAAAACAAGGTGATCTTTTCATAAGATAAAATCCCATTTTTAACGTATTCTTGAATAGAAGGAATATCCTGTTCAATAATATAAGGTTCCAGATTATAATAATCTTCTTCTGAAAAATAGGCCAAAGCGTTCTCAAATGGCTTAACAACTTCATTCATATCTAAATATTTAGATTGAATAAGTTTCAATTGCATTCTTTTTATTTCATGATTTTGCAATTCAGCAATTTCTGAAGTTTCATCGTACATTGTAAAAACTACTGGTAATTCCTTTTGCTTACAAGATAAAAGGAAAAGGAAAATCCCTAAAACAAGTATTACTTTTTTCATCTTAAAAATTTTAATTAAAGGTATAAAAAAGACCACTTGCATTCATAACGAAAGAGGTATTTTAATAGATAAGCTCGGTTTAATTGAAAAAAGAATCGACAAATTCAATTTTATTAAATACCTGTAAATCATCAATACCCTCACCAACACCAATATATTTAACAGGAATTTGAAACTGATCTGAAATTCCAATGACCACGCCACCTTTTGCAGTTCCATCTAATTTAGTAACCGCTAATGATGTGACTTCAGTAGCTTTGGTAAATTGTTTTGCTTGTTCAAATGCATTCTGACCGGTAGATCCATCTAATATCAGTAATACTTCATGGGGTGCATCTTCAATAACTTTTTGCATGACACGTTTTATTTTTGTCAATTCATTCATTAAATTTACCTTGTTATGCAATCTTCCCGCAGTGTCAATTATGATAATATCAGCATTTTGAGCCAGGCCGGATCTTAAGGTATCGAATGCAACAGAAGCAGGGTCACTACCCATATCTTGTCGTACAACTGGAACTCCTACTCTATCAGCCCAAACTTGTAACTGATCAATTGCTGCAGCCCTAAAAGTATCAGCCGCACCAAGTAGTACTTTTTTACCATTGTTTTTAAATTGAGCAGCTAATTTCCCGATTGTAGTAGTTTTTCCAACTCCATTAACCCCAACAACCATAATTACATAAGGGTTTTTAATATCTGGAATCGTAAAATCTGTTTCATTCCCAATATTGGTTTCTGATAGTAATCCAGCAATTTCTTCACGGAGAATGGCATTTAACTCGTCAGTTCCTAAATATTTGTCTTTTGCAACACGAGCTTCAATTCTATCGATAATTTTCAGGGTTGTTTCAACACCTACATCTGAAGAAACCAATACTTCTTCTAAATTATCCAGTACATCAGCATCAACCTTTGTTTTACCAGCAACGGCTTTAGTCAGCTTTGAAAAAAAAAGATGATTTCGATTTTTCCAATCCTTTATCCAAGGTTTCTTTCTTCTCTTTTGAAAATATTTTTTTAAATAAACTCATTTCTACAAATTAACACTGTAAATATAAAAAAGAAAAGCTACCCCATTAAATTGAAAGTAGCTTAATTATTTTTTATGAACGACTTTTTATTTTTTGCTCAAAAAGTCATTTACTTGCTTAGGATCCATTATCGCTTCAACAAAAGTATAAGCTCCGGATTTTGGAGATTTAACCATTTTAATGGCTTTTGTTAATCTTTTTGATCCTGTCTGTAACGATGCTACTGATTTCTTTGCCATAATCCTATATTATTTAATTTCTTTATGAACGGTCATTTTTTTCAAGATAGGATTGAATTTTTTAATTTCCATTCTATCAGGAGTATTCTTTTTATTCTTGGTAGTAATATATCTGGAAGTTCCTGGAAGTCCTGTTGCTTTATGCTCAGTACATTCTAAAATTACTTGAATCCTATTTCCTTTATTCTTTGCCATTGCCTAATTTATTTTTTTAAGAAACCTTTTTCTCTCGCTTCTTTTAACACTGCAGAGATTCCTTTTTTATTGATATTTTTTAAAGCAGAAGTCGATACCTTTAAAGTAATCCATTTATCTTCCTCAGGAATATAAAAACGCTTTTTAACCAAATTGACGTTAAATTTTCTTTTATTTCTATTCAAAGCATGAGAAACATTATTTCCAACCATTGCTTTTTTTCCAGTAAGTTCACAAACTCTTGACATAATCTTTACATTTTAGTGTAATCTAAAAACGAGATGCAAAATTAAAATTTTAAAACTAGATACACAAACTTATTTTACTAGTTTTTTAAAATTTCTTTTCTTAGCAATTCCAAGGCTTTGTTTGACGCCCGCTGAATAACTTTATCACGTGGTTTTCCGAAGAAATATTCTTTTGAAAAAATTAATGTTGGAGTAGCAATTGCAATAAAAACAGTTCCTACCTCAGTATCTGTTAAATCCTTGCCCGGACCAGCATTACCAGTAGTTGCGACAGCATATGAAGTGTTGAATTTTTGTTGAATTCCTTGCACCATTGCTTCGGCTACTTGTGAACTCACTACCGAATATTTTTCAATTAAATTTTCATCAACGTTTAACTCTTTAATTTTTACAAGTACATTATATGCCACTATAGAACCCACAAAATAGTTCGATGATCCGGGCACTGAAGTGATCATTTTTGCAATATTTCCTCCCGTACAACTCTCCGCGGTTGCCAGATTTTGCTTTTTTCTATTCAATAATTTCCCTATAATTTCTTCAATTGATCCATTATCTTCAAACCCAATAATAATATCAGGAATAATATTTGCCAATTTTTTAAATTCTGAGGTTATACTATTTTCGAGCAATACATTATTCGATCCTTTAGCTGATAATCGTAACCGAAGTTTTCCATAGGACGGTAGATAAGCCAATTTAATGAATTTCGGTAAATTGTTTTCCCAATCTTCAATGCGTTCAGCTACCATACTCTCCCCCATACCATACGTTATTATTGTTTTATGATGAATATAAGGTAACTCAAACGTTTCCTTCAACTTAGGCAAAACACTATTTTGCATCAGTCCTTTCATTTCGTTGGGAACACCTGGTAAAGAAATTGTTACTTTATCACTTTTTTGAAACCACATTCCGGGAGCTGTCCCCCAATTATTATTAAAAGGGATACATTTGGATGGAACCAAAGCTTGATTTTTATTAATTTCTGTAAAAGAATAGTTAATTTTTTTAAACATTTTTTTAATATGTACTACAATGTCTTCATTCAAAATCAACTTGTCATTAAAATATTCCGTTAAGGTTAACTTGGTAATATCATCTTTTGTAGGTCCCAAACCACCTGTTAAAATAACAATATCAACATTTGAATGTGCTTCTTTTAAGGCTTTTAAAATATGTTGTTTATCATCTTGAATAGAGGTGATTTGATACACTGATATCCCAATTTTGTTCAATTCTGAAGCTATCCATCTGGAATTAGAATCTAAAATTTGACCAATTAGTATTTCATCACCAATAGTAATTATTTCTGCTTGCATTTTTAAAATAATGTATTCGACGGTAAATGTAATACAAAGGATTATAAGGTGCAATGTCTTATTGATTCTAAATTTTATTAATTTTTCAATTTTTCTGGCTTTAAAATAATTCTGAAAACCGGGTGTAAACAGGGTCATATTTATCAATTATTTAAGAGTGGTATGAATTTTGCAATTAATTCAAAATAATTGCGCAACCCTTTCTAAAATTTTGTATCTATTTATAAATGAACCGAATATAAAACAGTAAAAGCTATGATTTCCCCAATGGAATTAAATGACAATGAACTACTCCAACAATTTAAGGATTGTACCTTAAGTCCAAGTTTTCTTACACATGAAGTATTGCTAAGAATCACATGGATATTAATCCAACAAAATGGGTTGGAAAGAGCGGTTGTCAAAAATTGCAAACTTAAAGAACGATATTTTAAAAATGCATTAAAAAACGACAAGTATAATAATGCATTGACTATCGCTTATGCGGAAATATTGCATCACTTTATGGAAAAAACCATCGTGCGTGATTTTAATACATTTTTACAAGAATTTCCACGTTTGAAATTTAGCTTTAAAGAATTGGTAAAAACCCATTATGGTTTTAATATTTTAAAAGAGCATCGTAAAACAGAACCTCTTTCAAGAAGACCAATTCTATTTACATTTTAATAAATCATTTTATCTTTATTGAAAACATCTCTCTATCTCCAATAAATCCGGTAAGGATATCGTTTTCTTGAACCCTGCCAACACCGGCTGGCGTGCCTGTAAAAAGAACATCTCCTTTTTTCAGTGTAAAAAACTGAGAAACATACGCTATCAATTCATCAATTTTCCAGAGCATAGATTTCGTGTTTCCATCTTGAACCAAGTCTTTGTTTTTGAACAATGTGAATGCCAAATTATTAATATTATCAATATTTTCTTTCGGAAAAAATTTGCCAATTACAGCACTGCCATCAAAAGCTTTGGATTTTTCCCATGGCAATCCTTTTTCTTTACATTTTGCTTGTACGTCACGAGCAGTAAAATCAATTCCTAAGCCAATTTCATCATAATATTTAGGTGCAAATTTCTGATCGATATATTTGCCAACTTTCGTGATTTTAACCAATACTTCAACTTCATAATGAATATCCTTAGAAAAAGGGGGAATAAAAAAAGGTTGTTTTTTAGCTAAAATTGCAGAATCCGGTTTCAAAAATATGACCGGATTATCAGGTTTTTCATTTGCCAATTCAGCGATATGTTTGGCATAATTTCTTCCGATACAAATAATTTTCATGTTGCTTTATAAATTAAATTCCTTATTCATTAATCACTATTCATTTTCAATTCATTAGGGTATCCATTTTTTATCAAAATTAGGTTTTCGCTTTTCCAAAAAAGCATTGCGCCCTTCTTTGGCTTCGTCTGTCATATATGCCAACCTAGTTGCTTCACCTGCAAAAACTTGCTGACCCACCATACCATCATCAGTCAAATTCATTGCAAATTTTAACATTTTAATTGACATCGGTGATTTTGCCAATATTTCTTGGGACCATTTAAAAGCTGTCTCTTCCAAATCATCATGAGGGATAACTGCATTGACCATTCCCATTTCATACGCTTCCTGTGCAGAATAATTTCTTCCTAAAAAAAAGATTTCACGTGCTTTTTTTTGTCCTACCATTTTTGCCAGATATGCAGAACCATAGCCCCCATCAAAACTTGTAACATCTGCATCCGTTTGTTTAAAAATTGCGTGTTCTTTACTGGCCAAGGTCAAATCGCAAACCACATGTAAACTATGTCCACCTCCAACTGCCCAACCAGGTACAACTGCAATTACAACCTTTGGCATAAAACGAATCAATCGCTGAACTTCCAATATATTCAATCTATGATAGCCATCTTCACCAACATATCCTTGATGTCCACGTGCTTTCTGATCACCTCCGCTGCAAAACGAATACACACCGTCCTTGCTTGAAGGGCCCTCTGCAGATAGCAGTACAACTCCTATTGAAGTATCTTCTTGTGCATCATAAAATGCATTGTATAACTCTTTGGTTGTCTTTGGTCTGAAAGCATTTCTAACATTTGGCCTGTTAAATGCGATACGCGCAACTCCGTTGCATTTTTTATAGGTGATATCTTCAAATTCTTTAACCGTTTCCCATTTAATTACTTTCATCTGTAAATATTTTATGGGTAAAATTAAAATATTTTTACCAACTTTTCTTTATGAATGAAGAAATATTAATAGATTTGAATTAACTCATTTCTTTAAATACAGTATAAATACTCATTCAAAAAGTAGATTTAACTATTGAAAAGACTTCATACAAAAAAATAAAAACAGAATGGAAAACGATTGTAGAAAGCCACTTTAGTTACACATAAATTAGCATTAGTAAATAAAGTAGTAATTTTGGGCAATTATTTACGACAAAGTAAAAACTTTGACACAAGAAATTAAAAAATGAGAATAATTCCTTCTAACTATAATAAAAGTACAGATTTACCCTTAAAACTAAAAATTAGTTTTGAAGCGGTTTTTGATTATCTTAAAATCGTCTCTGAAGATAAAAACCATTATTTAAAGAATACAGCAATTCAACTATTGGAAGAATACAAAAACTATCCTGAGTTGAAGGATGGATTTGAAGATTTAAGTTATTTAGAAAAATATAACAAGGAAATTGACAAATTATTGGATATCTTATTTCCTGAATTATTACAAAATAATGAGATCAAAGCTGCTAGTATTCCATTTGAATTTACAATGTTCAAACTTTCAAAACGGTTTGAAGAAATACTGAACAATGCCGGAGATAATTACGAATTGAAACTTCGAAATTATGATGAATCAAATCTTTATATACTAACCTGTACGTTCATCCTGGCGCATTATTACAACCATTATTTAGATTTTAAAAGACCGTTCTTTTTTGATATACCAAATATCAAATCTGGAATAACAAAACATTATAGGACCTTGTTTAACGGAGATTTTTTCAGTGTAAAGCCATTGGAAAACGCTCCGGAAATAACAAAGGAAGATGTACATTTACTATTAGATAACTTTACTAATCTGGAATTATGGAAAGAGAAATTTCCTCCAAATAGTTATGAGTTCAAAGGGTTTGGTATTGTTAATTTGTTCGATGTGACTTCTGATCAGTCGTTATCAGCTCTAAGAGAAAATTTATTAAGAAAAGATCAGGAATCTGTTTATGAATTGGAAAAAATTATTTCAAATTTATTTGGCTCCACATCCATTAAATTTGGATTTTCAACCTATGGTATTAATAATGGAGAAATTTCTTTAAAACTTCACAAAACACAAAAAAGTTTTATTACCCTTAATTTACCAGAATTAAACTGTGACGACTTCTTCTGTAATGGCATTATTAATAAAATTTTTAAAAAAATGGAATTAATTGCTATTTCTGATGTAGAAAAATATGGAAGAAATACCAATTTTAATGGTTTTTATAAGGCTCTTGCAAAACAAAATATACAAAGTATCATACTGGTACCTCTGAAATTGAATGATGAAGTATTTGGTGTGATGGAACTTGTTTCTGAAAAAAAACACGAACTGAATTCAATTAATGCCAATAAATTAAAAGATGTTGTACCTGTTTTTAAAATAGCAGCTCAAAGATTTATGGAAGAATTCGATAACAGTCTGGAATCTGTGATACAAGAGCATTATACCTCCTTACATCCAACAGTAAAATGGCGTTTTTATGAAGAAGCGGAGAATTATTTATATAATTTGGAGTCAGGGGATAATACAAACTTAAATAGCATTGTTTTTGACAATGTAGTTCCTTTATACGGTCAAAGTGACATCAAAGGGTCTTCCGTTGCCAGAAATAATGCTATTCAGAAAGATCTTGTAAAACAACTTCATCTGGCGTCAGAAGTTATTGAAAAAGCTGAAAAATTATATCATTTGCCTATTTACAATGATTTACTTTTTAGAATAAATGAATGTCAAAAAAATATTAAAAATGGATTAAATTCCGGTGATGAAGTTACATTAACGGATTTTTTAAAAAAAGATATTTACCCTGTTTTTAATCATTTGATGACCCTTGATAATGGCTTGAAAAATGATATTGACAACTATATGGAGCAATTAGATCCAGAGCTACTTGTAATTTATGATAAAAGGAAAAAATATGAAAACAGTGTCAATACATTGAACGAAGAATTGGCTCAATTTATAGACGATAAACAAGTTGAAGCTCAAAATATGTTTCCTCATTATTTTGAGAGGTTCAAAACTGATGGAATCGACTATAATATGTATATAGGACAGTCACTTGTCAAAAATATAAAATATGATAAGATGTATTTGTACAATCTAAGACTTTGGCAATTACAAATGATGTGTGAAGTAGAAAATATAGCACATGGATTGAAAAAAACTTTAGAGCATCCTCTTGAAGTGGCATCTCTAATATTGGTTCACTCAAATTCTTTATCTATAAAATTTAGAATGGATGAGAAGAAGTTCGATGTTGATGGTGCTTATAATATTCGATATGAAATTATTAAAAAAAGAATCGACAAAGCGCATATTAAAAATTCCAACGAAAGGCTGACTCAACCTGGAAAAATTGCAATTGTTTACAGTCAGGATAAAGATGCAATTGAATATTTGAAATATATTAAATATCTTCAATCTGAAAATTATTTATTGGAAACTGTTGAAGATGTAATCCTTGAAGATTTACAAGGAATTTCCGGCTTAAAAGCATTAAGAGTAGCTGTTAATTACAATCTTTCATCTGAAAACAATATAACTTTAGAAGATATTATGAAAGTTGTAAATGATGAAAATTTAAATTAACAGTATCCGGAAGATGATCATAATCCAGATTGCATAAGCTCAAATGCAACTACAAATGCGATGACAGAAATTATAATACCAATCATAAAAATAGAATAAGCTATTCGCAGCAATCTATATTTCCTTTCAAGTACGATTCCCAAAAAATAAAGATCTTTCATTAATGATTTGTACAAATAATCCCGGTCATTCATCAATGCTGTCATTCCCTCCTGAAAATCTTCTAACGGCATTTTATGAAAATTACCAAAAAACAACAGATTCACTTTTTTATTTACAACATCTTCTTTGGTAAATTTACCAGAAGTTACTTTGGGACGTGTAGATAATATGGAAAAAATCATGGTCACTACTGTAATAAATAAAAAAAACATTGTCGGATAAATTAAATAATAATTATCCGGTTTATCTAATTTTGGAAATAAACTGGAAAGTGCAATTGACAAAATAATTGCACTTACTGACAGCAATATATTGGCTTTTGTATCAGCAATATCACTTAATTTTATATGATTCCTAAGAGTAACCCGATACATTGTTTCAATACCTCTTTCAGGTCTTTCCCTTTTTTGTTTTTTAAGCTTTAATGCATCCTTTTTAGCTTTTGTTTTTAATTCAAGTTCTTCACTCTTAGCAATTGTCTTTTTCAATTCCTTTTGAATTTTGACCCAATTCTGTGTTTTCTGAGCATTCAGTTTATTAAAAGCATAATCCGTAAAATACTTATGATTCCCTAAAAAATTAACATTCTCTTTCAGCCATTCAATATCGGTCAGATTTTTACCGCTTAAATTTTCCCGCTCAGTTCTCAATAAATTTCCTTTCTCCTTAAAATTTTCATCGCCCAAATGAAATAAATCCGCATCACAAATTATTTCTTCAAATTTATTAGATGGATTTTGTGGCATTTTTGTTGCATCTATTAATAGGAAAATTTTATCAATTTTATCTTTTGACACTTCATTGTCTATTAAATATTTATGCGCTATTGATTTACTTTTTTCTTCGTGATTATCATACCCGTGGATAAATCCAGTATCATGGAACCAGGCTGCCAATAACAATACCTCTAAATCCTCTTTAGAAATATTTTCAGCAAGAGCAATTTCATTTACAGCCTCAACAATTAGCGAAGTATGCTCGAAATTGTGATAAACCACTTGTGAAGGAAGTTTGTTTTTATACAAGTCAAACACAAAACTTTTTACTTTCTTAAAAAAATCATTCTCTAACATATCAAAAAAATTAAGTGACCACAAAAATACATAAATTTATGTACATTTAGCCACTGAAATATTACATGACATGAGTCGTTCTGGAAAACATAAACTTTCAATACTGTTAAAACTTAGCAAAATGTTGAAATATGAAAGACCTAGAGCAATTTTATTGACGTAATTCCCTATTCAATGAATGTATAAATAAAATTTATGTTTAGTCCATATCTATTCATTTTGAAAATTTTGATATAAAGGAATTCGTTACATGGAGATTGAACGTATTTTTCAACCAGGGTTACCAATCCGTACAGTTATGAAAATCATACCTAAAAAATATTTTCTTCAGACTTTAGTTATGAACTTGCATCGAATAGAGCTATTGTTATTTCAATAAATTTGAAGGAAAATATAATAATTGGGGGTACTTTTGAGTTCTATAATGCCACTGGCAATCGTAGAACTGATGGGTAAAGAGGCAATGGAAACCAGAGATTTACAAGTGACATGTCCTTTTGACAAAATACCGACATTCGTTTTAATTTGAGTAAATTCGAAATTGGATTGGTC
>PVMS01175792.1_pt1 | contig 10223 bp, 8 predicted proteins | sample 1853461 | NCBI WGS metagenome assembly PVMS01 (sample SAMN08582032, study PRJNA380276) | Marine sediment metagenome, whole genome shotgun sequencing project. | isolation source: ocean sediment barecode stripped | collected 2017
ATGGAGTCTGTTGCAAGGGAGTCAATTGTGGCAATTCTCCAAAGGGGTTTGCTGTCAAAAACAAAATAATCTCTTTGAATTTGTTGCTCAACCAGTGATATTTCGACAAGCATTCCATCCATAGTTAGCACCAATTCTGTGAGATCTTTTTGAATTAAAAAAAGGTTCTCCAAACGTTCATGTGCCATTTGAATTACCTCCTGAAGTGTTGAAATAATAACATCCAAACTATTATAAATATTTCCTGACTCGGTACTTTGAGTTAATAATTCTTTGGTTTGTTCCCATTTAAGAATTTCTTCGACTAATTCGTCATTAATTTTGCTCACATCCTCCGTACGATCTTTAAGTACACCTTGATAACCTTTTAGTATTGAATAATAATTATTCCATTCTACTTTTCGAGCGATCAGTTCTCTTTTATTCAAGTTTCCTAACTGAGCCAACAAAGAATCTTTCCTTAAATTTACTTCCGCATATATATTTTGCAAGATGGAATCTACTTCACTGATCTTAGCATTTGGGATTAAAATTTCTCTTAGATCTATTATTCGTTTGCCAATTTTTTCTGATTCGTCAGAAATATTGTCAATAGAAATCGCTTTGCTTTCAACCTGCTCTGTATCAGTTTCCTGAGGTTTCTCTTCCTGTGCTTGAACACTAGAAATAGTTAATAAGCCTAACAGTACAGCTAGAATACGAATTTGATAATAACTAAAGGAACGATCCGCTATCATATAATTATATTTATGAATAACAATATAACAATTTTATAAGAATATCTTATATTGTTATGCCTAGAAAGAAAATATGGAACCAAAAATTGTAATCAACCAGGAAATTAAACTAGTGGGTATGAGTACAAGGACCTCTCTAAATAAAAACAAAACTGTGGCTTTATGGAAACAATTTATGGGCAGAAAGAAAGAGGTTAAAAACACAAAGAACAGTTGGCATTATTCCATTCAGAGATATGATGCCAATTTGAAAATGGAGAATTTTACGCCGAATATTATTTTTGAAACCTGCGCTGCTGTGGAAGTAAATCATTTCGAGGAAATACCTGATGATATGGAATCATTGGTGATACCAGAAGGTAATTATGCAGTATTTATTCATAGAGGTGCTACTGAAGCATTCCATAAAACAGCGGACTTTATCTTTAGGGTTTGGCTACCAAATTCAAAATATGAATTGGATAACAGAATGCATTTTGAAATTATGAAGGAGGAATATTTGGGTCCTGATAATCCTATATCCGAAGAAGAAGTATGGGTGCCAATTAAATAAGTATTATGGAAGCAATCTGTTTATCGCAGATAAAGAAAGGAAATTTCTATTTTAAAATTTGAAAAGTGAATATTTATGACGTACTTTCTTGTTTTATATTATTTGAATAATGGATTTTAATTTCGATAAAGATATTTTCATACAGAATAAAAGGATGAAATTAGAGGCTTTACAATGGGATCACTTTAATTTCTTGCTGCCGGTTGTACTTGCCAATCCTGATTTACATAAATTTTCACCTTCCAGATACGGTACTGAAGAAAGTCTGAAAAAATATTTTGAAATTGCCTTCGATCAAAAAAAACATACTTTAAGATATCCTTTTGCAATATTTGATAAGTTAAGTGGAACCTATGCGGGTAGTACAAGTTTTGGTAACATTTATAAGAAGGATATGAGGCTTGAAATTGGCTGGACCTGGATTGGCAGTGAATTTCAAAGAACAGGTTTGAACAGACACTGTAAATATAATATGTTGCAATATGCATTCGAGAAATTGGATTATGAGAGGGTGGAGTTTAAAACAGATGCTCGTAATGATCAATCTAAAAATGCAATCTTGTCAATAGGAGGGAAGTTCGAAGGTATATTGAGAAGTCATACCTTAATGTTTGACGGACATAGAAGAGATACCGCATATTATGGCATATTAAAAAGTGAATGGGAGTCAATTAAAAAAAGTATTTTTAAAAATATATCAATATGAAAATATTTAAAAACCAATTCTGGCATTTATTAAGTTTAATCATACTATTGCCAATTTTAATAGTTTTCATTAACAGGGACGAAGTTGATATTCTATATGGTGGTCTCTGGCATGTTGAAACATATATCTGGCTGATCGCGGCTGTCTTAGCACCAATTGCACACCAAATCTACGTGTTGATCTGTTGGCGATCCGAATTATATTATCAAAGTATTTCAAAATTATTTGGAATGAGAACAGGATTTAAACTGTATAAAATTGGATTCGTCATACTAATTTTATCGAGGGTGGCAAGCATCGTTATTTTAGCAATATCTAACGAAGGGACATTATATATTGATCCAATTTTATCCTATAGTTTGGCAGCATTATTAGCTATTCCGGTTATTTATCTTTTTTTTTCCGTTTTTAAATATTTTGGAATTGACAGGGCCTTTGGAATTGATCATTTTGAGCCTGAAGTTGCTAATAGTATGAGTATGGTAAAAGAAGGTATTTTCAAATACACTTCTAATGGTATGTACGTATTTGGGTTTTTAATATTATGGATTCCGGGTTTGATATTCTTGTCGAAGGCGGCCTTGCTCGCAGCTTTGTTTAATCATATTTATATTTGGGTTCATTATTATTTTACCGAACTTCCTGACATTAAATTTATTTATAGAAAAAAATAGAATGGTTGTTATTTATTTGTTGATCAGCGTACTGCTTATTATTGTGATGACCGCTAAATGGAAGGTACACCCTTTTATAGCCTTGTTACTTGTAGCAATATTTTATGGGTTTATTTCCGGAATGCCTCTTAATCAAATTATCAACTCTGTAAACAAAGGCTTTGGTAATACCATGGGTGGTATAGGTATGATAATTATATTGGGAGTAATCATTGGAATTTTCCTGGAAAATTCAGGAGGAGCCTATGCACTTGCGGAAAAAATATTAAAATATACGGGTAAAAGGAAGATACCATTGGCAATGGGAATTTTGGGTTGGTTTGTTTCTATACCGGTTTTTGCAGACAGTGGATTTATGCTATTGGCTCCATTAAATAAGAGCCTGTCCAAAAAGGCGGGAATATCGTTAGCAGGACCAGCCATTGCACTTGCCCTAGGATTAATGGCATCTCACACTATGGTACCGCCAACTCCTGGCCCTATAGCCGCTGCATACTATTTGAATGCAGATCTGGGACTGGTAATGTTATTTGGCATTCCTATAAGTTTAATAGCCTTAGGTGCGGGACTTATCTTTGTAAAAAGAACTGTTTCTAAGACCTATATCGACCCTGATCCTGATATTACCGAGGAGCAAATTGCAGAACGTTTAAAGACTGCCCCGAGTGCCTTTAAATCAACCATTCCAATATTTGTTCCAATAATACTTATCGTAATTAAATCTTTACTCGTTTCTGTAGGAGGCTATAATATAGAGAATTATGACAATTTTGACTTCCTGACCAAACTGCTGTTCTTTTTAGGAGAACCTTTTGTTGCTCTTTTGGTTGGATGCTTTTTTGCATTAACACTGCCAAAAAAATTAAATAAAGATATGTTCTCGACCTCTGGTTGGATCGGAAAGGCATTAACTGATGCTTCCTCTATTTTATTGATCACCGGTGCCGGAGGAATTTTTGGGCAAGTATTGCGAGATTCAGGTATTGCAATCACACTTGGTGATGCGTTGGCAGGAGTCAACCTAAGCATATGGCTGCCATTTTTGTTAGCGGCTGCAATAAAAACTGCACAGGGTTCGTCAACGGTTGCTCTGGTTACAGCAGCATCTATTATGGCACCAATGATGGTTAATCTGGGTTTTGAATCTGAAATGCAAAAAGCAATGGTAGTAATAGCTATAGGTGCCGGATCAGCGGTAGTCTCACACGCAAATGATAGTTTATTTTGGGTGGTAACTCGCTTGTCGGGAATGGATGTAAAAACCGGCTATAGATTTTTCAGTTTAGGCACTTTTATATTGGGAATTTCGGCCGCAAGTGTATTATTCCTGTCTTATTTATTTTTGGCATAAATTTTTATAAAAAAACCCGTTCAGGCTTATTAATTCTGATTTTAATTTTATTTTTGCAGATGCAAAATAAAGTACTAATATTAGATTTCGGTTCTCAATACACGCAACTTATTGCCCGTAGAGTTAGAGAACTCTTCATTTTTTGCGAAATATTTCCATATAATCACATTCCGGATGATATTGAAGAATACAAAGCAGTTATTCTTTCCGGAAGCCCTTTTTCTGTTCATCAGGAAGAAGCGCCTCACCCTGACCTGTCAAAAATTAAGGGGAAAATTCCTTTATTGGGGGTGTGTTTTGGTGCACAGTATTTTGTCCATAATTTTGGAGGAAAAGTTGAACGATCGAAGGCCAGAGAATATGGTAGGGCAAATCTTTCCTATATCGAACCAGGAGAAATTCTATTTAAATTTATAGAACTCCATGCCCAGGTATGGATGAGTCACGCAGATACTATTGTTAAAATTCCATCTAATTTTCATAAGATTGCAAGTACGGATGATGTTGACTATGCCGCTTATAAAATTGAGGGGGAAGCAACTTATGCCATTCAATTTCATCCGGAAGTATATCATACTACAGATGGATTACAATTATTGGAAAATTTTCTTGTTGATATTGCAGGGTTGAAACAAGATTGGACACCTTTTTCTTTTGTGGAAACAACGGTTGCCGATCTAAAAGAACAATTGCAAAATGATAAGGTCGTCCTCGGTCTTTCCGGTGGAGTTGATTCTACTGTAGCAGCGGTATTGCTGGATAAAGCCATAGGAAAAAATCTCTATTGTATTTTTGTCAATAATGGCTTACTTAGAAAGCATGAATATGAAAGGGTTTTGGATCAATATAAGCATATGGGTCTGAATATCAAAGGAGTAGATGCGGCAGATAGGTTCCTGAAAAAATTAGCAGGAATAGAAGACCCAGAAGGTAAAAGAAAGGCTATCGGAAATGAGTTCATCGAGGTCTTTGATGAGGAAGCACATTTAATTACCGATGTGACCTGGTTGGGACAAGGAACTATTTACCCGGATGTAATAGAATCCATTTCAGTGAAAGGACCTTCAGCAACGATCAAATCTCATCATAATGTTGGTGGCTTGCCTGATTTTATGAAATTAAAGGTGATTGAACCTTTGAAGATGTTGTTCAAAGATGAGGTTCGCAGAGTAGGTAAAAGTCTGGGTATTGATGATGAACTTTTAGGCAGACATCCTTTTCCGGGTCCCGGACTGGGAATTCGTATTTTGGGAGATGTCACAGATGAAAAAGTTCGAATTCTGCAAGAGGTAGATTTTATTTTTATAGAGGGATTAAAAAATTGGAACTTATACAATGATGTATGGCAGGCAGGAGCCATGTTATTGCCCGTAAAATCAGTGGGTGTAATGGGAGATGAAAGAACTTATGAAAGGGTTGTGGCACTTAGAGCAGTTTCTTCAACTGACGGAATGACTGCAGATTGGGTGGACCTGCCCTATAAATTTTTGCAAGAAACCTCCAATAAGATCATCAATAATGTCAAAGGAGTGAATAGAGTAGTATATGATATTAGTTCGAAACCTCCGGCAACGATTGAGTGGGAATAAATATTTGAGAATGTTTAATAATTATTCTTAACCTGTTAGTTTTATATAAATTTTAGTTAATATTATAGATGCTTAAAATAACTTCATTAAATATTAGTTATTAAATCAACAATTCGATGTTCAAATGAAATATATATCACTAATAATCTTCATATTATTTATAGGTACAGTGTCAACTTTTGCCCAACAGAAAAAGTATGTCACTTATAAAGTTTCTGAAGGTGAAACAGTGATAAGTATATCTAAAGATCTGTTAATAACTCCATATGATCTGCTTAAGCTAAATCCGGACATCAACAAAAATGTAAAAGCAGATGATATACTGGTTATACCAAATAAAGATTATGACCCTTCAAAGGAAATTGCAGAAATAGATCTAAAAACAATTACAGATCAGGATATTGTGGTTGATAATTACATTTATCACAAGGTATTGCCTAAAGAAACCCTGTATAGTATTCTGAAGAAGTTTAAAGTTTCTAAGGAGGACTTAAACGAATTGAATCCATATTTGTTAAGTGACGGTTTAAAAATAGACAATGTTATAAAAATACCATTACAAATAAAAGAGGCCGAAATTATTGAAATTGACAAAAGTACTCAACCCTACTTAGTTAAACCTAAGGAAACTAAGTATAGCATAGCACGTAATTTTGAAATATCTATTGATTATTTGGAGCAGTTGAATCCGAAAATAAAGGAAACGGGATTACAGATAGATGACGTGATCTTAGTACCAAAAGAAAAATCAGATAATCAGGCGGAATTTAGTATCTATACGATAGAAAAGTCGGAAACTTTATATGGCCTAAGTAATAAATTTGAAATTTCTCAGGAAGAGTTGATCGCAGAGAATCCACAGTTAGAGGAAGGTGTTCGGGAAGGCATGGTTATTAAAATACCTAATAGGGGAGCGCTGAGAACAGATGTTTTTATCGATGAGATTGCTGAGGATCGAAAAATTGAACTGGCGATGATGCTTCCATTTCGATCTAAAAGAGATAGTTTGGATTTTGAAAATGACAGACTATTAAATATTACCACAGAGTTTTATTTGGGTGCCTTAATTGCAATTGATTCTTTAAAAAATCAAGGATTATCCATTCATATGAAAGTTTATGATACGGAAAACAATAAAAAGGTGAGCAATAGGATCAGTATGGGAAGAGAGTTTGATGATTATGATGTGGTTATCGGGCCCTTGTTTTTGAAGAATGTAAAAGTTGTTTCCGAAAACTTACAGTTCAAAAAATCACTGATTATATCTCCTATATCAACAAAGGATCATTCAAAGATCAGAAATGTGAATTTAGTACAGGAAGTTCCAACTAAGGAACATCTGGCTCTTGAAATGATAGAATATGTAAAATCGATCTATTCTAACCAGAAATTAATAGTAATCCTGGATGAAGAGGGAAAATCAAGTGCCAATATTAATTCTTTGATCAGGGATTTAGAAGCTCTTGACAGTGTTGAATCTGTTACCTTAATAAAACCGGAAGAGGGTTATATTAAACCGGAAGTCTTTAAAGAGAATATTGCTGAAGACAGAGAGAATTGGTTTTTTCTATTTGGATCAGAAGGTGTTATAGCATCTGATGTTGTTAATAATTTAGGGGTATTACCGGAAGAAGTAAATGTCACCCTATTTGCTTTTGAGAAAGGGAAAAGTTTTAATAAAATAGATAATAATTTTTTGGCAAGAGTAAATTTTCATTATGCCTCTTTTCAATATTTAGATTTCAGATCTAAAGAATTACGCTATTTCACAAATAGGTATATCAAATCTTTTAAAACCTATCCAACGAAGTATGCTATAGAAGGTTTCGATATTACTTATGATATTTTAATGCGCCTTGCGAATCAAAATACAGATCTGAAGAGCCAGGGAATTTCTCAGCGTTTAGCTACTAAATACAATTATATTGAAAACACATCTAATAGTATTTTAAATAAGGGAATATTTATTGTGAGATATGATGGATTAAATTTAAGTCTGATTGATGACCTTCCGATGGAAGAAGTTGTTGAATGATGCTATCAGCTAAAAAATATCATAATAGATTCTAAGTCTGAACACAATATCATTGGTCTCAAAATTATCAGCCTCTTCAAATTTTCTTTTATGATAGGATGTTGAAAATTCTAATCTCCAGTTAGGATTAAAATGATAGCCTAATCCGGGTGTTATTCTTATCACGTCATTAAAACCGGCAGCGTTATCCAAGTTCCAAAAAAGCTCTACATGAAAAGGGAAAAAGAAACTGTTTATAACATTCTCATGATTATTACCCCAGGTAATGTTACCGGATAGCATATACCTTACTCTTAAACCAAAATCCCATTTGCCATCAAAATTTTCTATTTGTTGTTCAAAACGAGCATAATGACTAAAAGAAATATTTTTAAAACTTGGCCAATTCAATTGAATTCCCTGGAAGGGTCTTATCTCTAAATGGTTCGGGATATCCACATAATTTGTAAAGAAAGTTCCAATGCCAAAATGATAAGTAGTTCTTAATTTATCCCCTTTTTTAAATAAAGGTTTTGGAGTATAACTTACAGCCGGACGAATATAGTATCTTGTCCAGATATATGGGGAAATTATTCTAAAACCCGTATCGCCATAAATATTGAATCTATCCGTTTTATGATAATTAAAATTATAATCAAACCATGCCTGCCTGTTTAAATCTCCATCCTTAAATTGATCAATTTGCGCCGTGCTTTGGAGAGAAATTAAAATAAAAACAATAAAGAATATGTTTTGATTTTTTATGGATGTCATATTTTTCATTAATGAATTGCATTAAAAGGCTGATCTATAGCTGAATAGTAGTTCTGCCAGGTATTTCTATTATTTTTTTATTTTGTTTTTGGGATACCATCAATCGTTGTATCAGTGTTAAGTCAGAAGTAAGTGATTTGTCTATCTTGTGATACTCTATAACTATATTTTCTCCTTCTGTTTTTAGTTTGAAATAGTTCAAACAGTACAAAGGAACATATATTGGTGGTAACAGGCCAAAACGAGGTGAGATTCGTTCAAACTGCTTGAGCCAGGTACCGGTGTTGATAATGTAACGTTTGCCTATTGACTGAATCGAAGGCGTATGTGTATGCCCATAAATAAATGCAACAGTATCAGGATCATCGTTAAAGACCTTTTGGGCAGCATTGATATATAGATCCTCTTTCTCGCCAGTCAATTCTGCCGGGTCTAATTCAATATCAAACCGTTTCAGTGTTCTTTTCAGATCGCGTATTACAAAACCAAAAGGTATTGCCAATGCCAAAAACACCAACAACGATATGGCATTTATTATTAAAATAATTTCCAGTAGACTACCAACTATGCCCAAAGAATCAAATAACCTATTATTCAGGAATATATTATCATTTGTAATATTCAAAAATTCGAGTGCAGCACCACCCAAAACAAATAATGTTAGACCTGACAGCAATAAAAAAGGAAGCAACATCCATCTTAAAACCGGGCTCATTTCTTTGTAAAAATAGTTGGACAAGAGCCAATCAGGAATCAATTCTGTTGGGTAAACTGATTGAATATCTTTCAACCAATTATGCCTACCTTTTCGGGAAAGCATGCCGGCTTTCGCAACTGTATTTTTGGTTATAAAATATCCTATTGGCAGGGCATAGGGGTTTCCAAAATCTGGCATATGGTTTACCTCATCATACTGATTACCATGTTCGATCCATAGAGATTTGCCTCCTATTTTCCTGATGATAGCAGGTGTCTGTTCAATATTGATATTATAAATTTTAAATAAGTCGACAAATTCTGTATAGCAGGCAATCTCATAATCATGATTACCGGGTAGAATTGTAATTTTAATTTTCTCTCCTGCAGAACGAAAGGCTTTAAATATTGTCGGAAACTGAGCAAACAATGTTTCTATTTTCTCTTTTCCTGCTACCTGAGTAAACTCCCACAATCCAAAAGCATCACCAATAATCACAAGTTCTACATCTTTAGGCACAGAAGAAATATTCTGAAGAAAAATAATCAGTTCCTCTTCAAAATCGCATACTCCCAATGCCTCATCTCCACCAATGTGTAGATCACTTATAAAATAATATTCTTTTGGCATTGAAGTATTTTTTGTTGAAATGAAAAGAAAGGTTTTTGTATTAACAATAAACGTCAAATATAACTTTTACTTCGGTATTGTTCAACTCACTTTATAGTGCCAATCTGAATTTAATATGAGGTATTGAAACGAAATCAGCTTCAGGATTTAATGTTGGATTAAATATCAATTGTATACCGGGAGTTACCCATAGATTTGGCGTGAGCAAAATATTCCTGCTAAGCCGTTAATAAGTTTCTCATCAAATTCGGAATTAGATGAATTTTAGAACTTCAAATGATTGAATTCACTTGATTAATATTTGAAGATATTCTTTTCTTTACTGATTTTTAGGTTTATTTCTTTTGACAGTTCCCATACTCAACCAGACCATCCCTATTATTGCAGAGAGCAAGGATGCTGCCATGATACCTACCTTGGCAATTTGCTTGAATTGGTCCTCTTTAAAAGCCAGATCGGAGATGAACATCGACATTGTAAAGCCGATACCGGCTAAAA
>PVMS01003008.1_pt1 | contig 10220 bp, 10 predicted proteins | sample 1853461 | NCBI WGS metagenome assembly PVMS01 (sample SAMN08582032, study PRJNA380276) | Marine sediment metagenome, whole genome shotgun sequencing project. | isolation source: ocean sediment barecode stripped | collected 2017
AGGTAGAAGAGGAAAAAGATGGTGGTAAGGAATTCGGGCATGGAGCTGGCAATGGCATTTAAAGTCGCTCCTTTGATCCCCGGAGGGAGGCGGCGCCCCAGGAAATCGGAGGCGATTTCAAATCCATGAGAGGAGCGCCAGATGATCAGGCAACTGATGGTAATATAGATCAATGCCGGGACCATTCACTACTTTTTTTTCATGGTGTGTGCCAGGAACATCACCGGATCGTCCAGAAAGTCGTTTTCATAATCATTCAGGAACCTTCGGAAAAAATGATTGATTCGTTTTTCTGAAAGCAGGGCCATATACCCCAGCCACTGGTTGCCGAACCAGATGGGGAGTACATAAAGCTGATACTTCCCATGGGGTGTTTCCAACTCTCCTGCCCGGATAACATCTTCCATCTGTTTGCTTTTATCCAACATCTCAAACTCCTCAAGCACCTTGGCCACATTGGGCATCTCCTTGTGTGAGATCAGCTTCGAATCGGCTGTCTGAATAAAGGCATGGGAGATGTCCAGAAAAGAAAAATCGAAAAACTCCACCGTAAATGAGGTGATACGTTTACCCAGCTGATCCATATTCTTGATATTCCCCGTTGCAAGGTCATTTTGGATGGGATCGAAGGAAGAGGCCAGGTTGAAGGGAATGAAACTGATGACATGGATCAGCGCTCCCAAGACTACCACAAGAACCAGGTAGATGATCAGCGTGATGATCAGGGGGAAGAGATTTCCAGGCCAGATGCTGTTTACCAGCATCAAAAGCGGGATGGAAAGTGCAATGGAGGTTGTGGTGTAGAAAATCAGCAGAATGATGCGCTGAACATTGTAAATATAGCTGTGAGATCTATTCCTGCTCATACTACAAATGTAGCAAAAATCGACTACTCGAAATAGAGGATTCGAGGGCTTTTGGGCAAAACCTCTCCTATGATCACCGCCCCTGAATCAGGATCTGACTGATTGATCTCCTTCACCAGCGAATCGGCATGGTCGGGATTTATCGACATCAGCAGGCCCCCCGATGTCTGGGCATCGTGAGCCAGCATCTTCAGGTTGTACTCCACGCTTCGGGTGAAATGTGCCTCTTTGCCTGTGAATTCCAGGTTCCGGAAGGCGGCCCCGGGGATGCTTCCTTTTTCAAATACCTCAAATGCTCCGGGTAACAGCGGGATCTGTCTGGTAAAAATCCTGAAACTGGACTGGCTTGCTTCAGCCATTTTCAAGGCGTGCCCTGCCAGTCCGAATCCTGTAATATCGGTCATGCCATTTACCCCGAATTTTGTAGCAGCTTCGGCGGCATGCTTGTTTAAGCGTTTCATCTGATCCAGCGCCATCCGGTAGTGATCGGGATTGGAAAGCCCGTTTTTCTGTCCCGATACCAGGGCCCCTGTGCCAATGGACTTGGAAAGTACCAGCTTGTCGCCGGGACATGCCCCTGCATTGGTAATCAACTTGTCGGGGTGAACCGTGCCCACCACTGCCAGTCCGTATTTGGGCGGATGGTCGTCAATGGTATGTCCACCCACAGTCAGAGCCGAAGCCTCTTTTACTTTCTCATATCCCCCTTTTAAAATCTCGCCGAATACATGCATGGGAATCTTCTCCTGAGAAAACATCATCAGGTTGAGAGCCAACAAAGGCGTTCCACCCATGGCGTACACATCCGAAAGGGCATTGGCTGCAGCGATCTCCCCGAATTCGAAGGGATCAGAACAGATGGGGGGGAAGAAATCGGTGGTAAAGATCAGCGCTGTCTCCCCGTTAATCTTATACACCCCGGCATCGTCGTGCGTATCCACATCCACCAGGAGGTTTGGATCGACAGTCACAGGAAGCTCCTTCAGGACTTCTGAAAGGAGTCCGGCCGGCAGTTTGGAGGAACAACCTCCATATTCAACGGTTGAGAGAAGATCAAATTTCTGGTCCATGGCTCAAATGATCATGGATAGATGACGTGACCCGCTATGGCCATGGTTTCGGTAATGACCACCATGTTGGAGATCATGCCCACGCCAATGTCATATTGCAGTCCGTAATGGTCAATGCATGAACCGCAGAGCATCACCCGGGTTCCGAGCTCTTCAAGTTCTGAGAGAGAACTGCAGGCAGAAGATTGCTTCATGGCCAGTTTTACACCCCCATTGTACAGAACCACATGGGTGGGTAGCTGCTCCTGGAGCTTCAGGTTATCCACAAAGGTCTCCATAAGCACCTTACCCAGTTCCGGATCGCCTTCTCCCATCAGTTGACTTTTGATGCATACCACGTAGTTATTTTCCACAATCCTTGTTGCACTATAAGTTGCAGGATCAGTATCAATCAGGTTTGCGTCAGGTCGCCGGGTCACAATGGTATGCATATTTCCCTTGCTTTTTACCTCCGGCTCCACTCCCTGGTCCCTGAGGTAGGTCACCAGATTTTTCAGTGAGGTATTGTTATCGGTATGGATGGTCACGCTCTCTCCCTGCTCCATCTTCTGGAGTCCCTCCTTCAGCATAATCAGCGGCCGCGGACATTTAAATCCTTTTGTATCTATTACTTTCATTGGCGCAAAAATAGGCAATTCCAGACGAACTCTGTGAGTTTTTTTTATCTTGTAGTGGTTTTCACTGTTAGTCCTATCAGTTTTTAATGTCGGATAAAGGAAAGCATACCCTTAAGCCCCAGATGTGGGTGGAACAACATGGCAACTACCTGTTTAATTACGCCATTGTAAGGGTAAATGACCGGGAGAAAGCGGAGGACCTGGTGCAGGAAACTTTCCTGGCCGGATTGAAGGCAAAAGATAATTTCCAGGGAAAGAGCTCTGAGCGGACCTGGCTTATCTCTATCCTGAAAAGGAAAGTCATTGACACTTACCGCAAGCAGTATTCATCGAAAGTTTCCTCTATGTCTGAATATGAACAGGATATAGCAGACGGGGATTTCTACCGAACCGAGGATCCTTTTAAAGGACACTGGCTGGAAGGTAAGGGCCCACACTCGAATTCCCTATTGCCCGAGGGAGAAATGGAACAGGAGGAGCTCAGGGAGATCATCAGCCGGTGCATTAAAAACCTTCCCCCAAATCTGGCTGCAGCATTTGCCATGAAGATGATTGATGAGGCAGATTCGGATGAAATTTGTAAGGAGCTTGGGATCACCTCGTCTAATTTGTGGGTGATGCTTCACAGGGCAAGGCTCAAAATGAGAACATGTGTGGAAAGCAAATGGTTGAAATGAAATGCCTAAGAGGATGAAAAAGAGCGTAATGGTTTTTATGAGTAAGCATATGATGGCCTGCGATGAGGCAAGTTTTCTTATCTCTTATCACAAGGACAACCGACTGGGACTGGCAAATTGGATGCGGCTGAAGATGCATTTGATTTCCTGTCACCTCTGTCGTAAATATGAGGCTCAAATCGATGAACTGGATAGTGCTGTATCCGAATACCGGGTAAGTGCTCACAATGATCCTTGCCACCACCTCTCTGAAAAGGCCTGTAACGAAATGAAGCAGGCTTTGGAGGCGGGCATGAATGCCAATTAGATGTTAAATTCTGTATTCCTTCAGAATTTATGTAAGGAATAAAAATCCCCGGCGTCTAAACCACCAAATCAATTGAAAAACAATAAGTACTATTTATAATTAAATAACATTATCATGAAATCAGACAAAAAGATCTTAAAATCCGCAGCTATTATTGCAGGAGCACTTTTGACAACTTCACTTATAGCAGCCCCTTCGGTTAGTCCTGATATTCTGGCCTATAACGATCTGGGTTCAGGTTCAGAGGTTCGCAGTCAACTTATTAATCAGAACCAGGTAAATGGTGCTGAGTCGTTTGCCTATAAGCTTGGTGAGCTGAAATGTGGTGAAGGAAAATGTGGCGAAGGCAAATGTGGTGGAGACGAGAAGAAAGAAGAAGCCAAAACTGCTGATGCTAAAACTACGGACACTAAAACTGCAGATGCCAAGACTGCAGATACCAAAACTGCAGATGCCAAAACAGCTGACACCAAAGAAGCTGCTCCAGCAAAGGAGACAGCAAAGAAGAAGTAAAATATTAGAAGAGATCCAGATCAGAGGGTAAGTCTAAGGACACCTATCGTGGTGAAGGTAAATGTGGTTAAATTGATCTGGATAGAGCCCCGGTATCGCCGGGGCTCTTCTTTAAAAAAAGAGAACAGGAGACAAAGATGGAAGGTAAGGTAGGCATTGGACTCAGAAGGGATATCGCCGATGAAATCATTGACAGCCAGATCCTGACTCCCGATTTCCTTGAGTTTGCACCGGAGAATTGGATGGGTATTGGAGGATACTGGAACCAGATCAGGCAAAAGGCAGTGGATCGCTACCCGGTTACCTGTCATGGCCTGTCTCTTTCACTGGGGAGTGCAGAAGAGCTTGACTGGAAGTTCATTGGGGAGCTGAAGGATTTTCTGGATGAAAACAAGGTGCAGATCTTTTCGGAACATCTGAGCTATACCAAAAGCCGGAATGCCCATCTCTATGATCTTCTGCCCATTCCTTTTCGAAAGGATGCAGTGGACCATGTGGTGGACCGCATCAGGCAGGTTCAGGACTTTCTGGAACGGCCCCTGGCCATTGAAAATGTATCCTATTATACGCCCGTTGCGGCCGAGATGTCTGAGATTGAGTTTGTGAATGAGATTGTGGAGAGGGCCGATTGTAAACTATTGCTGGATGTGAACAATGTATATGTGAATGCATTCAACCACAAATACGATGCGCATGCCTTTATCGACAGCCTGCCTCTGGACCGTGTGGCCTACATTCATATGGCCGGCCACCAGCAGGTGGAGCCAGACCTGATTATTGATACCCACGGTCAGCCCATTATTGACCCTGTTTATGAACTTTTTGAGTGGACCGTCCGGAAAATGGATCCAGTCCCTGTATTGCTGGAAAGGGATTATAATTTCGAGGAGCTGGAACAGATCCAGTCCGAGATCCTTCATCTAAAGAGCATTATTAAGAAACACTGGAAGGTTCCTTATGAAGCTTAAAGAAGATACCGCAAGAATCCAGGATATCCTGGGGGACTACTGCAGGACAGGTGAGGGGGGCCAGATCCCCGGAATTACTCCAGGCAGAGTGAATCACTACCGTAGACTGGTTTACAACGTGATTCGTAGTAACATGGATCGTGCCTTTCCCATTGCCATGGCAGCACTGGGGGAGGAGTCGTGGGACCAGCTGGTTCAGGAGTTTTTTTCCAAAGGACTTCCTCAGACTCCTCAGATATGGAGGCTTCCTTTCGAGTTTTACAACTTTCACCTCTTGCATGAGACAGGGATCAGGATTCAGAAACCTTATCTGGAAGACCTGCTCTATTTCGAGTGGATGGAGATAGAGGTACACACCATGCCCGACAAACCTTATCCAGATTATCAATCCCGCGGAAATATTTTTATGGACCGCCTGGCCCTGAATCCGGAGTTTGAGATGATCAGGCTTAACTACCCGATCCACATGAAGCCCGCACACGAGGCTGCAGAAATGAAAGGGGACTACTTTGTACTTTTATTCCGGGTTCCTGAATCCGGGAATGTAAATTTCATGAACCTTTCAGGCATTCACACCTATATCCTGGCCCGACTGATGGAAGAGGACCTTCCGCTGAACGATCTGAAGGGCGATATTGCACAGACCGCAGGTATTGAGAGCATAAAATACCTGGATGATGCACTTGAAAAATTTATCAGGGATATGATGGATAAAAAACTGATCCTCGGTTTCCTTAAAGAATAAGCCTGATTCAGATCTATTCAAACAAAGGGGGCTTCTCCTTATTGAACTCGGTGGCCTCCTGATAGGCGGCAGCTACAGCCAGGATGGTGCCTTCATCAAATAAATTACCCAGGAAACTAATGCTGGTGGGTGATCCCGATTCCTTAAAACCATTGGGAACCACTACCACCGGGTGTCCTGTGAGGTTGGTGGCCAACAGGTGGTCGCCTCCCTGGAAGGATGGGGTAACAACCACATCGAACTCTTTTATCCAGCTGTGATAGTCCTCAATAAGGTCGTGCCTGATGCGGTTGGCCTGGATGTACTCCACAGCAGTGATGTACCTGGCTGTCCGGAAGGTGTTGGGCCATGCATAGCGGTGCTGTCGTACCAGCAGGGTGTCGCGGTTGGACCGTGTAAGGTCATCAAATGCCGCCGCTGCTTCGGCCTCCAGGATAATCGACATGGCGTAAATGGGAATTGATTCGTTGTCCAGTTCCACCGGAATCAATTTTGCTCCCAGTTTTCGCAGTACCTGCAAGGCTTCCTTATCAAATTTGGAGGTTCCATACTTTGAATCAAAAGCCGATTTATAATAGCCGATTTTAAGTTCCGACAGATCCACCTCTTTGGTATAGGTAAATCCAACATCCAGCAGGGTCTTATCTCTGGGATCCAATCCCCTTATGGCATCAAAAACGATGGCACAATCGGTGGCGCTCCTGCAAATGGGACCTACCTTATCCATACTCCAGCTCAGGGCCATGGCACCCGAGCGTGTGACCCGACCATATGTGGGCCTGAGTCCGGTAGCTCCACATCGTGTTGCTGGAGATATAATGGATCCCCAGGTTTCAGTACCGATGGCAAAGGGGAGCAATCCAGCCGCCGTGGCCGAAGAAGAACCAGCCGATGAACCGCTGGAGCCCTCCTCCAGGTTCCATGGATTGAGGGTGGTGTCGGCAAACCAGACATCACCCATGGCCAGTGCACCCAATGTGGTTTTGGCTAAAAGAATAGCTCCAGCGTCCTCCAGTTTTTCAATGATCCCGGCAGTCTGGTCAAGTTGCTGCTCCTTGTAAGCACCTGCTCCCCAGGTAGTGGGATAACCAGGAAATGAGAAAAGATCTTTAGCTCCATAGGGGATGCCATGCAGTATTCCGCGGTCCTTGCCTGAGGCCAGTTCGGTATCCATCTTTTTTGCCTGTTTTATGGCGTATTCTTCCGTAAGTGATACCACGCAATGCAGTTGAGGATCGTGTTTCTTCAGACGGTTAAGGTAAAACTCAGTAAGAGCCAGACAGGAGATCTCTCCTGAACGTAGCAGTGAGGCCAGCTGGGGGATGGACATAAAGGCCAGGTTGGCCTCCTCTTCGGGCCTCTCGATATCTTTGGGTATCTCCCAGGAAATGGGGGAGGTGGGATTTGGCAGGTTAAAGCCATAGGGCAGGGGATTAAACTGCAGGGCCGGGGGTGTGGAATTGGGCAGCCCATAAGCCCTGATCTGATGATATGCATCTAAAAGATCGGCCATCCCCGAGTCAATCATGGCCAACTCGGCCTCATCAAAATCCAGATCCATGGGATTCATGGCATGATATACCGAATCGATACTTACCTGTATGTGAGCTTCTTCCTCATTTTCACCCGGCTGATTGTTACAGGCAACCACGGCCGTCAGAATTATGGAGATCAAGAGGAAATTTCCGGCTAACTTCTTCATGGAGCTTTAGGTTTAGAGGATCAATTTAATGGAAAAAATAGGTAAATCACAAATAGACTGTGCGTTGTGCTAAATTCTAGCATTTGATTTTGCAGATTCAAACTTAACTTCTATATTTGCACCCGCAAAAGGGAGCTTAGCTCAGCTGGTTCAGAGCACCTGCCTTACAAGCAGGGGGTCACTGGTTCGAATCCAGTAGTTCCCACACCTTTTGGAGAGGGAGTTAGATCATTCAGATCTGACTCCTTTTTTTGTTGGGTTGAAGGAGGGTTGAAGGAAAGTCTGCCCAAAAGGGATTATCGAAGCCGGAATAGGATCACAACGATCATTCTGCTCCAGTCATTGCATGATCGTTCAGAGTATTGGCTGATAATCGGCAGACTTCGGGTCTATTTAACCATCCTAAAGATCGAGGGCCAATTCAACTTCCCGGATATCTTCTTTAAGCTGGGCATTGAACATCATCATTTCTTCCGCTTCCTTTAGGAACACCAAAGCTTCTTCGTTCCGGTTCAGTTTGTGAAGTGCATATCCTTTCAGCCATATTAACCGTGTGTTCTCCGGATTTCGCAAAAGCTCAGAATAAATTAATCCAAGATTTTCCTCTGGGCTCCCATTATCCAGTAGATCTGAACGAATCATAAAATAAAGACTAAAGTTCCTACTGGGATCCAGCTCGTAAGCGTTCTGGAAATAGCCTTTTGCAGTATGATAATCTTCAATCCATTCATACATCATGCCAATATCATGCGCATTCGAAGCTTCCGGATTGATATCCCCTTTATTCATTTCCCTTACCAGGTCCTTATACTTTTCAAAAGCTTCGTTATCCTTAAGCAATAAGCTCTTGGCGCCCATTCCAACGAACAAATACCAGTCTTCCAGATTCATTTCAAGCGCCTTCTCTGCAAGCCTGTCCATTTCATCCAGCTGGCCTGCTCTTAATAATGAGGCAACGTATATCCCGTAATAGCTTGCAAATATCCAGTCGTCTTTCCACTGAATATTGATTTCCTCAACCTTTTGGAAGACTTCCACTGCTTTTTCATAATCCCATAGGAACGCATAATACGTTGTAGCAAGATCGAACCAGTATAAGCGCGACTGGATATCTGATCTTTCCATGATACTGCAGACTCTACGCAATTCCTCCATATCTTTGTTCAAAAAGGTATACCAGAGATCGATCCAGGTCTGATATTCTAGAGGAAGGTTATATTTAAGTTCATGAGCCCGATAAATCCAGAATGCTTTCTCGTCGGAATTATTTAACATTAAAGACACCCATGCAAGATAAAATGCAGCGAGAGTGAATGTTGAATCAATATCCATCGCCCGGATCAATGAAGCTCTTGCAGTCTCTTCATCAAAGGCTAACATTGCGTTTACACCAGTTATATAGTGCCTGTAGGCTTCCGAAGAATTGGGAAAGGCTAAGGACAGTTCTGGGCTCACCCTATCTTCAAGCGCCTTGATCTCCAAATAATTCCTGAGGGTATCGGCAAGATGGCGGAGTACATCCTGGTAATGATTCTCCAGATCACCTTCTACCCTGCAGGACCAGATCATTTCCCCTTTTCCCGATCCTACCAGGTTCAGCAAGATGCTGGCATTGTTTACCGATCCAATGAAATTACCTGTAATGTAAGTGCTGGCATTTACTTTGCTTGCAGTTTCTCTCGCAATTGTTGGGGAGATTGATGCAGAGGAAACCTGATTCGTACTGCTCAGGACCTCAAAGATAACCTGTGTAGTTAATACAGAGAGTTCTTCCGAGGAGCCAAGATCATTAATCAGGTACTCTGATATGCCGTTCTGCCAGACATCGTTTGAAGATTCTCCAGTCAGGTTATCAAAAGGCATCACGGCCACAGAAATACTTCCATCTGAATCCCTGAGGTTGGTAAGTGGATCCCGGTTAAAGATCTTAGGGTATATTAACACGCAGACGACCACCACCAATACGGAGATAATCACATCGCTCGCTTTTAATTTTCTTTTTGAAGCTTCGGTCGGAAAAGCAGTTTCTGTATCCACTGCTGCCTCCGTTTTAGTTACTCCTTCCGGAGTAATGTCGAATATCCAGGACAGTATGATGGTAATTGGAAAACCGACGATTAGCAGGATGATCAGGAAGGTGACGGTCCAATCAGGTAAGCCCAGCCTCGGCAATATAATCTCTGCTGCCTCCATGATGATGAATGCTGTGGCAGCATACATGGTGATCACCTTGATGACTCCTCTTCTCTTTAGCTCCTGCCAGAATTGGGATATTATTTTGGGCATTCAGAATAAGGTTTCTTTTGCACAAGGTAAGGAGTAAGAGGATATTAGTCAAATCGGTTGTTGATAGAGTTAGTTTCGGTTAGCTCTCTTTTTTGTTGGGCATGATTGAAGTAGGGTTGAAGAATCTGATTTTCTTTTAATATTAAAGAAGTAACGTAGATCTTCTGCAATTTTTGATTAAGCGCTCAAAAGACCACAAACAGTTAGCACTGAATAAAAAAATCAATTTCATGGTAGGGTGTGTGGTCACTTATGCGGTTTATACTATAATGCTCTAGTTAACCAAAATCAATCGTTATGAAGAAAGTGAAATTGTTACTTGGAATTATATCCGTTCTGGTGATTATATTTTCAACTGGATGTCAGGATGTCGATAATAATGATCAGCAAGGTCATCTGGTCATCAAACTTACAGATGCACCATTTCCCTTCGAGACAATTGCTGCCGCTACGGTCAACATCACGAAAG
>PVMS01038156.1_pt1 | contig 10220 bp, 8 predicted proteins | sample 1853461 | NCBI WGS metagenome assembly PVMS01 (sample SAMN08582032, study PRJNA380276) | Marine sediment metagenome, whole genome shotgun sequencing project. | isolation source: ocean sediment barecode stripped | collected 2017
ACACAGGCTGGACCCAACTCGGACATTCGAGAGGGTTTGAGAGCAACGGCTGCCTTCGGCCAGAAACGGCCGTTCGCAGTGGGCTCGGCCAAGGTCCGCTTCCAGATCAGAAAGCAGTCGTTGGGCCAACATGCATCATACTTCCGCAGTGACCCTAAGTTGCCAACATTATAGAGCGAACCTGAGCCGGGGCGCACCTATACCACTCAATCAAAAACGCCTACCACTTCGATAATCTCGATAAGATGGGCCAAGATCTGTCGTCTCAGGAATGTTTGTCGCTTGTCCGATCGGAAAATCCTAACTGGCATTGGCCCAAAATGTTCAAGGCCACTGTGATGGAGTTGAAAAGTATGATTTTGACCCCATCACCGGCTCTGACGATTGCACCAAAACCCACGAGCGAGCTTTTTTCGGGGTGACGGTGTGAATTTCACGCGGCTTTCCATCTTTGCCGCACAGTTTGATAGTTGGACGGTGAACACGCGCGAAGTCGGCTCCGACACAGGACCATTCCACAGCACCGCAATGCCCATCGCTTTCTTGGGTCAAGGCCATCGACTACACTGCCATTCAAGGGACTTGCGGGTTACCCGTTCGCCTTCGCTGAACTTGCCCGAGACGCCTGGATGGTCGGATAATTTCGTTGCCGTGTCGGGGAGGCTTTGGGTCATGGCCGAAGAATTCTGTTATCTGAGCGCTCGCGATCTCGTCGCCGGATACGGCAACGCCGATTTCTCTCCGGTCGAGGTTACCCGATCGATTCTGGATCGCATCGACAAGTTAAATCCAGTCCTCAACTGCTTCTGCTACCTCGATAGGACGGCGACGCTCGAGGTGGCCAAAGCCGCCGAGGACCGCTGGCGGCGGGGCGAGCCGTGCGGACTTCTGGATGGGGTGCCGGTCTCCATCAAGGATCTCTTGCCGCTGCGCGGGTGGCCCACCACGATGGGGTCTCTGAGCATCGACGAGGAGGGGCCGTGGGATGACGACGACCCCGCGGTGGCGAGGCTTCGCGAGCACGGCGCGGTTTTTCTCGGCAAGACCAACACGCCGGAATTCGGCAATTCAGGCGTCACCAACAGCCCGCGCAACGGTCTCACCGTAAATCCCTGGGATGTCACGCGAACCACCGGCGGCAGCAGCGGGGGCAGCGCTGCAGCGGTGGCCGCGGGCCTTGGTCCGCTTAGCATCGGAACCGACGCCGGCGGATCGATCCGCACGCCGTCGAGCTTCTGCGGCCTCGTCGGGCTGAAGACGACATTCGGGCGCGTTCCGCAATATCGTGACGGCGATTGGGGAGGCATTTCGGTGTCGGGGCCGATCGCTCGCACGGCTGCGGATGCGGCGCTGGCGATGTGCGTGATTACCCTTCCCGACAACAGGGACTGGAATTCACTGCCTCCGGAACAGCGCGACTACGTTGCCGAGCTTGAGACAGGGGTAAAAGGGCTGCGCGTCGCCTATAGCCCCGATCTCGGGTTCATGCCGGTGAACGCGGAAGTGGCGGACATCGTCGCTCAGGCGGCCGCGAGGTTTGCCGAGCTTGGGGCCGACGTGGTCGAGGCCGCCCCCGATCTCGGGGACCCGGTCCCCTTGTTCGACATTATCTGGACGCCCAACTTTGTGCGCCTTGCGTCGAAAATGACGCCCGAGCAACGTGAGAGCCTGGACGACGAGACCAAAGAGGCCATCGAGCGGGGAAGCAAGATCAGCTTGCTGGACTATGTGGAGGCGCAAAACAGGCGCGCCGAACTCGCCCGTGAGATGCGCCGCTTCCACGAAACCTATGACCTCCTGATTACCCCGACCGCCATCGTGTCGCCCTACAAGAACGAGCACCTCATGCCGCCGGAATGGGACACGTCGCGCTCGTGGCTATGGGAACTGCCGGTATTCTGCTTCAATTTCACCCGACAGCCGGCCATCACGGTGCCTTGCGGCTTCACCGAGTCGGGCCTGCCGGTTGGCTTGCAGATCGTTGCGCCGATCTATCAAGACTCAAGAGCTCTGCAGGCGGCGCACGCCTTCCAGACAGCCTATCCGACGACTGACCGTCGTCCGCCGCTCGATTGACCGATTTCTGCGGTTAGAAGATCGGTTAACCGACGCGCCGTCGCGGATCGACCGCGAGCCGCAAGCTGACGCCCAGAACGCTGACCACGGGCCTTTCCGGTGCGATCATCTCTTCATGGCTCGATCTGTGTAAGACGAGAAGTAGTAAATGCGATTTCGGTGTCCCGATGATACATTATTTCGCGCGCTCACCGAGGCTTCGCTAATTGCACGAATTCCAAATGGTTGATCTCGACCTAGCCTACATGTCTACGACCAAGGTCGCCGAAGCGATTCGCAGCCGCAAGGTCTCGGCGGTCGAGGTCATAACCAATGCGCTAGCGCGAATTGAACAGGTCAATCCGGAGCTGAACTGCTTCTGTTTCGTCTATTCGGACGAGGCGCTGACGGCGGCACGCAGAGCCGATGAGGCAGTTGCTCGCGGCGAGAAGCTCGGCCGGCTCCATGGCGTGCCCATCGCCTTCAAAGATATGACGCCGACCGCGGGCAAGAGAACAACGCTCGGCTCTTACGCCTTCGAAGACTGGATTCCCGATCGGAACGCGACCATCGTCGACCGCCTCTTGGCGGAGGGCGCCATTATGGTCGGCAAGACGACAACGTCGGAGCTAGCATACTCCTTCATCACGGATACCAAGCTATGGGGCGCCACGAAGAATCCCTGGAACACCGGCCACACGCCAGGTGGATCCTCTGGAGGCTCGGCGGCGGCCGTAGCTTCCGGTTGTCTGCCGCTGGCGGAGGGATGCGACATGGGGGGCTCAGTCCGGCTACCGGCGTCCTTCTGTGGGATTGTCGGCCTCAAGCCGAGCTTCGGCCGCATACCGTTCGACATCCTGCCGAGCCAATTTGATACCTTCTGTCATTTTGGACCCCTGGCCCGAACTGTCGCCGATGCGGCACTCTTCCTCGCTGTGACAATGGGGCCGGACGATCGCGATTTTTCGAGCCTGCCGTTGATGGACAGCATCCACGTTCCACCCGAGGATGGCATTCGTGGATTGCGGTTAGCATTGAGCCTCGACCTCGGCTACTACGCAGTGGACGAGGAAATCGCGGCAAACACGCGGCATGCCGCGGACACCCTTCGCGAGCTTGGCGCCCATGTCGAGGAGGTCGAGATTCCGTGGACGAGAGAGATTAGTGAGGCCGGTTGGATTCACTGGGACGTGTATACAGCGCTGATAATTGGTGATCGTTTCGAGGACTACAGGGACCGGATGGATCCCACTGTCGTTGACTCCGTCGAGCGGGGCAGACGCGCGGCGGCTCTCGATTTAAAGCGTGTCGACTTTACCCGGACGAAACAGTGGCAGGAAATTGCGCCGATATTCGAGACGTTCGACGCGCTGCTCTGTCCGACGACGGCGCTGCCTGCACTTCCTCTAGGCGTCAACGAAGATGCGTTCGGCTGCGATGACTCGCAGGGTCGGTTTCAGCACTTCGAGATGACATTTCCATTCAACATGCTCAGCGCTTGTCCGGCGATGTCGGTGCCATCCGGATTCAACGCTGCCGGATTACCGACCGGCCTACAGATCGTCGGCCGCCGCCACGACGACGTCATGGTCCTGCGGATTGGGAATGCGCTGGAGGGCTCCTTGAACTGGAGCCAAGTCCGTCCTGACCTATGAACCCGTCGAGTTCCGAGGATTCGACGCCGTCAATCGAGAATACCCGCCAGGAATCGTCCGCGGCGGTCGCCCCGCCCGAGAACGAAGGCAGCGGTCAGCATGGCGGTGAGGCTGACGACCAGGGTCATCACCACCACTGCCGCCACGTCCCCCCTTAATCCGGGCTTGAAGGACGACAGGATGTGAATTGGTAAGGTAGAACTGCCGGGACGCTGAACGAAGAGCGAGATGATGACGTCGTCGAACGATAGGACAAAGGACAACAGCACGCTCGCCATTATGGCCGGGACCATGAGGGGGAGAGTGATCTGGAGAAACGCCTTCCATGGCACGGCGCCGAGATCCGCCGCCGCCTGTTCGAGCAGTTCGTCCAGCCCCTCCATGCGGGCCCGAACGATTAGAATGACAACGGCCACGTTGAAAAGGGAGTGGCCGACCGAGAGCCGGGCAAGGCCGTTGTAAAGGCCAATCCGGTCCATCCAGATCATCTGGCCGATGGCTGAAACCAGCTCCGGCGTGCCCAGGACCACAAGCAGTAGGCCGAAAAATGGGCCCATCCATAGGCCCTTGCGGCGTGCCAGCGCAATGCCGGCCGGCACACCCAGGGCGACAGCGATGACCGAATTGATCACTGCCGCCTCAAACGACACCGTCAATGTGTGCAGCACTCTGGGATGGTTGACGGCAACCAAGTACCAGCGAGTGGAGAACTCGGTCCAGACATAGAGATTGCGTCCGCCGTTGAATGAGTAAAGCACGACCACGAAAATAGGTAGGAAGAGGAAAGCGAACACCAGTGCCATCCACGCCAACATGGCAATCTTTCCGAAATTGTGCCGGCCGCCCATGTTTACGGCTCCGTTCGCGGCGTTGCGAGGTCGATCGCTTCGACCGCCGGGCCACGGAGAGTCCGCAACAGCCAACCGATTCCCAGGAGAGACAGCCCAGCGACCAAGATAATCCCGACCAACATTATGATCAGCAGGACAGCCATAGCCGATCCCAGCGGCAGATTCTGCGCGGACAGAATTTGCATTGCGACGAGATTTCCAATCATGAGCCCCTTGGCGCCGCCAAGGATCGTCGGCACCACATAATCGCCGGAGGCGAGCACGAAGGTCAGAACGAGGCCGCCCAGAATACCTGGCGCAGCCAGCGGAACCGTGATCGAAAGGAATGTACTGAGCGGAGTCGCGCCTAAATCCATACTTCCTTGCATGAGCGCCGGATCGATCCTGTCGAGCGCCACAAACATCGGAAGCACCATTAGTGGAAGGTAATTGTAGATGATGCCCAGTTGGACCGCCGCATTGGAGTCGAGCATCAACAGAGGCCCGTTCAGTATTCCGATATTCTGCAGTGCGTGAGATAGAACGCCCTCACGCGCCAATATGATGCGCCACGCGAAGGTTCTCAGAAGAAAGTTGATCCAGTACGGGAGAATCAGCGTGAACAGCAACACCGTTTTCCATCGCGGCGATACGTACCGAGCGAGGGCGTAGGCCACCGGGAAGCCGACTAGCGCACAGGCAATTGTCCCGAGGCCGGCGGTCCGCATGGTAATCCAGAAGACCGTGACAAAAACATCGGAAGTCGCCGTGGCGTAGTTGGCGAACGACAGGTTGGTCAGGTCGACAGGCCCTGCTCCCGGCTGGGCTGGCTTGATCCCGAGGCTGTAGTATGCCATCCACGTTAGTGGAACAACGAAGAAGAAGCCCCACCAGAGCAACGCCGGCATCGCCATCGACCATGGTGGAAGAATCCGCCGCATTTGATCTCCGCTAAAGGCACAAGTCGTCGAAACGGTGGCCGCTAATCATCATCGAGTCCTGTCACGGGTCCTTCAGCGCGCCCGTGCATGCGGGTGGAAAGCTTCTCGAACGGAAAGAGAGTCATATGTTCCGCCAGCCAGTGCATCCAAACCGATTCTCCCTCGGAGAGGTGCATCTCGGCATGACGTGGCAGCCGGGCGATGTACTCCTCTCCTGTTGCTGCCCGAAGGACAAACTCGAGAGCATCACCCAACATCGCTATCGCAATTATGGATCCCTGGATCTTGTTGCCTTCGGTCTCTGGTTCGTTTTGCAGGAGCTTCAAGTTCTCAGGCCGGACTGCCGCAAGACCACGCTCGCCGGCGGTGACACCGTCCGCGCAACGTTGCGCAAAAAGGGTGTGGCCATCATCGGTAGTCAACGTGCCCATTTCGTTTTCGATTCGACCGGAAAAGAAGTTTTGCAATCCGATGAAGCCGGCCACGTAGGCTGTCCTTGGTTGATCATACAGTTCGGCGGGTCTGCCGATTTGCGTTATCCGACCATCACGCATGACCACGATCCGGTTCGACATGGCCAGCGCTTCATCCTGGTCGTGCGTCACGAAGACGAAGGTCAGTTCAAGCTTGTGCTGAAGCAGCTTGAGCTCGACCTGCATTTCTTGGCGAAGCTTGCGATCAAGAGCGCCAAGCGGCTCGTCCAGCAGCAGCACCGACGGACGCTTTACGAGCGCCCGGGCGAGGGCAACGCGCTGCTGCTGCCCTCCCGAAATCTGAGCAGGCTTGCGGTTTGAAAGCGACCGCAATTGCACCATATCCAGCGCATCGCGTACGCGGGTGGTCAGCTCGGTACGAGGCACGTGGTCCTGACGAAGTCCGTACGCCACGTTCTCCGCCACGGTCATGTGCGGGAACAGAGCGTAGCTCTGAAACACCGTGTTCACGTCCCTCCTATAGGGCGGCAGGTTGGTGATATCTTTGCCGCCGATCCTGATCATTCCGGAATCAGGAAACTCGAACCCCCCGATCAAGCTCAAAATCGTCGATTTTCCCGCTCCCGATGCTCCCAAAACAGACACGAACTCCCCTGCGTTGACGTGCAACGAAACGTCGGTGACCGCTCGAATGTTCCCATAATGCTTGGTTAAGTGTTCGAGACGAACATCGCTTGCCATAGACTCTCTCAATCAGTCGCAGACCCGTGCCTCCCGCGCCTCGGGGTGCGGCTGCACAAAGCTTCGACAGAGGTTCAGGGACCCGGGAACTGTAAGCAACCGTGCTGCTCTATTGGGCTGCCGCCGCCTTAAACTTCGTCAGAATTTCTATGCGCCGGTCATAAGTCTCATTGCGCAAGGTCGGCTCGCCGCGGGCAATCACGTCAGCCGGCGGAAAGATGAGCGGGTCATTGGCCACGTTCGAGGGCAGGTACTTCTCAACACCGATAACCGGCGAGAGGTATCCCGTGTAGATGATCTCTTCCGCCGCCACCTCTGGGTCGAGCACGAAGTTCATCCACGAATGCGCCGCCTTGGGATGCTCGCCACCGACCGGCAGATGATAACTGTCGAACCAGTACTCCGACATAGGCTCGGGATAGACGAAAACGAGATTCTCGTTCTCCGAGGAATTGATCGCTTGTCGGGCCGTGCCGTTCCAAATCTGAGCGAGGACAACCGTACCGGTCGCGACGTCCTGGACCGGCCATGAATTGAACATGGTAATGTGCTTCCCGAAGTCCTGAACCTGAGCTTCCACGTCGCTTAGCATTGCCTCGTTGGTCGTATTCCACGATTCGCCCTTTTCCCAAAAGAAGGGAGCAAGAGAAAGCGGATCGTCGAGCAAGATGACCCGTCCGCTGGCTTCGTTTCGAGCGGCCTGCAGGAAATCACCCCAAGTGTTCATTTCACTTTTAATGACCGACTTATCGTAAACGAAGCCTTGGGATCCCCAGGACTTTGGAACCGAATAGGCGTTGTCGGGGTCGAAATCCGGACCTGCCACCTCCGGGCGAAGGTTCGTAAAATTTGGGACAAGGGATTTATCGATCTTCTCGAGGTATCCGCCCTTAATCAGCAGCGGCATCATAAAGTCTGTATTCATTCCAAGATCATAGCCGCTGTTTCCGGCTGCTAGCTGTAGCTTCGAGTACATTTCGTCATTGGAGGCGTACGAGTCATAGATGAGGGTGCTGCCCGTCATCTCCTCCCACTTCGAAATATTGTTCGGGCTGATATACTCCGCCCAACCCATCATGTTGAGTACGCTTTCCACATCATTAGCGGCGAAGCCGTGTCGCGCGCCTCCAAGTGCGAAGGCGCCGGCTGCAGCAGATGCGAGGAATGCGGTCCCTTTGAGCATCTGTCGACGTGAAATATCGGGCTGGGAGAATCGGCATTTTTTCGGATGCAGTGATGTTTGCCAGCATGATTTTGTCATCGGTCTCTCCCCATGTTGACGCCGCGCCGCACTTAGCAGGCGGCCCAGTGGGCACGGCGTGAATTCCGGCCGATCATCATGACACAATATCGTTGCGGGTCCATAGCCCTTACCCCTGTGGGAGTTCCTTTAGCGGGGCAAAATGAACTGCGGCCGAATGTTGGCACGGTTTGAGTCGCCAGACTTAAGCGCGACTCCGCGACTCTGTTCGTTGTACCCGTTTGTCACAATCTGACTCGCAGTATGTTTCAGAGGGTGACGATCACGCCGCGGCAGTGCATCGTCAAATGCGTCAGCCAATCGAAAAGGGTATACTTAGCTCTCAAAAGCTAGGATGCGAAGTGAATGCCTCGCATCAGTCCACACGAACCGCCGCGCCCCACTGAGTGCCGCGGAGATCTGCTGGGCCTGATGGACGTGCACCCCACATAAGCAACGGCTATGAAGCCGCCAGTAAGGGTCAGCCCCTGCAGTTGATCGATCCATGCTGGCGGACAGGAACGGCACCACAATCGAATTGCAACAACGTTCCTGTATGAGTTGCGGACGCCGACACATTGCCATGGCCTATCAGGCACTCCATAATTCTCATCCCTCACGAATGGTGGAGAGATGACATGACCGTCGACGGCGATTTGGTTGACCGGGAGGTGGTCGAATCGCGCGAGGCCATTGTTGCCGAAGCTTACAGACTCATCTCCTTCGAGCCTGAATCCGGTCCGGATTGGAAACGATTCAACGCGCTTTTTACCGAGCACGCGGTGCTGGCGCTTCGCGTATTTCCAGAGGACGAATCGGTCTCCGTGATGAATCTCGACGAGTATGCCGTCACGTTGATGCGAAAAGGAATGAGAGAAGAGGGCTACACGGAGACCCAGGTCCAAACGGACTGGTTCGAATTCGGCGAAATTGCCGAAGCACGGGTAATCTTCGAGATCCGTTTCGGTGATGACGACCCGATAACCGCGCTCGACGTGTTCCAGCTCGTGCGGCGAGAGGGTCGCTGGTGGATCGTTTCCATCATCGCCGAGATTCCCAGAGCGGGCGTTGAGATTCCAGCTGGGTTTCTGCGTTAACTCGAGCCAATTTCATGTTAGTTCGGGCCTGCGACGAACGTGCGCAATTGTCCCTCCCATCCATTCCATCCGGACCGTCTCTCGGATGGGTGCAGATGCGGTTGCATTCTCTTGTGCATCAACGACTTTGACATGCCTGAAAAGACTACCGATGATTCCAGTTTGGTCGCAATCTTCAACACGATCGGCCGTTAACATCCCTTGACCAGGGCCTCGAACACAGTCCACTTGCCGATCAGAAAGTAGCCGTTCGGGCCCCGCTCCTCAACTGCCGGCTTCGACCCAAATCGGGCAACAGAGCGAAATGACCTGCCCCTATTGGTGGTCCAGCACCTATGAGAGTATCGGGCGCTGGTTTGGGCCCTGCTGGGCCGGCCGAAACATAGCGTAGGCCGGGACAGTCGGGCCGGGCAAGATCGTCTCCGGGGCCGGTGGTCGGTAACCCAGAGAACTGTGGGGTCTGAGTGTTTTGTGGTGCTGCTCGGCTGCCAAACTCTGGCCATGGCCGTGGAGCGAATCTTTCGAGACGACGCGATTCCGCACGCGCAACTGAAGCCAACCGGCCCCGGTCCGTCCGCGTCTATCAGCTGCCTAACTGATAGCGGTAATCGAACGACCGCTTAGCGATCTGATAGCGGACATTCGCGCCAGCGAACTTGAATGGCCGTTATGGGTCGATTCCGGCCTTTCGGTGTAACCGGCCGGCACCTCATTGGAAGGCCGTTTCTGGCTAAGAGCAGTCACTCCGAAGGGCGAGTTGGAACGTCCGCTTTAGCGAATTATAATCACGGCAAGTTCAATGCGTGTCGCTAAAGGGGCGTTCTGGGTGGTCACCGGGCGCCTCTTATTCTTTGTTCACGACAGAGTCGTTGTGTGACTTCTGAACCATTCCAGCACGACCTCTCGCTCGTACCGAATGATCCTCGAGGTCACCCGCATGAAGGGCGGGCCGAAACCGGTCTTTCGCGCTCGGCAATACCATTCATTCGTCAGGCCGGTCATTTCGGCCACCTGATCTGTCGTCAATAGAGGTGGGAATTCTTTGCGGACGAGTTCTTTGTGGGCAATTACCGAATCCATATCCTTGCTCCTGGATGTCGGCTCGACCGCGTCCGACGGAATACAAGGAAAGATTGGCGCAGGCCTGCACGCCCCTTTGATGACGATCACAGTAACCTGTTTTCACTCGACAATCAAGGACGCTGTTTGTTAAGTGCCTGAAAAACC
>PVMS01048571.1_pt1 | contig 10219 bp, 8 predicted proteins | sample 1853461 | NCBI WGS metagenome assembly PVMS01 (sample SAMN08582032, study PRJNA380276) | Marine sediment metagenome, whole genome shotgun sequencing project. | isolation source: ocean sediment barecode stripped | collected 2017
TCCGGGTTGTCGATCAACGCCTGGAGACCGCCGCCGATGGATCCTCGGGTCGTCTTCGGCGAGTCGCAGCGTGCGCCGGATCGCCGCGGGTATCAGCAGGTAGCTCTCGATGTGGCGTCTTCCCCAGGTAAAGAACTCGAGACCGCGCTCGCTCGAGAACGGCGGATCCGGCTGGGCACCATCGTCTCGATCGAGAACGCAGAGGCCGAGCAGGCCGGCCTCGGCTCCGCCGGCGCCGCTGAAGTGTTCGAGCGCTCGAGCGGGGCGACGTCCTCCCAGGATGACCGACGCTCCGAACAAGCGACGGCTCACCGACGGCAGGAGCTTGTACGCCCACGCGCTCAGGATGGCTCGATCCGCGGGGCCTTCGACGTAGAGGATGAGGCGCTGGGGTCTATTCGGCGGAGACTCACGAGCGGGGTCGATCTGCAACATCACGGCTCCCCGGGCAGAACTCGACGGCCTCGATCCTAGCTCACAATCGGCTGGATTGACGCCGACAGGCGCCAGGACCGCTCTGCACCGATTGGATTGCGCAGCGGGTCATACCAGGTGTAGTGTAGGTGGATGATCTCTGTTCTCGTCGCCGACGACCACAGCATCGTTCGCAAGGGAATCTGCCACCTGATCGAAGGGGAAAGCGACATTGACGTCTGCGCGGAGGCTTCCGACGGGAAAGAGGTTCTCGAACAGTTGGAGAAGCAACAGCCAGACATCGCGATCCTCGACATCACGATGCCTCGACTCAGCGGTCTCGAAACGCTCCAACAGATTCGAGAGAAGCACCCCGAAGTCAAGACGATCCTGCTCTCGGTGCACTCGGACCCCCCGATGATCCAGAATGCGGTTACGCTCGGTGTCGACGGCTACCTGCTGAAGAGCGCGCGCGCCGATGAAATTCTCTCGGCGATTCGCGCGGTGGCCCGAGGCGGGAGCTACTTCAGCCCCACCGTGGCGCGTGAGATCGTCACCCAGATCCGCAATCCGCGCCCGCCCGGCGAGCAGCCGTTCTCGATCTTGTCGGGAAGAGAGCGAGAAGTTCTGCACCTGATCGCCGATGGTTTGGCGGCCAAGGAGATTGCGGTAGAACTCCACATCAGCACCAAGACCGTCGAAGCCCACCGCACCAGTCTGATGCGGAAGGTGGGTGTTCGAAAGGCAACCGAGCTCGTGCGCTACGCAGTTCGCCACGGCCTGATCGGTCCCTGACGCATCGACTAGATTCGACGTTCCTTCTCGTCTCGCGCTGCGACCGCGAGGAGTTCTACGTGCGGTGTCTGGGGAAAGAGATCGAAGGCTTCGACTGCGATCAATCGATATCCGAAATGATCGAATACTGACAGATCGCGCGCGAGAGTGGCGGGATCGCACGAGAGGTACGCAATCCTTTCGGGTGCAAGGGTCGCGAGGTGTTCGGCCACTCCCTCGGGGAGCCCCGTGCGCGGAGGATCGAGAACGATCGCGTCGACTCGCTGATTCCCGAGTTCGCCTTTGTCGATGGCTTTCTCCACGGAATCCGCGATCACGCGCACGTTGCCGATGCCAGCTTCTCGAAGATTGAACTCCAGGTCGCCTGCGGCCGTCGGATTCGCTTCCACGGCCAGCACATTTTCGAAGCGCCGGGCCAGACCCAGAGTGAGAAAGCCCGCGCCGGCGAACAGATCGAAAGCGAGTCCGCCCTCGCCAGCCGCCGTCGATACAGCGCACGCAAGTGCATCGAGCAGCCCCGCATTCGTCTGAACGAAGACACCCGGAGAAAAGCCAATTCGATCTTCGCCGACTGGCAACCACAGACGAGGACCGCTCCCCCCCGGCAGCGATGAGCAGCGCGCGACGGGTTGTTCCCGATCGGTGCTGTTGCCGAATGCGAGTTCCCATTCACCGTCGGCCTGCGGCGGATCGTCGGCCAGCTCCGAAAGACGGGCATCGAGTTCTTCGACCAGAACGGGGCAGCGGCGGGTAGCGCACAGAGCGTGTGAGCGGCGGCGGCGATAGCCCACCCGGCCGTCGGATACCAACACGCGGCTGCGACTGCGGTAGCGGTACGGCGATCCGGAGGGAGCGATGGCGAGCGGTATCGGCAGCGAGAGGCGACCGATCCGCTGAAGCGCCGCAGTGGCGATTTTGAGCTTCGCTTCGAGCTGGGCTCGATAGTCGATGTGCTGCCACGCGCAGCCTCCGCACGAACCGAACACGGGGCAGACCGGATCCGCGCGCTGCGAGCCGGGTTCGATCAGCGCATCGACGGTGCCCCGGGCAAAGCGCGGCCGGGTGGTCGTGACCCGCACCCGGACGCGGTCGCCGGGAGCCGTGAAAGGGACGAAGATCACCCGTCCATCGGGCGCGTGGCCCACACCGTCCCCTCCGGCCGCTAGGTCGGTGATTGCGAGCTCGACCCGGGGGTCGGTACGCGAGCTTCGCGCACCGCGGCGCCGGCTGCGCCGATCTATGGGGATAGTCCGATCGTGCGATCGCTCTGCGTGGAGGCCTGCTGCGGCGATCGAAGCTGGAGTCGAACCGGTACGGAATGGCGGTGATCCCGGAACATCGCGACTGCGCGGTCGAGCCGTCCGTACTTTTCCGCCATGGCCCGACTCACTGCGTCGCGAGTGTCACCGTCGTCGATCGGGATGGCGCGATAGTCAATGCGGCGGCCAGCGCGATCGAGCTGCACATCGGGCCGCGCCCGGATCCGTTCGAGCCAAGCGGCACCCGTGGACGCGGCGCACAGGTAAGGCACGCTGTCGAGTTCGACGATCCAGAGTCCGGTTTCAAACTCGTGCCCGTTCTCATTGGTGGTGATCAGCGTGACCACCTCACCCTCGTTGAGCCAAAACGAGGCTGAGGCGAGCAGTGCCACCGCGATGCAGGCGAAGATGATGAGATTCCGCACGGCGAAACACCGCACGACGGCTACGAGAGCTCCGCTGCCTTCACCGCGCGGACTTGCCTCCTGCTGCCTGATTGCACCCCAGGCAGATTCCACGAGGTAGAGATTCCAGCGTGTGTGGACTCACGAAACGGGTGTCGATCATCCAGCCCGCCTCTTCGTATCGAATCATCTCGCAGACGCGGCAGATCTCGATCGGAGGCTGACTCAGCGCGCGAACTCGCTCGAGCGCCAACTCCTTCTCCTGAAACGCGACCAACCGCTGCTCCTCCGCGCGTTTCCACTCGGTGATGTCCTGGCCAATACCTACGGCTCCCGACACCCTGCCCTGGCTATCGAGGTAAGGGGTGGCGTTCCATAGAATCGCTCGCTCGCTCCCGTCCCTCGTGAGGATCGGGTTCTCGAAGTTTCTCGTCTGTCCGCCCGCGAGGATTTTGTGAATCTCCTCGACAACCAGACTGCGAACGGCCTCCGGTAGAAACCATTCTACGTAGGGCTTCCCCAAAACCTCGGAGCGTCTCCATCCGTAGATCTCCTCGGCAGCCGGGTTCCATTCGATGACACGAAGCGCCTTGTCGAGTACCACGATGACGCAACCTGCGGTTTCTACGATGGAGCGAAACCGAGCCTCCGTTTGCCGAAGCACGGATTCGGCGCTCTTGCGACTCGTAATGTCGAAAGAGGTTCCGGCCATTCGAACCGCGTGACCTTCATCGTCGCGCTGAAGGACCCTGCCACGATCGAGTGACCAGCGGTACTGCCCGGAAAACCGCTTGATGCGGTACTCGGATTCGAAATGCTCCGTGCGACCGTCGAAGTGATCGTTCAGCACACCCCAGACGCGATCCGTGTCGTCCGGATGAAGGAGACTCTCCCAGAAGCTGATATACGGCGGGGCACTGCTGCGGCTGTAACCCAGCGATTCGATCCATCGATCACTGTAGAAGACTTCGCCGGTCGCGATGTTCCAATCCCAGGAACCGTCACCCACGGAATCCAATGCAAGCCGAAGACGGGCTTCGGCGTCTTTGATCAATTGTGAGGCGCTTGTCGCGATACGATCCGGCATTGCGGTCCGCCTTGGAGATGCGATCCCACCCGACCCAGATTGGGAGCCGATATTTGATTCGCCGACCGAACGGCTCATGATATCACGTAACGCCGGCACCGAAATGGAGGGAGCTGTTCGCCGTACCGGATTCCTGCCGCCCCTCGTTGCGTGTCCAATCGCGGCCCGGAGCGTGCGAATGCCACCCGCCCGAAACCCGGATGACTTCCCCGGCGTTGCGGTCTCGCTTGCGGCGCCCCCCAATCCGGAGGTCCCGGTGGATTCCGCCCGCGTCAGCGCCTTGGCATGAACGAGCCCGCGCGAGGCTCACGCCGCCCGCACCAGGGGCAAAACCGCATGAACGCGTGCGAAGTGGGCCAACGGCAGCGCGGGCAGCGATCGGGCAGCTCGCGATGCGACCACACCCGTTTGATCTTTCGCTTGCACAGCGGGCAGTAACGCATGAAGGGGCGGAGCTGCCCCTGACAGCCGCGAGCAGCGCAGGTGCGCACCGCCTCCCGGTCCTTCGGCGGCGTCCGGCCGTTGTTGACGAACCGTCCGGTGTAGCACCACGGGCAGCTGTTCCACTCCGGACGAACACCCTTTTCGCAGTCTCCGCACACCAGGGAATAGCGCGTGAGTTCGCGGTAGGAGTTGTCCGACGCTCCACACCAGGGACAGAACTGCATCGCCTCCGCAATCGGGCCGTCGCAGCGGCGACAAGAGAAGCGCATGCCCAGGCCCTTGCCGTGGGCGTGGCGAAAGGCGTTGGCCTGCGCTTCGAGAGGTGAGAGGGCGGCCTTTCGTTTCCGGCGCACCGGTCGGACCGCTCGCGGTCGCTCCGCCTGGCTGAAGGCGCGCTCGAGCGCCGCGTACAGTTCGCTCGCGTCCGTATAGCGCCGACGGGGATCGAACTGGGCCGCCTTGCGCAGGATCGGGCGGAGCGCTTCGGGAACCTTGGCGACAAATCGGTCGTGTTCGGCCGGTGGCCATTCGAAGGGCCAAGACGGCAATACACCGGTGAGAATCTCGTAGGAGATCAGACCCAGAGAGAACACATCGGACGCGAAGCGACCCCGTCCATACGCCTGCTCGTGGGCCATGTAGCCGAGTGTCCCGGCCTCGGTCACGGTGCGGTCCGCACCTTTGGCGAAGCGGGACGCGCCGAAGTCGGAGAGCGCCGCACGGCCGTCCTCGAAGATCAGGATGTTCTCGGGCTTTACGTCCCGGTGGAAAATGTTCCGCTCGTGCGCGTAGGCGAGTCCCGACGCGATCTCTCGGATGATCTCCAGCGCTGTCGCTGCGGAGCGGCGGGCGCGGGAGTAATCGGCCAAGTTGGAAACGGCCAGATCGGTGACGATCGCGAAGCGGCCGTCGATCCAGTCGGCGTTTCGGATCGCGACGACGCCGGGATGATCCAGGCGGCTGGCGATTCGCGCCTCGTGCTCGATTTTGTTCCGGCCCCACTCCGCCACCGCCTCGGGATGGATCAGCTTGAGGGCGACCGGGCGATTCTCGACGGTGTCACGTGCCTTCCACACCTCCGCGAAGGCACCGCGTCCAACCCGACGTTCGAGCCGATATTTCCCCACACGGGAACCGCGCCGAAGCTGGGTGGCCAATCAGCTCTTCTCCGGGGGGCCGAATCCCAGCGTCGCGAGCTCGGCGCGGCTACCGCTATCCGGAGCCAGCAGGCGCCGCAGGGCTTTGACGGCAGGGCGCTCCCAGCGGTCTACGGGAATCGCAAAGTCGTAATACTCGGCCTGAACGGTCTGGAAGCGCAACCCGGCCTGGCGAGCGATGGTTTCGATCGTCACCCCCCAGTCCGCACGCCTCTGTGAGACTGCGGCCGCAACGGCAAAATGGGAGCGTGGCTCATAGGGGTAACCGAGCGGGCGGCGTTCTCCCAGCAGCTGGTCGATCAGAACGCGCGTGCCGCTCCCCCGGTTGCGATTCACCATGCGCAGCTTCGGGTCCGCGATCAGCTCGTTGATGTCGCGACCCTCATCGGGTCGGGTCACCACGCCTTGCTGCCGCGCGTATCCAGCCAACAGTCGAAGTGAGGAGTCGAGAAACGGTCGGTTGTACTCACCGCTGGCGGGATCGAGCAGATGAACGGGCGCGGCGTCGCACTCACCACGTCGCGCGGCGGCCAATCCCCCCTGGCTACCGACGGCGAGTACTTTGACCGTAAATCCCTCGCCGGCGAGCGCGCTCGCAATGAGATCCAGCCCGATGCAATGGCTCCCGATTGCGACGAAGTCAGCAACGGAAAGCTCGCGCGAAATGAGGGTGACCTCGACTTCGGTGTCGGCATCGACGATCTCGGTATTGCGCGGAATCCGCACGAAGCCGTCTGCCCGACTGAATGCAGTGACAGAGCCGCTGCCCTTTCCCATCGGGTACGCGGCCAGACTGCCGTCCGGTCGCCGTACGAGACCGACCAGCAGATACTCGAGGCGGCCGCGCTCCGATGAAACCTTGTTGGCTACGCGAGCGGTCATGCTCTCTCGATGTCCGGGTGCCAGCCCGGCGAGCTCGCGAATCAGCGGCGCAACGAACTCGTGGAAGGTGAATACCGCGGAAGTCGGAAAGCCGGGAAGGATCACCACCGGTAGACGTCCGCTGGCAGCGAGGCAGATCGGCTTGCCGGGCTTGAGCGCGACCCCGTGTACGATGATCCCGGGTTCGAGATCGGCGACGACGCGGGCGTTGATGTCGCCCTCACCTTTCGACGTTCCCCCCGACAGGAGCACCAGGTCGGCGTCTTCCAACGCTCGGTCGAGCGCTTTGCGAAGTCCCGCCTCATCGTCTCGAAAGACTCCCAAGAAACGCGGTTCGGCTCCCAGCTCGCGTACGGCATCGGCCAGGATGCGACCGTTGCTGTCGAAGACGAGGCCGGGTCGCATGGATTCGCCCGGCTGTATGATCTCGTCACCCGTAGAAAGGATTGCAACTCGGGGTTGTCGGACGACCGAGACTTCATCGCGCCCAATGGCCGCCAGAACTCCGGTTTCCCTGGACGTCAGCTGCGCGCCGCCAAAGAGCACGGTCTCGCCCCAACCGATGTCCGTGCCCGCAAATGACACGGCGGCACCGGGGATCCGCTCGCGTCTCGATACGACGTTGCCTCGATCGATGTCAGTGAATTCGACGGGCAGGACCGCGTCCGCACCCCGCGGCAACATGCCACCCGTTGCGATGCTCGTGGCGGTCCCGGGCGTCACTTCTTCGGCCGGATCGACACCGGTAGGAATCGTCTCGGGATTGAGCTTCAGCAGCACCGGTTCAGTTTCAGTCGCACCAAAGGTGTCCTCAGCACGAACCGCGAAGCCATCCATGTTGGCGCGGTCGAAGCCTGGAACGTCGACTTCAGCGCGTACATCGGCGGCGAGTACCCGACCCAACGCGTTCTCGAGCGGTACGGTTTCGGCGGGCAGCGCAACAATCTCGAGCACCGCACGCCATCGGCGCTCCGCCTCGTCCCGATCGAGGACTTCGAGAAATTGTTGCTGTTTCACCGGACGACCTCTTCCGAAAACTCCTCGTCGTAGAGGAGAACCTCGACGTGCGCGCCCTCCGGCATTCCCTCGAGTTCCCGCGGAACGACGACGAACCCGCTTGCTCTCACGGTCGAAGATAGGATCGACGCGCCGGACGTCGCGATCGGAATGACTTTCCCACATTCGATCGCGACTCTCACGTAGTCGGTCCGACCCACCGCCGAGCTGATCTTGCGGGCCAACGGCAGACTCAACCGCTGGTGAGGCCACCTCCGCGATCGCCCCCCCAATGCTCGCAAGCTGGGCCCCGCGAAGAATTCGTAGGCACACAGACAGCTCACCGGATTTCCCGGCAGCAGGAATACCAGGCGGCCATCGATCCGGCCGACTCCGGCGGGGCTGGACGGGCGCATCGAGATGCCGTGAAAGTCGAGGCTGCCGAGCTCCGCGACCAGTCGCGGCGCGTGATCCTCCGCGCCCACCGAGCTTCCGCCCGACACCAACACCGCGTCGGCTTCCGAGCTGCACAGTGCCTCGCGTATCCTCTCCGGTCGGTCGGGCAGGATCTCGAAGGGAAGCAGCTCGCCCCCATCGCGCGATACCAGACCGCGCAGCACGACGGAATTGCTGTCGACGATGCGCGGCCCGTCGGGTCGACTGCCCGCGGGTAGCACCTCGTCTCCCGTGACGACACGCTGGACGCGGGGGCGCCGCACACACTGGGGTTGGGCGACACCAATCGAAGCGAGCAGTCCGGCATCCTGTGGACGCAGTCGACGCCCCGCACGAAGAACGAGATCGCCGGCCCGGATGTCTTCACCGATGGCTCCAACGTGCTTGCGTGGTGCCACGGCCTCGCTGATCTCGACGCGCCCGTCGAGCTCTTCGCAGACTTCGGCCATCACCACGGCGTCGGCGCCATCGGGAAGTGGGGCGCCCGTCATCACCCGCACCGCCGTTCCGCTCCCCACGTGCCCGACGAACGGTCTTCCGGGCAGCGACTCGCCCAGCATCGCGAGCGCGATGCTGTCGTAGGCGGTTGCGCCGAAGGTGTCCTCTCCGCGCACCGCGTAACCGTCCATCGAAGAGCGCGCGAATCCCGGTACGGAAACCTCGGCGCGCACATCCTCGGCCAGCACCCGACCCACACACGAGATGAGATCGGCCGCCTCGGACGGGAGTGGGCGGGTATGCCCACTCAAGAAGTGCTCCACCTCCTCTACATCGCTCCGCTCGGCGAAGCCCTTCATTCGAACATCACGCATCATCGCTGTCCCAAAAGTGCGCGGGCGGGAAGACCTCGGTCCCCCCACCCGAACCAAACGCCTAGCTCACCTGGTTGCTACTCAGCCGGTAGCCACGGCCGTGAAGGATTCCCTGCGGATGTGGCGCCCAAGCCGCTCGTGCCCGCCGGAGTCGTCTGACCGGCACCTGATTCGCATCGATCCAATGCACCCCGGTGATGCGCTTCGCAGAATACCAGACGCGGAGACTCACCGGACGTCGCGCGGCGGAAGCTCCTCGAAGCCGCTTGTTCCGAGCCCGCCCGGTGGTGTTCCAGTGACGGGCTGGCATCCCGCTCCGCGTGCGCGGGGGATGCTTCGTGTGCCGAGGCGGCGGGTGCCTCCCGGGCCTCCGACGGGGCAGGCCCTCATTGGTTGGCCGGAGCGGCGCTGCTGGACACCGCGGAGTCGCGAATGCGAGCTTCTAGCGGTTCGTTTGTCCGATCGCTGCGCTAGCGAGGAGGGTCGGGGTCGCCTTCAGTGTCCCGGTTCGCATCCAGATCGGATGAGGCCCCACCGCTGTCGACGCTCGAGTCGTCCCCTCTCGAACTCCGTGCGCTTGTTGGAAGCTCCCGGGTCCGGGAAGGCCTCCCGCGCCGCAATCCGCGAAGCCGTTCGGTCTTGCCGTGGTTCCGCGAACCGTTCGCTCGCCCCAACCGACACTGTGTCTTGTACGCCGCCTACGCAGCCGATGATGCGGTCGACAGAAGCGAGACCTCGGATCTCCTCCAGCCGCGGGCCACTGCGTACGATTTCCAGCGTAGATCTCCGACAGGAAAAATCAATCCACAATTTCACGTCGCCGGAGTCCTGTTTTCCTTTGGGGCTTTCCGCGTCTCTGGTGATGACACCGCCCACCCCCGCGGGGTTTCGTCGATCTCGCTACACTGGCTCCGGCTCCGAACCCGGTAGCGCCAGGAGGAGTCGGGGGGCACGCTCCTGGGTCTCTCGTGACACGGATCGGGCAGGTGGACCGACGCGACGAACTCGTCGATCGGGGGCAGGTGTAAGCGTCGACGGATCGGAGTGATCTGTCGAGATGGGAGGCTCGTGGCGCGCCGCATCATTCTCTGCGACGGAGCGGAGCTCGCCCGTTTGTGGAGCCGGATCGGAGCCGGCGAGAACGAGGTTCTCACCTGGATTCCCAGGGACAGCGAGGCGCGGGCTCGTCCCCCCGGCTTTCACTCCCTTCAGGGCGGTCTCACTGTCGAAGCCATCGAAAAGCTGAATCCGACCGTTGACGACGAGTTCGCGTTGGTGAGCGAAGAACTCCCGTTTGTCCGGGCCGCCGTGTCGACCATCCGGGATGCGCGCCCCGACGCCCCGCTGCTGCTGCTCTCGGACAAGGTCGACGCCGACGACTTGCCCGACCACCGATGTCTCCTGCGCACGGGACTGCGCTCTCTGATCCGAGACGACATCGACGAGGAGTTCGCCCACCTCGCCAATCTTCATCGAGTGGTCAAGCTGCGCGAGTTGATGGAGCCGCGCGAAA
>PVMS01116087.1_pt1 | contig 10217 bp, 9 predicted proteins | sample 1853461 | NCBI WGS metagenome assembly PVMS01 (sample SAMN08582032, study PRJNA380276) | Marine sediment metagenome, whole genome shotgun sequencing project. | isolation source: ocean sediment barecode stripped | collected 2017
CAGTATTACTTACCCGTTCCCGGTGATGGTGGGTGAAGACCAGATGGATTACTTGAAATACTGGAAGGAGAATGACGTAACCGCGATTGCTCCCACCTTCCCAACCTTCCAGTGGCGCACCGCAGTCCTGGCAGCGGTCATGATCCTGCAGGGCGAACCCGTTGACGCTCGCTGGGTCCTCCCACAACCTCATATTTACCAATCAAATCTGGATCAGTATTACTTACCCGATATGCCTCCGCTTTACTATGCCATGAGCAGCGCTGAGGATATGGACAACTGGCCGGATGTCTGGAAGGATCTTGACACGACCAAATACGATGACGTGATTGATTAAACCGACCTGAGTAAATAAGGAAATGAGCCCGCTCGATTATTGAGCGGGCTCAATCCAGTACAGCCAAATTCCACGAAAGGATTTCGATTCGATGATTGAAATTGGTTTCCATACAGATGCATTCAATAGTTCTTATTGGAGCTTTGAAAAATGTTTGGAGTGGGCGCAGAAAAATGATGTCCACTATATTGAATGTGGCACAATCGATGGCGTAAGCTGGCTTCATGGGCTTGGATATCAACCGCATGTCTCATTGACAGAAGACCCCTACGCGCTTCGAGAGAAGATGAAAAGTTATGGGGTCAAGTTTTCCCAGTTAGATGCAGCTTTCCCGGTTTCGCTGCCAGAAGGTGCTTCACTTGGATTGATATACATCCTCAACTCGATTCGGTGGGCAAAATTGGTGGGTTGTACGCATATCGACACTACTGACCATATGTTCAAACCAGAAGGTTCGACAGATGCGCAGACTCTGGAAATGATGAAGGGCATTTATAGCGATGTTATCGAAGTTGCTCAGCGTTACGAAATGATCATCAGCATTGAACCGCATGGTTATTACACCACCAAACCTGAGTTCATGGAGCAGATGTTGAATTTTGTCGATTCACCATATCTCAGGATGAATATGGACACCGGCAATACATTTATTGCCGGACAAGACCCGGTTGCCTTTCTCAATAAATTCAAGGATAAGGTTAGCCATGTGCATGTTAAGGATGTTAGCGAATCCTTGGCAGCCTCCCTGCGCGGTGAACTGACCGGCATCGCCGTCAGCAATACAGCTATTGGCGATGGCGTGAATGTAGAAAATATTAAAAAATGCTTTGATATCCTGGTGGACATCAAATACGATGGTGTAGTAAGCATTGAATGTGAAGGCCAAGGCGGGCCCATGATCGAGAAGAGTCTGGCCTTTGTGCGCGAATTGGTTGATGACGCCAACAAAAGAATTGCTGCAAGCTAAATTCTGACATTGAGAGAGTTTGGCAGGCGAGGTTTAATCTCGCTTGCCAGATTGCCTGTTTTATTTAACAATACTTGTAATGACAGGATAATAAGTTGTCAGGTGAGGATTGTTATGAGCAAAAGATATTTGATCGGTGTTGATCTGGGAACCAGCGCGACCAAGGCTGCCTTGTTTCAAATCGATGGCAGGATAGTGGCTGAGGCAACGGCTGATGTACCAATATATTATCCAGAACCGGGTGTTGTTGAGCAGGAGAATGAAGATTTTTACCGTACGGCTGCCCAAACTGTCCAAACTTGTATCCGCGAGAGTAATATTGATCCGAAGGATGTCATTGCCATAGCCTTTGATAGCCAGATGGCCGGGGTTGGTGCGATCGATGAAAACTATGAATCGGTATCACGTTTTGATTCCTGGCTGGATATGCGCTGCGAGCCGTATATCAAATTTTTAGAAGAAAATTATGGAGATCTCATCACAACCCTGACCGGTTGCCCGCCGACCTGTGACCATGGCCCCAAAATACTATGGTGGCAAAATGAACGCCCCGAAGCCTACCAACAAATTGCTAAATTTGTCATGCCCGGCGGATATGTTGCCGGAAAAATGGCTGGTCTAAAAGCTGATCAGGCATTTATTGATTATACCTATATCCATTTTTCAGCTTTAAGCAATGCATTGCTGGGAGAATGGTCTGAAGAGATCTGTAATGAAACGGGTGTCGACATGGATCGGCTGCCCAGGATCGTTGAGCCCTGGCATGTGGTTGGTGAAGTCACTGGTCAGGCCGCTTCTGATTTTGGATTGGCTCCTGGTACAATCATCGCCGCCGGATGTGGGGACACTGCCGCCGGCGCGCTGGGTGCAGGAATCGTAAAGGCCGGTATGATTTTCGATACCGCGGGTACCGCTTCGGTCTTGGCGGGTTGCACCGAACAGTACGCGCCTGATATTCAAAATCGCGCCTTGTTGACGATGCGCTCTGTCATTCCTGGATTGTGGCATCCGCTCGCTTATATCGCTGGTGGGGGACAGGCGTTGACCTGGTTCCGGGATCAATTCACTGATGTGCTGCGGGGAGATCTGCAAACCGAAGAAGACACCTACACACACCTGGAGCAGTTGGCTGATAAAGCTCCCCTGGGTGCAGATGATCTGTATTTTTCACCTCACTTAACCGGACGAATCTGTCCGGCTACGCCAGAGATGCGCGGCGCTTGGATAGGATTTTCTTTTTCGCACAACCGAGGGCATTTCTATCGCGCCATCCTTGAATCCGTAGCCTATGAATATGCTTATTATTTGAAAATTCTCGAAGAATTGATACCCAACTTGAATCTAACCGAAGCGCGTGCGATTGGCGGCGGATCGCGCAGTAGTGTTTGGAACCAGATCAAAGCCGATGTCTTGGGCATTCCCTTTGTGCGTTTAGATCGATCTGAGTTTGGCACATGGGGCAGCGCGATGATCGCTGGAAAAGCAGCCGGTATATACGATGACCTGGCGCAAGTCGCTTATGAACACGCTCAACCGGCTGGTGATCCATCTCGCCCAGACCAAGAACGCCATCAACAGTATAAAAAGCATGTGGTCAACTATATTCAATTACAAGCAACCCTGGCTGATACTTTTCGCAATTTTTCCAGTTAATTGATTGTTGAGGATTATTCAATGAGGAAAGTTACCAAGATTTGTGTGATCGGAGCAGGGCGAGTGGGAAAACTTCACTCTGGCAATTTACGCCGCTATATCCCCATCGGAGAAGTGGTTGCATTGGTGGATACTGTTCCAGAGACGCTCAAGCAGACAGGCTATGAGTACGGCATAGATGATCGTTATACCGCCCTGGATGAAGCTTTGGATAAATCCGAGTTTGAGGCGGTTGTAATCACCACACCAACACCGACCCATATGCAATTGGCCGTCATGGCTGCTGAGCGTGGTAAGCATGTCTTTTTGGAAAAACCGATGGCGATGGATCTGGGTGAATGTGACACCATTATTGAATCATGTGAAAAGAACGGCGTTCATCTTCAATTAGGTTTCATGCGCCACTTTGATCCTGATTTCGCTCTTGCGCATGAACGTGTTCGTTCTGGTGAGATTGGAGAACCAATGATGGTCAAATCGTGAACCCATGGCCCGGGCTTACCGCCACCCTGGGCTCGTGATTTGAAAACATCGAATGGCAACCTGGCTGAAGTGAACAGCCATGACCTTGACGCGACCCGCTGGTTTATGGATTCGAACCCGGCACGCATCTATGTTGAAGTATCGAACTTCAAGGGAGCTGAACGGGGCGTGGAAAGCGAGAACTTTTACGATACGATGATGGTCAATCTTAAATTTGAATCTGGCGGCGTTGGCAGTATCTCTGGAGTATGTCCGTGTGATTATGGATACGATGCCCGCATGGAAATAATCGGTAAAAAAGGGATCATGATGGTAGGAGAATTGAAAGGCAATGCGCTGACCGTGGGAATTGATCGCGATACCGGTCTGGTTACCCCAATCTTCAGTCGTTGGCCGGATCGATTTTACCTCGCTTACATCCATGAGATCGAACATTTCATTAAATCTGTTCAGAACGATACCCAACCAAAAGTCAGCGGTCAGGATGGTCGCTGGGCAGTAGCTGGGGTGTTGGCTGGCACAAAGTCCTTTTTGGAAGAACGCCCTGTGCTTTTGAGCGAGGTAATGCAGGAGTAGCAGATGAAAGGAACTATGCAGGCTGCTGTCTACCATGGACCAGATGATATTCGATTAGAAGAAGTGCCTATACCGCAAATCGATCAGGATGAAATTTTGGTCAAGGTATTGAGTGCCAATATTTGCGGGACGGATTTACGGATTTTACACGGCCATCACACGAAGTATCCAGAAGGCACAGTGCGCGTTCCGGGCCATGAGATGGCAGGTAGAGTTGTAAAGGTGGGTGAAAATCTGCAAAAATATCAATTGGGTGATCACGTTTTTATTGCCCCGAATATGGGTGATGGAGACAGCCGGGAAACGATCTCCGGTAACAATAATCTTGACCCCAATTACCGCGCCATTGGGATAAATCTAGATGGAGCATTTGCCGAGTATATGCGTGTACCTGCTGAGGCTATCCGACAGGGAAATGTGATGCACATATCTCCCGATGAAGATCCGGCTGTAGCTGCGCTTATCGAACCATTGGCTTGCGTTGTGCGCGGTCAAAATGCTGTGAACCTTCATAGTGGTGATGTCGTAGTGGTCATGGGGGCGGGCCCGATTGGCGTGATGCACATTATCGTGGCAAAGGCGCGCGGTGCTGGACGAGTATTAGTCAGTGAGCCGATGAAATATCGCCGGATTCAGGCCTTAGAGCTCGGTGCAGATCGCGTGGTTGATCCGATTAACGAGGACCTGTCTTCAGTGGTTCAAGAGATCAGCGAAGGCCGGGGAGCAAACGTGATCATTGTCGCAGCACCTTCAAAAATTGCCCAAGAATCAGCTTTGCAAGTTGCGGCCATTGGTGGGCGGATCAACCTGTTTGGCGGTTTACCCAAAGATGACTCATTCATCCGTTTTGATTCCAATGTCGTTCATTATAAAGAGCTGCTGGTCACCGGAACAACCGCCTGTTCAACATTTGATTGTTTACAGGCTGCTGATCTGGTCAGGTCCGGACGAATTGACCTCGGAAAATTGGTGACCAAACGTTTCGCACTGTCAGAAGTTAAGAAGGCATTCGCAGCTGCCGAAGATGGGACCAACCTGCGCGTTTCATTAATACCATAAGTTATGACCAATCAAGTGACCACTGCCCTGTGAGAATAGTGTCGGAGAGGCCCTCACCAAAGAAAAATACCATGGCTGGATATCATTGGTTCCCATTCAAAGATACACCTGTGCTCGATCAATTCGATTCAAATCTAGCTGCGGTGGCATCCACTGGTGAGATTATTCAAGCGTTGATTGGCGGTTTTATAAATTCGCGCTTTGCAGGATCTAATTAGGAGTAAGTATCAATGAGGGAAGTACCCTTTTCATTTGACATCCAAGCACCCGATTACGTACCGAGTGAATATAACAATCACATCCATCGTAAACTCAGCAGCATGAAAGGTCAATATCTCAACCAGGTTGCCTATCGCGATATGCTATCCCAGGATGATGTTTTACTGTACCAAGTTTTTGAGCTCAAACGCCCAGAGATTGAAGGCGAATTGCTGCACGGCATATCCATCATCCATCCGGGGAAAGTTGGTGATGAATATTTCATGACCAAGGGACATTACCATACTGTATTGGAAACCGCTGAGATCTATTACACCTTGAAAGGGCATGGTTATATGGTCATGGAAACACCAGAAGGTGATAGTGTGGTTGAAAAACTGGTAACAGGAAAAGTCTTGTATGTACCACCACGCTGGGCGCACCGTTCAGTTAATGTCAACTCAAAAGAAGATCTGGTGATGTTTTTTGTTTACCCCGGTAATGCAGGTCACGATTACGGAACTATTGAAACACAAGGTTTCAAAAAACTGGTTGTTGAGAAAGATGGAAAGCCAGATATTGTGGATAATCCACGCTGGACGCAACCGGAGGGGAAATGAAACGTCTGGCGGAGTGCAAGGTGCTTGTCACAGCGACCTCTTACGCTTCCCAGGATGAACGGCTGCGGACAACACTGGAGGAAAAAGTTGGGGAGGTTGTGTACAACACGACTGGCAAACCACTGTCATCCACCCAACTGCAGGACTTGCTCCCAGCTGTGGATGGAATGATTGCCGGATTGGACGAGATTGATGCTGCTGCATTGGCATCCGCGCCCGAACTGAAAGTTGTGGCTCGCTACGGGGTGGGCTATAACAATGTCGATTTGGAAGCTGCGAGGAATCATCAAGTTATTGTAACCAACACCCCCGGTGCGAACGCCAAATCGGTTGCCGAGTTGACGATTGCGCTGATATTAAACTTGTTGCGTCCGGTATTATCTGCTGTACAAAAGACAAAGGAAGGCGAGTGGCCGCGATTTAAGGGCCTTTCATTACAAGGAAAAACGGTCGGTCTGGTTGGCTGCGGGGCGATCGGCAAGGAAACCGCTCGCAGGCTGGCTGGCTTTGAGTGTGAAATACTGGCCTATGATATTGATGAGGACAAGATATTCGCATCGGAACAGGGTGTCCGCTACGTACCTTTGGAAGAACTGCTTCCTAAATCCGATCTTGTCTCTTTGCACCTGCCAGGAATTCCCGAAACAGCTGGATTGGTAAATGAAGAATTCTTAAACAAAATGAAAACCGGCTCCTATCTGGTAAATACTGCCCGCGGTGAACTGGTAAATGAAAGTGCACTGATTAGCGCGCTGCGATCTGGCCATTTGCGCGGGGCAGCATTAGATGTGTTTCAACAAGAACCTCCAGAGGTAGAAAACCCGCTGCTGCATTTGGATCAAGTGATCGTAACACCACATATGGGTGCCCATTCTGATTCTGCGACAAATGCAATGGGTTGGATGGCTTTGGGTGAATGCCTAGCAGCGTTGCAGGGCAAGAAACCAAAGTACCGGATTGTATGATAAGAGGAGTCTGGTAAGTTTGGAGAGATCACCGCGATCGCAAAGAGTTATATATCCGCAGTACAAGCAGCACGACATACCAGCAAAAAAGGTTGAAAATGGATTACAAGATTACCACCAAGAAAGTTCCTACTTTTTATTTCATTGGCGTAACCACAGGAAAATCTTCGATCAACATGGTCTTTCCTTTATGGATGGATGTCTTCGGGAAACCCGAGGTAGTACTAGAAGGCATTGACCACGCCATACATGATGAGCCTGAGAATTACCGTAAGTCTGTCGCGCAGCTAAAATTCGACCCTCTATCGTTAGGCGGATTGGTGACAACACACAAAATGAATGTGTATTCGGCTGCCAAAGATATGTTCGATTATTTTGATCCTTATGCCAAAACCACAGCCGAGCTATCCTGCATTTCGAAAAAGAATGGTCAGCTGCGCGGCCATGCCAAGGATCCGATCACAGCAGGACTCAGTTTAGAAGCAATCATTGAACCCGGCTATTTTGAGACGACCGGCGGCCAAATTCTTTGTCTTGGCGCGGGTGGTTCGGCTGTGGCGACTTTGCTTTATCTGATCAATAAAGAACACCTGGCCGATCGACCTGAGAAATTCATTGCAGTCAATCGATCTCCAGGCAAGCTGGATCATATGCGTGAAATGGTTGCAAAGTTTGACACTGATATTGAAGTGGAATATGTGCACAACAGTGATCCCAACAAGAATGATGAGTTAATGGCAAAGCTTCCGGAACATAGTATTGTGATCAATGCGACAGGAATGGGCAAAGATATACCTGGCTCACCGATCACTGATACCGGAATCTTCCCTCAAAATGGCATAGCCTGGGAATTCAATTACCGCGGCAAGTTAGATTTCATGCATCAAGCGTTGACTCAGGTTGATGCTCGCAATATGCGGGTTGAAGATGGTTGGGTGTACTTCCTGCATGGCTGGTCCCAAGTGATCGCTGAGGTCTTGCAAATTGACCTAACCCCTGAACTTTTTAAAGAGCTAGATAAATCAGCCAGTACGGTGCGAGGTTAGATTTTCAATAAAGCCAGGAGGTTGATATGCGCGCAAAAGTGACCCCCCTTTTTTTTAAGAAAGGGCGAAACGAGGATTTTGATATCCAATTAGATCTGCTCAAAGAAATTCTGGCGGATTACATTGAGTTTTTGGAAGAGGTACCGTTAGGTGACCCGATTCCATCAGATACAGACGCGGTGCTCTTCCCCCAGATTCTGGGAGCTGCCTATGGCCAACTCTATGATTTTCAGGCGATAAACGTTCCAATTTTAATCGTTACAACCGAGTTCGGTACGATGGCAATGTGGGATTGGGAAGTCATCAAGTATCTCGAGTCCGAGGGGGTTGAGGTGATCGCACCGTATAATATGGATCAAACCAAAAACCTGGCCCGAGCATTGGCAATTAAGCGAGATCTGAATTCATCTAAGTTTGTGATCTACCAGGATGAACCTGCTGTAGGAGGATTTCAACCTGAGATTTTCAAGCGTTTTTATTGGTTTATGGATGAGTGCACCCAACGTATGTTTAATAAGTATGGTGTCACGCTCGAAGAGCGGAGCTTTGCGAAAATGGGCGCTGAAGCCAAAGCGCTCCCCGATGCGGAAGCTGAAAAGGTTTGGAAAGTTTGGGCAGATCATTTACCCCTCGGTAATATCAACCTCAAACAGCGTAACAGCGCCTTGAAGGTCTATTTGAAACTGAAAGATGCGTTGGATGCTGATTCGTCGATTAAGGGGATGGGCATAAATTGTTTGAATGAATCTCACCACTCGGATACAACCCCGTGTTTAGCCTGGAATATGTTGTATGAAGAAGAACAGTTGATTTGGGGTTGTGAAGGCGATACTATCTCGATGCTGACCAAGTACCTCCTGCATAAGTCTCTCGATGTGCCGATAATGATGACCAATATGTATCCATTCTTGATGGGAGATGCTGCATTGAAACATGAGCGCATTCCATATTTCCCCGAAGTGAGCGGAAATCCAGATAATTACATCCTGGCAGCCCATTGTGGATATTTGGGCGTTGTGCCGCAGTCTTTTGCCACGGATTGGAAACTAGAATCCAAAGTTCTGGCGATTGTTGATGATAATGCGATTGCACTCGATGCGCGTTTACCTGAAGGGCCAATAACTCTGGCGAAACTTCACCCCACACTGGAAACGATATCGGTGATTGAAGGTGAAATTGAAAAGTATATCCAATACGAAGATTCAGATTTATTGAATGGCGCAGTAATCCGTGTCCGCGATGGACATCAACTGGTCAGTTCCTTGACCTCTCACCATTACCTTATCTTAACCGGACATCGTCTAGCCGAAATTCGCCAGATAGCCAAAGTATTTGATTTCAGCTTAGAGGTTTTTTGAGAATAATATGAATTCAATCGAACGAACTCTGCGCACTTTATCGTTCCAGCCTATAGATAGGGTTCCTGTCGACCTTCACAATTTCATGGTCACTCCCCGGTTTCTGGGCGTAACCGATTATGCCGAATTTTTCCGGAATGGGGAAGCGATGGCAGAAGCTCAGATCAAAGCCTGGCAGCGTTACGGTCATGATGTCTTGATGATAGAAAATGGAACAGCTGCCCTGGCAGAAGCCTGTGGGGTGCAGGTAGAATACCTAAAAGGTTCTGCGCCCGTAGCAAAAACTCCGGCAATCAGCAGCCTGGATGAGGTTGACAAACTAAAAATTCCTGACCCCTATAAAGATCCTCTGTTAAGTGAATTACTTCAAGCCACCCGGATTGTAGTTGAAGAGATTGGAGACCAGGTTTACGTGATGGGCCGGGCAGATCAGGGACCTTTCAGTCTGGCCTGTGAGATTCGAGGGATGAGTGAATTCCTTTTGGACCTCGCTTTGGGTGAAAAACTTGATAAAGTCCACCAATTACTGGATTTCTGCTGCTCAGTCTCCGAACGCTATGTGTTGGCACAAATTGAGCAGGGAGCGCATGCCACCTCGATCGGGGATTCGCCCTCGGGACCGGATGTGATCTCACCAAAATATTACCGGGAATTCGCCTATCCATATGTAAAAAAACTGGTGAGCAATATTCAGAAGAAGGATATTACCCTTGCCTACCATATCTGTGGAAATTCCTCGCCGATTATTGAAGATATGGTCAGCACGGGAGCGGCGATCATTGAAATTGATCAGAAAGCCGACCTGCAAACCTCTAAGGATGCTGCAGCTGGAAAAGCTGCCTTGCTGGGGCCAGTCGATCCCAGTGAAGTAATGGCTTATGGTACACCTGAGTTGGTTACAGAAAAATGCAATCAAGCCTTAGAAACTTTGTCGCCGGGTGGTGGTTTCATTTTA
>PVMS01127821.1_pt1 | contig 10216 bp, 11 predicted proteins | sample 1853461 | NCBI WGS metagenome assembly PVMS01 (sample SAMN08582032, study PRJNA380276) | Marine sediment metagenome, whole genome shotgun sequencing project. | isolation source: ocean sediment barecode stripped | collected 2017
CCAGTGTATCCACGTCGAGGTCGAGCGCGCGAAGAATGGGAGCCCCTTCGGCTGGCCGATCGCCCACGGCTTCCTGACCCTCTCTCTGCTGCCGGGGCTCAGCGCGAAGACGCCGACGGCCGGCGATTCCGCGCCCGTCGGGGTCGGCAGCGCGGTCAACGACGGCTCCGACACGCTGCGCTTCCTGTCTCCGGTGCCCTCGGGCTCGAAGCTGCACTCGCGCATGCGGCTGGCGGAGGTCAGCGCCATCCCGAAGGGAACGCGGGTCGTGCAGGAGGTTGCCGTCCACGTGGTCGGCAGCGACCGCCCGGCAATCCTCTACGGCATGATCACCCTCTACCAGCCCAAGCGCGGGTAGGTGGAGCCGGGCGCACCCGCCCTTCTGGAGGTCAGAAGGCCTTCTGCCAGCCCAGGGTGATGGTGAAGTTCCGCTCGAGCTGGGGGCCCTCGAGGTCCTGGTAGACCGGGGCGCCGCCTTCGATGGCGAAGCGGTGCTTGCCGAGGAACTTGCCCAGCGGGACGTAGAAGTTGAGACCGCCCAGGATGTCGATGTCGGTGCCGCCGCGGAGGTCCGGGTCGGCGGTGGGGACCATGCCGGGGGGCGGCGGGGCGCTCTCGTCGCCGCGGTAGTTGCTCCACCAGTGGACGCCGAAGCGGACGGACGTGCTGAGCCACTCGGTCCACGGGTAGGCGGCCCAGGCGGTGAAGTCGACCCGATCGCTGCCCGCCCAGCCGCGGTAGTTCTCGCCCATCCGGTAGGTGCCCATCAGCTGCGAGCCCCAGGAGAAGGCGTCGCTGTGCCCGATGTAGGTGAGGCCCGGCAGCAGGTCAGGCGTGCCCGAGCCGATCTGCATGGGGAAGGGCAGGGTGGAGTTCTGCGCGGCCGGCGTGTCGTCCTTGCGTGCGATCTTGCCCGTCGGGATCCGGAGGCCGAAGTTGAAGTGGAGGTGGTGCATCTCGTCTTCGAAGAGTCGCCACAGGCTCGCGACCGTGACGTCGGCGAGGCCCTCGCTGTCGGTCGTGAACTGCAGGCCGTTTCTCACCTCGTGGTCCATCGTCTTCTTGACGTACGGGAGCATGGCCATCAGCGTGAGCCAGTCGGTCGGCGCGTACATGAAGCCGAACATGTGCATCTCCATGGTCATGTCGAGAGGCGCGATCATGTAGCCGCGGTCGAAGACCTCATCGGGGGTGAGGCTGTTGGTGCCGTCGCGGTTCGTATCCATCTTCATGTTCATGTAGCGGTACGAGGCCATGAAGCCGCCGGCTGGGTGCATGTGTTCGCCCATCACGCCGATGGGCGCGTAGGCGTCGGGTCGCGCCTCCCAGGAAGGGTCGCGATGTGCGTGTTCGTGTCCGTCGCTCTCGCCGAGGGCGATGGCGGGGGCGACGAAGAGAATCAGGCAGGCGAGAGTGAGCGCGAAGTCCACGCGGTACATGGCAGATCTCCGAATACGAGTGAGCGCACGGAGTCGGGGCTTCGTGTGCGGGGCCGCTCAGGAACGGGAGCCGGAGTTCGGAGGTCGGCTAGATCGGAGCGGGATCGACGTCCCGGTAGGGCGCGGCGGGCGAGGCCGGCGGCGAGGAGGCGATCTCGAAGCTCGCCGGCTGGAACACGGGCTCGGGCGCCGGCCGAAGCAGGGCGAACCCGGCGCTGCCGCCGCTGCGGACGGGGCTCTTTCTGGGGCAGCCGCAGGGGCACGCCGCAGTGACCTTTTGCTGCGCCGCGTCCGCTTCCCAGGCTGCGATGCGCTCGGCGCTCGCGGCGAAGGGCGGTCGCGCACTCCGGTCTTCCAGCACGGGGCCGCAGGGCGAGACCGCCGAGAGCGTGTAGGCGGCCGCCAGCAGCAGGCAGAAGGCGGCGCGGAGGAGGGGATGCACGGCCGATGCATCCTATCCGATCAGTTGTTCGCGAGCCAAGCCGAGAGCGCCCGATAGCGCCGCGTCGGCGCCTTCGGCGGGTGCTTGAGAAGGGCCCGGCGTTGTGAGAGGTTGGCGGGGCTGCGCCTGAAGAGCGCCGCTTGGAGGTCGTCCCGATGCCCGCCGCGCCCCCGCTGCCCGACGCCATGCGGGCCGCGGTCTACCTCCAGAAGGGGCGCGTGGAGGTGCAAGCGCGTCCGCTCCCACAGCTGGGCCCGCGTGACGTGCTGCTGCGAGTGAGCCACTGCGGGGTCTGCGGGACGGATCTCCACATGGTGCTCGACGGCTGGGGACACCCGGACTCGATCGGGGGCCACGAGTTCTCGGGGCGCATCGCCGCCCGCGGTCCGGCCGTGCAGGACTGGAAGGTCGGGGATGCGGTGGTCGCGGGTCCGGAGCCAGGCTGCGGAAGCTGCGAAAGCTGCCGTGCCGGGCGCCCCGCGATCTGCGTGGAGCGACCGCCGGCCGGCGTGGCCGACTTCCAGGGGGCCTTCGCCGCCTACGTGAAGGTCGACGAACGCCAGCTCTTCCGCGTGCCGGCGGCGCTTTCGCTGCGTGAGGCGGCGCTGTCCGAGCCCCTGGCGGTTGCGCTCCACGGGATTGGCCTCTCGGGCATCCGCCCCGGGCAGCGCGCGCTGGTGAGCGGCGCCGGGCCGATCGGTGCGCTCACGATCGCGGCGCTCCGTGCCGGCGGCGTGGAGGACGTGACGGTCTGCGAGCCGCGCGCCGCGCGCCGCGAGCTGGCCGAGGCGCTCGGGGCCGAGCGCGTCGTCGCGCCCGAGGCGCTGGCGGTTCCTCCGATGCCGTTCACGATCGTCGACGACGCCTGCGACGTCGTCTTCGAATGCTCGGGTCGGGCGGCGGCCTTCGAGGTGGGGCTCGCGCAGCTGAAGCGGGCCGGGACCCTCGCCATCATCGGCACGGGTATGGAGCGCCCGCGGCTCGATCCGAATCGGGTTCTGCTCAACGAGCTCACCATCACCGGCTGCTACGAGCACGACGCAACGGGCTTCGAGGACGCTCTGGCGCTGCTGGCCTCGGGTGCGCTCCCGACGGATGTCCTGATCGAGGCCGCCGACGTATCGCTGGACGGACTCCTGCCCGCGATGCACGATCTCGTGGAGGGCCGCCTGGCCGGCAAGGTCCTCGTTCAACCCCACTGACCCAGCGGAGAGCGCCATGGCAGAGCCGATCCAGACGAGTCGCACCCCGACCTTCAACCACGTCGCCATGAGCGTACCGGCCGAGCGCCTCGACGAGGCCAGCCGGGCGGAGCTGTTGGGCTTCTACGAGGAAGTATTCGGCTGGACCGAGATGCCGACCATGACCGAGGACCGGGTGCGTCTCGTGCTGCGCTGCTACAGCAACGAGCAGTTCGTCTACCTGATTGCCGACCCCGATCCGATGGCCTGCCCGATCGGCGACCACTTCGGCATGTCGGTCGGCACGCCGGGAGAGCTCGACGAGATGCTCGAGCGGGCAGAGAAGTTCCGCCAGCGCGACGACCGGGTCGAGATCGTCGAGAAGCAGGTGGAGGACTTCCAGGTGCTGAAGCTGCACAGCTTCTACGTGCGCTACCGCTTGCCGCTGAGGATCGAGGTGCAGTGCTTCGAGTGGGCCGAGGGACTCGGCCCCGACAGCCAGCCGGCCTAGCGCGTTGGATTTCCGCGACAAGGTCGTCGTCGTCACCGGCGCGTCTTCGGGGATCGGTGAGGCGACCGCCGAGGCCTTCGCGAAGCGGGGCGCCGTGGTGGTCGGGGTGGCACGCCGGCAGGAGCGTCTGGAGCGCCTGGCCGAGCGCTGTCGGGAGCATTCGCCGCGCTCCGCCTATCTGGCCGGGGACCTCGGAGAGCAGGGCTTCGCCGAGGAGATCGTTGCGAAGACGGTCGAGCGCCACGGGCGGATCGACGGGCTGGTGAACAACGCGGCGCTCCCGAAGCACAAGCTCGTCTGGCGCGTGACTGCGGAGGAGGCCCGGCGCGTGCTGGAGGTGAACACCCTCTCCTGCATATGGAGCACGCTGGCGGCACTGCCCCATCTGCGCGCCGCTGGCAGCGGCTTCGTCGTCAACGTCTCGTCTTTCGCGGGTCGGGTGGTGCCGCCGCGGGAGGCGATCTACGCGGCCAGCAAGGCCGCCATGAGCGCCTTCACCGAGGGGCTGTGGCTGGATCTCGAGGGCTCGGGCGTGCACGCGCTGCTGGTGATCCCCGGGGCCATCGACACCGAGATCTGGCAGAAGCTCGACGACCCCCCCGCCCTCGACGGGCGGAAGCTCCCGGCGGCGCAGCTCGCCGACGCGATCCTGGACGCGCTGGCGAAGGGCCGGTACGAGATCACCGTGCCGAAACGGAGCCCGGGCCTGCTGACTGCACGCTTCCTGCGCTTCGCGCTGCCCGGACTGCTGCGCCTCGGGATGCGGCGTATGGATCCGATTGCACCGAACGAGATCGAGTCCGCCGCCGACGGGGGGCGGAAACAGCGTTAGCGCGGAACTTCGGTGCGCGAACGGTCTGGCGCGGCGAGGGTGATAGACTCGGCCGCTCGATGTTCGAAGGCACGCGCGTTCTCGATCTGAGCCACGAGCCGGGCTGGCTCGCGGGCAAGATCCTCGGCGACCTCGGTGCGGACGTGATCAAGGTCGAGCCGCCCGCCGGCGATCCGGGGCGTGTAGGCCCCTGGCTGGGCGGTCAGGAGGATCCCGAGCGGAGCCTCAAGTGGCTCGCGCTCAACACGAGCAAGCGCGGCGTGACGCTCGACTGGAGGAAGGAGCGCGGCGCGCAGCTGCTGCTCGCGCTGGCCGAGCGGGCCGATGTGCTGCTCGAGACCTGCGCGCCGGGGGCACTCGAGCGGGTGGGCCTCTCCGACGAGGCGCTGCAGCGGCGCAACCCGCGGCTGGTGCACTGCGCGCTCACTCCGTTCGGGCGGACTGGGCCGCGGGCGCATTGGCGCGCACACGATCTCGTGGTGGTGGCGCTCGGCGGGAACGCCGCCATGACCGGCGACCCGGACCGGCCGCCGGTGCGCTGCACGATGCCCACCGCCTATCTGGCCGCCGCCCCGGAAGCGGCCACCGGCATCGCCATGGCGCTGTGGGCCCGGGAGGACACAGGGCGGGGTCAGCTGGTCGATGTGTCGATGCACGAGGCGCAGCTGGCGACGCTGGTCACCGGGCCGGGTCAGTTCGCGCTCACCGGGCGATCCGGCGGCCGCGGTGGCGAGCGGCTGGGGCGCACCCGCGAGATCTGGCGCGCCGAAGACGGCTGGATCACCTTCGGCCTGCGGGGAGGCCCGGCGCGCATCCCCAATCTCGCAGCGACGGTCGCGTACATGGCCGAGGACGGCATGGCGCCCGACTGGCTGCGCGAGTACGACTGGTCCGGCTACAACCACAACACCCTGCCCGCCGAGGAGATCGAGCGGCTCGAAGACGCCTTCGGGGCGTTCTTCGCCACGAAGAGCCGCCGCGAGCTCTACGAGCAGGCGCTGGCCCGACGCATCATGCTGGCCCCGTGCAACGACGCCCGGGAGATCGCCGAGCAGGCCCAGCTGCGGCACCGCGAGCTCTTCACGACGGTGGAGTACCCGGAGCTGGGTGCGGCCCTCGAGCACCCCGCGTTCTTCGCCAGGTCGAGCCGCGGCGGCATCGGCATCCGCGCCCGCGCTCCTCGCGTCGGCGAGCACAACGAGGAAGTCTACGGCGAGCTCGGCCTGGGCCCGGACGATCTCGCGCGGCTCGCGGCGAAGGGGTCGTCTAGGTGGGCGTCGTCGACGGACTCAGGGTGCTCGAGCTCGGCGCCGGCGCCGCCGGGCCGGTGGCGACGCGCTACTTCGCCGACCAAGGCGCCACGGTCGTGCGGATCGAGAGCGCCCGGCGCCCGGATTTCTTGAGGCTCGTGCACTTCACCAAGGACAACCCGCACGGACTCGACGGCGCGCCGATGTTCGTGCTGATGAACCCGAACAAGAAGAGCGTCGCCGTCGACATGAGCCGGCCCGAGGGCATCGAGGTGGTGAAGCGACTGGTCGACTGGGCCGACGTGGTCTCCGAGAACTTCTCGCCCAAGGCGATGACGAAGTGGGGGCTCGACTACGGGAGCCTGCGCGAGCGCAAGCCGGACCTCGTGATGATCTCGAGCTGCCTCTTCGGCCAGACCGGGCCTCAGCGGCTCTACCCTGGCTTCGGCGGCCAGGGCTCCGCCATCTCGGGCTTCAACCACATGACCGGCTGGCCCGACCGCGCGGCGGTGGGTCCCTACGCCACCATCACGGACTCGCTCTCCCCGCGCTACGTGGCGCTGTTGATCGTGGGAGCGCTGCTGCATCGGCGCCGCACCGGCGAGGGGCAGTACATCGACGTGTCGCAGATCGAGACCGGCGTCTACAGCCTGTCGGAGATGATGGTGCGCTACGCCGCCAGCGATGAGGTGATGGTGCGAGCGGGAAATCGCGACGAGCAGGCCGCGCCCCACGGTGTCTACCCCTGTCGCGGCGAGGACCGCTGGATCGCGATCGCCGTCCACTCGGACGAGGAGTGGCGTCTGCTGCGGCGGGAGATGGGCAACCCGCCTTTCGGCCAGGACCCGCGCTTCGACACCCGGGCGGGCAGGCTCGAGCACGCGGACGAGCTGGATGGCTACGTCGGGCGCTGGACGGCGCAGCACGACGCGCAGGAGCTGATGGAAGCGCTCCAGGAGGCCGGCATCGAGGCCGGCGCGCTCCAACGCATGGACGAGCTGCTCGAAGATCCGCAGCTCGCTCATCGCGAGCACTTCCGCAGGCTGGAGCACGTCCACCTGGGCGAGCTCGCGTTCGAGACCTATGGCATCCGCCTCGCCGAGAGCCCCCCGGTGATCGAGACGCCGGGGCCCAACCTGGGCGAACACACCGAGGCGGTGCTGGCCCGCCTGCTCGGCTACGCCCCCGATGAGATCGCGCGCCTGGCGGCGAAGGGTGTCCTGGCCTGACCGCGACCCGGTCCGGCCTAGAGCTGGTCGCCGTAGTGGTCGAACCACTGCTTGATCAGCGCGGACGTCTCCGGCCGGAAGCGATCCTCGAGCAGCGAGATGCGATCGCCCTCGAAGTGGACGAACTCCTCGCCGTCGATCACGAGCTCGGGCAGGCCGGGGGTCTTGTACGAGGCGCGCCAGCTCAACCAGACCGTGCCGTCGCGCAGGGCGGGGCCGTCGAGCAGCTGGAGCTCGCGAGAGCCGAAGCGCCGGTCGAAGCCGTCGAGGGAGGCCTTCAGGTGAGCGATCACCGCCTCGCGACCTTCGTGTCGGCCGGCCAGCGGCTCGCCGCCGGTCACGTCGTAGACCGCATCTTCGCTGAAGAAGGGCTCCAGCGTCGCCGGGTCGTCGCTCTCGAAGAAGTCCTCGAAGGCGGCAGCGTACTGTCCGAACCGGGCTACGGGGTCCATGGGCTCTCTCCGGGGGGGGGGGCGCGCGCTCGTGAATCGTCCCATAGTGCCGCCGATGTTTGCAAGCACCCGAGCTGCGCCCCTTCTCCTGGCGGCCCTCCTCCTGCTGGCCGGCGGTGCCGAGGCGCACCGCCTGGCGCCGTCGCTCCTCCAGCTGAGCGAGAGCGCGCCCGGCGAAGCCCTGGAGGTGCTGTGGAAGACGCCGCTCCAGCGTCCGGCCGGGGTCGAGCTGGCGCCGGTCCTGCCCGAGGAGTGCACCGTGGAGGGCACGCCGGAGGCCGGCCGCGAGGGAACGGCCGGCACCCTGCGCTTCCGCCTCGTCTGCCCCGGAGGCCCGGTCGGGCACCGCTTCGGCGTCGACGGGCTCGGCCCCAGTCGCACCGAGGCCGTGGTGCGGGTGGCCCTGGCCGACGGCCGCAGCTTCCAGACCGTCCTGCGCGGCGACGATCCGCCCTTCCTGGTGCCGGAGCGTCAGCTCCCGCTCGAGGTGCTGGGCGCCTACCTGGGCCTGGGCTACCGACACATCCTCGAGGGACTCGATCACCTGCTCTTCGTGCTGGGCCTGGTGCTGCTGGTGACGCCGCTGCGCCGGCTCGTCTGGACCGTGACGGCGTTCACCCTCGGCCACAGCGTGACGCTCTCGCTGGCGGCACTGGGCTTCGTGGGCCTGCCCCAGGGACCCGTCGAGGTGGCGATCGCGTTCAGCATCCTGGTCGTGGCGGTCGAGATCGTGGACCGCGATCCTGCGCGGCCGACGTGGCTCGCGCGCTTCTCGTGGCTGATGGCCGGGCTCTTCGGGCTGCTGCACGGGCTGGGGTTTGCGGGCGCGCTGCGCGAGGTGGGCCTGCCCCAGGAGGAGATCCCGCTGGCGCTCTTCTCTTTCAATCTTGGGATCGAGCTCGGCCAGCTGACCTTCGTCGTGGCGGTGCTCGCCTTCCTGGTGGCGACCCGAAGCTGGCTGGCTTCCGCGCCGGGCTGGCTCGCCCGGGTGCCGGCCTACGGCATCGGTTCGCTGGCGGCGTACTGGTGCATCGAGCGGACAGCCGGGCTCTTCTGAGCGCGCGAGTTACCCTCGTGCCCGAAGGAGTACGAGATGGCCGACAAGGTGGAGAAGAGCGATGCCGAGTGGCGTGAGAAGCTCACGCCCGAGCAGTACGAGGTGTGCCGGAAGAAGGGCACCGAGCAGGCCTTCAAGGGCGTGTACTGGGACTGCAAGAAGGAAGGCATCTATCGCTGTGCCTGCTGCGACGCCGAGCTCTTCGCCTCGGGCACCAAGTTCGACTCGGGCACCGGCTGGCCCAGCTTCTTCGAGGCGTTGGCCCCGGACCGCGTCCGCACCGTCACCGACGACAGCCACGGCATGACCCGCACCGAGGTCGTCTGCGCCCGCTGCGACGCCCACCTCGGCCACGTCTTCCCCGACGGCCCCGCCCCCACCGGCCAGCGCTACTGCATGAACTCCTGCGCCCTCGCCCTCGACGAACCCTTGCCTTAGGGGACGTTCCTTCTTCTTGCTTTTTTGCAAGAAAGGGGACGTTCCTGCATCGGAAACTTTTCCGCCTTCCTCGCCGGGCCGTCGCAGGCGGATCTCCGAGGTGGCCTCGCGAAAAGTTACCGATGCAGGAACGTCCCCAAAACTGCCAAAGCTGCAATAAGGCAAGGGGAAGGAACGTCCCCTGAAGCAAGGTGGTAGGCTTGGGGGCGATGGCCCCGCGGGTTTTGAGGCGAGTCGTTCGGGCTCTGGGATTGATGTCGTTGGTGCTGCTCGGGGTGCGGGCGGCCCTGCCGGTGGCGATCGAGCTCGCGGGGGAGCGGTTCGGGAGCGAGCTGTTCGGGCGGCGGGTGGAGATCGGGGACGTCGACCTGGCGCTGCTGGCCGGTGGCCTGGTGGTGGAGCGCGTCGCCGTCGGACCGCTGGGGCGGGCGGGCGAGCCGCCGCCCGAGTTTGCGGAGGGGAAGGGCCACTTCACGTTGGCCCGCTTGGCGGTCGACCTCGGCTGGCTCGGTCTGCTGCGCGGCGAGATCCACGTCGAGCGGGTCACCCTGGTCGAGCCCGGCTGGCTGATGCTGCGGGACGCGTCGGGAGAGCTGGTTCCGGTTCTGCTTCCGCGCGAGAACCCAGACGCCGAGGAAGAGCCGGAGCCGGAGCAGGAGCCGGGGCCCGTCGTGCGCCTCGACGTGCTCACGCTCCAGCAGCTCGACGCGCGCTTCATCAATCTGGCGCGGCCCGACGATCTTCCGCTCCACTTCGAGCTGGAAGAGCTGCGGGTGGCGGGTCTGGAGCTCCGCGGCGACCAGATCACGGTCGCCAGCGTCCGGCTGCGGGCGCCGTCCCTGCGCGTGCTGCGCGACATCGACCTCTCGTTCGTGGCCGCCGTGGCCGACGAGGCCGACGAGGCTGGAGCGGCACAGGAGATCGAGTCTCCGGCGCCGGCCGCCCCGGTCGCGCCGCTGAATCTGAGCCTCTCGGAGGTCGACGTCGAGATGGGGCGCTTCCTTCCCGGTCCCGGAGCGCGAGGTCGTCGACCCCGAGGCGACCGCTGACAACCACCTGCGACGGGGCCTCGTCACTCACCCGCGCATCGATGCGAAGCTCGCCGGAGCTCTTCCCCGAGTCGATCAGGATCGGGGAGAGCGCGCCGGCGGCGCTCGAGATCGTCGCCAGAGGCAGGGCCTGCCAGGTCAGGGTCCCCGCGAAGACGGGCGGGAAGGCGCCGGTCTCGCCCTCCAGAACGATCTCTCCCTCCTCGATTCCGAGGCTCGCGCGGATCGGGAAGCGGGCGTCGCGGTCGAGCGTTACACCCTCAGCGTGCACCGCGAGGCGGGTCGCGACCTCGCCGTCCCGGGTGACGAGCAGGAAGCGCCCCATCTCGACGTCGA
>PVMS01171743.1_pt1 | contig 10216 bp, 8 predicted proteins | sample 1853461 | NCBI WGS metagenome assembly PVMS01 (sample SAMN08582032, study PRJNA380276) | Marine sediment metagenome, whole genome shotgun sequencing project. | isolation source: ocean sediment barecode stripped | collected 2017
CGGATCATCACCTTCCCAGATAATGGCGACCTGATCTGCACGGCTTTCGAGATGGCGATCGAGGCAGTTGTATGAAACGTTTAATTCTCCCCCTTCAAACCATTTGATATGAACATCTTCGCCGAGTGCATCGCGCCAATACGAGTACAGGCCAGCATCGCTACCGCTGCTTCGGGCACCATCGGCATATAAATAGAAACACAGTCACCTTTTTTGACGCCCCGGCTTTTCAGCACATTCGAAAACTTGCATACCTCTTCATGCAGTTGCGCGTAGGTAATCTTACGGTCTTCATTCGGATCATCACCTTCCCAGATAATGGCGACCTGATCTGCACGGCTTTCGAGATGTCGATCGAGGCAGTTGTATGAGACATTTAATTCTCCCCCTTCAAACCATTTGATATGAACATCTTCGCCAAAGCTCCAATTGCTGACCGCGTCCCAGGGTTTGAACCAGGAAATATAGTTTTCAGCCTGTTCGGACCAGAAACCGTCTGGATCGTCGATCGATTGCTGATACATCTCGGCATACTGGCTCGCGCTAACATTCGCCCTTGCGGCAAACTCGGCTGGCGCCGGGTAGGTTTTAGAGTCTGACATAGATATTCCTCGAGTGTAGAACTGGAATTATTGGTTCTCGATTTACCGGGCAGCGCACTACCCGATCCTGACTAACAATTTAACATTTCGCACGGGTCACGGACAAGGCCAAGTTGTTGTGTGTATGCACAGATTTCAACTGCCTCGGTGAAAACCGATATATTCGTTGACGAATTCGTAACTTTCAGTAACATTTTCATCTTGTCAGGTAACAAATGGTAACAACTAATGGCTGAACTCTCCTCGGAACACCGCCCGACAGAAATTACCATCATCGTCGTTTTAGTCGCCCTGATCTTGCTCCTGCCGCCATTGTTGCACTTATGGACGGCACAGGACAATGCCTGGTATACCCCGTATCTGGTCTGGCTGGGTGTAATCCTGCTGAGTTTCTTATTACAGAAAAAACTGGGCAACCGCTGATCAACCCCAGGGTCAAAAAGGAGTCTCACGGTGCAGTTTGAACTCTGGCAGCTATTCCTGGTGGGTGTATTTTACCTGGGTCTACTTTTCCTGATCGCGACTGCAACCGACCGCCAGTGGATACCCGAATCGGTAGTCCGCCATCCACTCGTATATACACTTTCACTGGGTGTTTATGCGACTTCCTGGAGCTTTTATGGCAGTGTCGGTTTTGCCCAGAAAGAGGGGTTTAATTTTCTCACCATTTATCTTGGCACAACCCTCGCCTTCGTCGCCACGCCGATACTGCTTCGACCGATGCTTAAGCTCACCGAAACCTACCGGCTGGCTTCGCTCGCCGACCTGTTCGCGTTTCGCTACCACAGCCAGATGGCCGGGGTACTGGTAACCGTCTTCATGCTCGCGGGCACCCTGCCCTATATGTCATTGCAAATACAGGCGGTCACCGAATCGCTGCGCATACTGACCGAAGACTCCCAACATTCGATCACCGCACTCGGCTTTTGCGTCACTATCGCCCTGTTTTCGATATTATTTGGCGCACGACATATCTCACTACGCGAAAAAAATCACGGGCTGATGGTTGCGATCGCGTTTGAATCGCTGGTTAAACTGCTGGCCCTGCTGATGGTGGGACTATTTGCGGTATTTGGCATATTCGGCGGATTTAGTGAACTTAACCAGTACCTGCTGGAACACCAGGAAGCCAAAGAAGCGTTGTTTCGTCCGATCAGTGAAGGCCCCTGGGCCACGCTCATGCTGCTGTCGTTTGCCGCGGCGTTTTTACTACCACGCCAGTTTCACATGATTTTTGTTGAAAACATCGACAAGAAAAGCCTGAATACGGCAAGCTGGGCCTTCCCGCTATTCTTACTATTGCTGAATATATCGATCCCACCGATCCTGTGGGCCGGTGAAAGTCTGCAACTGGCGATTCCGGCAGATTTCTACGTGCTCGGCATCACCCTCGAGAGCGGCTCATCGATGTTGCCGATCATTACCTTTATCGGCGGCATCTCGGCCGCGAGTGCGATGATTATCGTTACCACGCTGGCGCTCGCGTCGATGTGCATGAATCACCTGGTGTTACCGGCCAGTTTCCCGCCCCGATTGTCCGAAGGCACCAGTATATATCAGTGGTTACTCTGGGGCCGTCGCCTGGTCATCGTGCTGATCATAGCGGCGGGTTTCGGCTTTTACCTGCTACAGCGGCAAAATCAGGGTCTCGCTGGCCTGGGCCTGATTTCATTTGTCGCAGTGGCCCAGTGCCTGCCGGGTATTGTCGGCCTGCTCTACTGGAAACGCGCCAGTCGAAGCGGTTTTATCGCTGGATTGCTGACCGGCTTCACGATCTGGACGATCACCCTGTTGGTGCCGCTATTCGTACGCGCCGGCATTATCACCACACCGTTTTTCGATATCCCCGATTTAGCCATGAGCACCTCCGATAGTGCGCTCTGGTCACTACTGTGGAACAGCCTGGCGTTTATCCTGTTCTCGCTTAAAAATCCACAGTCGGAAGAAGAAAGAGAAGCCGCCGACGCCTGCTTTCGGGAAGGTTTTTTAATTCCGGAAGGTGATTTACAGGCGACTTCGATCGATGAATTCGAGTATCAGCTATCGAAGGTAGTTGGCGAGGATATCGCGCATCATGAAGTGAGTCGTGCGTTGATCGATCTGGGCCTGATCGAAACCGGCATCGAGCGCCAGGACTTACCCAAACTGCGGGCGCAAATTAGTCGCAATCTTTCCGGGCTGGTAGGTCCGGTGCTGTCACGCATGATTGTCAACGAACATCTTCAGATCGACCGGGCGACCAAGTCTGCACTGGCCGACACCATCCAGTTTGTCGAACACAAACAGGAAAAAAGCCGGTCGCAACTCGAAGGTGTCTCCAGTGAACTCGAAACCCTGCGCCGGTTTCATTTCCAGGTATTGCAGGACCTTCCATTGGGCGCGGTTTCGATCAACCGGAGTCACTCGATTACGAGCTGGAACAAGGCGATGACACAACTCTCCGGTATCGACCAGGATTCAGTGATTGGCACCAGAATCGAGGAGCTGCCCGAGCCCTGGTCACATATCCTCGGATCGTTTATCGAAAGTAAGGAATTTCAGATTAACAAGCTGAAAACGCATTGCCAGGATAATTTTCTCATCTTGAATCTTTTCAAAGCGGTGGTGAGTCATGAGCAGGAAGTCAATCGCGGTATAGCCATTTTGATCGAAGACCATAGCGAGCGCTATTCGCTGGAAGAGAAACTGGTGCATAGTGAACGCCTGGCATCGATCGGACAGCTGGCGACCGGGGTGGCCCATGAAATCGGCAACCCAGTGACCGGGATTGCCTGCCTGGCTCAGGACATGCAAAACGATCCTGAAAATACCACTTCGTTAAAAAGCAATTTGCAACAAATTCTGACTCAGACCGACCGCATCAGCAATATCGTTAGCTCGCTGGTCAATTTCAGTCACTTCGGAGCGCCACTCGAGCAGCCAACCGAACCGCTCAGCATTCATCATACGGTCAACGAAGCGATTCAGCTGGTTTCGCTCAGCGACAGTAGTAAAAACCTTGAATATATCAATCGTTGCGATCAATCGATCATCGTCCAGGGACATTCACAAAAGCTGGTACAGGTGTTTGTCAATCTGCTCAGAAACGCTGGCGAAGCCTCGGGCCAGGACCAGTCAATATTAATCGATGCCGAGATACGCGTCGACAATGTGCAAATCACGGTTAAAGATTTTGGCGAGGGTATAAAAGAGGAACACTTATCCAAAATTGTCGAACCTTTTTTTACCACCAAGAATGTCGGCGAAGGGACCGGGCTGGGCCTGTCGCTTACCTACAATATCATCCAGGAGCATGCTGGTTCGATTTCGGTCAGCAGCGAGTTAGGGGACGGGTGTCAGTTCAGGGTATCGCTGCCAGTATTTAAGGGCGGAATGCTATGAGCAACATCCTGGTTGTAGAAGACGAACCGATCATACTGGAAAGTCTGACCCGATTGCTGGATAGGCAGGGTTACCTGGTTACCGGGGTGAGTTCAGTCGCCGAAGCCGAAGAGCATTCGATCAACCAGTACGACCTGATCATTACCGACTTGCGCCTCCCCGGTGAACCCGGCACCACATTGATCACCCGGGCAAGACCTGTTCCGGTATTGATAATGACCAGTTATTCCACCGTGCAGTCAGCCGTTGACGCAATGAAACTGGGCGCGGTTGATTATATATCGAAACCATTCAATCACGATGAAATGATTATGACGGTAAAGCGTATCCTCGATAATGCGATTACCGAGCAACAAAATACCATCCTCCAGAAAGAAGTAACCCGCAATTATCCGATTCAAAGCATGATCGGATACTGTGAGCCGATGTTGAAGGTAATCGAACATATTAGCCGGGTAGGTCCCACTGACTCTACGGTACTGATCGTAGGCGAAACCGGCACTGGTAAGGAGCTGATAGCACGTGCAATACATGCACAAAGCACGCGCAAAAACCAGACCTTAATCAGCATCAACTGTGCAGCATTTGCGGAAAATAAGATTGAATCTGAGCTGTTTGGTTACGAAAAGGGTTCATTTACCGGCGCGCTGCAAATGAAAAAGGGTTTGATCGAAGCTGCCAACGGCGGCACTTTATTTCTTGACGAAATCAGCGAGCTTTCCTCTGAGGCACAGGCGCACCTGCTAAGCCTGCTACAGGATGGCGAAATCCGTCGCGTGGGCTCCAGTCAAACCATCAAGCTCGATGTGCGAATCCTCGCAGCCACCCACCATAACCTGCAGCAAATGGTAGAACATGGTTTATTTCGTGAAGACCTGTATTACCGCTTAAATGTTTTCGAATTTAACTTGCCACCGTTACGCGAGCGCGGTAGCGATATCAAGATGCTGGCTGACACGATACTGACCAAGATGTCACACCGGATTCATCGTAAGTCGATCACCTTTGCCAATAAATCCTATGCAGAACTATCAAAATATTCCTGGCCCGGTAATGTGCGTGAGCTTGAAAACGTAATCGAACGAGCCGTCATCCTGTGTAGCAGTCTTCGCATCGAAGCAGACGACCTGGCCCTGAGCATCGCCGACGCCGCGCAACAACGACCCCTGTCCGAGCTCGAGCAACAATTGTCGCTGGATGATTATTTCGTCAGCTTCGTGATGAAGTTCCAGCCGCAGTTCAATGAAACCGAGTTAGCAAAAATGCTGGGTATCAGTCGCAAGAATTTGTGGGAAAAACGCCAGCGCCTGGACATTCCATCACGCAAAGCAACCGGATAATTGATGCCGGACAAAGTCATCACCGACCACACGAAGAACATCGCGAAAGCCATACTCAAGGGCTTTGATCGGCATTTTTCCATATTTACCAAAATTACCCAGGGCGCCCGCAAGCGTTTCGAAAATGCCGACTGGCAAGCCGAACGGGATGCATCGCGCGAACGTATCAAGTTTTACGATATTCGAGTGAAAGACGCGATCAGGGATTTACACAAGTTGTTTGATCTGGACAAGTTCAACAGCGTACTCTGGTTCGACGTCAAACGTGAATATATCAGGCTGATTCAAAACCATCATCAGCCCGAGCTGGCCGAAACCTTCTACAATTCCGTTTTCTGCAGCCTGTTCCATCGTGCTTATTTTGATAACGATTATATTTTCGTACGCAGCGTGGTATCGACCGAGTTTATCGATTCAGATCAGCCCTCGTATCACGTTTACTACCCGGCCAAACGCGGGTTCCGGGCTTCCATTCGCCAGGTATTAATCGATGGGGGTTTCAATCTCGCGTTTGAAAATCTCGACCGGGACGTGAGAAATATTACCCAGTCATTGATCAAGCAAACCTTTCCGCGTCCTCGCAGGGCCCATTTGAATTTTCAGTTCCAGGTCATCAGCACTGTTTTTTACCGTAACAAGGCTGCCTATATCGTCGGTAAATGCATCAATGCCGACAAGGAGATCCCGTTCGCCATTCCGATCCTGAATAATGAAAAAGGCGCCATTTATGTAGATACCATCATCATCGGTACCCGGGGTCTGTCGCGCCTGTTCGAATTTTCCTACGTTTATTTTATGGTCGATCACCCGGTACCCTCGTCGATCGTCACTTTTTTACGCGAACTCATGCCTGCGCGTAGAAAGGAAGGCCTGTATTCCTCAATTGGCCTGCACAAACAGGGCAAGACCGACTTTTATCGTGACTTTCTACATCACCTCAAGCATTCCGAAGACGAACTGATACTGGCCCCGGGGATCAAGGGTATGGTCATGGCTGTTTTTACGTTGCCCTCATATCCGTATGTATTCAAGGTCATTCGCGACTGGTTTCCACCACCGAAAAAAACCACCCGTGAAAAGGTACAAAACACTTACCACCTGGTCAAACAACACGATCGCGTCGGGCGAATGTCGGACATACTCGAATATTCCCACGTTGCACTGCCAGGCGATCGATTTGCGCAGGATCTGCTGGATGAACTCTATGAAACCTGCGCCAATAGCATCTCCGAGGAAGGCGAACATATCGTAATCAAACACCTGTACATCGAACGCCGCATGATACCGTTGAATATTGCGGTCCTGCGTGCTGACGACAAGTATCTGAAGCGGTTAATGCGCGGATATGGAGAGGCAATCAAGGAACTCGCGGGGGCCAATATTTTTCCTGGCGACCTGCTGTTGAAAAACTTCGGGGTTACCGGCCAGGGTCAGGGGCGCATCGTCTTTTACGATTATGATGAGGTTTGTTACCTGACCGAATGCAATTTCAGGAAAATTCCCGCACCCCGCTACCCGGAAGATGAATTCGCTTCAGAACCCTGGTACAGCGTCGGTCCGAAAGATATCTTTCCGGAAGAATTTGCCACTTTTCTGTTTGCCGAGGCGCGCACTCGCAAGGCTTTCCTCAAGTATCATAGCGACCTGCTCGATGCAGAGTTCTGGATTCAAAAGCAGGAAAATATTAAAGCCGGAATTTATGAAGACGTGTTTCCCTATTCCCAGCGGATTCGCTTCCATCGAGAAGTTTAGGGAAATCCTCACCACTGCCCTCGCGAGACGTCGCACCGCCCGGGGAGAGCGCGCGCTATATATTCCTCTCTCCCTTTCGGTGAGGGTTTTAAAACTGATCTTCCTCGGTCGAACCCGCCATTGCGGTGACCGATGAGACACCACCCTGGATCACCGTGGTGACATCGTCGAAGTATCCGGCACCTACTTCCTGCTGGTGCGATACAAAAGTGTAACCCTTGTTGGCAGCGGCAAATTCAGGCTCCTGTACCTTGTCGATGTAATGCTTCATGCCTTCACCCCTGGCATAGTGATAAGCCAGGTCATAGGTGTGGTACCACATGTCGTGGATTCCGGCGAGCGTGATGAACTGGAACTTGTATCCCAGTTCGCTGAGCTTGTCCTGGAATTCACTGATCGACTTGTCATCGAGATTTTTCTTCCAGTTAAACGACGGCGAGCAATTGTAAGCGAGTAACTGACCCGGATTTTCAGCCTGTACAGCCTGTGCCCATTCGCGCGCAAAACCAAGATCAGGCGTGCCGGTTTCACACCACACCATATCTGCATAAGGCGCGTAGGCAACCCCACGTGCAATTGCCTGCTCGACACCATTTTTGACATTGTAAATCCTTCGACGGTGCGTTCGCCAGTCAGAAATGGCTTGTCCAGCGGGTTGATATCCGAGGTGATCAGGTTAGCCGCTTCCGCATCGGTGCGCGCCAGCAGAACCGTCGGCGCGCCCATGACGTCCGCAGCCAGGCGTGCCGCTATCAGTTTTTGCACCGCTTCCTGGGTCGGTATCAATACCTTACCACCCATATGTCCACATTTTTTCACTGCGGCCAGCTGGTCTTCGAAGTGCACACCGCTAGCGCCGTTGCTAATCATATTCTTCATTAGTTCATAGGCATTCAAAACACCTCCGAAACCGGCTTCGGCGTCAGCCACAATAGGAACAAAATAGTCTGTATAGCCTTCGTCACCCGGATTCAGACCGCGGGCCCATTGAATTTCATCGGCTCGACGAAATGAATTGTTAATGCGCCGCACCATCGCGGGTACCGAATCGTAGGCGTAGAGTGACTGGTCGGGATACATGGTTTCCGAGGTATTACCATCTGCGGCCACCTGCCAGCCCGAGAGATAGATCGCTTCGATACCGGCCTTGGCCTGTTGCATCGCCTGGCCACCGGTTATCGCACCCAGGCTATTGACATAACCCTTGTTAGCACCGCCAGTTACCAGCTTCCACAGTTTTTCCGCACCCAGTCTGGCCAGTGTATTATCAATTTGCAACGAACCGCGCAAACGGACTACGTCTGCAGCGCTGTAGCCACGTTTAACATCGGCCCATCGCGGGTTTCCCTGCCACTCCTGTTCAAGTGCGGCGACTTGTTCTGCTCTCGTCATTACTGGATTCTCTCTTATTAATAAAATATTTTACGCAAAGCCATGGTTCGACCGGTACAAGGCCGACAGCCTGAAACTATATGCAATAAATTACTATTTAAAAAGTCAATTTATTCAATTTAACCTATTGGAATTACCAATAGTGGGGATCCTATTGGCCACAGGGAGTAAATAATCACTAATCTTTTCTTTGCCCGCTCTTATATGAAATAGGTGTCGGATACGCACTGACTACCCAATATGTCGAAACTACAAATGTAAGCACCACAACAAGCTGTATCAGATTTGACGAACGCTGTTCTATCAAACCCGATGCCAGAGCACTGAAGGCGATTAATAGTGAAAACTCGCTGGCCTGCCCTAACCTGGCTCCCAGCTCAGCCGAGTTTTGTGGCTTTTCACCAATAGTTCTAAACCCCCAGTTAAAAATCACTGGTTTTGCTACCATCAACAGTGCAGTTATTATCAGCCCGGGCACAAAGAGTTGTTGAGAAACCACTAAATCAAACTTGGCACCAATTGAGAAGAAGAACAGTATCAGGAAGAAATCACGCAAAGGCTTAAGATCTTCTGCAATAACCAGAGCAATAGGAACTGTTGCCAGGCTTATGCCGGCAATGAAAGCGCCCATTTCAAATGAAAGACCCAGCATTTCCGCTGCACCGGCAACCAACATGCCCCAGCCTAACGCCATTACAAATGTATGTTCCTTTATCACATCAAATTTCAAAAACAGTTTTGTTATGACAAATTTTACAATTACAAATGACATAACACTTAACACAACCAGTTTAAGCAATAACAAGGCAACTGATATTGTAATGTTGTCCATGCCGCCCTCGCTTACCAGCACAATGAGAACGATGGCTATCATATCCTGTAGTAAAAGCACGCTGATCATCACACTACCAACATGGTGATGATGCAATTGTGTTGTTGGTATTAATTTCAGGCTAACAATGGTGCTGGAGAACATTAATGCCGCACCAATTATCAAACTGTCAACAAAGGGGAAACCTAACGCCAATGCTGCCGTCAGACCCAGTAGCATGAATATGAAACAGGTAGCCAGTGTTACGATACCGACACGTCCGAGCAACCCGACGAGTTTTGCCGGCTGGAAGTTAAGGCCTATCAGAAACAGCAGCAGGATTATGCCGATATGGGCAAGCCGTTCAATTTGCTCGGCATCATTAATCAGCCCCAGTCCCTTCGGTCCGACCACGATGCCCAGCACGATGTAGGCAAGAATGATCGGCTGCTTTAAATACAGGAACAGGGTAGCGAACAGGGCCGCACCGGCAAAAATCAGTACAAATTGAAGAATTATATGATCGAGCATTGCTTGCAGTAATGCCTCTATAAAATCTGTTTCACCAAAAACTTAGCACCATTCGAGCAATGGGTGCAAACTTCATTATGCAAAGCCCACCCCAGTTTTATTGTTGACATACAGGATTCAGGCATTCATTATTAAATTATTAGATTATTGCTGTATTGTCCATTGAATAAACCAATACAAGATCGTTACCTGGGGGCATGGGTATGGCGGACACCTATTACAAGCAAAATCATTTGAAGAAACTGCGTGCATTTTGCCAGACTGCCAAGCTGGGTAGCATGACCAAAGCCGCCGAGTCACTGTTTGCCAGCCAGCCCACCATCTCCCTGCAGATACATGCCCTCGAAGAAGAAATGGACACGCTGCTGTTCGACCGCCATGGGCCGAAGCTGAAGCTGACCACCGAA
>PVMS01180759.1_pt1 | contig 10216 bp, 13 predicted proteins | sample 1853461 | NCBI WGS metagenome assembly PVMS01 (sample SAMN08582032, study PRJNA380276) | Marine sediment metagenome, whole genome shotgun sequencing project. | isolation source: ocean sediment barecode stripped | collected 2017
ATACGGTGATCGGCCCGACAGTTCACGAAGGCGTGATCGTCCTGGACGAGATGGGGAGCTCACAGGACCTCCCCATCGGGCGGACAGAAACCAGTGAAGCTGGAACGTACGAACTGACCGGACGGGACGACGGTGCGTACTTCGGATACACGGTCGGTCCGCGAACGCTCAAGACGTACCTCTTCCCCCCGAACCAGACCCTGCTTACCATCGAACATGCCGAAACCGGACTGGTGTTCCGACCAGAACCGATCGAACCGACGAGGTTCGCCTTCGTCGGCGTCCGGGCATGCGAGCTTGCTGCTATCGAGATCCAGGATCGCGTCTTCGTCGGCAACGGATACTCCGATCCCCACTACCAGGAGACTCGCAAAGGATCCTTTACCGTCGGTGTGAACTGTTCGGTTGCAGGAGCGACCTGCTTCTGCTCGTCGATGGGAACAGGCCCACGTTGCACCAGCGGATATGACCTCGTGGTTACCGAGATCATCGAGGCCGACCTCCACGAGTTCGTTGTGAGATCCGGGACCGAAGCGGGCGAAGACATCGTCCAATTGCTCGGTGGACGGGCGACGACCGCAGCGGACTCGCTCCGGGTGGATGCGATCATCGCTGACACCGAAGCACACATGGGTCGTACCTTCCCCGAGGCCGAGGCATACGACATACTCACGAAGAATCTCGAAAGTCCGATCTGGGATTCGATCGCTGAGCGCTGTCTGAGCTGCGCCAACTGCACGCTGGTATGCCCCACCTGCTTCTGCTCGACTGTCGACGACATCACTGATCTCGAAGGGACTGCAGCGCGCACCCGCAGCTGGGATTCCTGTTTCGGCCTCGACTTCACGAACCTCCACGGCCACTCGGTGCGATCCTCGACAGGCTCGAGGTACAGACAGTGGATGACCCACAAGCTGGCTTACTGGTACGACCAGTTCGGATCATCCGGATGTGTCGGTTGCGGGAGATGCATCACGTGGTGTCCCGTTGGCATCGATATCACGGCCGAGATCGTCAATCTCGAAACGCAATCAAAGGTGGCGCTATGAACCTCGACGACCTCCGTGCAGAGAGCGATCTTCTCTCACGACTCGACGACAAGGACTTCGATCTCTTCGAATCGTTGTCAACAGAACTCACCCTCGTCCCTGACGAGGTGCTCTTCAAGGAGCACGATGAGGCCAGGAGGTTCTTCATCATCGAGAACGGGATCGTCGCCCTCGAGGCCGTCCGCCCCGCGAAACCAGCGACGACCATACAAACTCTCGGGGTCGGTGATCTTCTCGGTCTCAGTTGGCGTCTGACACCTCATCGCTGGATGTGGACGGCACGGGCGATGACCGATGTCCGTCTTGCCGTGTTCGACGCTGCGATCATGCGCGCTGCTTGTGAATTCGACACGGATCTTGATCGCCTCATATGGGAGATCGTCGCACGCGAAGCCTCCAGACGCCTCCACCACACACGTGTCCAACTCCTCGATCTGTACGGGAGGGATTGACATGGTCACGTTGACGAACCTGGTCGCCGACCCACTTCCGGCTGAACCGATGCTCCCGAGACCGTTCACGGTCGTCTCGAAGAAGCAGGAAACCTTCGATACGGTGACGCTCGGATTCGAGGCAACAGATGGAGGGCCCCCGATCGCATTCGTTCCCGGCCAGTTCACGATGATCTATGTCTTCGGCGTAGGGGAAGTGCCGATCTCCATATCGGGACACCCTGACCATCCAGAGATCCTCGTCCACACCGTCCGGGCGGTAGGTGCCGTCACGAACGCGATCTGTGCGCTCGAACCAGGTGATAGTGCTGGAATCCGCGGCCCGTTCGGCACAGGATGGCCCGACGCCGAGGGCAAGGACCTGTTGATCGTCGCAGGCGGAATCGGCCTTGCACCTGTACGCCCACTGATCCTCACCGCCCTTGAACACAGGTATCGCCATTCCTGTCTTGGCCTCGCCTACGGCACGCGCACACCATCTGACCTGCTCTATCGCGATGAACTGAACGAGTGGAGAGATGCTGGCGATATGACCGTAAGAGTGACCGTCGACCGCGGAGACGGCGATTGGCGGGGTGATATCGGCGTCGTTACACCGCTCGTGAAACGTCTGAGATGCGAAACAACGGAGACGGTTGCGGTCCTCTGTGGGCCCGAGGTGATGATGAGGATCGTGGCGCGAACCCTCGAGGATCGTGGTATCGCGCCCGAGAACATCTATGTGAGTATCGAGCGGAACATGAAATGCGGAATCGGCTTGTGCGGACACTGCCAGTTCGGGTCCGACTTCGTATGCAAGGACGGCCCGGTCTTCCCGTACAAGGACGTCGCCTACAGACTCAAGATCGGTGCAGCATGACGAAGGTGAAGACGAGACCGAGGCTCGCCGTGTGGAAGTTCTAAAAAAAAAAATCGCCGCTGCGGTGAACACCGCCTACTTCCCCGAGGCGTCACGCGCAATGGAACCAGGCCCATACGATCTGTCGATCGTTGAAGGTTCGGTCACCAATAGCCACGACGCCGCACGGATCCACGAGATCAGGGCGATGTCCACCACGCTGATCACGATCGGTGCGTGTGCGACCGCTGGCGGTATCCAGGCCCTCAAGAACTGGGCAGACGTGGATGAGTTCATCTCCATCGTGTACGCCCACCCCGAGTACATCAGTTCGCTCGAGACATCGACCCCGATCTCGGACCATGTCGATGTCGACTTCGAACTCAGGGGCTGCCCTGTATCGAAGGCTCAACTGATCGAGGTGATCGATGCGTTCGTCAACGGGCGCAAACCCGCGGTACCGACACACAGTGTGTGCGTGGAGTGCAAGCTTCGGGGAACGGCGTGTGTGATGGTCGCCCATGCGACACCCTGTATGGGCCCGATCACCCAGGCCGGATGCGGTGCGATCTGCCCCGCGTACAACCGGGGCTGCTATGGATGCTTCGGCCCTGCCGAGTCGCCGAACATCGAGTCATTGCGACAGACATGGCACGCTCTCGGTGTCGACGATGCGAACCTCGTGAGGGCACTGCGAACGTTCAATGCGTTCGCACCAGAGTTCAGAGAGGCAAGTGACACATATGCCCAATGATCACAGAGAGATAGCGGTCGACTATCTCGCCAGGGTCGAGGGTGAAGGTGCGATGTACCTCAAGATCGACGGCGATGAGGTGACCGACCTGCAGTTCAACATCTTCGAACCACCCCGCTTCTACGAGGCGTTCCTTCGTGGACGTCACTTCGGTGAGGCACCAGACATCACAGCCCGGATCTGTGGCATCTGCCCTGTCGCGTATCAGACCAGTGCAGTGAACGCCATGGAGAACGCGGCTGGCATGTTCATCAGTGGCCAGATCAGGGAACTGCGTCGCCTCCTCTACTTCGGCGAGTGGATAGAGAGTCACTCCCTCCATGTGTACATGCTCCACGCTCCCGACTTTCTCGGATATCCGAGTGCGATAGAGATGGCTGCGGACCTGCCAGACGTTGTTGGGAACGCGCTGCGGCTCAAGAAGCTTGGCAACACGATCATGACCGTTGTCGGCGGCAGGGAGATCCACCCCATCAACGTACGAGTCGGGGGGTTCTATCGGGCACCAACCAAACCCGAGTTGCAGGCTCTCGTCGATGACCTCGCGTGGGCCCTCGAAACAGCTGTGACCACCGTCTCTCTCGTTGCAGGATTCGATTTCCCTGACTTCGACAGAGAGTACGAATTCGTCGCACTCCACCATCGTGACGAGTACGCCATCACCGATGGTCGCATCGTCTCGAGCAGCGGACTCGACATCGACCCGACGCAGTGGCCAGATCACTTCGAGGAGACCCAAGTCGAATGGTCCAACGCTCTCCATGCCAACATCAAGGGCGGCGGCGGCTACTACGTCGGCCCGATGGCGAGATTCGCGCTCAACGGCGAGCAACTGTCGCCGTCGGCGTTGGCTGCTGCGAGCAGCGTTGGCCTGGTTCCTGGAGTCACGAACCCGTTCAAGAGCATCATCGTGCGAGCCGTCGAGATCGTCCATGCCTGTGAGATGGCCCTTGAGGTCATCGAAGCGTACGAGCCGCCCGATCCACCGTTCCTCACCGTGGAACCGCGTTCTGCCACGGGTCACGGAGCGAGCGAAGCTCCCCGCGGATTGCTCTACCACCGGTACGAGATCGATGAGAACGAGATGATCGTCGATGCACAGATCGTCCCTCCGACTTCGCAGAATCAACGGTCGATCGAGGAGGACCTACGACAGTATGTCACGGGCCGCACCCACCTCGACGATGAGACCCTCCAGTGGCAGCTCGAGCAGGCCATACGCAATTACGATCCGTGCATCTCATGCGCCACCCACTTTCTCGATCTGACCGTCGACCGGACAGAGCCCCAAGAATGAGGCGACTCATCGGGATCGGGAACCCCGACCGCGGCGATGATGCCGCGGGCTGGGAGGTAGCGCGGCGGGTCACGTCATGGGACGTATCCCGCCTGACTGCGGGGTCCCTCAGCCTCATCGATCTATGGCAGGACGACGACGAGGTTGTCATCGTGGATGCCATGAAGTCGGGTGCTCCGGTTGGGACAGTGGTACGTATCGATGCGATTGGCGACCGTCTGCCGCATGGGGTGTTCTCATCGACGCATGCGTTTGGGCCAGCCGCGGTTGTGGAACTCGCACGTACCATGTCCAGGCTCCCCCGTTCTCTCATCGTCTATGGGATCGAGGCGGGTGAGGTTGAACACGGGACTCCTATGACTGCGGCGGTGGCAACGGCTGTAGATCTGGTCGCGTTGGAGCTTCAGGATGCATGAATGGAAGCTCGTTGGTGACATCCTCTCCGAGATCCAGCGCGTTGCACGGGCAAACAGCGCCAACAGCGTCGAGACCGTCCGTATCGAGATAGGGGCACTGAGCCACGTGACACCAGATGGGTTCGCCGGCCACTTTGCGGTGGCATCTCACGGCACCGTTGCACAAGGTGCCTTTCTCGACATCACGAAGTCCGAGAATCACGGCGCCCCCGATGCACTGGATATCCGCCTCGTATCGATCGTGACAGGGAGCGCGTAGCCATGTGTATTGCAGTCCCTGGCCGAATCGTGTCCATCGGTGAGCCATCCGTCGCGATGGTCCCCGGTGACGTGGACTTCCCGGATCGAGATCTCACCGTGAATCTCGTCATGGTTCCCGATGCTCGGGTCGGCGATCATGTCGTTGTGCATTCGGGGTACGCGATCCGCATCGTTTCGTCTGAAACAGCAGAGGTAGCAACCGCTCTCCTGTGCCCGGACACCGTTGGCTCAGCGGCTGAGCCAACCTCGCAGTAGACGGGTCAGCGGGGGCATCAGCACGTACGTCAGCATGACGATGCCCAGTACGTTCCCCACGAACACCGCAAGGACGACGTTCATGTCGGGAGCGATAACGCCACGCACAAGTGTGATCACAAGCACGGTCGGGAACAGGGCGATGAACACGGCAACAGCCTGCTTCCACCGCTTCGGCCCCCGCGATTGTGTGGTCTGAGCAGGGAACCAGCCTCCAAAGCCCCCAACCACGGTGAGCGTGCGCTCGCCTTCTACGAGTTGGCCGATCATGTCGAGCCACTCGCGACGCGAACCGGACTCAAGCCATCTATCGAGGTCAGCGCGCGACGAGAAGGAAGCGACAATGACGAGGTCATCCTGTACGCCCTCGACGGGCGGGAGCAATTCCGACCCGAGGAAGCCCGGAAACCGTCCGAGTCTGTCGACAACGTCCTCGTGGAGAGCAAGAAACTCCTCGCGGTCACACGGATCGATCCGTTGGGAAAGCACAAGTGTCACCGGTTCGGAAGCCTTTCTCATCCCGGCGATTCGCTGCTCACTTGGTTCCCCGTCGAGCAACGGCTCGACTTCTTCCATCAGACCTACACGATCATCTGACAGAAGCCAGGATTCGAGCCGATCGGCTGTGTCGAATGAATACACGGTCACCCACTCGCCTGGGTGGGACAAGTTCGGTGGCTGCACCTCTGAATCAACGAAGCCCGGATGCGTCGAAGCTGCTTCGCGGATACGTCTGTCCCAATCCCCGAACTCAACCTCGCGTCCCGCGCGGATGCGTCTCGCCACCACAACGGTTGGCGCAACTTCTGATGGATTCGGGCTACCAGGCATCAAGGAATGGTATGCCATGAGTTGGGCCTGTAGCGGTCTGTATGAACGCCGACCGCGGCGCAACGACTGGTGCAGGAAATGCAAGCGATGCGTGGAGAATTTCGCCGAATATTTCACCGGATGCGGTGAGATAGCGATGGAACGCCAAAGGGTTTGGTGAGACAATGGAAGGAGTAGTCAGTCCGACGGGAAGGAGACGACATGACCACTGCTCACCATCCGTCACACATGGGTGTTCGATGGCACCCGAACCGTGAGTGGTTGTGGATAGGGCTGTCAGCGATAGTGATCGCATTCGTGGCTCTTGCGTTCATCTGGCTCGCAAACCAGCCTGCGAACACCGCTGCTCCAGTTCTCGAATCGGTGTCCGGGTTTGAGTACGGCCACGAGGTCACAGCTGCCCGGGTTGTGAGCCCAGGAATCACGACCGAGTACTTCGGGAACAGCGGAGAGCTGTACCCTGCACTCAGCGTGCTTCCAGCCGCAACCGGATTCGCCTACGACCACGAGGTCACACCGATCCACATCGCAGGCCCAGGCATCACAACTGAGTACTTCGGAAACAGCGGAGAGCTTTTCGCGGAGGGCTAGGAGAGTCGACCCGATTTCGTGTTCACGCTCTAACCGGTGAGAGCATCGGACCAGTCGAGCGTGAAGGAGTTGAACGCGTCGTCGCCGATGATCGAGTATCCGTTGCATTCCATGTGAGCCTCACGGTTCTCACCGCTCGAAGGCCTCAACAACCTGGAGAGCCAACTCGAGGCGTAACTGCGCCTCAGGAGGCCGCTGGCTCGGTGCTCTCCTGATCCGCGTCGTCCGATTGCTTGGCGGTCAATCCCAGGGTGACGGCGATGTTGATCAGGACAATACCAAGCCCTACCGCCCGGCACGGTTTGCCAAGCCCGCCGAGGAACGATCTCATTCACTCTGGGTGAGAGCGCTCAGGCATTCGGCGAGCTTGGGCCACCTTGCGTGTCGGTGTCGTTGTCACTGTCGGGAGTGTTGTCGTCGCTGTACGTCGGCTGGTCCGGCGCAGGAGGAGGTGGGGGGAGGCTCTGGCTGGTTTCGCCAGGCTGGTTCGTTCCATCTGAACCGCTGTTGCGGCCAATCAGCCATCCAATGAGACCGATGATGACGATGACGGCGAACGCGATCAACATGATCATGGCCGTGTTCGACGACTCATCTGTGTCGCCGGACTCGTCGCCTGTTGACGGCGCATCCGTCGGTGCGGGAGCCGCCGTTGTGGCCGGGGCATCCGTTGTGGCCGGGGCATCCGTTGTGGCCGGGGCATTCGTTGTGGCCGGGGCATTCGTTGTGGGGCTCAATCCATCACCACTGGTCGTTGGAGGCGAGCCTTCGCCTGAGCATGCCGATAGCGCCAGGATGGCGATGACAACGACCACCAGCAGCGGGATGAAGCTGCATCGTTTCTTCATACGTGTTTGGTCCCTTCGCATTGCAGGAGTCACGGCCGGGGCTACGACAGGATCGGTTTGTGCCCCGGCGAGCCGACCGCCATATTGTGGTCAGCGGGCTGACTCTCAGCCCGCTGGCGTTTCAGCATGTGCGGCCCGCCCGCAGAGTGTAGATGTTGCCGTCCCTGAAGACGCGCGTTGGCGATTCCAACGGTCAAGCTGGACGGCCTGACGCGGTCGAGGTCTGGACCAACGAGGCACTCCAGCGTGGAGTCGTGGTCGGTGACCTCGTGGCACACCGCACATCTCGAGCACTTCCGTGATTCAGCCTCCTCAACAGGTTGAACCGCCGAACACCCAACGCTCAAGACAGCCGCCTACAACTCAAGCAGGAACACCTGGATCTCCCGATCTCAGCCAAGCTCCTTGGTTCGATCGCGCCCTCTCGATGAACGAGCGGTTCCACCAAGACCGATTTGAGGTCCTCACACTTCGCGTAGCTGACGGATTCGAGATCTGATGCTCCAGGCTCGATCTTGATATGGCAGGAAGGTCCACGTTGTGAGGTGGTGAGTGGCACGACCATGAGCACTCCAGACCAACCCTCACTGTGTCGTTCCGTCGAAACGACCACTGCCGGATGGATTCCTGCCTGTTCCCGCCCAACCGGGCTTCCAAAATCCACGAGCCAGATATCCCCGCGGCGAGTCATCGGACGACCTGTTTCGGACGCGAGCATCGTAAAATGGTCATGCGAATTCTCGGTCACTCGTATCGCTGTACTCATACCGCGAATTCATAACTTGGTAAACCGATCTGTCTACACGATGATCGGATTACCTGACCCGTGGAACACACACGGTGACATCAATCGATGTGCAGAACCGAACCTATGCGTAACTGCGCCTCAGGCGGTCGCTGCTTGAGTCTCGTCGTCTTCGGCCTCGTCGGAATCCTTGGCGACGAGTCCCAAAGCAACACCGATGATGATCAGGGTGACACCGAGTCCTCCAGCCATCGCTGAGACACCAAACGCAAGCACTGAGGTGAACAACGATGCCCTCAGGAACGATGCGGTCATCGCTACCTGGCGTATCGGATCGTCCTGGGCGAGTTCAGCATAGGTCTTTCCACCCGTTGCTGCGAGAGCATGCTTGTTGATGACGTTCGCCTGCTCATACGCCGTGAACGGACCGTCAACCGTTTCACCCGCGAACCGGCCGGCGTCCTCTGCAACGGTGATGTTCTCTGCCGTCAGTTGAGCCTTTACCGCCACCCACGATCCGATGGCGGCAACGATGAACAACACTCCCGAGACAATGACCAGAACCGCTAGAACTCGAACCGTCTTTCCCGATTTCGAACTATCCGACATGTGAAACCTCCTGTTGCAATGGCACGATATCGACCTCCACCTTAGCCGCTGACGACACCATGATCGCCCTGCAGATCAGACGTGCTGATCGATCAGGATGGCGTTGCCGTCGGGGTCAGTAAGAGTGAAACTCGCGGGACCACTCGGCGAGTCATTGGTCGTGTCATCGCTGATGTCGATCCCCGATGCAGTGAACTCATCGCGTAATTCCCGAATGTCAACGAACTCGTCCGCTGGCTGTCCAACCCCGACCCAACCCGGGTTGAACGTCAGGATGTTGTCCTCGAACATCCCGTGGAACAGACCGATGACGTGCGTCCCATTCGAGACGATCGTCCAGTTCTCCCCATCGCCGGCAACCATCTCAAATCCCAGGTTCGCGTAGAACTCACGAGATGTGGCCATATCCGCGACTGCAAGACTGACCGAGAATGCTCCGATATCCATGACGCTCCTTCACCCGCTGGTAGGCGTTTCGTACTCTAGCCGAACAGAGCCAACGAATCGGACGCTGCAGAAGCGGCAACACGCCAGAGCCGAAGGGTGTAGAGTTGTGTGCACAGGGAGATGGGCTGGGCGCCTCCAGAAGGAAACAAGGGGAAGTGGGGTTCGTATGAACCGCGATGAGACAAGCAATTACAAACGACGCGTCATGGTATTGGTTGGTGCGCTAGCGCTGGTGATGACGACGATGAATCCGGTCGCAGCGGGCCCGAAACCATCTGGTTTCCTCACTGACAACGGCGCCTATATCACATTGGATCCGGGGTTGCCCAGTGGCGCCCGCGTTCTGCCGATCCTCTCGGTCGGTGACGAAGTGGACGGCGAACTGTTCGAGGGTCTTCCCGACGGTCTTGGACTCCGACCGGGACCGACGAATCATACGGTCGAGGTGTATGTCGCTCACGAACAAACAACCGTGCCGTTCTTCGGTAGCCGGGACTTCCAGGCAGCATCGGTGACATCGTGGGTCCTCAGTACCAAGAGCGGGCCCGGGCGATTGGCCTCTGTCCTGTCATCTGACGAACCCATTGGGCCCGAAGCTGGTTTTCTGCGGTTCTGTTCGTCGTTCATGGCCGGGCCAGCTGAAGGCTTCTCCTCGTACACGTACTTTGCGAACGAGGAGACGAATGACAAAGGACTGCCTGTGCCTCTGGACGCAACCTACGAACCCGACACCTTCCCTGGTGATGGCACCCGACAGGGTGGATTTGCAGTCACGCTCAACACCGACAGCGGTGACTTCAGTCAGGTTGACCGGCTCGGTCGC
>PVMS01099447.1_pt1 | contig 10215 bp, 4 predicted proteins | sample 1853461 | NCBI WGS metagenome assembly PVMS01 (sample SAMN08582032, study PRJNA380276) | Marine sediment metagenome, whole genome shotgun sequencing project. | isolation source: ocean sediment barecode stripped | collected 2017
ACTATTATCTTTAAAACTCCATGCAGAATTTAATATTTCAATTTTTAATTTATCGTCTGCATAAATTCCAGTTTTACTTTTATGAGTTATTGGTTTTATTATTGGTTCTTTCACAATTTCATCTGTACTAGCATTAAATTCAATTCTAGTAGAATTTAGTGTAGATTTGCTATCTGATGTCATCTCAGATTGTTTAGATTCAGTCGATGAAATAACATTACAAGTACCATTAACTAATTTAGTTGCTTCAGCACATGTTGTTGGAACAACATTACAAGTACCATTAACTAATTTAGTTCCTTTACCACATGTTGTTGGAACAACATTACAAGTACCATTAACTAATTTAGTTCCTTTACCACATGCTGTTGGGTTTTGTGTTAGTTCTGTTTTTTTAGTAATGTTTAGTGTATATACCATTGATTCACTCATTGGTACTTCAAATCCAACTTTGTAAAATACAGACATTTGTGATGGGATTTTTAATTGAAATAAATCATTTTCAGTTGGAATATCAGTAGTGCCTAATTCATAATAATCATCTCCACTGTATAATTTCCAATTAGAAGTGCTAGTGCTATTTTGAATTGAAACTGGATGAGATTCATTATTTGTCATATTAAGAGAAATAATTAGAAAAATTGCATTTTCTCGTGCAGTTTCAGGAGTTGACTTGAAAGTGGTTCCATCTGGTATGACTGTTTCAAGACTATCAATTCTAACTTTTTCAATTTCAATAGTATCTAGAGTAGAATTTATCTTAACTGTAGCACCTTTTAGTTGAGGATGGAGAAGTTGATTTAGAAAAGATTGAAAAGGATCTGAATTATATCCTTCCCAAACTAGTCCTCCTAAAATAAATCCAAAAATTAATGCAATTACTAGTCCTAGCCACCACATGATTCTGCTTTTTTGTGTTAGACTGGATTAATATTGTTTAATGCACAAAATTTTTTTGCTAATATCTAATTTTTCAAAAGTTTTTTGATTTTCATTAACCAATGAATTCGTACATTTTCATCCTCATCCATCAAAAGACGAGCATTTTCTTTGCCAACAATAGTCTCTAATACCATTTTTGCAAGTTTATCATAATCAATCTCCTCTGTTTTTTTCTCTGGTACAACTTCTTTTGGCATAATTTCTTCTTTAGGAATAATTTCTTTAGACTCTATAGATTTAGAATCATCCTTATTTGCATTTTTAATGGATTTTCTTAAATCCAGTATAACTTGTAATTGTTTATCATTTTTTTCAATTAAAGCAAGAGGAGCATAGAGATGTTTTGTTCCATTTGGTAGAATATAATTTAATTTTTGTACAGAATTTGTTAATGTTCTAGTGTAAAAATTCCAATAATCACCACACCAATAATTGCCATCAGTAAATTTGATTTTTACTCCCTCTCCATCAGATACCATTTTACTTGGAGTGTCATCTGCTAAAAGTACGCCCTGTTGAGATTCAGAGTTTATTTTTTTGATTCCATCCCATTTTATGATTTTAGGATGTATTGTTGAAAGAAAAATTTTTGTTATTGGATCATTAAGATAATTTATTCCTGAGATATCAATATGGTTTGAAGATGTCCAGCTTAATGTGCTACTATCTACATCAATTGAAGTAATCCTTCGAAGATTTCCTCTTGGTAATTCTGAAAGTTCATCAAAATCATCAATAATTTCAATTAAATCGCCAATCTTAAAATCAATATCAAAATTATTTACAGATGGCATTAAAGTTACACTGAAAGAATCACAACTACTTAGTGGATAGGCAGTAGAACCATTATCTTTTGACCATTTGAAGGTTGCAGTATTATCTTCCTTTGAACCACTCTCATGAATTTGAATTTTGTATAATCTATTATCAATGCCTGAATAATCAGTTGATTGATTTGTGTCCAAAGAAATTATTGTGCTTAGACGACCAGAGTTAGTATTTTTTAATTTTTTAATTTCATCATTAATCATTTTTAGTTTTTCATTGAAATTTTCAATAATTGGAATTTCTCTTAGTTTGATCTGACATATTGTTTTAATTCGTGTAGTAGTGTCTGGTCCAGATAAAGCAATTTCTTTGAGATCGGGATCTTCAATGTAGGAAATTCCTCTTTCCCAAACATCAGCATATGCTAGATAATGAGTTCTTGTGATATTTTTATCAGACTCGATACCTTCTGGTTTTAACAAGTTTTGTGAAATTGGATAGTCTGATTGTGTTAGAAAAGTTTCATTGAATTCTTTCTGACATAGAATTCCAGATACATACATTCTTGAATTAGAATTAGGATCTAATCCTTTCCCCATTATAACAAAATCATTCTCAAAATCAATTGAGCCTAAAAGTTCAGAGAATCTTAACTCTTCTAGAGGAGAATTTTTTATTCCTATAGATTTGATTTTTCTAAAATCTTTTTCTTGGTTTATTGCATCAACTCTAGCTCTTTTTACATCAAATTTGTATTGATTCCATCCTAAATCATTGTTTTTTGATTCAAATATAGGAAGTTCAATTTCATCATCTGAATCAGTAACGATAAAGAGACTTGGTTTGAAAAAAATTTCAGAAGCAAATGTGATTGTACTTAATGAATTGAAATTTTTTGGGAATTGGAATTGCCATGAAATTTCAGATAGGTTATTTGGTTTTATTATTGTAGGTTTTCCATTGTAAATTTTTGTTATATCAATTTCAGTTGTATAGATTTCATCGTTAACACTTACCCATGAGTAATTTTTTAATTCTAAATCTCCTGTAACTAAAGGAATTAGAGGTTCAGTCTCAATAATTCCAATACATACAGGGGTTTTCATAGACCATTCAATTGATATTTTTGAGACGTTTGATAAATCAAAATTATTATCATCTCCAGAATCTGAAACAACAATTCCATATTCATCATTTAGAGGGAAAGTAACTGTAAAGAAACCATCAGAATCTTTTGCACCTTGACACTGTTGAGTAAATACTATTTTTGTAAGATTTTTATCAGTTTGTTTGTATAAAATCAAAGTAATATCATAATTTTCATTTTTTTCTAAATTAGAATTATTTTCTATAGGCTTTACTTTTATCGATATCAATTGTGATCTTGATAGATCTAAGGAATCAAATGTTCTTTCAATTATATTAGAATTAGTAACTAAAAGTGATCCAGATTCAAATGAATTATCATCAATCATAGGTTTGTGTTCATTAGTAAATAGTATGTTAGAATTTTCAGATTTTTTTTTATCAGAATACCATAATTCAGAATCTAACATGTGATCTAGTGGAATTTTTTTACAGATTCGAAATGAATCTCCTATACAAAAAAAGTCACCAACTATATCTGAAAAATTATTTTTTAATAAATCATGAATTATTAATGCTTGTTCATTCCAATCTGAATCTAACTGTACTCTACCTTGTTGAGAGAAAACACCAGTATAATGTTTGGTTTTATCATGTGAAATCCGTGAAAAATCTCCTTTCATTTTTTCTCATTAGTTTTAAAATATTTAAGACGTATAAATTAAAGTCTTTTTTGTTCCAAATGGAAGGTATTCTTCAAGTCGTGCATTAAGATTTTCTATGAGTTTGAATCTATACGCTTTGTTATATGCTCCCATAGACAAAGACTCTTCAGCCCCATTAGTGATTTTTTTAGAACATAATCTATGTAGATAAAGATAATGAGTATTGCCAAATTCTTTGGATACAAACAAAGGAGTTTCAGTAGTACATTTGTATGTAATTTGTTTTTCTTTATCACCTATCATAATATGTGGAAATACAGAACCAGGTTCATATCTACTAAATCGAAGCCAACTATTTGCTCCATCCACAATTGAAATTTTTCCAGTGATTATTACATCAGAAATACGAAGTTCTTTGAATAAAATATAATTTTCTTTATGACTTAAGATATCTGTTTGTTCTGATTCCAATGTTACAGTAGCAATGTTATCAGAACTTGATTTTGTTGTAATTGCTGAATCTAAAAAATTTTCAATAATTGAATCATGTGCATATATTGTTGTTGGCATTTCATCAAGTGAAATGCCTTGCATGATTGTTTTAAAAATGAAAATTTTTCTATTATGAGAATGATTTGATTCAAATTCAATACTAATTCCATCTGAGTCAGAATGATGATTAAATGTACAATGACTAAGAACTAGATTTTTTATATCACCTTTAATTTTTAATTTTTTTCCAATAAATGTTAATCCATAAATTTTTAGTGTATCTAAATTACCCTCAATTACAAGTTCTTCTGTTTCGTTTTTATCAAATCTAACTCTAGGAACTTTTTGTGTTAATCCTTGAATTGTAAAGTTGTTTATCATTGTAGGGAAAACTAATTTTGGTGGAACGTCATAAATAGAATTATCTACAATTTCTAAGATATCATTATCTTTAATTTTAGAAAATGCTTCCTCTATATTTTTAAAAGTAACTGAGGGCATCAGACTTGGGCCTCCATCATGTCCTGCTTTTGTAATCCATTTGTAGTTATCTGGAAATGTGGTTGATGATTTTTTGGGATGTGGAATTCTTACTTTGTTTTCCCATTCTGAAACATGAACAAATCGATCCATAGTTGTAGCACCAAGTATATGTGGAAAACCATAGTAAAAACTAGCAGAGATATTTTTTACATTACCATCAGATTCGGCAAATGCAAATCTGCCATTTTGAGGATCAATTGCAAGTTCTCCACGTAATACTGATTTTTTAGTACAAGAATTCCAGTCAGACAGATTCATGTATCTAGGTACACGCTGCTGAAGAGGGAATCTAGTAGGAATTGGGATTGTTTGGCCAGCAGATTTTCTGGCCAAATTTTTTGGATATATTTGATTATAAAATGTTGAACCATCTTTTCCAACTTTGAGGTATTTTGGTGTATTTGGAGTTAATTGTATTTGTGGAAGATAAACTAAATGACTAGAATTATTTTTGTTTGTGAATTGTAGAATACTTAATGGGAAGAAGTTTTCTTGTGTTAATGATTTTATTTTTAATACAAGTTCTCCATTGTTAACAAATAGAGGATTTTGATTAATTGTATTCTGTACAATTTGAGATTTTTCTGAAAATTCCTTAGAAGGTAATGGCTTAAACTCCATATCGACATTAAATTCAATACAATTTCTTTGATCATCAAATTTTTCATTTATTGTACATTCTAGTAAATTTATATTTTCAATAAAATATCCCAGTGCTTTTTTAGCAATCTCAAGAATTTTTTCTTTTTTATTTTCATCTGTTCCAAGTAAGAAATCTTGAAGAGGGAATTGTTCTATATGAGAATCAATTATTCCATCATATCTAATTGATTTGAAATTTTCCAGCGAATCCAAACTTCGTTTGCATTTTGATAATTTATAGAATTAGGTGTAATATGTAATTGACCTAATTTACAGATTACATTTTCTGATTTGTTTTCACATAATGCTTCAACAATGAATTCATCTTGGAATTTAATTGGATCAATTGCATGTATTCCATGCCATCTATTAAGTTCACCAAAATTATCTAGGGAATCTAATGAAAAGTTTAACATTCTTGGTGGATATATTTGTCCCAATGATCTATGAGGATTTTTATCATCTATGATAAATTTATTATCAAGATATTTTGCAAAATATGTTGAACCATCATTATCTACGAATAAGTAAACACTATTTTCGCCAGTAACTTTAGGTAATGCAAGTTTAGGAAGATAAACATAAAGAGCATTTTGATATTTACTTTCAATATTATTTTCTGAATTAGTATAATTTACAAAAGGAAGTCTAGAATCACGAATAGAAATTACTGTTTCAGGAAATTCTCCTGGAAGGCAGTTTGGATTTAACTCTATTTTTAAGAGTAGTTTTCCAGAATAATTAGATGGTGAAAGTAGATTAAATCTACTATCAGGAAGTCCAGAAGTATCTAAATGAGCAATTTCGTGAATATCACCATTATCTGTTTGAGATAATGCCGTAATAGTGAACTGTCTTTCAGGATTACTAAATTTTCGAGCTTCAAGTAGTCGTATACCGTCTTTTGAATTCATTCCTACAAAGTCTGTATTTTGTTGGTTTTTCAATTCATTTGATATTGTAATGAATTCTTTTTCAGGAGTTTTTTTAAGTTCAACGGGTTTTGATGGTTGTAATTCAGATACAGCCGCTGCAATATTGTTAATTTTAATTGAAAATAAATTGCTTTTTCCAAAATAATTTAATGAGTTTAATGCAAATTTTTGAGGATTAATTTTTAATCTTGATTCTCCATCAAATAGTGGAAATTTTTGTGATTTGTTATCTTGTTGAATTGTACTAAAATAATATCTAAAATTTGAATCTTTTACGCATTCAAAATTTTGTGCATGATAGACATGCAAAAGTGATAGAAAAAATCCCAGATTTTTTGGATGATACCAACCATTTGAATTAGAAGGATTTCGAATGTCTATTGTGTGTGGAATGGTATCATCAATTGTTTCAAGTTCAAGTAGAGGTATTTGATCTCTAATTTTTACAAAATTTGAATTTAAGGAATTTTTTTCTAGATAATTTAGATGAGGCAATCTTGCACAAATCTCAAAAAATTCTTTAACACGTACACCTCCTCCAGCATAGTTTCTTGCTAAGCTTTCTATTCCAGACAGAGTTCCCTTTAGTTTTCTCCATTGGATAGTTTTTTTGATATCTACTCTATTGGTTAATGGAAGATGTGGGATTGTTTTTGCTCCTAATAACTCACCAACATATGGAATTGCCCATGATTCTGAAGAATCAATGTAAAAATTTTTCCAGAGATCATCAATATTTTGTCTAATAACTGCAGCTTGTTCACCAATTATCTGTAGAAATTCTTCTAGTGTTTTATCAGTATCTCGTTCTCTAAAAGTTGTGGGTAAAAGTTCATAGAGATATTTACGATAAAATTCAACATATTCTTCAATCTTATTTGATTCATCAAAATTTTGATTCATGTGAGAATTCCTCCTGATGAGAGAATTTCTATTGTTCCTTTTGTTGGATCATTCAAATCATCTTCGCATTGAATTATTTCATCGTCTTTTACTTTAATTACATCTTGTATATCATAACTTGAATCTCTTCTTGCAAACTTTTTAACAACTGCAAATTTTATTCCATCAATATTTTTAATGACTTGATAAATATCACTTAGTGCTATACTTTTACCAAAATCTAAGTTTTCAAATGAGAAAAGCGTATATTTTCCATTAGATGTCTTTCCTGGTTTGAATATTTCTCTTAATGAATTTACAACTCTAGAGCGAACATAATTTTCCTTAACTTGTATTTCAACAACTAGATCTAGGGGAACAGGTTTAAACGATTCTATTTTCATGGGAATGTTTTTGTCTCTTCTTTTATCTAAGAAATTTCTTAATTTCAATTTTTGAAAGTTGTTAAGTGATGTTTTGCCTACTGGTGCAACAGTAAGTTTGATTATTTCTGTTCCTCCTTGAATAATTCGTCTAGTTTTTGCTTTTCCGATAAAAGTTGCGGTTAAAGCAAGATCATTGTAATCTTCTAATGTCACTGCTCTGCCAAGAGTTTTGATTTCTCCTAATGCCCATTCTTTTTGTTGAATTGGTCGTTGTTCGTATCCACCAGTTGCAGGAAGTGGATTTGTTATTGATTTTAACGCAGGGCTGTTATCTAATGGTGTATCAATTTTTCCAGCCTTGACATTTCCAGATGGGCCCAAACCCACCCGATAATTTGCGATAATATTGTTAGTTCCAGTGGGTAATCTTGAACCATTAGTACCATCCCCAAAAATTATCATAGTTTGACCATCCTCATTGACTGAAGTTACATAGTCCTTATCAGCAGGTCCACTGTCAAAAAAATCACTCTTTTCATTCCATAAAATTCCATCAGCAGTAACTTGAAGTGAGCTTTCAATTTCAGTGGGATTTTGATGTGATGACATGTATGCAAGAGGACTTTTTTCAAGAATAAATTTTTGAAATGGGATAGATGCATTACCACTACCAAGAATTTCATTGGAAACTGTTTCACCGTGAGATGCAGATACTATATTGGAATGTACTTCAGTGAAACCTTTAACATATGAATTATTTAAGGAAGGTTCTACAACAACAGAAGATTTACCAGAGTTAAATCCAACACTTACCACTAGGACAGTTTCAAGTCGTTTTTGTTCTAATACATCAGAAGTATAACTTATTTCATTTTTAAAATCTGTAGTCATTGTTAATTTAATAAGTTGGTTTGGATTGACAATCAATTTGTGTGTGTGACCAACTAGACAGTCGTTTCGATCGTCACTGGAAACAGATTTTTTCAGGGTTACTCTAACAAGCCTACATGATTCTTTGATGATAGTAGTAGATGAAAAAATATTTTGAACAATTTTTGACATTCTTAATGGTACATCACTTGCTTTAATAGTGGAAATCAGGTTTTCAAGGTTTTTGGTTTTTTTAATAAGATCATCTGTATCTTCAATGATTTTTGGAATAGTTCTGCCGGATATAATTTCAGATAATTTTTGTTGAGTTTCTAGATCTTCATTTTTTAACGCATCATATAGAGAATTGATTTGATTATTAAGAGAAGATAATGGAGTAACTAAACGAATTACAGAAAACAATAAAGATTTTATTGATAAATCAACATTAGTTCCGAGAAATTTAATTTTCTGTGTTTGGTTTTCTATTATATCTCCAACATAGTAAATTAAAGTTGTAATAATTTTTGACGAAGTTTTAATGGCTCGATCTATCTTATTGGTAGATTCATCAAGAGCAACTTTCATGACTTTTTGTAGAATTTCTGGATTAAGATCTGGTACAGTATTCAGATATCGCTCCCAGTATGCAGTAGTAGAAAGGAAGCTAAATAGAACATAATCATTAGAGATAATATCATTAAACTCAAAATATCCATTTTTATCAGTAATTTGAGGCGGATTGAGAGGTAATGATTTGTATAATTTTTTGTTATTCTTAGTTTTAATTTGATAAATTTTCATTTTGTAAGCTGGTAGTGGATGTAATTCATTATCAAATAGTTGTCCCTTTATCGCACTAGCGTTATCTGTGATAGATAGAAAAGATCCATCTTTGAGAGATTTATGTCCCTCAAGTATCAATTTATTTCCTTTTTGAGTTTTTTCAAATGATGGAGCTTGAGGATCAATTTTCAATTCAAAAGTTGGATTTGTAAGGATTGAAGTACTTCTTTTTCTAAATCTATTTGCTTGAATAGTATCCCAATAGAGATGAGTTTTCTCATCGTCTTTCAGCGTACAAATTAAATCAAATGTGGAGATATCATTTACATACAATCGTCCATGAGTTTTCTCGTCATTTAATTTGATTAATACAAAATGAGTTTCATCAAAAACTAAGATTTTATTTTCTTTGTTAATCTTGATTACGTTATTGAATTCAAGATTATCAATCCAATCAAGATCAAGTTTTTTACTTAGAAATTGGAAAAGATTACTCATTGCTTTAGCTGATTCATCTTTTGGGAAAAATTTTTTGAAATAATTTGGATCTTTTGGTACAAGTTTTTTAGGAGGTTTTACTTTTAGTCCTTTTTCAAATGGTTTAGTTATTGATTTTGTGTCACTTGCAATATCAGCCATCTGATCTCCGCCTGCTTCTTTTATTTGATCACCAAGATCACTTTGGATATCACCTGTAGTAGATTTTACCTCTGAATCAACTGTCTTGCTGATTTCTTTTTGTAATCCTTTAGCAGAAGCAGTAGATTTGTCTTTTAGAAATTTTCCAATTTTACTACGTAGACGGGATTTTGGTTTGGGAATAAATTCTGGAATATCATCCCAAATAAATGCAAAATCCAAGGTTGGGTTATCATTTAGATCTACTAGATTTAGTCTACTTACATCTTTTTTAACTCCATATTCAGAATGTCTAAAGATATCTGTATCTTGAATTCTGTATACTTGAGAATTTTTATTAAATGGTTCCATCGAATCTTTTAGGAAAATTGCTAAAGAATTGGATTTTAAATCAAAATGTTCATCATTAAGAAAGATATCTGATGATACAAGATCTTGAGACACCACATCAAAAGGATCATTTGATTCTACAATCAATTGAAATTCTTTTCTGTATTCAATTCCAGAATTTGTTAGAAATTCTAGCGATTTAATTATGGTATTCAGTTTTATTTCCTGTTATGGAAAACAAGAACAACA
>PVMS01110101.1_pt1 | contig 10212 bp, 8 predicted proteins | sample 1853461 | NCBI WGS metagenome assembly PVMS01 (sample SAMN08582032, study PRJNA380276) | Marine sediment metagenome, whole genome shotgun sequencing project. | isolation source: ocean sediment barecode stripped | collected 2017
CGATGACGGTGAAACGATCTGGCTCATCGATTTTGACTATGCCGGCTTCAACAGCCCATTGTTCGATCTGTCGAACCTGGCGTCGCACAACGAACTGGATGCCGCGCAGGAACTACGCATGTTGCAACAGTATTTCGGCAGTAATCCCGAGCAGGCAAAATTGGCTAGCTATCACGCGATGAAATGCGCATCATTGCTGCGCGAAACAATGTGGTCGATGGTGTCGGAACTCCATTCCAGGGTCGATATGGATTTCGCCGATTACACGCAGAAAAACCTGGCGCGTTTTGAATCGGTTTATGCCGAGTATAAAAACAACTACCCATAAGGAGCTAATAAATGAAACTCGACATTGACTTTGTCAGATCGCAATTCGATCAACTGGGCGACGACCCCGAATTCGTGTTTGCCTCTAATGCCGGGGGCAGCTATGTCTGCAAACAGGCCAACCAGGTACTGGAGCATTACAATCATCACACGCGGGTACAGCCTTACTCGCGCTTTACCTCGTCAGCCGCCGCGGGCGAAGCAATGGATCGCGCGCATAACGGCTGGGCAGAGGCACTGAATATCAACCCTTCCGAATTGACTATCGGACCGTCCACATCGATCAATACCTATGTTATGGCGCAGGCCATCGGTGACCTGTGGCAAGCGGGCGATGAAATCATCGTCACCAACCAGGACCATGAAGCCAACAGCGGCGTATGGCGCCGTAAAGCGCTCGAAAAAGGCGTCACCATCCGCCAATGGGAAGTGGATGCAGAAACCGGCCTGCTAGATATCGAAACACTGTTTCCATTGCTGCGCGACAATACCCGCTGGGTGTTCCTGCCCCATTGTTCGAATATCATCGGTACGGTCAATCCAGTTGCAAAAATCGTCAAAACTATCAAGGCAGGCAGCGCTGCGCGAGTATTCATCGATGCGGTCGCCTACGCCCCGCATCATATATTCGATTTGAAGTCGCTGGGCGTCGATGCCTACACATTCAGCCTGTACAAGGTGTTTGGCCCGCATCAAAGCCTGCTCTATGTAAACTCCGATATCCATGGTGATATGACATCGCAGGCGCATTATTTTAATACCGGCAGCCCAACCAAGGATTTCAATCCAGCGGGACCGCAACATGCGCAGGTCGCCGGTTGTGCTGGTGTGCTGGATTATTTCGATGATCTGCATCGGCATCATTTTGGCGATACCGACAAATCCAGTAATCTCCGCCTGGACGATATCTATCATTTGATTCTGCAGCATGAAAATGAACTGGCGGCGCCGCTGCTCGAATTCCTGCATCAACACGCGGACCTGCGCCTGCTCGGCAAAACTCACACCAACGACAATGATCGTGCACCAACAATTGCGTTCAAGCCCCTCCGGCAAAGCTCGGCGTCGCTGACCCACAAATTGCAGGATGCGGGAATCGGCACCGAACATGGCAACTTTTACGCACATCGACTGATCAGTGATCTCGGTATCGATCCAGAGGATGGCGTGGTGCGTCTTTCACTGGTTCATTACGGCAACCAGGAGGATGTCAGCCGTATTTTACAGGCACTCGATGCAGCGCTGAATTAACCTGCATATTGCACCAGTCGGTCTCGAGTCCTATCCCGGCGATGCCGACTCGGCAGCCTGCATCCTGAGGCGGCGTGCAGCTACCGCTTCGCGGTGCGTGAGGTAACTGATGGCCGCCACTATGACTAGTGAACCGATGATAACCCAACGGTCCGGAACTTCATCGAATAGCCAGTAGCCAAAAATGATTGCCCACACCAGTTGCAGGAACGAGAGCGGTTGGGTAACTGTCAGCGGGGCACAAGCGATCGCCCGCGTAATCGCATAGTGTCCTGCAGTGGCAAAAATAGCCACCAGGGCCAGCCAGCTAACTTCGCTCAGCGTCGGCTCACGCCAATAGTAGATCGCGCCGGGCAACAGGGTAAGCGTGCAGAAAATAGTCAACATCACCAGGATTTCACCCGAACTATCGCGCCGTGTCATATGCTTGGCGAGCAGGAAAGAACCGGCAAAACAAAAAGCCGCAATCAACTGCGCCAGTGAGCCGGCCGCAAGCGTTTGAAAACCGGGCCGCAGGATGATCAAGGTGCCGATAAACCCGGCCAGGATCGCCATCATGCGCCGCGTCTTGACCTGCTCATGGAATATCAGAATCGCACCAAGTGCCGTAAACACCGGCGTCGAAAAGCCGATCGCGGTCACTTCCGCCAGCGGAATTCGCGCCATCGCGAAAAACCACAGCATCACCGCGATACCGTGCACTATGCCGCGGGAAAAATAGAGTCTGAACCTGGCCGGCCTGATGCCTCGCCAGTGCATTCGCCAGATCATTGGCAACAACAGGACCACCCCGATCAGGTAACGAATAAAAGCCGCTTCGACCGCCGGCAACTCCGAGCCGAGATGACGCACCAGTACAGTCACCGCGACAAACAGCAGCCCTCCGGCGACCATCCATAGACAGCCCAGTAAATTTGATTGGTGCGGCATGCGCCTGATTGGGCATCATCGTGTGGAGAAATGCAATAGTGATATTCGACTAAAATCATGACCGTAGTCCTGGAGCAAGCACCCGGGGTGATTTTTTTAAAAAATGAACTCGCAGTGCGTCAAGCGGGTTTACCGAGCCTGAAAATCCCGGCGCAGAAAGCTGACAATATCGCGATCGCGGCGGCGATTATCATGGCCAGCTCGTAGCCTCCGCGCAGGTCGTAGAGTAAGCCTGCGCTCCAGGGCGCGACTAACCCGGCAAACCCCCAGGCTATAAATACCCGACCGTAAGCCTGCGGGCCTCGTGCAGAGAAATAATTTGCTATCGCCACCGGGTAAATTGCAATTATCGATCCATATGCAAATCCGACCACGGATAGCAGTACTACCGCGACTATGGCGTTGTTCGAACTGCCGATGGCGATTAGCGCAAGCGCCGACAGCAATGGTAATCCGACCAGAAAGCGACTCGCCGGCCAGCGATCGACCAGCCATCCTGAAACAAAGCCTCCAACAGTACTGCCGATACCGATTGCGATCGCCGCCAGCGTTGCAAGCTCAGTGCTGGCAGCTTTAGACATGGCAATGCCAGCCGCATGACCAATCGCCATCAGCCCCGCAAATACACTGGTCATGTATGCAATCCAGAACTGCAGGACCTTGCGCTGGTCTATATCAGGCGGATCCTGGCTGTCGTTATGTGGCGATTCACCATAGCTGGCGCGAGCCATACGCAGCATGATTGCGGCGAGCGTTCCACAACCGACAATAGCAATGGCAATCGAAAGCAATGCCGATTCCACCGACACCATGGCGATGCGCCAGGCGAATATCCTGGCAAAAACAATTGAACCCACGGCATAGGCTGCAGTCACCGCACCCATCGCAAAACCCTTGTTTTCAGGCATCACTCGTGCAACCAGTTGCAGACTGAAGCCGTAGCCGACACCGTTACAGAAGCCGAAGGCCAGACTATAGCCCGCCAGCAGTGTCCACCAACTTAGTGAACTCGCTGCCAGCAACAGTCCGGCAGCGGCGATTAGACAGGTAATAAAGACCAGCCACCAAGCGGGTAGCAAACTGTAAAATCGATACCCGAGTAACACCGACAGGGTGATCGAAACCAGGGCAAGTGAATAAATCATGCTGATGTCGGAGCGCGGCAGCCCGAGTAGTGCTTCAAAAGATACGACGAACACGGAAAATGCGTGCACCGAACCGAGCACGAAAGTGACCAGCATCGAAGCTAGCAGGGTTAGTGTTTTATTACTCAATGACGACTGGATTGATCGATGGTTTGCTTTTTTGTCGGCGCACGAAGATGAACAGACCACTGGCGGCGATAACGGCCCCGCCAGCCCAGGTCGTCGCTACCGGCACTTCACCCCAGAAGACAAACCCCACGATAGCGGCAAATACCATCGCCAGATATTCAAATGGCGCCAGCAGGCTCGCCTGCGCATAGCGAAACGAAACCGTTAACAACCATTGTTGCATGCCGCAGCCAAGCCCGAACCCCAGGAACAACCATAGATCGTCCCCGCGCGGCGTCAACCATGCCGACAGTAACACCCAGACCAGGCACACCAGGGCGCCCAGGTTGTTGTAGTAAAGCCCGATCGCAACCGATTTTTCACTGCTGCTGAGCTTGCGCAGCCAGATCGCCACCAGGGCCCCGGTGAAAGCCGATCCTGCCGCTGCAATTACACCGATATCCCATCCATCGACCTCGGGTCTGGCGATCAATAATACGCCGATGAAACCTGCAACAACCGCCAACCAGCGTCGCAGGCCGATGACCTCACCGAGCAGGTAAATAGATAACACGGTAATAAAAATAGGCGCGGCGTAGGCAATCGCGGTGGCGTCGGCGATCGGGATGCGGGTTATCGCGAAGTACAACAGGGCGAGGCTGACAATGCCGCTAATACCGCGAATGGCATGATCTAGCGGCCGTTGCGTGGCAAGTGCTGCCAGCCCGGCCGTCGAGAGCAGAATAATCCAGAAAAAGCCGCTCGCGAATATATAGCGAAACAATAATACCTCGCTTAATGGATAGTCGCGGTTGACTAGTTCGCGCACCGTGGCGCTGATCAATGCCATCAGCAACAGGTTGCCGATGAAGGTCCAGATCCCGAGCGCAGGATGGTCGCGGTGTTCGTTGAGCAGACTCGAAGACAGGACCATGGCTGCTTCAGCCCGCTAAACCAACATAGCTTTTAAGCAGTTATGTTCAGGGTCGAATGTAGGCGTAACCCTGCTGTTGCAATTCCAGGATGCGTATAACACCCCCCGGGAACCTCGTTTACTCCTTCAAGCAAGACGGGCATTTTGCCAGTCTTCTTGGCAACTTTTTTCATAGTGCTGCCACAGGCGCTGAATTGAATGTCCTGCAGGGCAAGACTTTCTACCCGACTCGCCTGACCACTCTTCTTGGTCAACAGGCCAAGACCCGGACCATAGGCGACAATTTCAATGATTATATTATCCATGCCGTAATATTTTTGCAGGTTTACCGCATTATTGAGCGCGATTTTCTGCGTAACCGGATCGTCGGTACTCACCTGGATAATCAGCTTGTTCTTGACTTCACCCGCCTGCGCGAACGATGACATCGCCAGCAGTAATACCAGCAGAACTGGTTTAATTGAATCAGTCAGTTTCATTAATTTATATCCTCATAATGGTTGTGTAGCAGAGTCTGAACTCATACCAGCGCAGTATACTCAAAAGGGGCCAACGCCGAAACCTCCACCCGCGCAAATACGAAATGTGCAGCCAGCGAGCTTATACCCAGTCAGTAGTAACGACGAGAAAATTAACTATTCGGTTCTGACGGCACGAAACCGAAACTATTCTTACCCTCGTGCTTTACCCTGTACATCGCCTTGTCAGCCGAACGAATCAGCTCTTCGGCAGTAATGCCATTTTCCGGGTACAGCGAAATACCGATGCTCGCACTGACCGTGACTTCGGTATTTTTGATTTCAATCGGCCGCGCGATCTGCTCTATGACGTTCGCAGCAATTCGTTCGGCAATATTATCCTCCGGCAAACTGGATAGAATAATAACGAACTCATCACCACCGATACGCGCGACAGTGTCGGTTTCGCGGATTTCATCCCGGATACGATCCGCGGTTGCCTTCAACACCAGGTCACCAAATTCATGGCCATACTGATCGTTAATTTTCTTGAACTCATCGAGATCCAGAAACATGACTGCAGAAGTCTGACGATTACGCCGAGCCTCCGCCAGCGACTGATCGAGACGGTCTTTGCACAGGCGCAAACTCGGTAACCCGGTGAGCGCGTCGTGATTGGCCAGAAAATCGAGTTCTGCGCCAATTTTTTCACGCTCCTCGATTTCTACCTGCAGTTGTTGAACTGTATTTGCCAATTCCCGGGTGCGTTCGACCACTTGCTGTTCGAGGGTATCCCTGGCCTTGATAATCTCCTGCTCGGTGTTTTTCTGCGCGGTAATATCCTGCAGCACACCGATGGTCTGTTCCGGAATTCCATGCGTCATCAATAGCGCCTTACCTATTTCACGCACCCAGCGAACCTGGCCATCAACACGCTGTAAGCGATATTCAACCTGCCAGCTACCACCTCCGGCCATGAATCTGTCATAAGCGCGTTGTACGCGGGCACGATCATCCACATGGATGGTTTTCAAATCGCCTTGCCGCGATACGATATTAATGGCCATGTCGTTCGCATCCATACCAAAAATATTCGCCAGCCCCGGGCTTACGAACAGGTACTTGCGCCTGATTTCATCGTAGATAAAATGCCCGATATCGGTAATCGCTTCAGCCTGGTTGGCCAGTGCATCCTTGTACAGCAGTTCCTGCTCAACTTTTTTCTGCTCGGTAATATCCTGCAGCACACCGATGGTTTGCTCGACGGCATCGCCTTTTCTTTTATGTGCCCTGCCCACTTCCCGCACCCAGCGCAACTCACCGTCTGGACGTCGCAGGCGATACTCGATTTCCCAGCCGCCGTGATTCTCCAATACATCCCGGTAAGCCTGCCTAAGCAATTCGCGGTCTTCCGCGTTTACCAGCGCCAAATAATCTTCGTTGGTTTTTACCTTGTCTAAATACTCTTCAACCCCGAGACCCACAATACGGGCCTGGCCCGGGCTGATAAACAGATTCTGATCCTTTATTTCGTCGAACAGGAAATAGCCGATATCGGTTATCGCCTCCGCCTGACTGGCCATCGCGTCCTTGAACATCAATTCCTGTTCACGCTCGACCCGCTCGGTGATATCCCGCACCACCCCGAGTGTCTGTCTGACCCGTCCGCCCTTAATAAGCTTGGCCCTGGTTAGTTCGCGTATCCAGCGAATCGCACCATCGTCTCGCTGTATGCGAAATTCCACCACACAGTCTTCGCCAGTCTCCATGTAATGCCGGTACTCTTCCCTGACCTGGCTGCGATCCTCCTCAACAATATCCTCGAGGTCGTCTTCGGCACTGGATATCCTGGCCTTGTAAGCCTCGACCGTACTACCGAAAATGCGTGCGCAGCCCTCGCTCAAATAGATATAGCGCTCGTTATCCTCGTCGTAAATAAAATGCCCGATATCGGCAATGGTTTCGGTCTGGCGCGCGAGTTCATCTCGATACTCGAGGTCACGATCGTGTTTTACCTGTGCGGAAATATCCTGCAGCAAACCGAAGCAACCGCGCGCGATACCTGCATCATCAAGCACGGCGGTACCGAATTCTCGAACATGCCTGATCGAACCATCTGCACGCAAAATACGATACTCGACACTGATCGACCGGGTATCACGTAATTCAGCCATCGCTAGCCGGTAACGATCTTGATCGTCTGGATGTATATACTGCGCCGCTTTTTCCCGGCTAGCCTGTGATTTCATCACTTCTTCGACAGGCATATTGAACAGATTTGCGTATTCTTCGGAACAGGATTCAAGCCGGTCACCCTGGTAATCCCACTCGTAGCACCCGATTCCTGCGGCCTGCTCAGTCGCATCGAATAGTATTTCGCGACGGCGCAGCTTTCCCAGTTCGAGCTCGAGTTGATCCCGGGTCAGACTGGAAAATTCATTGCTTGCTGTTGTCTGTGGCCGCGCGGTGGCCAGCGACTCGATCGGCGACATTTAATTCTTCCGTTGAATTCTTCTGTATAAGGACAATGAGTATAGGCGTGGAAATCGATTTTTCCATTTGCCCAGCCGCGTTTCCAGGACAGCCAGGGGCTGGCAAAAAATCTACGCTGTAGCATAATCTAACCCGGCTTCAGCAACTTGAGGATGAGCAATGAATCAAGCAGCAGCAAACCTTTCCAGTCGAGAGGTTCTGATCGAGCGCTTGCGTTCGATTTTCGGTGAGCGTCTGACTACCAGAAAATCTGTGCTTGAGCAGCACGGGCACGGTGAATCCTGGCATCCGGTGCAGGCTCCGGATGCAGTGTGTTTCCCCCATAGCAACGAAGAAGTAGCCACTATTGTAAAACTCTGCGCGGAAACCGCGACCCCGGTAATCGCCTTCGGCACCGGTACTTCGCTGGAAGGCCAGGTGCAGGCCGTGAATGGTGGAATCAGCATCGACCTGACGCAGATGAACCAGATCCTCGAAGTCAACAACGAGGATATGGATTGCCGCGTCCAGGCCGGGGTAACGCGACGGGAGTTAAACCAGTACCTTCACGATAGCGGATTATTCTTCCCCATCGATCCGGGCGCCAATACCTCGATCGGCGGCATGACAGCCACGCGAGCCTCCGGAACCAACGCGGTACGCTACGGCACCATGCGCGAAAATGTACTCGGGCTAACCGTAGTTACCGCCAACGGCGAGATAATTAAAACCGGCACCCGGGCGCGCAAATCAGCCGCTGGCTATGACCTGACACGACTGTTCGTGGGTTCAGAAGGAACCCTTGGCGTTATTACCGAAATCTGCCTTCGACTGCATGGACTGGCCGAGGCTATCTCGGCGGCCATCGTCAATTTTCCGGACGTGCGCTCAGCGGCCGAGGCGTCGATTCAGACCATCCAGATGGGCATTCCGATAGCGCGGATCGAAATTGTCGACCGCGCCTACATGAAAGCGATCAATGCCTACAGTAAAACTGATTACCCGGAACTCGACACACTGTTCCTCGAATTCCATGGCACCCGTGCCGGCGTAGCCGAACAGGTACAGATGTTCGATGAGATTTCACAGGAATTTGGCGCCACCGGGTTTCAATGGGCAGAAAAGGAAAAAGATCGCAGGCAACTCTGGCGAGCGCGTCACGATGCCTACTACGCCGGTCTCGCGGCGTACCCCGGCTACCAGGGTTATGTCACCGATGTCTGTGTGCCGATATCCCGCCTCGCGGATTGCATCACCGAAACCCAGGCGGATATTGCGGCCTCGGGGTTGTATGCGCCGGTAATCGGTCACGTTGGCGACGGTAACTTTCATTCCACCATGTTTATCGAACCCGACAACGCGGCGATGTTTGCCAAAGCGCTCGAACTGGACAAGCGCATGGTGCGACGCGCACAGGACATGGGTGGCACTTGCACGGGTGAACACGGAATCGGCCTCGGCAAACTGAAGCATATGCGCAACGAACACGGTGATGGTGCTATTGCTGCCATGCAGGCAATCAAGGCCGCGCTGGATCCGCAAAATATCATGAACCCCGGCAAGATAGTCGATTGCTAGAGAGCCTCTGATTCGCCCAGACTTAATCAGAGGCTCTCTAGCCGACCTCGATCGCCTGCTCCAGCACATGCTGCTGCAGTTGTGGATAGAATTCGAAGAAACCATCGCGAATCATGTCGTGATTGCGTTGCAAGTCTTCGATCGCATTGTCAAACCGGTTGGCAAATCGAATGCGTGCGGCAACACGATCCAGCGATTCGGCAATGGCGTCAAGTTCCCGGTAAGAACCGAACCAGTCGTATTCGATCATGCGCCTGGTGACGTAGCGCATGTTTTCACTCGGCATCAAGTGATGGCCCGCATGCAACCGTCGATATAGTTCCTCGATCAGGGATTCCAGGTGGCGGTTTTCAAACCGGCTCCAGTGGTTAATCAGTAAATGATCGAAATAAATGTCGAGCGCAATGCCGGCGAAGCGACGCCTGCCAGCACTGAAAGTCAGCTTCATTTCCTTCACCAGTGGATGACTGTCGGTAAATCGATCGACCGCACGATGATTTAGCAAACCGGCCATAATTGCGGGCACCAGTTTTTGTTGATCCACCCCGCGTGCAAAATCGCCCAGCAGGTTGCCTACCGTCGATTCGAGCGTAGGCCGCGATAACACCAGGTGCGCAAAATGATTCATGACTGCCACTACATTAACCCGGCGATAAAGTATATCGCTTAAGGCGATCGAGAAATATGGTTTGCTCAATATGAGGACCTGCGGTTTAATTTATCGCCAATCCACACAACAGGAGCCTGTGATGCCAATTTCAGTTGTTGATAGTCGCAATGATTCGACCGAATCCAATCCTTATTACGAAGATCGAATCAACCTCGCCGCGATTTTTCGCATGACCGCACGCCTCAACATGCACGAATCGGTCGCCAATCATTTCAGCTACGCGGTGTCGGACGATGGCAGCCAGTTTCTGATCAACCCTTTCGGACGTCACTTTTCCAGCGTTCGCGCCAGTGAGTTACTGTTACTCGACGCCAGGGATGATGCAACCATGGACCAACC
>PVMS01083009.1_pt1 | contig 10211 bp, 10 predicted proteins | sample 1853461 | NCBI WGS metagenome assembly PVMS01 (sample SAMN08582032, study PRJNA380276) | Marine sediment metagenome, whole genome shotgun sequencing project. | isolation source: ocean sediment barecode stripped | collected 2017
ACCCGATCAAATATTCGGCTGGCACGCTCGACAAGGTCAACATGCCCATTGGTTACCGGATCGAATGTACCGGGATACATTGAAACTTTTTCCATCAGCTTATTCTCAGGACCTTTTCCGGATGACGGGTAATGAGCCGGGATGGCACACGTCCGCACATTGCTTATACAGCACCAAACAAGCGGTACTCGACCTGCCCGGCGCGCTTTTCCCTGCGAAGGTTCCAGCCCTCGGGCGGGACCAAGGGACTGGACCTCGCATTCGATTCAACATAAACATGCGCCCCACTCCTCAACCATCCTTTCTGTGCCAGTAAATAGCATAGCTCGGATTGCAACTCCGACTCAAAAGGGGGGTCGACAAAAACCAGGTCAAACGCCCCGATTTCTGTCGTTACATTGTTGAGATACAGGCGTGCATCCACCCTGAGAACCTGTGCATTGGCAGCAAGTTTATCCGCGGAGAGGCGCAGTTCTTCCGCTACCTGTTGGTCCAACTCCAACAACACGGCCTCCACAGCTCCGCGCGACAGGGCTTCAAACCCCAACACGCCACTCCCCGCACACAAATCCAGTACCCTGGCCCCATGGAGCACTGGCGCCAACCAGTTAAACAAGGTTTCGCGTACACGGTCTGGCGTCGGCCGGAGGCCGGACCTGAGTGGGAAACTGACAGTCCGGCTACGCCATTCCCCACCTATTATCCGGACTTGCTGTCTACTCCGGGGGGCCACCAACGACGACCTGGACAAACCTGTCCGGGTGGATATACCGCTGAAGGACCTCCCGAACCCGGTCCACGGTAACGGCTTCCACCCTGTCTATATAGGTATCAAGGTAATCCAGAGGTAAATTGTAGAATGCTACACTCAACAGGAAGCCTGCTATCTTTGAATTGCTGTCGGTTGCAAGTGGAAAGGCGCCGGTAATATGCCGTTTTGCCGAGTCGAGCTGTTCTTCGGTCGGCCCCTCTTCGACATAACGTGTGACAATCTCCCTGGCCAACTCGATAGTCATATCGCGCTGGTCATTCCGCGTCTGGAAGCCAACCACGAACGGTCCACGGCGAAACATGGGGCTGAGATAGCTGTAGACGCTGTAAGCGAGCCCCCGATTTTCCCTGATTTCTTCACCGAGCAGGGAGACAAAGCTGCTGCCACCGAGGGTGTAATTTCCCACGTAGAGAGGAATATAGTCTTCATTTCCACGCTCCACCACAGGATGTCCCAGCGATACATGGCTCTGCTGGGACGGGAAGTCGATCAACCGCTCATCGGCCTCCACGTCCTGAACCGGTGGAATCGGGTCCGCTGGCTCCCCCGCGGCGAGACCCCCGCTAACCTGATTGGCGATTTGTTCCGCAACGGCCCGACTAATATCTCCTACCAGCACCATGACCCCGTTTCGGGCGACATAGTAGCGCTGATGAAAACCAACAATATCGTCACGTGTTATGCCGGCCAGGGTTTCCTCCGACCCGGCGCCGAATCGACCATAGACATGTCCGGGATACATCGCGGCCCAAAATGCCTCGCTGGCTACAGAGCCGGGAGACTGGCGGTGACGCTCAAGTCCCACCAAGGCCCGGTTACGCTCTCGCTCAAGCGCGTCACCCGGAAAAACGGGGGCCGACAGTATTGTTGCAAACAGTTCCACTGCCCGGCTCATGATGGGTAAGTCAGTCAGGGTCTTTAGTGTCGCCCGGGACATGTCCCGGGAACTCGAACTGCCAAACTCGATACCCATTGCGTCCAGCGCCCCGACCAGCTGATCCGCATTCAACTCTCCCGCGCCATCGTCGAGCAGCGTACTGGTCAACGAAGCCAGCCCCATTTTTTCGTCAGGATCACGCGTGTTTCCTGCTGCGAACGCCACCGAGACCTGAAGCATTGGAATCTCGCTCGCCTCGACAAAAAGCACTCGCATGCCATTGTCGGTCTCCCAATCCTGGATTTCAATCGCGGCGGCGGCGGTCCCCATCCAGAAGACAAGAACCGTAAGCGCTGCCAGGAATTCTGCTGTTCGTGTCATGGTGCGCCCCCTCATCCTTCCTCCCCCGCATCTCGCGCTGTCACGGGTTTCAGAACCGCGATGGTGGAAGCCTTGTCCACGAGGTATTTGTTAGCCACCATTCGTACCTGCTCTGGTGTCACTTGCCCGATACGATCCAGCCAGACGTCTTCAAGTCGCCAGCCAAAGCCAACCGCCTCCAGTTGGCCAATCGTCATCGCCTGGCGGAACACCGAGTCCTTTTCAAATACCTCAGCAGCACGAAGCTGCGCCTTTACCCGATCAAGCTCCTGCCGGGATACAGGTTCTGATTTTACAATCTCCAATTGCTCCCGAATCGCCTGCTCCAGGTCCTCCACCGTATGTCCGTCCGCAGGGGTACCGCCGAACATAATCATGCCATCGAGCCGCGCGGTTGAATCGTAACTGGTCCATATTGAAGCTGCCACCTGCTGGGCTCTTACAATAGATGTCTCAAAGCGTGCGCTTTTACCACCGTCCAGCACATAGGCGAGCACTTCGAGGGCATATGGCTCCCAGTCCTCTGGAGAATCCGGAGATAGTGCCGGCGCCTGAAAGCCCATGACCAGGCTTGGAACCCGGGCTTCTCGTTCGACCACAATGCGGCGTTCTCCGTCGTGAACGGGCTCGTTTACACGCGCTGCCCGCGATATCTCCTCTGCCTTCAACGACCCGAAATACTCCTCAGCCATCTCGAAGACATCCGCTGCGACAACATCACCGGCTACCACGACAATCGCATTATTGGGCGCATAGTATTTGCGATACCAGGCATCGAGATCCTCAACCTTCATGCTGTCGAGGTCCTCGCGCCAGCCGATAACGGGATTCCGGTAGGGGCTCTTATCGTATGCCGCTTTTTGAAATGCCTCGTAGAGGAACGATTCAGGCTTGTCCTCCGTGCGCATACGGCGCTCTTCCTTGACGACTTCGATTTCCTTGACGAACTCTTCCTCGCTGAGTACCAGGTTTCGCATCCGGTCGGACTCGATATCGAAACTGAGCGGCAGACGTGTCTTCTCCCATTGTTGGAAATAAGCAGTATAATCACGGTTGGTAAAGGCGTTCTCACGCCCACCATTTTCGGCAATGATTCTCGACGCCTCCTTGGGTCCGTACTTTTTCGTCCCCTTGAACAGCATGTGTTCAAGCACATGGGATATACCTGTCAGGCCTTCCGGTTCATAGCTGCCGCCAACGCGGTACCACACCTGGGCCACCACTACCGGGCTGCGATGATCTTCGCGGATAATAACCTTGAGGCCATTCCCAAGAACTTTCTCATGGGTGTTCCCTGGGGGAACGGGAGCCGCTGCATCGGTTATCTGTGCAACTGCTTCGGTTGTCGTCTGGCCATCTGAATCCAGCTGCTGCTGGCACGCCGCCAGCGACAGCGCTGCCAGGCTACCTGCAACTCGAAAAACAGCACTTCGATTCATCAAAAATAACTCCTGAATATGTAATTAAAGGCCCGGGAACCTTTGTTCGGTCATATGATCAAAACAACCATCACAAATCTGCCCCCAGCGGGTAGAATATCGCACAACAAGGGTGGCTGATGAACGAATATTAACCAGCGGTCACATCAGGACGGATTATGAACCAGGGAAACCGTGATTCAACCCCTGCCATCAATACCGATTTACCCACAAAAACCACAGAGAAGGTCGTCACTTCGCATGGCACTGTTTTTCCGACGTAACAAGAACACAAGACCGGCAGATACCGACCCGGCAAGTAAGGCTCCGTTGCCAGTTGGCGAACCTGTGTCCGACGGCATTGATTCGGGATTACGTAAATCACGATCGTCTCTTCGGGAGGCTCTCGGACGGCTGCTCGGAAGCACGCCCCGACTTGACGACGATCTATTTGACCAGTTGGAAGACCTGTTGATCACCAGCGATATCGGTGTAGAGACCAGCCTCGGACTGGTTGATACGTTGAAGAAGATGTCCCGGCAGCAGGGGTTCCACACTTCGGCAGAACTCGTCGACGCCCTCCGGACGGAAACGGGCAGGATACTCATGCCCGCAGAACAGGAGTGGTTATTCGAATCCACGCCCCACGTCATCATGATGGTGGGAGTGAACGGCGTTGGCAAAACAACAACGACGGCCAAGATCGCACATTACCTCAAGAAATCAGGGCAGTCGGTTATGCTGGCTGCTGCCGACACATTCCGTGCCGCCGCTGTGAGCCAGTTACGCGAATGGGGAGAGCGGCTTGAAATACCGGTGATAGCGCAAGCCGACGGGGCCGATGCCGCGGCAGTCGCACATGACGCCCTGACTGCCGCGCTGGCCCGCAAGATTGACACCCTGATTATCGACACCGCCGGGAGACTGCATACCCAGACTGATCTGATGGAACAGTTGGTAAAAATGAAACGAGTCCTTTCCGGAATAGTTTCGGGCGCCCCGCACGAAGTTATGCAGGTCATCGATGCCTGCACCGGTCAGAATGCAATCTCTCAATTGAGAAACTTTCACCAATCCCTGGGTGTGGACAGCATTATTGTTACAAAACTGGATGGATCTGCAAGGGGAGGGATTCTCGTTGCCATTACGGGAGAGTTCAAAATTCCGGTTCGATTTGTCGGCGTGGGCGAGGCCTTCGAAGATCTGCGCCCCTTCCAGGCGATGGAATACGCTGATGCCCTGGTACCGGGAGATTTGCTGACAGGGGACCGGGATTTCACATGATCCGGTTCAGTGAAGTCAGCAAACGCTACCCGGGCGGCCATGATGCGCTCCGACAGGTTTCATTCAATGTGGAAAAGGGAGATATGAACTTTCTCCTGGGTCACTCCGGCGCCGGTAAGAGTACACTTCTCAAGTTAATCACGCTCATCGAACGGCCAAACAGCGGACAAATCATTGTCAACGAACAAAATTTGTCGCGAATCAGGCGTAGAAAAATTCCCTTTTTCAGACGAAAAATAGGAGTAATTTTCCAGGATCACAAGCTTCTCTACGACCGCACAGTATTTGACAATGTCGCGCTGCCACTGATCGTGGAAGGCGCCGGGCGAAGGGATGTAGACAAGCGGGTCCGTGCGGCCCTGGACAAGGTGGGCTTGCTAAAAAAGGAAAAGCTGTACCCGATTACCCTTTCCGGAGGTGAGCAACAACGGGTTGGTATCGCAAGGGCGGTGGTTAACCGACCCCTGGTTTTGCTGGCGGATGAACCCACGGGGAATCTTGATGCCGAACTGTCCAACGAGATCATGGATTTGTTCGTCGAATTCAACCATGTCGGTGTGACAGTACTGGTAGCGACACATGATCTGCAGCAGGTGCAACGATTGAACCGGGGCGTTCTGCACCTTGACCACGGGCGTCTGGATACAGAAGATGTGGAATCCGGGTTATCCGCGCCGGATGAAGGAAGCTGGCAACCATGATCAGCGGTTACTTCACTCGACACATGCAAGTGCTGTTCGCGACCCTGGGACAGCTGGCAAAGACACCCAGTTCAACGCTGATGAGTATCGGCGTAGTCGCAATCACCCTTGCGCTGCCCACACTTTTGTTCATTCTGATCGGGAACGCGGAAAACCTGGGTAAGAGTTGGGAGGGTCGCCCACAGATCACTGCCTTCATGTCACGGGGCGCCTCGGAACAATCGGCACTGGAACTCGTGGAGCGTATCCGGGAACTCGACGGAATTTCGCAGGTTGAACTCATCACTTCAGAGCAGGCGCTACAAGAGTTCAAGCTGCTGTCCGGACTCGGTAGCGTGCTGGATGAATTGGATTCGAACCCGTTGCCGACGTCTTTGCTGATACTGCCGGAACGTGGATTGGAAACAACCGAGGCACTGAATGCCATGGTCGACATAATAGGGGCAGATACAGCCGTGGAGCAGGTTTCGCTTGATCTTGAGTGGATTGAGCGATTCAACTCCATCCTGATGCTGCTCACACGCTGTGTGTATGTTGTCGGTGTATTGCTGGCGCTTGCAGTAGTGCTGGTTATCAGTAACACGATTCGACTCGCGATACTGAACCGCCGGGACGAAATCGAGATCATCAAGCTGATTGGTGGCACGGACCAGTTTATCCAGCGGCCATTCCTGTACAACGGGTTCCTGCTGGGCCTGGCTGGTGCGATCGTTGCCTGGCTGGTTAATCTCGTGATCCTGGGCCTCCTGCAAGAGCCGGTGGCACAATTGATGCTGGCCTATGGCAGCGGGTTTCGCACCTCTGCGCTGAGTCTGCATCAGTTCGGCCTGTTGATCGCCGCGGGCAGCGGCCTGGGATGGCTGGCCGCGCGCTGGTCGGTCTCCCGTCATTTGCGAGAAATCGAGCCAAAATAGTCACTACACCGTATAAAAATGTCGGTAACATACTGTTTTAATTAATTAATTCTATATTTGTTAGCACTCTATGCCAATGAGTGCTAAAATATCTGTATATTTTGAGTAATTCTGACCGATACAGGAGGACGTTATGAACCAGATCATGTCCATTGCTGTAGACATGCCCCAGGCCCGCAGCCTGACTGCCTACATCCAGGCCGCGAATGATGCCCCCATCCTGACCCCCGAGCAGGAGCACTTGCTGGCAGTACGCTATCACGAGGATGGTGACCTGGAAGCAGCGCGTGAACTCGTTGTCTCCCACCTGCGCCATGTCGTACGAGTGGCGAAGGGTTTTACCGGCTATGGGCTTCCGCTTGCCGATCTGATTCAGGAAGGCAATATCGGCCTGATGAAGGCGGTAAAAAACTTTGACCCGGAACGAGGTGTTCGGCTGGTATCGTTCGCTGTCCATTGGGTCAAGGCGGAGATTTATGATTACGTGCTCAAAAACTGGAAGATCGTTAAGGTCGCCACCACAAAGGCGCAGCGCAAACTCTTCTTTAATCTTCGCAAGTCAAGGAAGAAACTGGAGTGGCTGACTGAAGACGAGGTTCACTCCCTGTCCGACAATCTCGATGTCCCCGTCAAGGTGGTCCGTGAGATGGAAGGGCGCCTTAGCAGTACGGATGTCTCGTTTGACGGTATTGCCGCCGATGATGACGAATACGTACCGTCACCCTCCGGCTACCTGCCCGACATGCGTTATAACCCCGAGAGCCTCGTCATGGCGGCGGACTCTGCCCGGGAGCGTGATAGCAATCTTGGCGCGGCATTAAGCAGCCTGGATGAACGTAGCCGCGATATCGTGCAGCGGCGATGGCTCGGTGAGGAAAAGCCTACCTTGCATTACCTCGCAGACGAATACGGTGTCTCCGCGGAACGCATTCGCCAGATTGAAAAGCGCGCCATGGAAAAAATGAAGAATCATCTTCAGGCCTGACCGAAAAAAGGCAGGATTCAAGCTGATATAATCAGGGCCTCCCTTCGGGAGGCCTTTTTATTTGTTCCGCGAAAAGTACACCCAGGGAGCCCTTGAACGACATGAAAGCAATTTCCTATGAATGATTATCAGTATGACCTGTTCGTTATCGGCGGCGGGTCCGGCGGAGTAAGGGCGGCACGTATCTCGGCCGGGCACGGCGCACGGGTCGCTATCTGCGAAGAGTACCGATACGGCGGAACATGCGTGATCAGGGGCTGCGTGCCAAAGAAGTTAATGGTCTATGCCTCTCACTACGCGGAAGACTTCAAAGATGCCGTCTCCTATGGCTGGGAAACAGGAACGCCACGTTTTGACTGGTCTACGCTGATCCGGAACAAGGATGCCGAGATCGACCGCCTGAACGGCATCTATATCAAACTGCTGAACGATGCCGGCGTCGCGGTACTCGACGGTCGGGCCCGTTTGATTGATAAACATACCGTCAATGTCGCCGGTAAACGATATACCACGGACAAGATACTGATCGCCACCGGCGGCGCGCCGTTTATGCCGGATATCCCCGGCATAGAGCACGCCATTACCTCTAACGAGGTGTTCCACCTCGACAAGCAGCCCGGCGATATCCTGATACTCGGGGGGGGATATATCGCGGTAGAATTTGCCGGGATTTTTAATGGCCTCGGCACTGACACCGTGTTGCTATACCGCGGCCCGAAGATTCTTCGCGGTTTTGATGAAGACGTGCGCAGCCACTTAGAAGCAGAGATACAGAAAAAAGGCATTAAGGTCCAACACAATCATGTCGTTACAAACATAAAGCTGCTGGAATCCGGGCGGCGCAAGGTGACAATGAGCGATGACAGCGAAATAACCGTCGACCAGGTAATGTTCGCCGTCGGGCGAATACCCAACACCTCAGACCTGGGCCTGGAGGGAATCGACATAGCCCTCGGCGAGCGTGAAGAGATCCGGGTCGACGACTACTCGCGTACGAATGTTGACAATATATTTGCGGTTGGAGACGTGACCGACAGGATAGCACTGACCCCGGTGGCGACAATGGAGGGTCATTGCTTCGCTGATACGATTTTTGGCGGCATCTCCCGCAGCCCGGACCACGACGATGTCCCATCGGCGGTATTCTCGCAACCCAGTGTGGCGACAGTAGGCCTCACCGAGGCCACGGCGCGGGAGTTATTCGGCAATGTTGACATATATCTTTCTGAGTTCCGCACGCTAAAGCACACTTTGACACCCAGCACAGAACGCACATTGATGAAGCTGATCGTAGACAAGGATACAGACAAGGTGGTCGGTGCACATATGGTGGGATCCGAGGCCGCCGAGATAATCCAGGGGATTGCCATTGCCGTCAAGGCCGGAGCAACAAAGGCCGACTTTGACGCAACGGTAGGGATTCACCCCAGCACGGCCGAGGAGTTTGTTACGCTACGAACACCGGTGTAATCAGGGCCAGTTAATTTGCACCAGCGCCGCGCCATCGAGCGCTGATGCCAGCACGGTCTACTTCCTCGCCACGCAGATGCACCGACACAATCCGGCGTGTGTTCGTGATGTCGTCGAGCGGATTCGCCTCAAGTACGATGAAATCGGCACTCTTGCCTGTTTCCAGGGTGCCTATATCGGCCAGACCCAGAACTGCCGCTGCGTTACGTGTGGCTGCCACGAGAACCTGAGCGGGCGTCATCCCCGCCGCCACCATATCCTCCATTTCGACGTGAGCCGCCCACGGCGTGTTTCCGTCGGTGCCGAACGCGATGGTCATGCCCTCATTGTTGAGCCGGACCAGATTGCGGGCCTGGATGGCAAAAGCCTCCTGAATCTCAGGGCGATCGATATTACTTTCAAACGCCGCATTCAGTTCGTCGTCTGGCATGGAGCCCGTTAACCAGCTTAGATCCGTTGCTACGTCACGACTGCCTAAGTTTGGAACCAGCACTACATCGGGGTGCTCTCGAGCAAGCTGAACGAACTCATCGTCAATATCCTGGTCGCGGACGCCGTGTGCAAAAATATCAACATCAGCGCGCAACAGACCCTTCGCATCCACAAGATCGAAAATGTGTGCCGCAACTCTCAGGTTATTCTCATGGGCTTCTTCGATTACAGCACCATAGATCTCGGGGCTTAACTGCTCGTACTGTCCATCTCTGTCATCCACCCAAATCTTGATCAGGTCAACGTTCCGAGCGGCCTCGTCCCGCACCGCCTGCCGGGCTTGGTCTTCACTCGTCACCCAGTGAACTACCCGGCGCCCCGGCTCGGGGGAAGTGATGCCCTGTCCGGCGGATCGGTACCGCGCCGCGCCCGGAATCACCTCGTCGCGTAATTCCAGCGGTGCGTCGGGACCATCAGATCCCATGCTCACAGCGGCGCCTACACCGAAGTACGCACGCCGCTGCAGGTCGTCGATGAGCGCCTCACGGGTGGTGCTCATATGCACGTGTGCGTCGCTTATTACGGGCATCACGGTCATGCCGCCCAGGTCAACGCGGGGTGTGCCAGCCGGGACCGACACCTGACCCGCCGCGCCCACTGCGATGAACCGGCCGCCGTCGACGGCGAATGCGCCGTTCTCGATCGGATCTGTACCATCGCCCACTATAAGACGCGCACCCTCGTACAATACGACTGTTGCGGGTACGGCAGGTGATTCAGACGCCGCCGACTCAGCAGCCTGCTCGGGAGCCTGGTCACAAGCACTCAATGCGAATAAAGCAAGCAACGAAGCAGCTGCTGCATTTCGAAAAGACGACTCAGTTTGCAGCGCTCCGATGTGGGCTCACAGCAACCCAGACCACTGCTTCCTGATCCTTGCACCCCACACCTCCCGAGGATGCAACGCACCCCCTCAC
>PVMS01008354.1_pt1 | contig 10210 bp, 12 predicted proteins | sample 1853461 | NCBI WGS metagenome assembly PVMS01 (sample SAMN08582032, study PRJNA380276) | Marine sediment metagenome, whole genome shotgun sequencing project. | isolation source: ocean sediment barecode stripped | collected 2017
ATCGTCAAATCGAGTTAACCGGCGTTAAGCTGAAACTGGACACTCGCATTGCAGCTGAAGATCTCAATAGCGGTGAATACGATGAGGTGATTATTGCGACGGGCATTACACCACGCACACCGCCTATTGAAGGGATTAGTCACCCAAAAGTGTTGAGCTACCTGGACGTCCTGAAATATAAAAAACCGGTCGGCAAGAATGTTGCAGTGATTGGAGCCGGTGGTATTGGCTTTGATGTAGCCGAATACCTGACCCATTCCGGTATCTCGACGAGCCAGAGCATTCCTGCCTATATGAGTGAATGGGGTGTGGATATGACCCTGCAGGCACGCGGTGGCATTGAAGGCATTGAGGCAAATGTAACTCCGTCAGCCCGTGAGGTTTACCTGTTACAACGTAAAGAAAGCAAAGTGGGCGCTGGTTTGGGCAAGACCACCGGCTGGATCCACCGTGCAGGTTTAAAGAAAAAGCAGGTTGAAATGCTGTCCAGTTGTGAGTATCACCGCATTGACGATAAAGGTTTACATTTGTCTGTGCATGGCGAGCCCTTAACACTGTATGTTGATAATGTGATTATTTGTGCGGGTCAGAATCCTCTCAGGGACCTGGTGGAGGGTTTGAATAAACCTTACCACCTGATCGGTGGTGCTGATGTAGCAACCGAACTGGATGCCAAGCGGGCGATTGATCAGGGCACCCGCCTGGCTGCTTCAATTTAGTTTATTGATGAACATTTTTGGTATGCTCATAAGATGAAACAGCACAGAGAAGAAATAGGCAAACAGGCCGCCCATACCACCACGGCTTTCAACCCGATCGTCGGCGCCCAGTTTTCCGAGTTGCTGCGCTCCGCCGTCTACGTGACCGGCCAGGCCGCACGTAACCCCCGCATCGTCGGTGCTTATGTTTTCGGCTTCCTCAAAGAGGCAACAAAAATTGTTGTGGGTGATTCCGATCTGACACCGGATTCCAGGGACCGGCGTTTTAGCGATGTGACCTGGTCAAAAAACCCCTTGTACAAACGGACATTGCAATTCTGGCTTGCGGCCAAAGCCGGTATCATGGAATGTATCGATGACATAGAGATGGACAAAACAGAGCGAATACGCACCCTGCTGCTGTGTGACATTGTCATCGACAGCCTGTCACCTACCAACACATTGATCGGCAATCCTGCAGCTTTGAAACGCATCTATGAAACCGGCGGCGCTTCCCTGCTCCAGGGGCTCAGAAATGCTTATGATGATTTTGTTTCCGGCAACAAGCTGCCGTCGCAGGTAGACAGCCGTAATTTCGAAGTGGGTAACAACCTGGCCAGTTGCGAGGGGGCCGTCGTATTCCGCAACGATTTCATGGAAGTACTCCAATATGCACCGCTGACGGAAAAGGTACATGAAATCCCCTTGCTGATCGTGCCCCCGCAGATCAACAAGTTCTACGTACTGGACCTGGCACCGGAAAAGAGTATGACCCGTTACCTGCTCAGCCAGGGTTTCAGGGTATTTTGCATCAGCTGGTTCAATCCCGGACCATCCCAGGAAAGCTGGGGCCTGGAAGACTACGTCAGTGCGGTAATAGAAGCCACCGGTATTGTCCGTAATGTCACTCGCCAGAAAAAACTCAACGTGATGGGTGCGTGCTCCGGCGGTATCACGCTTTCGACGGCCATGAGTCACCTGGCGGCTATCGGCGATGACCGCATCAACTGTTGCACCCTGCAGGTTTGCGTGCTTGATCCAAGATCGGACGATACGGATATCGGTGCCCTTGTGACCGAAACCTCGATTGAATTTGCCCGATCAAAATCGGCAAAAAATGGCATTCTCTCCGGTAAAGACCTGGCGACCACGTTTGCCTGGATGCGACCCAATGACCTGATCTGGAATTATTTCGTCAACAATTACCTGATGGGGAACAGTCCACCAGCCTTCGACATATTGCACTGGAACAACGACACCACCAACCTGCCCGCAAAGCTGCACTCCGACTTTCTTGATTTCTATGTGAACTCACCCTTCGCACAACCTGGCACACAGGAATTCATGGGCCAACCGCTGGATCTATCCCTGGTCAAGCACGATATATTGATTGCCGCAGGCCAGACCGACCACATCACGCCATGGCAGGCCTGTTATCGCTCCATTGATATGTTTGGGGGTGATGTGACCTTCGTGCTCTCTAACAGCGGCCATATCCAGGCCTTGATCAATCCACCGGGAAACCCCAAGGCCCGCTATATGTCCAGTGGTGTCGATACAAACGATGCAGATGAGTGGTTGGAGACCGGCACACAACACCAGGGCTCCTGGTGGGAACTGGGGTCTGAATGGCTGACCGAACGATCAGGGCCGTTGCGCAATGCTCCACGGAAATTGGGTAATGCAAAATACGGTTCTCTGGATAAAGCCCCGGGCTTATATGTGTTCGGCTGAACAATACGGAAGGGTAAGAAATTGGATAGCTACAAACCTGAAATACGAAATATCAAGATTGGTAAACAGGAATTTCGTACCGCCCGCTGGGAAGGTGACCCGAAGGTGCGCCCTTTGCTGTTTTTTTTTTTTTTTTCAGCCAACATTGAACTGGTGGTCTCGCTCGCACGGCGCTTAAACCGCAGCCGTGATGTGATCACTTTTGATCCACCGGGTATCGGTGGTTCTCCGGATGCACGTTTCCCCTATCGAATTTCATCACTGGCAAAGTCGGCATCGCGAATTCTTGATGAGATGGGCTATACCACCGTTGATGTATACGGTGTTTCCTGGGGCGGTGGCCTCGCGCAGCAGTTTGCCTTTCAATACGCAAAGCGGGCCAGGTGCCTGATATTGGCCGCAACATCGGCCGGTATGATAGCGGTGCCGGGGCATATCTCAGCGCTTAGCAAAATGGTGAATCCATTACGTTATACCGACCCGGATTACCTGCACAGGAACTTCGAGACACTGTACGGAAAAATCTCGGAAGAAAAGATGCTGAAACATTCCATGCGCATCAGCCCACCAACGAAAAAGGGTTACCTTTTTCAGTTAATGGCGATGGCCGGTTGGACCTCCGTACCTTTCCTGCCGTTTTTATCACAACCCACGCTCATCCTGGCAGGTGATGAGGATAAAATCGTGCCGCTGGCCAATGCACAGATTCTCAAAACCTTAATCCGGAATTCCAGGTTGCAGGTCATCAAGGGTGCCGGCCACCTGTTTTTTGTATCTCGCGCCGATGAGAAAGTCCCGATGATCAGGAACTTCCTGCGCCAGCACAAAGTACGGCGAAATGAAGTGCAGATGGTGCCCGCAGCCTGAACAACTGATTCTAGTTCAAACCCCCAGCACCAGCCGAAGACCATCTTCAACCTCTCTGATGTAGTTCGCTTTTACGGCCCCAACACGTCCGGCCAGATAAGATTTATCGATCGTAATGATTTGGGATACGTTCACCACTGATGCTTTTTTAAGCCCACTGGCGCGTGCAGGAATACGAACATTTCCTGGTGCATTTGCAAGAATCAGGTTTGATGTGATGACGGCCACCACCACCGTTTTAATTCGGCTGCGATTAAATTCATTGGACTGAATGACAAGAACCGGTCGCCGAAACCCCGGACTGGAACCTCCGGGTGCTTTTAATGACGCCCACCAGATCTCACCCCGGCGCACTACCACTCTTCTCCATCAAGTGATTGGAATTGCAGGACTTCAAAGCCCTGATCCATGGCCGATGTCTCAGGATTAGCTTCATAAACAGCATCCAGTTGCTCTGTCACGCCATGGTAACGATGCCTTTCCACCAGCGCATCAACGGCCTCCGCATAAAACTGGCTTCTGGACATGCCAAGGCGCCTGGCAAGTTTCTCGGCAGACTCAAAGATTGGATCAGGAATTGAAATTGCAGTTTTCATTACTTAAAAGTATAACCATGGTTATACCATTGTCAATAATCCTTTGCTTAAAATTCTGTAGGTATTTTCAGGTCAATTGTGAATGATTTACCTTATTCATCCATATCCGGCGTCGGAAAAACACGACAGCACTCTTCTAACCAGTCACGAAAAACGGCTACCTTCGGCATATCAAAATAGTGTGGCGGCGCAACAAAGTAATAAGCAAAATCGCTTTTGGTTACGCGTGGAAAGCAACGCACCAACCGGCCGGAAGCGAGCTCCGCTGCCGCCAAAGACCAGCGCACCAGGCCAATACCCAGGCCCTGCTCTGCCGCGACCACGATAGATACGGAATCGTTGAACCGGGGACCTCGCCGGTGAACACCCGGGCCGCCAAGCGCGTTGAACCATGTGGGCCAAAGCTCGTCATCACCCTGCAGAAGCGTCTGCTTGTTAAGGTCTTCCACAGAATCAATCGGCCCGATGTCTGCCAACATTTCCGGACTGCAAACAGGCAGTGTCCATTCGTCAAGTAATTTGCTGGCTTTGAGATCCGGCCAGTCGCCACGCCCGTAGCGTATGCCTGCATGAAAGTCCGTCTCAGCAAAGCTCACCAGGTCTGTATCGGCATTGATACGCAGGTCAATCTCGTTATAGGTACGGTAAAAATCAGCAAGCCGCGGCGTCAGCCACTTCTGCAAAAACGAAGGCACCATCGTGACATTAAGAACACCACCGGCCCGGTCTTCTTCCAGCGAACGAAGTGCCTGTGTCAGCTCGGTCAAACCCCTGTGGACGCCGGGCAAAAGGGCCTGGCCGGCTGCAGTCAGCGTGATGTTCCGGCCTTGCCTGTGAAACAGTGGTTCCCCGAGACGCTCCTCTAAAGACCGGATTTGTGAACTGACTGCCGCCGGGCTCACGTTGAGTGCTTTCGCTCCCTTGGTAAAGCTCAAACGGCTGGCAACAGCTTCAAAAGTACGCAAGGCATTTAGTGGTAGGTGCATTCAGTGCTCCCTCAACATAATAATTACGGATACAGTTAAGAAAAACTTAACTCAAATAAAATTAATCCCATTCGACAGTTACTCATATCAGGTGTAAATTCTACTACTTATATGAATATCTACATGTATCTAAGGAGGACAAGACATGTTAAACAATACTAAACTAGAAATCCACACAGAAGTTGTAACCGAGGCAATGGAAAAGCGAGCGGTAACCCATCTTGGTTCCATCAATCAGGTTGCTGCCAATGCAGCTGAAATGGCACAGGACAAGAGCATGCAACGCAGATTGCGGCGCGAAAGCCGGATGCGGCGCAACAACCCTTCGTCTCTGGGTCTGTGGCGTGTCTCTATGGGGTGATCAAGCTAACAAGCCACCCAGAAACACACCCACAAAGTTTGCAATGACATAACCAAACACACCGCACATGACTGCGGGTGTCACCAATGACCGCCAGCCTTTGCTGGCGGCCAGTGCAGCGGCCGTTGAGTTTTATTAATTCAGGCTATTAGTGAACAACTGGCCTTCATCCAGTCCATGATGATATAGCCATTCTTTTGCCTTACTAATCTGGACTTCTGTGCCAGCAACATATACATCGCATTCAGTTAGATTGATCTGTTCATCATTGATTGTTTGCGAGATATCTTTGCCAATAGTTGGATGATAGTGAAAATCATCCAAAGCATCGTTCCATGACCGACAGAGATTATTGAGGTATAGGTCTTCCTCCTTATCAATTATCCAGTACAGATGCATAGAGGCGTTCTCATCGATTGCCATGGCGTGCTCAATCAGACTCTTAATGGGAGCAAAACCCGTTCCGTAGGCAATGTACAGTTGAGTGCGTCCGGAATTTTCATCGAGCAAGAATTTACCGTGGGGCCCTGTGACTATGACTTCATCTCCTTTGGCTAGCCCATCGCGTATAAAATTTTCGGATGCATTGTTTTTATCATGATGGATATGGAAAAGCAGATTGCGATCATCACAGGGGCAGCTTGCTACCGGAAGATCGGTTGTACTGTTGTCCGGTAAAGTGAGTGTGACCGATTGTCCGGCAAGAAATCGAAGGCGTTGTATACGAGGTGTTTGCAGGTGCAGCTCCAGCACAGTTTCGTTGAGCCGGTCTGCCTTTTTAACCTTAGTTGTTATTTCCTGGTATGGAATGTCATTTTCATCTCTGGCCTCAAGGGCCTCAATGACCAGATCAGAAACTGCTGTGCAGGAACAGAGCAGGACATAATTCATGTTTTTTTCGGCTTCACTGAGCACATAATCGTGATGCTGGATTTTTCTAACAGCGCCACTGACAACTCGTGCCTTACATAATCCGCAGTTACCGCTTGTACACCCATAATTCAGCGATATACCGGATCGCACGGCAGCTTCTAAAATACTGTTTTTGCCTTCGAGCCAAAATTCATGGTTACTGGGTTGGATTTTTATATGGGCAGACATAACGCCTAATACCTTGTTGTGGGCTAATAATTCCTGTTCAGGGCTCGGTTTACTCTCAGGTGTTGGAATATTGCTCTTTATCCAGTTCAATAACCCTTGAATGTCGCTCTGGCTATCTTTCCCGGATTCCATGCTGGATAGCCGTTCCTTCACATGCTCCAGAACTTTATTGTAGTGCAACAAATGGGTTTGATTTTCAACCAAAGCACGGCCCAGATCTGATAATCGGCTGGCCAGGGTTTCAACATCAGGCAATACTCTTTCCCGTACGCGCTTGGCAAAGGCGGTGTTTTTGATATGTTGAACGCGCTCATATTCACTATCCTGACTAAGGTCTGCCTTGGGGTATAGCGTGAGTAAATCAGCCACACTGATTTTCCCCTCGAAGGTACTGACATCCTCCTGACGGATCTTTTTTAGTAGCGTATTGCGCGACACACCCACCAGGCGAGCGGCACGAAATACGGGAAGTTTTTGTGGCATACGTTTTCTCTTGATTTTCCAGATACTGTTATATTCAATCACAGACTAAAGGGTTCACTCACTATCTGAAAGCTAACTCCCTGAGTTTAGTTGTAGTGCTTAAGCTTATCTACTTTGACAAACATCATCCCTTTTACTCTGCTTGTACTGCTGATAAGGCCACTGACTGTTCCCTCCCCATGTCATCTACACCGGGAAACGAAAGCGGATCGATGCCAGTTATGCATTTCTTTTGATGCAATACTAATGATACAATATTTTTGTATTATAATGATACATCAAGGAACCGGGGGCACAGGAAGGACAATGAGTCAGTATTTTGAGTTTGACCGTGTATTGAGACGCGAGAACATCTGCAACCTGGAGCGGGAACTTTATCAGCTGAGCAGGATTTGCGCTGCGGGTGAATGCGTTAAGATTTACGGTCGCCGGAATTTCGGCAAAACCTCGCTCGTCACCCGGGCAGTTGCTGAAGACTGGCTCAACGACGCTTCCGGGACGAAAAGGCGGGTTGTCGTTTACGTGGATTTGTATTCGGTTAGATCGCTAGACGACATTTCCCGGGAATTCACCAAGTCATTCAACTTGGCGATGAGCCGGGAGCGCTCCCTGTGGGATAAGGGGGTGGAGTGGATGAAGGCGCTAAAAAAGGTACGCCCGATTTGGAAACCGCCGGTTTCACCCGATGAAGGAGTGGGTTCTTTCTCGCTGACGACCGAGGATGGTGAATCAGTGGTTAATTTCGAGCTTATCATGGAAAACATGGCAGCCCTCGCCAAAGCAGGGGGGTTCGAGTTCCTTCTCATCCTGGATGAATTTCAGGAGGTCGGCAGGGTCGAACGGGCGACGGCCAAACTTCGCAGTGCGTTTCAGACCCTTCCAGGCAGCCTTCCCGTTGTCATCATGGGGTCCAAGTACCATATGCTGCAAAAGATTTTTCTTGAACCCGGGGAGCCCCTCCATGGCTGGGGACATACCGTCGAGTTCGGCCCAATAGATTACATGGCCTTCCATGAATACATGAACGTGCGCTTCGAGAAGTTCAGCAAGACAATAGACCTCACTACGAGCCGATTTCTCCAGGATCTGGTGGGCAGGGAACCGGAGGCAATCAATCGCCTGTGCAGCGCCATTGCTTTCGATGAGACCTTAGCGCAAGTCATTACGAAAGAAATGGTAATCGGCAAACTGGATGAATTGCTCGAATCATCCCGGGGTATCTACTCGGAGCGATTCGCACGTTACACAAAGCTTGAAAGAAGGGTGCTTGAGGGATTTGCTCGCGAAGGAGTGGTACGAAAGCCTACCGGAAAGGACTTCGTGGGAAAAATGAAAGAGACCGGGGCATCATCGATCCAGGCGGTCATCGAGCGTTTTCTGGACGACGGCGTCATCTACCGAGAACAGGACGACGATGGTAAAAATACATTCCGCATTTCCGACCCGCTTTTCACTCTTTATCTGAAGCAATACAAAGTGATGTGACCATTGCGGTCAGAGCAAGGGTGGGTAGCCCCGGGGCAATCACAACCCCGGATAGTGTTCTGCCCAAGCGGTTTGTTTCAGCCAACAACCCGAACGAGGCGATCGCCAGCATGGAGGCCCATACGGCGAAATGCCATTCTGATGAAATTAGTGAAGTGCTCAAACCATCACATATCGAGAATGTGTTGTGGCTAAACCAACATAATGACTGGTTTGCTGAAGAAATAGACCATGAATGATGAGGTAAGTTGTATCACAAATGACACTCTCGTCGAAGCCGACGTTGCCGATATTCGAAAGAAAGTATCTTTGACTGACTCATACTGGTGGGCTACAATGTAGCTCACAGAACTGGAGAATTAAATCATGCCCGCGAATGCTGTCGTACGCGCCCGAATTGACGAGCACATTAAAGAGGAAGCCACCGTTGTACTGGCTGCAATGGGGCTTACCGTGTCGGATGCTTTCCGCATCATGCTTACCCGCATCGCTCGCGAGAAGGCGTTGCCTTTCGAGCCTCTGGTACCCAACAAGAAAACCATCGAGGCCATGAAGGAAGCGCGTCGTGGCAACCTGCCTTCGTTCGCCACTCCAGATGAGCTGATGGCGGACCTGAATGCGGACGATTGAGCATACAAGTCAATTTAAGCGCGACTACAAGCGTGAGGCAAAAGGCCCACACCGGAAGACATTGGAAGTTGATTTCATCGACGTTGTCACCGCGCTGGCAAATGATCAACCACTGGCCGAAAAGCACCGCGACCATTCACTGGTTGGTGACTGGAAGGACCACCGTGATTGCCACATTAAGCCTAACCTGGTTCTGATTTACCGAAAGACCAATACCGACCTGCTACAACTCGTCCGTCTCGGCTCACATAACGAATTGGGGTTCTAGGAGCCTGACTTTCCTATTAAAGTCCGGTAATGCTTACAAAAACTCACCAAGGGTTTCTGTCAATCTGTCGATCTGTGCCTCAGTATGGGTTGAGAACACCACCACCCGCAATACCCCTTCTTTGCCGGTACCCATATAGTGGCAATACTGAATTGCGATGTGACGCTTCATCAACTCCCGCTGAATCTTCTTCATGTCATCTGCGGTATCCAAAGACCAGGAATGGGAGGCAGCACGCCCCTGAGACTGAAGATACCATCGGTCACCACCAGCGGTTTCTGTCCAGGTTTCAGGTGTGCTTCAAGCTGCTCGGCCAAGTGATTGCTATCACCATTGCGAAATGTATATACCGGCTTTCTAACGGTTGCTGCACCATCTCGATTGCTGAAGTGGGCAAGCTCATCAATGAAGATGGCGTCTACACGAGTGTAGTTGCACAGTGCCTGTATCCCTGCCATATCACTGAGATATCCCGTTGCGAGATAGACAGCATCCTCTGTGCCGAAGTATGAGGCCGCTTCCTTTTCCAACTCCAGCACCAGCGGGTTGGTGCCCAGACCCGCGCGTGTCGTAGCGCTGTGGGTGCCATATTGACGCAGCGCTTTTTCACCGGCGGCAATAATCTCCGGATGGTTTTGCAGACCAAAATAGCCCGTACCCGCAAAATAAAGGTAGGGCTCACCATCAATGATGGTTTCAGCACCAGGCGGCCCGTCCATTAAATATTCAGGTGTCACTTATTGTCACCGTTGGACCTGTGATCTGCATTGGCATTCTACCTGCGTCTACTTGGCTTCTTTAGCAGCTGTTAGGCTGATTTCAAACAATATACGTTTGCTCATTGCTGATCCCCGGTAATAGTTGATCGGACACCCGGACCTTTTACAAACCGTCCGGGTTTTGCACCGGTTGGCTCGCCGTCCTTAAGCACCAGTTTACCGTTCACCAGTACATGAACCATGCCAGTTGCAACCGGGCTACCAGTCTACGATATGAATACG
>PVMS01069111.1_pt1 | contig 10210 bp, 7 predicted proteins | sample 1853461 | NCBI WGS metagenome assembly PVMS01 (sample SAMN08582032, study PRJNA380276) | Marine sediment metagenome, whole genome shotgun sequencing project. | isolation source: ocean sediment barecode stripped | collected 2017
GGTGAGCGAGTGGATGAATGGGAAGACATGGTGGAAACTGTTGAAGAGTTCAACGAGCAGGATTTCGCTGACCTCGCAGCTTACGTATCCGCGCTTCCCGGTCCTGAAGAATAATATCCTGACCGTACGGGTAGAAAGCCTGCTTATCTCACGCTGTTCATCTGCCCGCTTGTAAGCATATTTGCCAACGCTCATTGTTTCGATGACGGTGGCAATCCGGGCATGGTATTGGCGTATCATGTTTCATGACTTGTAGTAATTGATCTATATCAGTTAAAACTGATATAGATCAATTACTACATATTGCAAGATAGGCTAATGTGTGCACACTGAAAGGAGATATTATTTTTCCAGAGGGATTCTGGATCGGAGAAATACAGGCTAGATATTAAAATTAAAAGGAGTTGGTTATGAAGAGGTTAATCGTATCGGTTATAACATTAATCAGTCTGACATTTGCAGGTGCCGCGTTTGCCAATGGTTCTGGAGTTGGCATTAAAGGAAGCCCTCATGATTTCACGGATAATTATAGTGATGAGGTAGATGGTGGTGTAGTCGACGAGGTGGGCACTGCTGGTTGGAACGGTAGGGGAGAAATCTGCCGGGTCTGCCATGTACCCCACGACCACAGCAGGGCGACGAAGTACTATCTGAACGGTCTGTTATGGAACCACGCAGTCACCACGATGGACTTTACCATGTATGACAGCGCCTGGAGTTCAAGTCTTGACGGCGCGCAATCAGCCCAGCCTGATGGCGTCGCCAAGTTGTGCCTGGGTTGCCACGATGGCACGGTGGCCATTGATACCTTTGACAAGTATGCCGGATCAAATGATTTTAAAATTCAAAATATCTATGGTGGAGGGATTAGTGCTTTCCGAGTTCCCGGGTTTTTTGTTGCTGGAACTTTGGATCTGCGCGGCACCCACCCATTGTCAATTGAATATGACGTGGCGGGAGATACTCACAACGGAACCAGTGGTCTGCATCCAACGGGTAGTACGATGGGTACAAGCGGTACGATTGATGATGTACTGGACTTTGGTAAAGTGCAATGCTCCAGCTGCCACGATGTGCATGACCAGGAATCAGTACCTGATACGCACTTGCTGCGAGTTCTCAACAATGGAGCAAATCCATCAGGACTGTGCCTGACCTGTCACAACAAGTGAGCTGAGGATATTCAATCATCAAGATTGTAACGAGCGGGATGGGCTTACCAAAAGCCCATCCTTTTTTTAGGGGCGAAAATGGAAAATGACTGGTGATGACAACGGTTCTTCAGCGGGTGTTTGGTGTAGTAGTGGCGTTGGGGTCAGTCACAATGGCCATGCAGGCCTGGTCAGCCGAAAGTGAAATTTCGCCGAAGCTCGATATTACCCTGACCCCGGGTGAATCATGTTTATCATCTTCGTGCCATGCGGATATAGGAAAAAAGAAATACGTTCACCCGGAAGCGGAGAACGGTAACAAGTGTACCGGTTGTCACCAGGCGCTTGACCCGGCACGTCACGACTTCAGTCTGCCCGCTAAAAAGGGCGATCTGTGCGCCAACTGCCATGACCTCAATGTAGCGGGGGAAAAACTGCACGGCCCGGTTGCTGCGGGGCAATGTCTCAGGTGCCACGACCCGCATGCCTCGGATTATCGAAAGCTGGTCAAAGCGGCACTTCCCGATCTCTGTTTTGATTGCCATGACAAAGCCGTCAAGGGTGCCGATGACAAGTATATGCCATCGACCAAGGCTGCCTTTGAAAACCGGGAGCTTGCACAACACCGTCCATTTGAGAGAGGAAAATGCAGCACCTGCCATGAATCGCACAGCTCCCCGAATACCCGTTTGCTGAAGCGTACTTACCCGGAGTCTTTCTACGCCGCTTATACCAAGAAGACCTACTTTTGTTTCAGGTGCCACAAGGAAAAGGCCTTTCGGGAACCACGCACACTGACTGACACCGCGTTCAGAAATGGCAACCTCAACCTGCATTACCGGCATGTAAATAAAGAAAAGGGCAGGACCTGCCGAGCCTGTCACCACCACCATGCTGCCGGTGATCCAAAGCTGATCAGAAAATCCGTACCCTTCGGGCAACGCTTTATTTTTATTGAGGATTTTGAATTGACCGAGAGCGGCGGCAGTTGTGCGCCAACCTGTCACCTGGCGGTTAATTATGACCGTCTGGAACCGGTCGAAAACGGGCTCAGGGTAACACCCAGGGAAGGCGAAGATGCAAGCTACGAGGAATTATTGGATAGTCAACCGAATCAACCATGAAAACGAGGTAGTAGTGCGACATGTTTAATAACCTAACAGGGATTCAGGCGTGCCTCTGATCGCAACTGCCGCCACAGCCCGGCCCGGCCGAATGGCTTTTGGTATGGCGGTATTCAGCCTGTTGTTATTGTCGGCCTGTGCCGCACCCCCCACCACTATCGATGTGGTGTTTTACCCGCCACCACCGCAGACCCCGCGTATCCAGTTCCTGACCAGTATCACGCTGGAAACAGACATAGGTAAGAAAGCCAGCAATTTCAGGAAGTTCATAGTAGGTGATGTGGAAGATGCCAAACGGCTTGCCAGACCCTATTCGATCGCCCATGAAAGCGGCAGGATATATATCGCCGACAAAACCTTCAAAACGATCATAATCATCGATTTTGACAATAACGTATTTGACTACATCCGTGATTCCATGGGTGGCGCCTTACAAGATCCATTCGGTATTTTTATCACTGCAGATGGTAATAGATACGTTGCGGATGCTGGCCGCGGGCAAATTGTTGTTTACGACCAAAACGATGATTTCGTGCGTAGCTATGGTGAGGAAGGGCAGTTTCGCCCGACCAGTGTCGTGGTCCGGGCTAACAGGATCTATGTCTGCGATATTGACGACAATGAAATCGAAGTGCTGGCTAAAGACAGTGGTGAAGTTGTCGATACCATTGGTGGCCCCGGCTCTGCTGCTGGCAGTTTCAAAAGTCCAACCCATCTCGCTCTTGATGATGATGGCAATCTGTACGTGACGGACGCTCTTAACTTCCGGGTGCAGGTATTTGACCCGTCGGGTGACTTTGTCAAGGTGATTGGTTATCTGGGTTCACACCCGGGTTCCTTCGTCAGGCCAAAAGATCTTGATATCGATCGTGAAGGCCATCTCTATGTCGCCGATACCGGTTTTGAAATCATCCAGATATTCGATGTCAATTCGGCAGAGCCTTTACTGGCCTTTGGCAAGTACGGACCGGCACCCGGCAGTACCTACATGCCATCAGGTGTGCATATCGATTATGACAATGTTGCTTATTTCAGCAAGTATGCACATCCGGATTTCAAAGTCGAGTACCTGGTTTATGTCGGTAATATGCTCGGTGACCATAAGTTGAATGTCTACGGTTTTGGTGAGTGGATCGGTCCATCGCTCAAGGGTTACACAAAACCTGAACTCCGAGCCCCTAAGGATCGGCCCGAGACCGTCCCCTCACTGGACGATCTCCCCGATATTTCCGGGTCACAGGATGGGGACTCTCAAGACATAGAGACGTCCAGCGAAGGACAACCATGAGGTGAGGGCCGGAGCCGCTTCCTTTCTGCTGAGCTTGCTGTTCATCGCTGCCTTTGTACCCGCTTGCAGTACAGACAGTCGCCACAAAGTCAAAACATTTTTCTTCACCGGTGTGCCGGAACCCGGCAAAGAACAGGCAGAAGTGACGCAGACAGGTATCGAAGCCCCGCTGGTCAAACAAAACATACAACACAAACAGAATGGTGTGCCAGCGTCGCCGTTCTTTCTGCATGGTCCATTCGGTGCCGGTCAGTGCCAAAAATGTCACGCCGTAACGGAATCAAAACCATTTAGAAACAGATTGGCCAAGTCCGGTAACGGTAATATCACCCGGACCGTCAATATTGGTCCCCGGCTGGCCTATCCACTGGAAGAGTTATGTATCAGCTGTCATAGCGAAAAGAGCCAGGCGACGGCCAGAGCAAACGGTTTATGGCTGCATGGACCGGTCGCCAAGGGATGGTGTACGCAGTGCCACAACCCGCATAAGTCACAACGGCAATACATGTTGCAAAAAACAAATATCGAGCTCTGCAACCAGTGCCATCTCACCGCGGATTTACAAGTCACGCTGAAGCATCAGCAAAACCCTGATACGGATTGTGTCAGCTGCCACAACCCGCATATGGGCAAGTTCGCCACTCTGCTCAGGACCGAATATGATGAATGGCGGCGCTTTAAATAAGCTCCGAGGGGTCTTGCAGCGTACCACGCTGTGGCTGGCGGGTGTAGCTGCCCTGTTGTCGGCTGGTGCCGCCTACACGAATTCATATTGGTACCTGGAAGGAGCGCTGCCATTTTATATAGAACGGCCAACGGTGAGGGTTCTTTTTTCGCTCGAGCAGGAATACGAGGACCGCACCGGGCCGTTTGTTAATTTGAAAAAGGATACTACCAAAACCATCCAGAAATTTGACATCCGCACACGCGGTTTTGTCTACCATCCTTCATTTGTCTTGTTTGAGGCCGAACTGAAGCCGGAATTCAGACAATACTCACAGGATGCGGACAATGACTTCAAGGATCGGGTTAAAACCAATTTTCTCGGCTATTTACTGGATACCACCTGGTTGCAGGAAAAACCGTATACGATCAATCTTTTCGCCAGTAAAGACAGAAACGATGTGTCAAATACACTGTCGACGGATACCCTGACAGAATCGACAATTTATCGCGGCCGTCTAATGCTTGACTATCCCGTACTACCCACCACGGTGACAGCACAGAGGACGGATGTCATTACCAGCGGCTTTTACCGTTCGGTAGATAAACAGGAAGGGTACCGTATTGAATCCAAGCAAGATACTTTGAACAGTACAACAACACTGGACATTGATATCAGGACAACAGACCGCATCATCAGGGGCTCGGCCACTACGACCGACCGGAGTTCAGGCCTTATCAGCAATAACTACGGGATCGGTGATAAATTAAGGCTGACATCAAACCTGAGTTACATCGACACCTCAACTGGTGGCCGGGGGTCCACATCCGAAAGAGAGTCCACCACCGCCAATTTGCAGAGTCGGCTGAGGGTAGATCACCGCGATAATTTCAGTACCCACTACCTGGTCATGCTACGTAAACAGGAGGAACTGGATTGGTCTTCCAAATCCTATACTTTATCTGCGGGGCTTTCTCATCAGCTTTATGAGAACCTGAGAACATCTTTTAATCTCAGTAGCACAAGAGACAATCACAGCAATGGTGACTTGGATACCGATCAGGCGCACCTGGATTTACGTTATAACCGGCGAATTCCGTGGGGTCGGCTGACGATGAATTTTGGTGTTCGGGAGAGGATCAGGGATGACCAGCGCGATGGTGGTATCGCACACGCCAGGGCCGAACCGCACACCTTTGTCGGCGCGTCCACGCAAGTATTTCTGGGTCACCTGAATGTCGACACCTTGAGTATTGTTGTTACCGACGCCAGTGGTTCTATTATCTTCGTTGAGGGGATCGATTATATTGTTGATATAGTGGGGCGCTCAACCAGGATTACCCGCGATCCATTTGCCGGTATCGGTGATGATCAGCTGATACTTGTAGATTACAGCTATATGCCAGACCCACCGGCGAAGACCGGGCTGACCAACATAAATTACGGTATCAATCTGTACTTGGGGGACTATCTGGACCTGTACTACCAATACCACCAATCCAGGGAACGGCTGATTTCCGGTGAATACCCCACGGATTTGAGGGACGAGACGTCACAGATGGCCGGTATGGAACTGGAGTGGAAGTGGAGCAGGACACGTATTGAATTAGAAGACCGTGATACGGTTGTTGCACCGTGGAGGCGTTTTCTCGTACGCGAAACACTGGCATTCCGGCCCGCCCACGATTTTTCGTTCAGCCTGGGTGCTGCATACAGTGAAACAGAACTGAAAGACACAGGAGAGATAACAAAGGGTCTAGCACTCGATGCAAACCTGACCTGGCAAATCACCTCGACAGGACAACTTCGGACCAGGGCCTTTGGCCGTCGTGTACGCAGTTCCGTTCAGCGCACGGAGAGTACCGGTGTCATCGCAATCTATGACTGGTGGTTTGGTGCCTGGCGTCCCCGTGTGCGTTATGAATACCTGAATGATATCAACGATATTTCCGGTGACAGCAGGAAACGACATGGCCTTTTCTTGCAGATTGAACGTTTCTTCCGCTAGGCCTGGCCGCTATGTATCAGGATCTGATGAGATGAACCGATATTCACATACAGCCCTGGCATGGGTGGTCTTGGTGTGGTTGCTGAGTGGTTGTGCGCAGCAGGCTCCGATTAAAAATCCACCACTGGATGAAACGGCACTGGTATGGCCGAGTGCACCACAAACACCCCGAATACAGCACCTTTACAACATTTCACAAGCGCAGGATATTCTTGTCGGCGGGGGCTGGTTCAAAAAAACAATGGACTTTCTCAAGGGGCGTAAGGACCAAAAAATAAGCAGTCCTTACGGTCTTGAGGTAGATGCCGAGGGCAGGCTGTATGTGGTTGATGTTTTCTATAAAGCCGTACATGTATTTGATACCGTCCGTGACAAACATTACCTGTTTCCTGAAGAGCCCATCGAGGGGTTTTTATATCCAATCGATATTGCACTGGGTTCAAATGGACGTATTTATGTCTCCGATTCGGGCTCAAACCTGGTCCATGTATTTACCGATCAGGGCAAAAAATATCAACAGAGTTTTGGCCAGGGGCAGTTTGAACGGCCAACAGGCTTGACGGTTAACAAAAGTACCGGTGAGTTACTAGTGCTGGATACAACAGCTTCACAACTTGTGGTTTATGATGAACAAAGTCTGGCCATTAAACGTGTCACTGGCAAAGAGAGCGAGGCCAGCGAGGGATATCATTATCCGACCAATGCCACAACCGCGAAGGACGGCGTGGTATATGTTACCGATTCACTCAACTACCGTGTGCAGGTGCTTGGGCCGGATCTCACTTTCAGGAAGCACTTTGGCACAGCCGGGGATAGCCCCGGTCATTTTTCACGACCCAAGGGCATTGCCACCGACAGTGACAAGCATGTTTACGTTGTGGATGCCCTGTTTGACAATGTGCAGATATTCGATAGCGAAGGGCAGTTGCTATTGGCTTTTGGTACATCGGGCAGTGACAGGGGTGAGTTCTGGTTGCCAAATGCAATTTTTATTGATGACCATGACCGGATCTACGTATCGGATTCACATAACCACAGGGTGCAGGTATTTCAGTACCTGAAAAAGAGGGTTGAACAACTATGAGAGTCAGTCGCCTTTTTTACACCGTGTTGGCAATAACCCTGATGTCCATTGCAATGGTGGTCTCGGCACAAACCATTGTGGATAACCGGCACAACCTGTCTATTTCCGGGCCGGGACCGATAAAGTCAAGCACTGAAAGCGAGATTTGTATTTTCTGCCACACGCCCCATAACGCCCGGCGGGATATCCCCTACCTGTGGAACCGGGAGGACAGCACGGTCAACTACTCCACCTATGACAGTTCCACCATGCATGCTACGGTCGACCAGCCCACCGGTGCGTCCAAGATGTGTCTCAGTTGCCATGATGGCACGATTGCTCTGGGTAAGCTGGTGACACAAACTGAAGAGATCCCATTTGAAGACGGTGTAACGGTTATGCCGGATGGGCCTTCAAAGCTGGGTTCGGATATCTCTGATGACCATCCGGTATCTTTTTTGTATGACAGTGGACTGGCCGCCGCCAACGGCGAGTTGGTCGATCCTTCTTCGCTACCGGAGGCGATCAGGCTGGATAAGAACGGTATGTTGCAATGTACTGCTTGTCATGATCCACACGATAATACTTTTGGAAACTTCCTGGTGATTGATAATGTTTCATCCACACTGTGTATTGCCTGTCATGACCGCACGGACTGGAGCAGTAGTTCCCATGCTACCTCGGTGGCAACATGGAACGGGACTGCCCCCGATCCCTGGCCACGGTCTGACTATACACACGTGAATGAGAATGCCTGTGAAAACTGCCACCAGCAGCACGCGGCCGGGGGCCATGAACGTTTGCTGAACTATGCTATTGAGGAGTCGAATTGTTTTTCATGTCACAACTCCAACGTGGCGGCGAAAGATATAGAAACACAAACCACAAAATTCTATGGCCATGGTGTGCACTTGTATCTCGGCGTTCATGACGCTGCCGAGGATTTCACCAGCACGGTGCAGTCACACGTAGAGTGTGTTGATTGTCACAATCCGCACCGCAGCAATGACAGTACAACCACGGCCACGGCTACGGCACCGGATATACCTACATCAATGCTTGGAGTGAGCGGTATCAACGCGGTGGGTAACCCGCTGGAAGAATCTGTCTATGTTTATGAAATATGTTTTAAATGTCATGCAGATAATAACGTGGCGACTTCCGCAGCGATCACACGGCAGGTACCGCAGCTCAATACACGGCTGGAATTTGATACTGCGAATCCATCCTACCACCCGGTAGAAGCCGCCGGTCGGAACCCTGACATGCCCAGCCTGATCTGGTCGGACTATGATGAATTCAGCATCATCTACTGCAGCGACTGTCACAGCAGTGACGACGGCCCTGCTACAGGTGGTGTCGAAGCCGCCGGGCCGCATGGCTCTGTGTACGAGTATATCCTGGAGGAAAGTTACACCACGGCAGATAATACCGTTGAAGATTCTTTCGTATATGCCTTGTGTTACAAGTGCCATGATCGCGTCAGTATCCGGGCAAATGAAAGCTTTCCTGAGCATTATTATCATATAGTTGATAAGAACGCACCGTGCTCTGCCTGCCATGATCCGCACGGCTCACAGGTCAATACTCACCTGATCAATTTTGATACCAGTATCGTTACGCCAAACTCAAAAGGTGTGCTTAGATTTGTGGATTCAGGTTCACAGGAGGGTAACTGTTCGTTGACTTGCCACGGAATAGACCATGACAATAAAATCTATCCCAAGCCGCCCCCCTAACGGTCTTTGTCAGGCAGCTTTCGCAGTATTTTGACTACCCCAGGCGGGCAGCGGAATGGGGTGCCCAGCGCTGATGCCATGAACGTGCCTCTTCCAGTTGATAGGCCAACTCAAAGAGCATTTTTTCATGCCCCTTCCTGGCTGCGAACTGGCTGCCCACGGGTAAATTGTCAGTATTCCACCCCAACGGGACAGACATAGCAGGCTGGCCGGATATGTTGTAGACCGGTGTGTAATTCGTCGGCCCTGAATAAGCCAAATGCACATCATAACAAATTGATTATAATGAATAATATACCGGCAATACCTGACCATCAAAATACCTGATATTATTCATTATAATCAATTTGTTTTGAGTTCGTTATACAGCGACATGCGTCGTGCTTTTCCAATTCAACGTAACCAAACAGCTTACGCCTGCGTTGAATACGCTGCATTGATGTGTGTCAGCAGGCAAATTACATCCGCACAGTGGAAGGTCCTTGAAGAAGTAGCCTTTCCTAACCTTTATTAGACAATTCTTAAGGTCGGCTTCCGTTTTCTGCTATGGGCAATTGTAGAGAGTGCCATTCCGCTTCTGACTGCATTGCAGTAATTGGATTTGGTAATATATTACACTATCAGTTAGGTCGGATGCTGACTAATACAATTTGGCCCTATTGCGTGATATCAGGCCAATACTCCTGAACGATCTGGTAAAGCAAGGTCGTTTCGGGTCGGTGGCGTACATATACTACCGGTGAATTTGGCCGTTCCTGGTGAACTTGGTGCAAAAGCAAACCCATGGTCCAAGCAAATTCTGAAAGTATTCGTTTGTAGTCTTGCAGTGCACAAGGGTCATATTCTCAAAGTTTTGTGGGTAAAGCGAACAGATTTGTGTCAGGTTATTGCTCGGTGGAGGTGATGCACTACGCTTTACCTGCCAGGCAGTGTACAGCTTGCCTACCCTACGGGGGTTGATGTCGTTAGCCGTAGCGCCCTTCGATGTAATCGGCGGTTTCCCGGTATTGCGGGGTCAGGAACATGTCACCGGTTTCACGGTGTTCGATGACTTTGCCCATCAGCATGAAGATACATTCCTCGCTGGCACGACGGGCCTGGGCCATGTTGTGGGTCACGATCAGGATGGAATATTCGCCGCGCAGGTCCCACAGCAATTCTTCCACCGCCTCA
>PVMS01016487.1_pt1 | contig 10209 bp, 4 predicted proteins | sample 1853461 | NCBI WGS metagenome assembly PVMS01 (sample SAMN08582032, study PRJNA380276) | Marine sediment metagenome, whole genome shotgun sequencing project. | isolation source: ocean sediment barecode stripped | collected 2017
AACGCTCCCCACAGTAGGCGCCTCCGGGGTGGCGAGGGTCGCGGAGATCTTCGCCTCCTCGAGAATCTCAATCAGGCGATCGGCGAGCCCCCGATGACCGACGAAGACGTGTACCTGGCGGTGAACCTTACGCTGGCTTCGAATCTCGGCGAGGAAATCTTTGAGTCTTCCTCGAAAAGATGGAAGAAGCTGGCTAGCTACGTGCAGTGAGTGTGATGCGTCATCCAGAACGTCCATCTCCTGAATGATGACCGCGCTCTTGCCGAAGCCCGTCCATAGATCTTCTGGGGTAAGCAACAGCTCGCTCGGTTCCGGATAGCCGGCGCTCCCATCGACTTCACCGTAGCTCTCCAAGACGCGCTCCCACTCGGACGCCGCCTGTCGCGAGACCTCCGCCGGCTCTTCGATCAACACCGTGTCCCCATGCAGGTAGTCGAAGATGGTGGCGCGATACTCTTCGATGTGCGGCAACGAGAACGCCGCTCCTGGAGGAAAGCTGTCTCGCTCGAACCGATCCGCGATCTCGGCGCCCAGCTCGGCGTTCTGGTGCAAGTGATCGAGAAGACGTCGACGCTGTTCGTCTCCAAAGATCCACTCGCGAGCGGGCAACACCGTCGCTTCCTCGACTGGATCGGTCGTCCGCTGGGTCTCGGGATCGAAGCCTCGGATCTCCTCCAATGTGTCGCCAACGAACTCGAGCCTGAGAGGATCGCGACGACTAGGCGGGTAGACATCCAGAATCCCTCCCCGGCGGGCAAAGTCTCCGGGGCTCACGACGGGATCCTCATGTAGATAGCCCGCCGCCACGAGCACGCGCTCGATCTCACTCGGCTCGATGTTCTGACCTCGGCGAAGCGACACAATGCCTTGCGCGAAAACCGCCGGCGAAACCGTCCGGAAGAGAAGCGCTGCAGCGGGAGCAACGATCAGCGCGGGTGCGTCGCGCGACAGAGCAGCCAGCGCACGAGCTCGGGCGGCAGTGATGTCGAAATGGGGAGAGAGTCCGCGGTAGGGGTCAACTTCGAGGGCTGGAAAGGGCAAAACCTCGCGCTCGACTCCCATCGAGGCGAAAAAGGATTCGATGTCAGCGGCGGCTTCCGTGACCCGCCTCTCATGGGAGACGACCAGCAAGACGGGACCCGCCTCGCGCGCCACCAGCACCGCCTCGAAAAGAGCTCGCGCCGGTCCCATGAGCCCGCTGACCCGCAAGCCACCCTCGCCACGAGCCCGGCGAGAACGAATCTCCCCAAGGCCAGCATCTTCGATGACACGTGCCAGCTCACTGGATTCCAAGACCGTCTTCATGGGTTTGGATCCAGTTTATCTCGCCCCTCTATGACACGCGCGATGAGCCGGGAAGTGGAATGACCTTCGGCGAACGGGAGGGAAAAAACCTGTCCGCCCCCACCCTCGACCGTATCGCGCCCCACGATCTGATCTGGCGACCAGTCTCCCCCTTTCACCAACACATCCGGAATCAGCGCCTCGATCACCCTCGCCGGCGTGTCTTCCTCGAAGGAAACAACATAGTCGACGGATTCGAGCGCGGCCAAAATCTCCATTCGCTCTCGTAACGGAACGACGGGGCGGCCTGTACCTTTCAAAGCGGAGACCGTCCGGTCGGCGTTCACCGCCACCACCAAACGATCTCCCTTGGCCCGGGCAGCGGCGAGGTAACGAACGTGTCCGGGGTGTAGCAGATCGAAACAGCCGTTGGTGAACACGAGACGCAGCCCGGAAGCACGAAGCTTATCTCTCTCTTCGCGCATGGCATCGAGCTCGAGAACTTTGGCTTCGCTCATTCGTCTTTCGGCGGTTTCATGCTGATACTCGGAGAGAACTCCCACCGATGCGTCGGGCGGTAGATCCCCGAGTCCTTGATCCGCGAGTTCACTCGAAACGCGTGAAGGGAGCGATGGTAATCGAAAGGGTAGCCGTCTCGCTGGTGAGCGGCAACGTCAAGAAAGTAAGCGCCTTCAACCAGATCCAATCTATCCAATACCAGGCGCACCTCGCCGTCGCCAGAAAGCGACAGTGGGACGAACTCCTCGATATCGGTGTTCGTACCGTAGCAACACACGCCGTCGGCGTTGAAGATGCCGATGCCGAAGACGAAGTCCTTGATCGTTCCACTGGTCTTGATCTTCAGCCGGATGCTGACCGGCTCGCCGCTATCGAAGACGTGGCGTGGCTGACCGTCCGATCCCAGAAGCGCAGCTTCCGCTATCTCCACCTCGCGCGTGCCCCATCGACCCTTTTCTCTCTGGGAAGGAGACTCCTCGTCCTCCACGGTTTCGGCCACCTGCGATGGCGCCGCAAACTCCCCGACCGCCTGTTCCTCGGCAGCCGTCAGTGCCTCCTCTTCAAGCGAGGTCACTTGCGCGAGATACGCATCCACGACCTTCTTCGGGTCACCCCGTACCTGAATCTTTCCTCCGTCCAACCAGATGGCTTCGTCCGCCAGCTTCTCCACGAGACCCAGACTGTGCGTCACGAGGAGGATCGTCTTACCTCGTCGACGGAACTCGCTGAACTTGTCGAGGCATTTATGCACGAACGCCTGATCCCCTACCGCCAGCACCTCGTCGATGAGCAGGACATCGGGGTTGAGGTGGATCGCCACGGCGAAACCGAGCCTCATGTACATGCCGGAAGAGTAGTTTTTGACCGGCGCATCGATGAACTCTTCGAGTTCCGCGAACTCCACGATCTCGTCGAAGCGATCCGCTATCTCGCGTTTGCTGAGCCCGAGCATGATCCCGTTGATGAAGACGTTCTCCCGCCCGCTAATCTCGGGATGAAACCCGGCGCCCAGCTCGATGAGTGCCGAGACCCGACCCTTGACCTCCACCTCCCCCGAGGTGGGCTTCGTGATCCCCGCGAGGACCTTGAGCAGTGAGCTCTTGCCGGAACCGTTTCTTCCGATCACCGCGAACGTGGAGCCTTCCCACACGTTGAACGTCACGCCAGAAAGCGCCGAAAACGTTTCGTCGGGCCTCAGGTCTGCGATCAAGTTACCCTTGAGGAGCGCACTCTTGAGCGTACGGAACTGTTTGCGATGCGCGAAACGCTTATACATCTTGGACAAATCGGAAACCCGGACTGCTACGCCCACTTCGTCACACCTCCTCGGCATACGTGTCGCGTAGACGATCGAAGAAGGCATAGCCGACCAGAAACGTCAGCACCGACCCTACCGACATCGCGAGAAGCCAGGGCCAGTGTCCCATGCTGCCCGTGAACAGGGTCTGGTGGTAACCCACCAGGATGTGGGTCATGGGATTGAAATTGAGCCAACGTTGAATGCTCGGAGAGATGTCCAAGTAGGGATAAATGACGGGGCTCGAGAAGAACCAGAGCATCATCAGGTTGGCCAAGATGTTCTGCACGTCTCGAAAATGAACCGACAGCGCAGAGAGGAAGAGACAGACACCGAGCGTAAAGACGAGTTGGAGAATGACGACCCCCGGCAGGAAAACCAAGGTCCAGTGGATCTTCCCGTAGTAGATCAGACAAGCAAGCAGGATTGGGAGTCCCAAGAAAAAGTGGATCATATTCGAGAACACGACAACCAAGGGCAGCACTTCCGCGGGAAACATGATCTTCTTGATGAGATTCCCGCTGGTTATGAGGACGTTGGAAGACTCGAGTACCGATGAGCTGAACCAGGTCCAGGGAAGGATGCCGGTAAAAAGAAAGAGCGGATAGGGCTCGACCTGAAAACGTCCCGGCATCACGTAGGCGAAGACGAAGGTATAAATGAGTAGCTGAAGAAGAGGATTAATAAAGGACCAGAAGAAGCCCAGTATCGAGCCCCGGTAGCGGGCCTTGAGCTCGCGCACCACGAGGGTCTGGATGAGCACGCGGTAGCGAACGAGACTTCTCAGGTTCTTGAGCATTAATTAGAGGTCGCTCGGCTCCTCGCCTCGCTCCCGGCCCTCGCTCTTCGCTCGGGCCTGACACCACGGCCGGATTCCCTTGCCGGGCATACCATGAGCAATTCCTCCCGGCCGGGCGGCCCTAACGGGCCGCTGTCTGTGTCGCTCCGAGCCATCCATCCGGCTCGGCTGGAGGTGAGCTCAAGGCTGTTCCTCGCCAAAGAACATTGGGCAAACCTTTATTGATAACATTGGTGCAATCCCTAGTCAAACCAGTCAGTTACAGCAAGACTTTCTGGCTTTCTTGATCTCGACCCTGGGGAAGAGCTATACCCGTGGTCAGGCAGGGTCGGCACGGCGGCGGCGCATCCGCAGGGAGTCTCGGAGGGCTCGATGGATCAGCATGTGAAGGTTCTTGGCGTTCTCTACATCGTTCTGGGAGTCCTGGGCATCATCGGGGCCCTCGTCACCCTGCTGATTCTTGGCGGTGTGGCCGGGATCGTGGGCATCGCGGCTCATGGAGAGACCGACGCGCGCATTGCAGTTTCCATCCTGGGCGCCATCGGGGTCAGTGTCTTCTTCTTCTTACTCGTCGTGTCGCTGCCGGGAATCATCGCCGGATACGGTCTCCTTCAGTTCCGTCCATGGGCCCGCATCGTCACGATTGTGCTCTCGGCCATGAACCTCATGAACTTTCCTTTCGGCACCCTGGTCGGAGCCTACGGATTGTGGGTCATGCTCTCCGCAGAGACCGAGCCCCTTTTCAGAAAGTCACTCCCGCCCACCTCCTGATAGCATCGTCCGCACCTTCTAGCTCCTCCCTCCCACCACGCACCCTCTCACCCGGGATGGCGTTTCCGTAAATCTGGGCTAGCATAGAAGAGCCTAGACTCAGATTTCGCCGCACCATGCCCTGCAACGAGTAGACGAGAATGACTTCCAGAACCCGCCGCTGGGTCCACCGACTCGCCGCCGCTCTGTTCTCCTTCGTTCTCTTCTTTTTCCTTGTGCATACGGCTCCCTTCCGGGAGCTGGCTCGGCGCGGCATAGCCAGCGCTCTTTCCGCATGGTTGGGCGCAGAGATCCGCATCGAGAAGCTCGATTATCGACTCTGGCGAGGAGAAGTCGTTCTAGCAGGCGTCGAAGTCGCGCTCCAGTCTCCTAGCGTGCCCCTCGAGCTCGACGTAGATCGCATCGAGCTCGCTTTCTCTCTGCCGCTCGAGCTCTCCGCCAATATCCAGCAGCCTGAGATCACGTTCCTAACCGCAACCGAGTCGACCGATGGACAATCGGAAATAGAAATCCCACTGATGCTTCGCCACGTCGTCCTCCGCGAGGGCCGCGTTCTAGTCAAAGATGCGGACGCGGAATCGTGGCTGGAACTTGCTGGCATCGAGCTCCAAATGAATCGGTCGGACGCGGGACACGAGCTCACGATGACAACGGGCAACGGATGGTTGACGTTCGAAGGACAACGCATCGATCTGGAGCCGCTCGAAGCGGATATCGAATGGATCGAGCAGGAGATTCGAATCCGGCAAGCGACCATCCGTACCGGCGAATCCGCTGCAGATATCCAGGGGTCTCTTTCTCTGCTCCCGCCCTTCCGAGCCGGCTTCGATGTCGACTACCAGATCGATGAGGGGTTGGTACGGCTCTGGAAGCCGGAATGGGAGGTGACGGGGTTAGTGAGTGGCCGGGCGCGGCTGGAACTAATAGATGATGCCGAGCCTCACCTCGAAGGGGACTTCCACTCCGAGGCAGTGGGCGTCGCGGGGGTAGGTCCTCTGGAAATAACCGGCCAAGCAGCGCTCGCCGGGGATGCGCTGCAGCTTTCGACGGTTTCGCTCCGCGGCTACGGCGGAAGTGCAGAGTTAGCGGGTCGCGTTTCGCTACGAGAAAACGGTTCGCATGCGTTCCGGTTGGATTATTCCGATCTCGATCTGGCCGAATTGACTCACGATCTCGCAGGCCTCGAGCTGCCGATTGCCAATCCTGTGAGCGGGGCGGCCAACGTATCGTTACCCGATGGGCGCCTCGATCGCGCCGAGGGACAAGGTACCCTTCACTTCGAGCCGCCAGCCCGGCGCGACGGGATCGCCGCGGAAGGCGATCTCATCCTCTCGCTTGCCGCGGGGAGGCTCGAGATTCACTCTCGCGACCTGGCGACATCACATCCAAGAGCGGAGATCTCTGTCCGCGGCGAGGCCCGGGTCGATGGATCGCTCGAAGGCACCTATGAGATCGACCTCGCCGAGGTCGCCGAACTCATCGACTCGCTTGGAATCGACTCATCTAGTCCCCTGCCCTTGGACGTAGGGGGTCCCCTTTCGGCACGGGGTGAATGGAGTGGAACATTCAGCGATATCGAGTGGACCAGCCGCGTAGCCAGTTCTTCTCTAGTACTCAACGGAGAAGCCTCCGAGCTTTCCGCGGATTTCGCAGGAGATCTCGCCGCAGTTCGACTGGACCGGCTCGAGCTCCGAGGAGAAAGAAGCTCGCTCCAAGCACGCGGTGTTCTTCCGCTGGATCCTGCCTCCGGAGAATGGGATCTCCTCGCCGAGTTCGACGGCTTGCCACTGCCTTCCATGGAAAGCCGCCTTGGCTTTGCACTGAGCGCGCTGGCGCAAGGGCAAGTCCGAATCACCGGAGCGGCTGCGGATCCCGATTGGGAGGTCGCCGCCTCCCTGAACGCAATGACACTGGGTGAGCACGAAGGCACGGCGTCTATCCGTTTCGCGAAGAGGGGGCGGGAGCTCGTCCTCGACGAGCTCGAAGTATCTTTGGAAGAAGCTTCTTTGGAAGGCACTGGATCCTACGCGCTCGATTCCCAGTTCATGGACGGTCGGCTCCGGCTGAACGACGTACTCTTGCAAGACATTCCACTCATCGAGTCTTACCTCTTTGGATTGCATGGTCGAGTCTCTTCGAATCTGGCGGTACAGGGTCCGGTAACCCAACCGATCGGACAAGCATCCATACGACTCGACGAGCTCACCATGGACGGGAACGCGTTGCCGTCTCTCGATCTGCGATTGGAGTCGGAAGAGGGTCGGATCCAGCTCGATGGCCGGAGACAGGACGGACCTCAGGTCTTAGTCGGTGAAGTCCTTCTCAAACCGGAGTTGCCAACACACTTGGAGATTGATCTGGCGGCGTTGCCGCTCGTCGACTTGGCTCGGGGCTTGGGTTCTATCAACCTGGCGGATACAAGTATCGAAGCCGATGGACGGCTCGAGATTGATCTCCCGCTGTCTGATCCAGGTCGAATCCAGTATCGAGCCCTGGTAGATTCCTACCGCTTCACCCACGGCGAGTTCGGCCACCAGGCTTCTTCCTTCCGAATCGAAGGGGATGGAAATGCCGTGCGCATCGAAGGGCTCGAGCTCGTCGGCAACGACCGGGAGTTTTCGGTGCATGGCGTCATACCGCTGAACGCCGAGGGCAACTTCGATTTGGATCTCTCCGGTGGCTTCTCGCTCGGGGCACTCGCGCTTCTGCTCCCAGACTTCGAGGCCACCGGCATCGTCCGTGGCAATCTGAAGCTGGAGGGCAGTTTCAACGACCCGCGGGTAGACGGTGCAATCGAGATACGACAGAGCCACGGCTCGTGGCGCGGCGTCAGTTGGGAAAACCTGAACGCCTCTCTCGAGTCACGCCAGGGGGGACTGCCCCGGTTGTCGATCACCGGCACGGTTCTGGGCGGCGACATCGAGCTCAGCGGATCCATGCCCCGGTTCGTTTCAGGCACCGACGAGCCGGGGACGTTTACTGTTACCGTCGACGGCCTGGATCTCGGGCCTCTGCTCTGGGCGGAATCCGATGGCGTGAAACCGGAGCTCGTCCTGGGTGCGAACGGAACGATCGAGCTGCCGCGGTGGTCTCTCGAAGGAATGCGTGCCACGGGTAACATCGTCCGCTTCGAAGCCGAGGTGGGCACTGCTCGATTCACGAACGCAGATCGATCTCCCTGGCATTTTACCGAGAACACTCTGAGTCTACCGTCGCTGCGTCTAACGGGAGACCAAACCGATCTCACCCTGAGCCTCGCGGGCTTACGGCTGGAAGATCCGCTCGCGGGAGAAGCTTCCCTTCGCGGAACATTGGACATCGCACTCGTCAACCCGCTCTTGAGCTCGGTCCCCGGCATGGAGATCTCGGGACCAAGCGACTTGGACTTTGAGGCAAGCTATGGACCGGAAGGCCTCTCCATCGTAGGAGAGGGAACGGTTTCCGGTGGCCGCTTCGTTATCCCCCAACCTCCCATTGTGCTCAGAGAGCTGAGCGCTCGATTCTCGTTCGCAGAGACCACGATCGAGCTCACCGATTTGACGGCACGGAGCGGAGGCGGTCGGCTCCATGGAGAGGGAACGCTCGACCTCACCGACGTCAACGCACCCCGTCTCGACCTCCAGGCGACGGCAGAGCAAGTTCGCCTTCAGCTCATGGATGGGGTTCGCGGGCAGGTCTCGGGCGCGGTTCGCCTGCAAGGGGGAGAAGGCGACTTTCGGCTCGCGGGCGATCTCCGCCTCCAGCAAGGGCTCATCAGCCGGAACCTCGGTGAGGACAAGACCGGATCACAATTCCAAACAGTGAGAGACCCCTCGATCGAACCGACCTGGGAGGACGCACTGTCACTCGCTTTATCCATCGAAACAGAGGACGACTTGCGCGTGGACAATAATGCCGCCCGACTCGAGGCAGGGGCGACGCTCGCCATTTCTGGAACGGTCTCCTCCCCCGAGCTGAGTGGTGTGTTGACTGTGCGGCCCGACGGCAGGATCAACGTCGGTCGCAATGCCTTCCAGATCGTTTCGGGACGGGCCGACTTCGACGGATACCCCTTCTCCCCGCCGCAGATCCAGGGAGCAGGCATGACCAAAGTAGGGCAGACGGTCATTAGACTGGACATCGACGGGGAGCCGGATGACCTCCACACTCGCTTGCAGGCCCCCGAGGATCCGGGTCTGACGGAAGGTGACTTGGTGTCGCTTCTGCTGACCGGGCGCACCTTGGAAAACGCCGGCGAGGGAGGTACGCAGATGGCTTCGATGTGGGCGATGTCCTCACTCGCGGATCTCGTCCACGAGGGTCTGGGCGACCTCTTCACTTTCGGAACCCCCGCCAACGCCGGGCCTCTGATACTAGCGGAAGAGGCCAACCCCACCAGCCGCTTCACTCTGGGCTTTCCCCTCACCGAGGACTTCTCGGTGACCTACTCCATCGCTCTCGACGACACCGAGAAGCAACTCTGGATTCTGGATTATCAGGTTGCCCGCGATCTTTGGATCCGCGCGATACAAGAAAGCGGAAACCAATATACATTCGGTTTCACGCATCGATTCTCGGTCGGGCGGAGAACACAAACAGCACGATCCGATGTTGCCAGGACCGAACAGCAGATGGTCAACCGCATCACGTTCGGCGGCGAACCGCCTCTCGCCGAGGACGAGCTCATGCGACACGTCACGCTACGCCCGGGAGCTCGTTTCGATTACTGGGTGGCCCAGGACGATGCGCAACGCCTCCGGCAGACCTTGATCGAGAATGGTTACCTCAGTGCGGTGGTGAACGTGGAGCCGGAGCCCGCCGCAGACGGGATGGATGTCCGTTTCGTGGTGGGAGGCGGGACTCCCCTCGAGATCGTATGGGAAGGCGACGATCCAGGGGATGAGATCAGGCAGCGAACCGCAGACGCCTGGGACGGACGCATCCCCGAAAGCTTCCTCCTGACCGACTCGGCGGCTCGCGCCACCTGGGACCTCAGGAGCAGAGGTTACTTCCGGTCCGAGGTCGAGGGGCGACTAGAAGAGAGCCCCCAAGGACGGCGGGCGATTTTCGACGTCGCTTTGGGTCCACGCGGCAGCCAGGTAGCGCTCTCGTTTCAGGGAAACCAGGCGCTCGATGACACCGAGCTGAGGGATGCCCTACCTGCGACGTCTTCGCCGCTCTTCTTCGAGCTCGTCTACGATAAACGATCCGAGCTCGAGAAGGGATTGCGCCTCCTTTACGCGTCTCGCGGCTACTTGTTTGCGAGAGCGCAGCAGCCGATCACCACGGTCGATCCCCGATCGAACGACCTACAGGTCATCATCCCGGTCGAAGAAGGCCCATTGGTAAGGATCGAGTCCATTCGCTTCGAAGGCGCCACCGTCTTCGACCACGCGCGACTCCAGGAGACGCTCGGTACCGACGTCGGAGATCCTATCGATCTATCGGAGTTGAGTCGTGGTGAAGCCGGCGTTCGTTTGCTTTATCGCAACGAGGGGTTCCCGGACGCCAGGCTCAGGACCGAGCTCCAGCCGGTAGACGATGGGCTCGCGGTGACACT
>PVMS01042598.1_pt1 | contig 10208 bp, 7 predicted proteins | sample 1853461 | NCBI WGS metagenome assembly PVMS01 (sample SAMN08582032, study PRJNA380276) | Marine sediment metagenome, whole genome shotgun sequencing project. | isolation source: ocean sediment barecode stripped | collected 2017
AGAGAGTGGCGGGGTGGACGGAGCGGGCTTCATCGCCCGCAAACGACCCGATCTCCTCGGCGGCGCAGAGTATCTCCTCACCGAGGGTGGTGGGATCCTGAACCGGGGCAGCCGCGATCCCGCACTCTGGCGGATCGGCGTAGTCGAGAAGAGCCCCTGCTGGCTCCGCGTCGTCGCACATGGAACTCCGGGCCACAGCTCCGTGCCGCCGCTGGATGCCGCGGTTCCCCGATTGATTGCAGCACTCGAACGCGTGAGTCGAATCGAATCTCCAATCATCGTCGCACCCGAGATCGCGCAGATGTATCGCGCGTTGGCGGAGCTGGCCCCGCCCGAAGACGCCGCCGGATACGCGGACCTCGCCCGCAGCCTCGCCGAAAATCCGGAATTCCGACGCCGCTTCATGACCTTGCGTTTCCAGGCGGCGCTGGTGACCAACACGCTGGCGGTTACGGTCCTCGAAGGCGGCTCGCGCACCAACGTTCTTCCCGCAGAGGCTGTCGCCCACATCGACGCGCGCTTGTTGCCAGGAGAAAGTTGCGAGCGGTTCACCCATCGCGTACAGCAAGCCATTGCGGATCCGGGCATCAGCACCGAGGTGCTGCTCTCGTTCGAGACCCGCAGCTCACCCTCGGGCACACCGCTCTACGCGGCCATTGGAGCCATCGCGGCGAAATCCGATCCGCCGGCCCATACGGTCCCATCGGTCACCATCGGCTTTACCGACGCCCACTACTTTCGCGACATCGGAGTGACCTCATACGGTTTCACACCCCGCGCGATGCGGCGCGAAGACTACACGGGCGTACACGGCCACGACGAGCGCGCAGACATCGGAACACTCGCAAACGCAGTGACCACCCTGATCGAAATATTGGAAGAACTCGACCGCCTGGACTGAGCGCGACCTAAAAATGGGTCGCGCTACGCCGCAAGTGAATCCACAGGATCCGCCCCTGGACCTGACGCGTGCCTGAGTCGCGACTTGACAGAACCCTAGGTGATCGGTCTTTGCCGAAAAACCAGCTCCAATTGCCTATCCTCCCATGACATGCTGCGCAGCAACCCGGAGGTCTTCCGCGTTTCAGCGGATAGGGCGCATGGAGGAGACCAAGCTCAACGTATCGGATCTGCTACACACCAACTCGCTCGAGTTCATGCGACACCCGAAACTGGAAGTACGCAGCCCGCTCTATTCGCGGAACAATGTTGTGGTTTCGATTCGCCACCAGGACACCGTGGCAATCTTCGACTGGCAGAACCAGCAACTCTTGTGGACCTGGGGGGCGGGGCGAAGTCTCGGGGCAGCACGACGCAACGGTACTCGCAAGCGGGAACTTGCTCATCTTCGACAACGATCTCGAGGGCGGCCACTCGCGGGTGATCGAACTCGATCCACTGCAGCACGAGATCGTCTGGGAATACCGAGGTGGGGCCGAGGGCTTCTTCACTCTTACGCGGGGATCTAGTCAGTGCCTCCCCAACGTTAACACCCGGGTGGCAAACTCCGAATCGGGGACGCCTTCGAGGTAACACCAGATGGCGAGGTCGTTTGGCGCTTCCTCAATCCCGAGACAGATAGTGAAGGTCATCGCGCCACTATCGTGCGTATTAAGGCTATCCTGTGGACTTCGTGGAGGCGCGGATGAGTCGATCAAACAGTGCAGCGATCAGATCGCCACTCAACTCGATACGCTGGGCCCAGCGAGCTCCATCTGATCGAGACCCGATTCCAGAAAATGCAGAGAGAATCGTGAAGCCTCGTAACAAAAGCAGGGCATCGGCGATTTGCCGGTTGCGCCAGCGACTGCATGGAGTTGCCACCGCGCTTGTCCTTGCGTCAACACTCTTCCACCTGCCGGGTTGCCAGAACGAGGCGCCCGTTCGCCCCGATGTCATTCTGATCACGCTTGATACGACCCGCGCGGATCACCTCGGAGCCTACGGCTACGAACGTGATATCACTCCCCAGATCGACCAGTTCGCCGACGACGCCGTCCTGTTCCGGCGCGCGTGGTCTACGGCGTCTTGGACACTCCCATCGCATGCGTCGATCTTCACGGGGAAACATCCCTCCAGCCACGGAGCCACTTTCAACGTAGCGGCAGGCAACGCGACGCTTGGCGAGGTGCTGCTTGGGAAGATATTCAATGAGATCAAGGTGAACCGGCTGAGTGAAGATGAGATCACGCTTGCGGAATTACTGCGGGCGTCGGGCTACGAAACGGCCGCCTTCGTTGGCGGCCCCTGGTTGTCTCCCGAGTTTGGCTTGTTGCAGGGATACGCGGTGCAAGACGCGAAGATCCAATCCCTCGGAGGCCGAGCGGCGGACGAGCTGACCGAGCGTGCGATCGCATGGATTCAGAGCATACCGCGAAAACATCCGGTCCATCTCCTGATCAACTACTTCGATCCTCACGGACCCTATATGCCGCCCAAGGGTTACGACGATCTTCCGCACGCGAGAGCTGAAGTTGATGTCTACCCCGTCGGCGTGATCCAGGGCAAGGCGATGACCTCTCTACAGCACGACATCATCGTAGATCGCTACGATGGAGAAATTCGATTCATGGATCACCACTTGGGGCGCGTGTTGGAGGCGCTCCGGGAGGCCGATCGCTATGCAGACGCGCTCATCATCGTATTGGCAGATCATGGAGAGACATTCGGGGAACATGATCTCATGGAGCACGGCCGCTGGCTCTACGAGGAGGTGCTACGCGTACCTCTGATGGTGCGTTTCCCGGGTGGTCGAGATTCTGGAACAGTTAGTCACGATAGTGTCTCGGTCGTCGACCTGCTTCCACTGATTTCTCGAGAGGTGGGTCTTTCCCTGCCAGCGAACACCGAGGGCGTACCGATCGGGCATCGCGAGCTCGTTCTGGCGGAATCCTTTCGGGACGCGCTGGCCATCAGGGTCTGGGGTCCTCGATTCGATCGCACACTCATCAGTGGCATACGCTGGCCGTGGAAGCTCATCGTGTCGGATACGCGCATTTCGGAACTGTATCGCTTGGATGATGACCCGAGTGAGTCGCTCAATCTTGCCGATGGCGAGGCAGAGAAGAATCTGATGAACGCGATCGAAGAGGCAAGAGCGGCCTTCAAGCCACCCGAGCGTCCGTCTGCGCCGGAGAATGTGAGCCCCGAAACGAAGGAACACTTGCGCGATCTCGGATACATCGAGTGAACACTCGATCAGCTATCTACTTCCGTGGACCAGTCCTCCTGGAATTCGCAGCGGTGTGCTCTTCGATGTACGGCTCACCACGGCGGTAGAGAGACAGGCGAGCGCGGAACTCTGACGCGCCAGCCTCGTTGCCGAGTGCTTCCGCTCCGCTCACGGCGCGGTTGGCTGTGGTGACCGCCGCATCGAAGCGACCAGCGGCCGCGTAAGCGGCTGCAAGCGTGTCGAGTAGGTCGGAGTCTTGCGACTCGAGTGCGATCCTTTCGATCAGCCGGACAGCCTCGTCCGGCTCACGCAGACTCGAGTCATGGCTGGTCGCGAGTAACCAGGCGAGGTTGTTCGCGGCTTCGACATTCTTTGGCGATAGGTGCAGTGCCTCCCGCCCGTAACGTAGGGATTCGCGAAGGTTCCCCAGCTCGGCCTCGATGATGGACAGATTCAAGTGCAACTCTGCAATGCCCGGGTACGCGTCCAGCGCGCGCAGCAGGTGGATGCGAGCTTCCGCGTTGCGACCGGCAAACCCCAATATGACTCCGTAACGGCCGATCATTTCGATGCTTTCCGGATTGCGCTGGAGCTCTTCCTCGTAGTCGCGTAGGGCTTCATCCAGATTTCCGCGAGCCGCTGCAATGTCCGCCAAGCCCATCCTGGCTGTGGGCCATCCGGGCCTGATCCGCACCGCCTCGGCGAAGTGCCGTTCGGCGTCATCGAGCAGCCCTTCCTCCATCAATAAATTTCCAGAGCCGGTATGTGCCAGGTAATTATTGTCGGTCACGGCGAGGGCGCGCTGGTACAACGTCTCGGTATCGCGCCATGTTTCGACCTGACGCGAGGAAATCGCGCCAAGAGCGAGCAGGATCGCGATCGCCATCGCCGCCAGCGCCTGTCGCGGTACGCGCCAGCGGTTGGCCAGGTCGAAGCCGCCCCAGCTCGCGAGAATCGAGAGTCCAATCAATGGCAGATACATGTAGCGATCTGCCCGTGCTTGTAATCCCACCTGCACGAAACCGATCACGGGCACCAATGTGCCCAGATACCAGAGCCAACCCACCACCGCGTAGGGCCGAGCAATGGCATTGCGGGCCACAAACAGGCTTGTCATCAACAAAAACACGCATGCGAGCGCGAGGCTCCAACGCAAGATCAAAGTCTGGGGGTAGGGATAGATGGCCGCGAGCCCACTCGGCCAAACGGTGGTCCACACGTAGATCGCGTACGATTCGAACGCATTTGCGCTGCGAACACCGAGTGGAAGACTCTCGAGTGTGGAAATCGCGCCAAACTCGCGTTGTTCGATGAAGGTCACGGCACTCGATGCCGCGATCAGTCCAAACAGTGGAAGTTTTTCAACGAGCGCGCCGCGCCACCCGGAAGAGTGTGGTCGGTCGGTCGACTCGGAACTTCGCAAACGATCGAGTGGCCAGTAGTCGAGCAGCAAGAGCACGAAGGGCAATGTCACCAGGATGGGCTTGGCCATGAGCCCCAGAGCCAGACAAAAGAACACCCATGCGTAGCGACGGATCGATTTCGGTTTACGACAATAGTGTGCGTATGCACACAACGTGAGCATCCAGAACAAGCCCGAGAGAACGTCCTTGCGCAACGTTGCCCAGGCGACGGATTCGACGTGGAGCGGATGCAGTGCGAAGAGCGCCGCAACGAAGGCGCTGCGCCAGCGGGCGCCGGTCATGCCAACGAGTGCGAGGTAGAGCAGGACCGCGTTCAATGCGTGTAATGCGACATTGGTGAGGAGGTATCCTCCGGGCTCGAGGCCGCTGAACGCGTAGTTGACCTGGTACGAGATCCAGGTGAGGGGAATCCAATTCGAGCCGTAGGGTTGGAATGCGCGCATGAGGCCGGCGATGTTCAAGCTTTCGCGGATCTGCGGATTCTGGACGATTTGGACGGCGTCGTCGTACTCGAGGAATTCGTGGTGACGCACCGGATGGAACACGGCCAGCGTCGCCACCATCAGCAGCAAAGCGATCCAGACATGGGGCGCATAGCTGGTAGACGTAGCGCGAGCGAAGCCCGAACCACTCGCATTGTGTGATCCGGAGGCCACATTGCCGACACGATCGGAGCGAGAGCGATGCAGTGGGCGCCGCCGCCTGGCCTTACTTCGCATGAGTCAGTCCACGGAAATCCTGTCGCGACGGATTCTGGAAGGCGAACAGGCAGAACCGATCCCAATCCATGGTCACTCCTGGGCGTTGGGGGTCGCGGGACGCAAACGATATCACCCGGGAGCGGAGTGAGCAGGCGGGGCCTCGCGGGGGCGTTATTGAATGGTCGAGCTTCCGAACTGCGATACGGGAGCTCAACGATCCGACCGCGTCCCCGCTTGGGCTTCCGCCGCTATACTGGCGCGCCGCACCGCGCCACCGATGCGCGCAATGACAGGAAGACGCCATGATGAAGCTGAGTGCCGCGATCTGCTGGGAGCCCAAAGCTCCCGCGAAGTGGAAAAGATCGACCTGGACGGAGGGTGTAGGGTAATTTGCTCGGCGAAAGGTGACTCGAGGTGAACTGCACGAAGCAATCAGGATGAGGGTCCTCGCGGCGGCCGCACTTGCGCTGTTCCTGAGCACGGGCTGTGCGGGAATTGCCGAGCGGCTCAGCTGGATTGGCTCGGACGAAAACGCTGACTGGATTCGGCTCGATCGGCATGCTGAGCTCCGCATCTTTCTCGAACCCCGCACAATTCATTTCAAGCGCCGCTTTCGCGTCGAACAAGCCACCGAAGCACGGCTCCACTTGCGAGCCATGCGTCAAGTGTCGGTATACCTCGACAATCAGCGCATCTTCCGGGCGGACCCCAATCAAGTCGGATGGATTGCCGAACAAATCATTGATCTCAGCCCCTACCTGACGAAGGGCGACCACACCCTTCGAATCATGGTATTCAACAGCAATGGCGCCAACCTTCTCCTGGCCCACTCTCCGACGCTGGACGTCGCCACTGGCCCCTCATGGTTGGCGTCGGCAGATGGGGAGCACTGGAGCCCTGCGGCGTTGGCTTTCGATCCGATGGTCACCCCGATTTCGTTTCGATTCCAACGCGCCGACAAGGCAACCCTCACGGTGCTTCCATTCCTTCTGTTGGGCGTCTGCATCGGATGGCTCGCACTTCGGCTGAGTCAGCTCCCACCCTTCCTGCCCATACGCACCTGGTTCGATGCCGACCCCGCTCCGCGCGTCCATGCCATGCTGATGATTTTCGTTGCAGCACTGATGCTCAACAACATGTTTCGGCTACCGCTGAATCTCGGCTTCGACATCGACGGCCACTACGACTACCTCCAATTCGTCATTGAAAAAGTGAGCCTTCCACTCGCGACCGATGGCTGGCAGATGTTCCAATCGCCGCTCTATTACCTCATTGCGGCCTCCACCTACCAACTGCTCAGCGTATTTTTCGATCCCCTGATAGTGGCGTACCTGATACGAATCATATCGATCGCGTGCGGGCTCTGGCTGATCGATCTGTGTTACCGCACGCTGCGTTGCACGTTTCCGAAACGCCCCGCACTACAGATTGCCGGCTCGGCCTTCGCAGCAATGCTACCGGTCAATCTTTGGATAACGCATTATGTAGGCAATGAGCCGTTGGCGGCCTGCCTAACGGCAGCATCTCTTCTCCTCGCCTTTCGAGCGCTGTCGTTTCCACCTACGGCTCGTGAACCGGGCTTCCAGTGGCTGCTGGGTGGGATGCTGGGCCTCGCGTTGCTCGCCAAGGTGACGCCGGTACTCGCACTGGGACCCATCGCGATCGCCGTTGCGTGGGCGCTTCACAGAGCGGGCGCGAATTTCAACGGAAGCGTTGCGGCTGCAGGGCGAGTCGGACTCGCAATGCTTGCCGTCTGCGGCTGGTACTACGGCCGCAACTGGCTGCTTCTGGGGGCGCCGTTCGTCGGAGGCTGGGACGATGCCCGGGGAATCCAGTGGTGGCAGGATCCGGGCTATCGGCATATCGGCGACTACATCCGTTTTGGCGAGGCACTTTTCCATCCCATCTACGCATCCCTGGCGGGTTTCTGGAATGGGCTCTACTCGACGTTTTGGCTCGACGGTTTTATCGGAGCGAAGAACACCTACGATGCGCGCCCGCCCTGGAACTACACGCCAATGTTGTCGCTCGCCTGGCTTTCACTTCCGCTCAGCGGAATCATGCTGTTCAGTCTCCGATCGCTGAGAAATCCAATCGTCTGGTTTTCGTGGTGCTGCGTTGGAATCTACCTGCTTGCAATGCTGGCGCTGCATCTGATGGTGCCACATTACAGCCAGGCCAAGGCGTCCTACATGCTCGCCCTGGCGCCTTGCTTCTGCGTGTTGATCGCCACTGGTCTCGAACGATTCAGCGCGCGCTGGCAACGCACCCTGATGTGTTGGCTGGCGATGTGGGCCCTAGCATCCTATGCAGCCTTCTTTGTGATCGCCTGAGCCTCTCTCGGAGCCGGCAAAAGTCCGGGCCGGCCTCTTCATCTGGCAGCCATGGCTGCAGATCTACCTCGCAGCCTCCCCTGGACCTGACGCGTGCCTGAATCACGACTTGACAGGACCCTAGGTCATCGGACGCGGGAACTTCGCAGCTTTAATCACCCATGCTCGAACGAATCTCTTGGTGAAAAAAGCGGGCTAGCGCATGTCCTGGACCGCCTTGTGGAGATCTTCGAACAGGGGCTCGACGTCTGCGACCGCCAGGCAGGAGAAGGCGACGCGGATATCTGTCGGGCCCGTGGCGATCACGCCGATCCCATAGGTGTCGAGCAGCTGGAGCCGCACCTTTTCCGCTTCGGCTCCCTTGACTGCCAGGCACATGAAGTAGCCGCTGTTGAAGGGATAGACGTCCCAGCTATCCGCGAAGCGCGGATTGTTGGCGACCTCGTGAACCTTCGCTGCGCGAGCCTTCAGTGTTTCGAGTTTCTGGGCGCGCTCGGCACCAATCGTCGGAGACCCCAGGACCTTGCGCACGATCGTCTGTGAGAGCTGCGAAATATTCGAGATCCCTCCGCGAATCGCGCCGCGCAACTTGGCATCGAGCACTTCGGCCACTTCGTCGGCGGTTTCCGCCCGCCCGGGCCCAAACGTGATGAACCCGCAGCGCAGACCCCAGACGAAGAGCTCCTTCGTCGCGCCGTCGAGTTTGACCGCGAGCAGATTCGGGTGCTGGTTGGCGGCCAGCGCGAACAGCGACTCGGTCATGGTCGGTGCGCCGAGGTGATAGAAGAGCCCGAAGTAGGCGTCGTCGAAGACCGCCACGATCCGGGTTCCCGCTTCTGCCTGCGCGATCAGCGCCGCGATCAGGGCTTCGCTCTCGGCGAGCGTCGGCATGTAGCCGGTGGGGTTGTTGGGGAAGTTCAGCACGACGATCAGTTTGTCGCGGCCGGCCGCGTTCTCGGCCAGCGCTTGCGCGAAACCCTCGGCGTTGAAACCGCCCTCTGCGAAGAACGGAAACGTGGCGATCTTCGCGCCGCGCTGGACCTCGTACGTCAAGCGGTAGTTGCCCCAGAGCTTGTCGGGCATCACGATGCAATCCCCGGGATCGACGAAGAGATCACCGACGAGGCTGATTCCGTGGGTAATCGCACTGGTCACCACCGGCAGACTGACGCGCTTGTCGCGGAGCGAAGGGTTTTCGGCCAGCTGCTTGTCACGCCAACCTTCGCGGAGCCCGGGCTGACCGGCTGGCGGCGCGTAGGGAAACGCTTCCGCGGGCTCGATGTCGACCAGATACTTCGCGGCGGATGCGAGATGCATCGGCCCGTCGCCCTCGGTCGCGATCCCAATCGTCGCGTTGAAGCGCGTCGCTTTCTTCTTCGCTTCTGCGGATTGAGAGAGGATGCCCTTGGGGAAGTAGAGCCGCCGCCCCATGTTCGAGAGCATCGCCAGAATTTCCGGCGCGGCCACTTCGAGTTTTTCGTTGAGGCCTATGGCGAGTGGATTGAGAACGGCGTCGGCATTTGCATCACTGCGATTTCGATCGGTCATTTGGGGGTACCTGTTTCCGTCAACGGGTAGACGAGTGAGAATCTACAACCGACGGTGCAGTACGTCCATCAAATCACCGAAACCAATCGATCGCCAGAAGCGCTGGCCCTCGGCGTTGAGGCCCGCGACCCGAACCTCGCAGCGCTCGACACCCCGCTCTTTCACCCAGGCGAGTGCGCGATCGACCAGCCCGCGACCCACACCGCGGCGCCGCTCGTTCCCGCGCACGATCAAATCCGTGATCTCGGCCCGCCGGACTTCCAGCTGGATCGGGGGGGCGCGGTCGATCCTGACGGTACAAAAGCCCAGCAGGGCGCCATCGCGCTCGCAGACGAAGATCGCCGCCTCGGGGTCGCGGAGGGTCGCAGCGAGCAAGCGATGGATCTCCGCTTCCGCGTTGGGGCGCAGGGCGAAGAGCGGGTCAGCCGACGCGTGATGCTCGCTGAGCGCAATCCAGAGCGCCGCGACCCGATCGAGGTCGCGCGGATCCGCGCCGCGAATGCGCCCGACGTCAGTCTCCGTGGCCGTGGACTCCGGCAGCTCGCGTCATGATGAATGTCCCGCGCTGCGTACCGTCTCGCTCGAAATCGCCGCGCAACTGGCGCCCCTCGTCCGCGATCGCGCGCGTGGTGTAGATCGTCGCGCCGGCCAGGTCCTCGGCCCGCTCCGACCGCAGCGCGTCTTCTCGCCTGAAGATCGGGCCCTCCGCGGCCGGGTCGACGCGCCAGGATTCGAGGTAGCGGATCGTCGACGCGGACGAGATCGCCTGCTCGGGCGCCGATACCCAACTCTGCTCGGAACGCCGCAGGGTCACCGACGCCACGCCCCGCTCGTTGACCGCGAGGCCGTCCTTGATGTCGGCGAGCTGCTCGACGTCGGGCTCCCAATGATGCGGGATCCGGGCGGCGCGATTGGCCCCCGCGTTTTCGAATCTTCCCGTTTCATCGTCGAATACGACGATCGGGTATTCGGTCCAGCGCAGGCGATCGCCCTGCCTCTCGAACACCCAGGCGCGATCGTCCCAGCGCTC
>PVMS01099109.1_pt1 | contig 10208 bp, 20 predicted proteins | sample 1853461 | NCBI WGS metagenome assembly PVMS01 (sample SAMN08582032, study PRJNA380276) | Marine sediment metagenome, whole genome shotgun sequencing project. | isolation source: ocean sediment barecode stripped | collected 2017
AGATGGTGATGCCCGGCGATAATGTAACGATTTCCGCTGAGCTGATCACGCCCATTGCCATGGAAAAAGAACTCAGGTTTGCCATCCGTGAGGGCGGGCGCACCGTAGGTGCCGGCGTCATCGGCGAAATCATGGAATAGGATGCCGTAATTCGTTAAACGGTTGATGAACGATAGCTGCCCCGTTTGAGAGCGTGAGAATTATTCTTACAATGGCCTCTATCAGGTGGGAAGCGGACGACAAACAATAACGAGTATTGACATTATGATTAAGGATCAAAAAATACGGATTCGCATGAAGGCTTACGATCACAAGCTGTTGGACCAGTCGACTGCAGACATTGTTGATACGGCCAGGCGAACAGGCGCCAGAGTTGTGGGCCCGATACCCCTGCCGACCATGATCAACAAGTATTGTGTATTGAAGTCACCGCACAAGGACAAAAAGTCCCGTGAACAGTTTGAGATCCGAACTCACAAGCGTCTTCTGGACATAGTGGATCCTACTCAACAGACAGTGGATGCCCTGATGAAGCTGGATCTTTCGGCTGGCGTGGACGTCGAGATAAAGCTCGACTGACCGCATAGGGCAAAGCGCATAGAGTATAGCGGGGGATAGAAAGTCAGCCCCGCTTTGCCTCTGGGGAACTGACTCCGTGCGCCATGCGCTTTGAGCTATGCTGACATTGAGGAACGAAGAGAATGCACAAAGGCCTATTAGGTAGGAAGCTCGGAATGTCCAGCCTGTTTTCGCCGGAGGGGCAGCAGGTGCCGGTCACGGTACTTGAAGTGGGGCCTTGTGTTGTGACTCAGGTCAAGACTCGGGCCATCGACGGATACGATGCACTGCAGGTCGGATTCGTGGAAAAGCGGGCCAAGCGAATCAACAAACCCGTGCAGGGGCATCTGAAGAAGAGTGGCGGACAGGCGTATGCTTTTCTGAAAGAAATCTCAGTGGATGACCCTTCTGAGTATACCTTGGGCCAGGCCCTGACCATCGATATGTTCCAAGTCGGTGAGCGTGTCGATATAAGCGGTGTCTCCAAGGGGAGAGGCTTTTCTGGTGTTATAAAACGCTGGGGATTTAGCGGAGGCGGGGCGACCCATGGCTCTATGTTTCATCGGGCCCCAGGCTCCGTGGGGGCCTCTGCAACGCCGTCCAGGATTACAAAGGGGCGTAAGATGCCCGGCCATTATGGAAACAAGAGGGTAACAGTGCGGAACTTGGAAATTGTTGATATTCGCCCGGACCAACACCTTTTGATTGTAAAAGGGGCTGTCCCGGGGTGCAGGTCTGGGCTGGTTGAAGTGCGAAAACCAAAGTTTACATCGTAGTCGTTTGAAACAGAAATGTCGTAATCTCCTGAAACAGGAATAAGTACATGGCCGTTCAAGATGTATATAACATAGATGGAGTGAAGGTTTCTGAGATAGATCTATCAGACGAAATCTTCAATGTCCCGGTTAAGCAGCACGTCTTGCATCAAGTGGTCACCATGCAGTTGACAAACAGGCGTGCCGGAACTGCTTCTACCAAGGGGCGTTCAGAAAAACGTGGCGGCGGGCAGAAACCTCACCGCCAGAAAGGTACAGGTCGTGCCCGAGCGGGATCTCGAAGATCTCCTCTGTGGCGCGGTGGGGGCGTCGTATTTGGCCCAAAGCCGCGCAGTTATGTCTACAAGGCGCCAAAAAAAGTTCGCAGGCAGGCCCTGAAAATGGCCCTGACAACTAAGCTGCAGGATAAGGCCCTGATTGTGGTGGACAAACTCAATCTGGAAACGGTCAAGACAAAGCGATTCGTGGAGGTTATGGGAACGCTGAAGACTATGGAGGCGTTGATCGTAACAGACCGGAAACTTGAAAACCTTGAGCTTTCTTCAAGGAATGTGCCGAATGTGAAAGTAGTCCGCTCGGAAGGCTTAAATGTCTATGACATTCTCAAGTTTAAACAAGTTGTTTTGCTTGAGCCATCTATAAAACAGCTTGAGGGGAGACTCCTCTCATGAACCCGTATCAGATCATTAAGGGACCGCTCATTACTGAAAAGAGCACCATCCAAAAGGAGTTGAACAATCAGCTCACCTTTGAGGTGGACCGTAGAGCCAATAGAGTTGAGATAAGGCATGCGGTGGAAAAGGTTTTCAACGTTAGGGTGAAACAAGTTCGGACCATGCAGATTAACGGTAAGGTTAAACGGGTTGGTCGGACACTCGGCAAACGCCGTGACTGGAAGAAGGCTGTAGTGACCTTGGCCAAAGGCGAGAATATTGAGTTCTTCGAAGGAGCTTAAGGGGATTGATGATTGAAGAAACTTTTCGGCTAGTGTGAGTCAATCAACAATCAACAATAATAAATCCAAATAACGGACAACGAATATGGCACTTAGAAAAGTAAAACCTACCTCCCCCGGACGGCGATTTCAGACATATGACGGGTTTGAGGACATCACGAAGTCCCTTCCTGAAAAGAGCCTGGTGCGGGCACTCAAGAAGAGCGGGGGTCGTAACACCGACGGCCGTATGACATGTCGACACCGTGGTGGCGGACATAAAAGGCGTTATCGCGTCATTGATTTCAAACGTGACAAGACGGATGTTCCAGCAAAGGTGGCATCCATAGAATACGATCCCAATAGATCCGCCCGCATCGCCCTGCTCCATTATGCAGACGGGGAAAAGCGTTATATCGTGGCCCCCCATAAGCTTTCAGTTAACGATACCATTATTGCCAGCTCTTCAGCCGACATTAAGCCCGGCAATACTCTGCCCATGCGCGACATACCGCTGGGCACTCTGATCCATAATATTGAGATGCAGCCTGGCAAAGGGGCACAGATAGTGCGAAGTGCGGGAACTTATGCCCAACTCATGGCCAAAGAGGGACGGTATGCTCAAGTCAAGCTTGCCTCGAGTGAAGTTCGCATGTTTCTGCTTGACTGCAAAGCAACAGTTGGTCAGGTAGGAAACCTGGAACACGAAAATATTTCTCTCGGCAAGGCAGGCCGAAAACGCTGGAGAGGCCGCCGGCCAAAGGTACGAGGTGTTGCCATGAATCCGGTGGACCATCCAATGGGTGGTGGTGAAGGAAAAGCGTCCGGAGGTCGGCATCCTTGTTCACCCTGGGGTGTGCCGGCGAAGGGGTATAGAACACGAAAGAAGAATAAAGTTAGCAATCGGTACATAGTGAAACGTAGAAAGTGATGGAGATGTGAACAGAATAAATCTGTTGCCACTAAAAGACCTATGATTGCAATAAGTTGTACTAATTTCGAAAGGTGAGGATATGGCGCGTTCGTTAAAAAAAGGGCCCTACATTGAGCCAAAATTGCTCAAGAAGGTGCTTTCGGCTCAGGAGAACGCGAGCCGGGAGGTGATTAAGACCTGGTCGAGGCGTTCCACCATCGTCCCTGAACTGGTTGGCTTGACGTTGGCCGTTCACAATGGGAAAAAGTTCGTTCCGGTATTTGTATCAGAGGATATGGTTGGCCACAAGTTGGGGGAGTTTGCGCCGACAAGGACCTATTACGGACACGCCGGCAGTAAGACAACCCGCTTGAAAGGTAAGTAATAGAATAGGCCGTTGCTCAAGCAAGGGATCCCTTTGAAAGGACTTTGGGCACAGGATTGAAAAGGCTCGCATATGGAAGTCAAGGCAGTAGCAAAATATGTCCGGATTTCTCCCACAAAAGTTCGAAAAGTGGGAAGAGTGGTGAAGGGCAAGCCGGTAGAGGATGCCCTCAGTATCTTGGGGTTTATGCCACAGCGCTCGGCTAAGGTCTTGGGGAAGATCATACGTTCGGCAGTGGCTAATGCTGACCAGAAGCCCGATATTGAGGTGGACAACCTGTCCGTTGCAAATATTGTTGTTAACCAGGGACCGAGCTTGAAGCGTTTTCGGCCAAGGGCTATGGGACGCGCCACCAGGATTATCAAGCGTACCAGCCATATTACGGTCGTTCTAGCGGAAGCATAGCACAAAAGGAGGTCAGTTTGGGACAGAAGGTCAATCCGACTGGGTTTAGGTTAGTGGTTAACAAGTCGTGGAATTCTCGATGGTTTGCCGGCAAGGATTATCCGAAGTTTATCATAGATGACCATAAGATCCGCCAGTTTCTGAAAAAAAAGCTCTATCATGCCGGCATATCGAATATTGAGATCGAAAGATGGGCCAACCGCATTAGATTGCGCATATATACCGCCCGCCCAGGTATTGTGATTGGGAAAAAGGGCTCGGAGATCGACCAACTCAAGAAGGAGTTGGAGAAGTTGGTGTCACAGGAACTGGTGATTGACATCCAAGAGGTGAGAAAGCCCGAGGTAAACGCTCAATTGGTGGCTGAAAACGTAGCCTTGCAGGTTGTAAGGCGGGTCGCCTTTCGCCGGGCCATGAAAAGAAGCGTGGCATCAGCCATGAGGTTTGGTGCTCAGGGGATCAAGATATCCTGCTCGGGTCGTTTGGGAGGAGCTGAAATGGCCCGTACCGAATGGTACAGGGAAGGAAGAATACCGCTGCACACATTAAGAGCGGATATTGACTACGGGTTTGCTGAGGCCCGCTGCACATATGGAATCATTGGAGTAAAGGTATGGATATTTAATGGTGAAATTCTTGAAAGAGACGAAGCGGAAGCAATCTAGGAGAACCCTACCATGCTGAGTCCCAAAAAAGTCAAATACCGGAAACAACAGAAGGGTAGGATGAAAGGACATGCCCATCGAGGGTCAAATTTGAGCTTTGGTGAGTTTGGACTTCAAGCGATCGAGCGTGGGTTTATGACGGCACAACAGATCGAAGCGGCCCGGGTTGCCATGACTCGTCACGTAAAACGGGGCGGAAAGATTTGGATCCGGGTTTTTCCTGATAAACCGATTACAAAGAAACCGGCTGAAACGAGGATGGGAAAGGGCAAGGGTGCCCCTGAGGGTTGGGTTGCCGTGGTACGGCCTGGGAAGATACTCTATGAGATGGAAGGCGTCAGCGTCGATTTGGCAACAGAAGCTTTTAGATTGGCTTCACACAAACTTCCGTTCAGGACGCGCTTGTTGAGACGAGGTGAACGCTCATGAAAGCAAGCGAATTGAGAGAGCTAAGTTTAGAGGAGCTGGATCATAAGGTGTCGGATATGACCCAAGAGCTATTCAATCTAAGATTTCAACGAGCCACTGATCAGCTTGAAAATGCAACGAGGTTGCGACAAATCAGGCGGGAAATTGCCCGCATTAAGACGGTCCTGAGGGAACAGCAAATAGTGTCGAGTCGCGAATTGCATCATGAATAATCAACGACAAATCGAGACCCAAGGAGTGCTGCTGAAACATGAAAGATAGGGGACTGAGAAAGAGACAGATCGGCAGGGTCGTTAGTAATAAGATGGATAAGACGGTTGTGGTGTCCATAGAGAGAATCGTTCAAGATCCTGTGTACAAGAAGTATCTGAAGCGACGGGGCAAATGCGTGGCCCATGACGCCCAGAATATGTGCCATGTAGGCGACAAGGTGATGATTGTAGAAACCAGGCCTCTGAGTAAGACCAAGCGTTGGCGGGTACACGAGGTTGTGGAGAAGGCTCTTTGACAGGGGTATTAGAGAAATGATTCAGGCGGAAACCAAGCTACAAGCGGCCGACAACTCGGGTGCCAAAAAGTTGTATTGTATTAGGGTACTTGGCGGATCAGGGCGGCGGTATGCAGGGATAGGAGATGTCATTATCGTGTCGATAAAGGAAGCCATACCCAATGCCAAAGTCAAGAAGGGAGATGTCATGCGGGCGGTCGTGGTCAGGACAAAGAAGGGATTTCGCAGGCCGGATGGTTCCTACATAAGATTTGACGACAATTCCGCAGTACTCATCAATCAGCAGGGAGAGCCGATTGGCACACGTATTTTTGGACCTGTAGCAAGGGAACTCCGGGCAAAGAGGTTTATGAAGATCATATCGCTGGCTCCGGAAGTATTGTAATCTTAACCGGACTCAGTAAGGGGAGTGGGATGGCTACTGCGAAGTGCCGCATAAGGAAAGACGACAAAGTCAAGGTTGTTGCGGGCAAGGAAAAGGGTAAGATGGGCAAGATTCTGAAAGTCCTTCGGGACAAGAACCGTGTCATCATTGAAAATGTGAACTTTGTTAAGTGTCACACCAAGCCCGGGGGACAAACGCGACAGGGTGGTATTGTAGAAAAAGAGGCTTCGATTCATTCGTCCAATGTGATGTTGATGTGTAACAAATGCATAAATCCTGTCCGCATCAAGATGCAGCGTCTTGAAGATGGCAAAAGTGTCAGGGCATGCAGGAAGTGCGGAGAAATCATCGATACATAGTTTGTGAGGAAAGCATTCCCGGCTTCTTACCAACCTCAGCCATGACGTTTTGGTTGTATCAAGAAAGGGGAAAATCCGAAATTCGAAATTCGAAGCACGAAACAAATACAAATGACCAAAGCAGAAAATCCTAAACAATATCACTCAGAAGATCGAAGGCTTGCATTCGCAAGAAAGACGCTACTGCGTGAGAGAGAACAAGGTTTTGAACATTTGATATTTGAATTTTGAATTTGTTTCGGATTTCGATATTCGGATTTCGGATTTATTTAGAAAGGTAGTCATGTCGCACTTAAAGACACTGTATGGCAATGAGATAACCTCGAAACTGATGGATCGGTTTGGATACAAGAATGTCATGCAGGTCCCTAAACTGACCAAGATTGTGTTGAACATGGGGCTGGGTGAGGCAATTCAAAACATCAAGGTGCTCGATTCATCGGTTCAAGAACTAGGTTTGATCGCCGGGCAAAGGCCTGTTGTTACCCGTGCCAGGAAGTCGATTGCCGCTTTCAAGCTCCGGGCGGGTATGCCCATAGGATGCAAGGTGACGCTGCAGGGGCTTCGGATGTATGATTTCTTCAATAGGTTGGTTAACGTCGCCCTGCCAAGGGTACGAGACTTTCGAGGAATTTCCCCAAAAGGCTTTGATGGCAGGGGTAGCTATTCCCTAGGGATTAAAGAACATATCATATTCCCGGAAATAGACTATGACAAGATAGACAAGATCAAGGGACTAAATGTCACTGTTGTAACTAGTGCCCGAACTGACGAGGAAGGCATGGCCCTGCTTCAGTTGATGGGAATGCCTTTCAGGACCTGAGAAAGGGGGCGTTTTTGGCAAAAAAGTCTTTGATGGTGAAAGCAAAACGTGAGCCTCGGTTTAGTACGCAGGCGTACTCAAGATGTCCTATTTGCGGTCGACCCAGGGCGTTCATGAGAAAATTCGGCATCTGCCGAATATGTTTTAGAGCCATGGCGCTGAGGGGAGAGCTGCCCGGAGTCACAAAATCGAGTTGGTAACGAAGGCATTCTGTTATTGACCAATGACCCTACTCAAGGAGACAAGCGATGCCAGTTACAGATCCTTTGGCTGATATGCTGACACGTATCAGAAATGCCAATACTGCCAGACATGGCAAGGTGGACATTCCTGCGTCCAAGATCAAAATCAGTGTGGCTAAGATCTTAAAAGACGAAGGCTATATTAAGAATTTTAAGCTTATCAAGGATAGAAAACATGGGGTTCTAAGAATCTATTTGAAATACGATGAGCTTAACCAGGGAGTTATTACTGGCCTCAAGCGCATGAGCAAGCCGGGAAGGCGCCTCTATGTGAAAGGGAAAGACATCCCTCCCATCCTGAATGGAATGGGGATTGCTGTTTTGTCCACGTCAAGAGGCGTTCTCGCTGATCGTGAAGCAAGAAAGGCAAATGTCGGCGGAGAGCTGCTTTGCAGTATCTGGTAAGTCGGCAGACAGCCTGTCCGGCCAACAAAGGGTGAAAAGGGTACAATAACAATGTCTCGAGTGGGAAAACGACCGATTTCAATACCAGATGAGGTTAACATTGCCTATGAAAGTCATCGGCTCAGGGTAAAGGGGCCAAAAGGGGAGTTGTCTCGCGTCATACACGCTGACGTGGATCTCGATGTTAAGGATGATTTCATTCATGTCATTACATCGGACAAGATGAAGCGGACCATGGCACTTCAGGGACTTACACGAACATTGATAGCCAATATGGTGGTCGGGGTTACGCAGGGCTTCCAACGTGTGCTCGAGATCAACGGTGTCGGTTATCGGGCTGATCTTAAGTCGAATGTCTTGACCCTGTCTCTGGGCTTCTCCCATCCTGTGATCTACAAACTTCCTCAGGGCATATCGGCCACTGCTGACAAGAATAGAATAGTTTTGTCTGGGATTGATAAAGAGCTCCTGGGAGCTACTGCGGCCACCATTAGGAGATTTAGAGAGCCAGAACCTTACAAGGGTAAGGGGATCAAGTATCTTGAAGAGCAAATTAAGCGCAAGGTTGGAAAATCAATAGGATCAGTAGGGAAATAAGTATGAGTCCTTTGTCCTCAAAAAAACAGGCTAGTTTAAAAAGAAAAAGACGTGTGCGAAAAAGGATATTTGGAACCCAGGAACGGCCCCGTTTAAGTGTCTTCAGGAGTGCGAGACACATGTATGCCCAGATTGTGGTGGATACAACGGGTCATACCATGGCCTCGGCCTCCACTCTTGATAAGGAGGCACGGGAGCATCCAAAGTTTGAGAGTAAGGTGGAAGCAGCCAACTTTGTGGGAAGGCTTGTGGCACGGAGGGCTATTGATAAGGGAATTTCAAAGGTTGTATTTGACCGGAATAGCTTCGCGTATCATGGCCGGGTTCAGGCAATGGCTGCAGGAGCTCGTAAAGAGGGTCTAGATTTTTAACAAGGAGGAAGGCTATTGGTTGGCGGAGACATAGAAGAACTTCAGCTCATAGAAAAGGTGGTTCATATAAGCCGTACGGCCAAAGTGGTCAAAGGAGGCCGCCGTTTTAGTTTCAGTGCTGTTGTCGTTGTTGGCGACGGGGGCGGTAAGGTTGGAAGTGGTTTGGGAAAGGCTAAAGAGGTTCCTGTGGCCATTCGCAAGGGGATTGAAAATGCCAAGAAGAACATGATCGAAATCCCACTGATCAACCAGACCATTCCATATGAGGTTATGGGGAAGTATGGCGCCGGCTTGGTCTTACTGAAACCTGCTTCTGAAGGAACTGGCGTTATTGCTGGCGGGGCAGTCCGGGCCGTAGTAGAGGCCGCAGGGGTGCAGAACGTTTTGACCAAATGCATTGGATCTCACAACCCGCATAATCTTGTGAAGGCCACGCTAAACGGTTTAAGTCAACTCCGCAGCCGCGAAACGATTGCTGCCAGGCGCGGCAAGGATCCTGCTGAAATGTAGTGTAGTAATATATCGTGCCGAAATTGAGGATTACATGTCTAAGATACTTAGCATAACGTTGAAGAAGAGTATGATAGGCAGACCGGAAAAACATCGAAAAGTAATCCAAAGTCTGGGATTAAGGAAGTTGAACAGTACGGTCGCCTTGAAAGATACGCCCACGGTCCGGGGAATGATTCGAAAAGTTTCTCATATGTTGGCAGTGGAGGAAGAAGCCCATGAAACTAAATGAGCTGTCGCCCCCGAAAGGGGCGCGCAAGGCCGTAAAACGGCTTGGACGCGGACCGGGTTCGGGGCACGGCAAGACTGCGTGCAGGGGAAGCAAAGGCCAGAAGGCGCGCTCTGGTGGCAACATAAGACCTGGATATGAAGGTGGACAGATGCCTTTGCAGCGCCGCTTGCCCAAGCGTGGATTCACCAATATCTTCAAAAAAGAATATGTAATTGTCAACATACGTGACCTGGGACGGTTTGAGAAAGGTGCGGTGGTGGACAAGGCCGCGCTTATGGAGGCAGGCCTGCTAAGACGAAATTCAGATAGCGTCAAACTTTTGGGCCAAGGTGCAATCGACTACCCACTGGTGCTGAAGGTGGACCGGTGCAGCACGTCAGCAAGGGAAAAGCTTGAGGCTGTTGGAGGGCAGGTGGAGATAACGAATGAGGGATAGACCCATCACTCCAGTACTCCATTACTCCAGTACTCCAGTTGTTAGGGGGGCGAAACAGATTTTATGATAGGTGGCTTTCAAAACATCTTTAAGATTCCGGAGCTAAAAAAGCGTATCCTGGTTACCTTCGCCCTGTTGATGGTGTATCGCATCGGATGTGCGGTGCCAACGCCGGGCATCGATGGAGATGCCCTTGCCACTTTTTTTTCCCGTGCCAAGGGAACGCTGCTGGGGCTATTTGACATGTTATCGGGTGGGGCCCTGGAGAGGCTTTC
>PVMS01158140.1_pt1 | contig 10208 bp, 15 predicted proteins | sample 1853461 | NCBI WGS metagenome assembly PVMS01 (sample SAMN08582032, study PRJNA380276) | Marine sediment metagenome, whole genome shotgun sequencing project. | isolation source: ocean sediment barecode stripped | collected 2017
AAGGGGTACGCGTTCGTTGTCGACTTCGAGGAAGAGGAACTGGCGCGGGTGCGGTTCCGTGTGGTTCGGGTGACCTGAGTGAACACACCATCCTGGCTGACGATCCCGAATGCGATTTCGGTGGCGCGGCTGCTACTGGTCCCGCTCTTCATTTGGCTGGTGGCCATCGATGAGATCGGCTGGGCCGGTGTGACCCTCGCGGTGATCGGCACCACCGACTGGATCGACGGGTATCTGGCAAGAAAGCTCGACCAGGTGTCCGAGGTTGGCAAATTTCTCGATCCGCTCGCCGATCGGATCGCGGTGGCGGTGGCCGTTGTTGCCGGGCTGATTGCTGGCGTCTTGCCCGGCTGGTTCGGCTGGGGAATCATCTTTCGAGAGGTGCTGATCGTTGCCGGGTTCTTCTACGGCTGGACCCAGGGGGTAAGGCGCCTCGACGTTCGCACAATGGGCAAATGGGCCACGTTCCTGCTGTACGTGGCAATCGCCGGTCTCTACATCGCCAAGGGATGGGATATCGACTGGCTGTGGGCCCTGATGCTGCTCACCGGCATCGCCGGCTTGGGGCTGTACTACGCAGTTGCGGTCGCTTACCTCGGAGACCTCCGCCAGGCCGTTCGCCGCAATCAGACGGCTGACCCTCCAGGGTAAGCTGCCCCGCCGAGGAGGAATCGTGGAATTTCCAGAAGATCTCCGATACGCCCGCAGTCACGAATGGATCCGTGTGGAGGAAGGCGGCGAGGTCGTGATGGGCATCTCTGACTTTGCCCAGGACGCCCTCGGCGACGTCGTCTACATCGATCTTCCCGAGGTTGACAGTTCGGTGGTGGCGGGGGAGGGGATCGCCGAGATCGAGTCCACCAAGTCGGTCAACGACGTGTATGCCCCGATCTCGGGAACCGTCATCGCGGTCAACGAGGCCCTCATGGACAATCCCGAGATCGTGAACGCTGATCCCTACGGAGAGGGTTGGTTCGTGCGAATCGCCCCGGCGGGTGGTGAAGTAGACCTCTCTTCCTTGCTCGAGGCCATCGCCTATCGTCAGATTGCCGAAGCCGAGGAGTAACTCGCTCGAACAAACCCTCAACCAATGGTAGAGGGTTGGGTTACGATGGGCCCATGGACGACGCGCCCGAGCATGTCGAACACGAGCCGACGATCATCTACAAGCCCAGCGGCGAGACCGCGTCCGGGGCTTCGGGTAGCAGTGTCGCCGGCGCCTTTGGCTGGGCACTCACCGTTGAGACCGGGCCCCAGGCCGGGTTGACCTACGTGCTCGGCCCCGGGGAGACCCTGGTGGGCCGCGGTGGTGACTGTGACATATTCTTCGGTGATGTCACCGTCTCGCGCCATCACGCCAAGCTGACCGTCGACGACGACGGTCTCCGCATCGAAGACCTCGGGTCGACCAACGGCACCTACGTGAACGGCGACCGGGCTGACACAGCTGATCTTGAGGCCGGTGACGAGCTGATCATCGGCAAGTTCCATCTGATGGTGGCGCGAGGAGACATGTGATGGCCAGCCCGCCGCTCCGGGCCGCCAGGACCCGCAGCATCGGCGAGGTCATCCTTCTCCTCAAGCCAGACTTCCCCGATCTGACCGTCTCCAAGCTCCGCTTCCTCGAGAGCCAGGGCCTGGTGCAACCCGCCCGATCGTCGAGCGGCTACCGCATCTTCACCGAGGAGGATGTGCGCAGGGTCGAGTACGTCCTTCAAGAACAGCGTGACCATTACTTGCCGCTCAAGGTCATCAAGTCGAAGCTCGCCGCCTGGGAGGTTGGGGACGAATCGCCGGTTGCTCCAGAGGCCGGAGCGCCACCGGACACCTACTTCGCCTCCTCGGGAGTGTCGCTGACGGCTTCGGAGCTGCTGCGCGGATCGGGGCTGTCCGCCGATCAGGTCGGTGAGCTCACCGCCATCGGGATTCTGGAGCCGATGGAGCTTCCCGACGGCACCGAGGTATTCCGCGACTCCGATCTTGCGATCGCAAGAGCCGCCCACCGCCTCCTCGTCAACGGCCTGGAACCCCGCCACCTGCGGGGCATCCGGCTCGCCGCCGACAAACAGACCGACCTCCTCGGCCAGCTTGTTGCCCCGTTGCTGCGCCACAGGAATCCCGAGAATCGGCGACGTTCCGCCGAGGTGCTTGCCGACTGCTCCCAGGCCACCGCACAACTTCAAGAAAGCTTGATCAGGGGTAGGCTTCGGCGTCTCCTGGAACGATGATTCCTATTGCTCTCGTCTCCGCCGGCCTTGTTGCCGCGTCATTGCTGCCACCCGCACCGGTGCCGGTTCCGATGAGCGATCCCGGACCACCCCCGCAACTCGAGTCCTTCTCGTGGGCGATTCACGACGAGACTGCCGACGTCAGGCTGGCGTCTTGGAACGCCAATCGGAGGCGTCCCATGGCCTCGGTTACCAAGGTGCTCACGGCCATGGTTGTGCTCGATGAAGCCCCCCTCGACGAGATCGTCACCATCCCCAAGTTGGCGACGAAGGGGTGGGGGTCGTCCGCAGGCCTGATCGCCGGGGAAGAGTGGACGGTCTACGAGCTCCTCGTTGCCATGCTTGTCAGATCGGGGAACGACGCCGCGGTTGCGCTTGCCTGGCATGTTGGAGATCGCAGCGTCGAGGCATTCGTCGACCAGATGAACCTGCGCGCCGCCGAGCTCGGCATGGCCGACAGCCGGTTCGTCAACCCAAACGGGCTGGATGATCCCGACCACTATTCCACGGCAAACGACCTGATCACGCTCACGCTCGCATCCCTCGACTACGTCACGTTGCAGAACATCTCACGATTCCGCGTGGTTCAGCTTCCGGACGATCCAACCGGAAAGAACCGGCACGTCAAGAACACAAACCTGCTGCTCGGGGCGTATCCTGGTGTTGTGGGGCTCAAGACCGGCGACACGCCGCTGGCCGACCGCGTTCTGCTGTCGGTGGCCGAGCGCGGCGATCGCCGCCTCGTCGGCGTCGTGATGGGCACCGACGACCACTTCACCGACACCCGGGAGATGCTGGAGTGGGGTTTCACCACGTACGGTCTACGCGACCGCTGGCTGCGGCCGTTCTTTGCCGAACAGGGCGGAGCCGGTGTGCCGATCCCGGACTTCGGCCTTTCCGAGGGAGAGGAGCGGCGACTCGGGATGATGCCGGCTCTCGACGACGGCCGCTGGCAGCTCTCCGCCCTCCGCGACCTTCCCAAGGGAGCCCTCATCGGCGAGTGGCTCAGGGACACGGTGCCCGTTGTGCCATCGGATCCCGACTCGTGAGCGAGGCGTTTGTCGAGGTGATCGACGAACAAACCATCGCAGAGCGCGTCGCCCAGCTCGGGCAGGAGATCACCGCCGACCTTGGAGACGAGGAGCCGGTGGTCATCGGGATTCTCAAGGGCTCGGTGCCATTCCTCCGAGACCTGGCACACCATCTTCCCCTCCGCTGCGAGATCGAGTTTCTGGCACTCACCCGCTTCGGGCACGAGGGAAAGGTCTCCATCGCAATGGACAGCTCGATACCGCTCGAAGGTCGATCGATCCTGCTCGTCGAAGACATCATCGACACCGGGCTGACGCTGTCCACGCTGCTCAAGATGCTGATGGTCAGGGGCGCCACCGAGGTCAAGACCGTGGCCCTCATCGACAAGGTGCAGCGGAGAATCGTCAACGTCCCGGTCGACTATGCGGGATTCGAGGTAGGGGACGAGTACCTGCTCGGCTACGGGATGGACTGGGAGGGCAGGTATCGGAACCTGCGATCCATCTGGGCGGCGCTCGACCTCGCGGTGCTCCAAGAGGACCCCCTCGCCTTTGCCGACCGGGTGTTTCCACAACAAGCGTTGGCTTCTGGTTGAGCATTTGTGCGGTGATAGGCTGGCACAATGGACGACCAGGTACCGATGGAGATCATCGGGGTGCGGGTGGAGCTCCCGACCAACACTCCAATCCTGTTGTTGCGTGAGCGGGATGGCAGCCGATACCTGCCGATATGGATCGGAACACCGGAGGCAACCGCCATCGCCCTCGCCCTGGAGGGAGTTGAGACCGCAAGGCCTCTGACCCACGACCTGCTTCGAACCATCGTCGAGGCACTCGGTGCCGGCGTCGAGCAGGTCAACGTGACCGGGCTCGATGACGGGATCTTCTTCGCCGACCTCATCATCAGCACCAACGGCGATGAGCTGACGATCTCGAGCCGCCCCTCGGACGCCATCGCCCTCGCCACCAGGACCGGGTCACCGGTGTACGCCTCGAAGGCACTGCTCGACGAGGCCGGGGTCGAGATCCACGACGAGAACGAAGAGCAGCAGATCGAGCAGTTCAAGGAGTTTCTCGACGAGATCAACCCCGAGGACTTCGAGAGCCCGGCACAGAGTTGAAGCGCGGGGCGCTTCAACGGTATTACGTATCACGTAGCACGTATTACGAACCGGTTCCATGCAAGCCTGGGAACTGGTATGGATAGAGAGTGCACGACTACCGCCGACTCCGGGTGTGGGAGGTCGCGCGTCGGCTCGCTCTGGATGTCTACCAGGTGAGTCAAGAGTTTCCAGCGGCCGAGCGGTTTGGTCTGACCTCACAGATCCGTCGAGCGGCAGTTTCCATTCCGTCCAACATTGCCGAAGGCGCAGGTCGCAGCGGTGGCGCATTTCAGCAGTTCCTGGGGTACGCCGCGGGTAGCGCGTCGGAACTTGACACCCAGCTTGACATCGCCCGAGAACTCGGTTTCGGGGACGAAGCCGCACTGGTGCGAGCCCAGGCAGATGTCGATGCGGTCCGGAGAATGCTGTGGGGCCTGATCAATCAGCACCGGCCCGCAGACTCGTAATACGCAATACGGACTGCGTGATACGTGACTTATCCACACGGGTTGTTGACAACGCGTGGTCGGGGGCTCTAGTTTCACCGGCGTAGTTCTGCCTACGGAATTACATTGATGTAAGCTGGGTGTGCTAGGAGGAGATGATGACCGACGAGCGACCGATGATCGACGGATACCGGGCCCCCCAGGTTTGCAGCCTCGTTGGCATCTCTTACCGTCAACTGGACTATTGGGCGAGGACCGGGTTGATCACCCCTTCGGTGCGGCAGGCGAGCGGGTCCGGGAGTCACCGTCTATACAGCTTTGGCGACGTCGTACAACTCAAGGTCGTCAAGCGACTGCTCGACGCCGGAATGTCTCTGAAGAAGATCCGCAAGGCAATGGACATCCTCGGCGCCGAGCTCGCCTCGCAGAGCCCCCTCACCGACGTCACCCTCCTCTCTGATGGGAAAACGATCTACGCCGCTCACAGCGCCTCGGAGGTCGTCGATGTGTTCAAGGGCGGCCAGGGAGTCTTCGGAATCGCGGTCGGGCCCGTCCAGGACGAGCTCGTCGGCGAGATCCACCGCCTCTATCCAGATACCGCCACCGAGGTTGGAAGATCGAGCGCAGCGGCCCACTAACCGGCGAATTCGGTCCTGGCCCCGCAGACCAGACAGACTTTGCACACGAGAGCGAGCGAGAGTTCGCCCGGCTGCTCGACTTCTATGACGTCCCATGGGATTACGAGCCCCGTGCCTTTGCCATCGAATGGGACGACGCCGGTGAGCCCGTCAAGTACTTCAGGCCCGACTTCTACCTGCCGGACGACGATCTCTACATCGAGATCACCACCATGAACCAGAAGCTGGTCACCAAGAAGAACCAGAAGATCAAGAAGCTGCGGAGCCTGTATCCGGAGATTCGCTGCAAGATCTTCTACCAGAGGGACTACCTCCACCTGCTGGTCAAGTACGGGCTCGCCGAACCGGCCGACGTCGACCTGCCGCCGGCGCCAACCAGGATCCCGGGCCCGGTCGAGGTCACCAACCTGGCCGAACGGGTCGAAGACGCCGGCTAGCAAGTGCCGCAATCACCGCTCCACGAGGTGCATCTTCGCCTCAACGCCCGCTTCACCGATTTTGGTGGCTGGGAGATGCCGGTGCAGTACGAAGGCGTGCTTGCCGAGCACGCCGCGGTGCGCCAGTCGGTCGGCGTGTTCGATGTCTCCCATCTCGGCCGCTTCGATGTGAGCGGCGAAGGCGCCACCGAGCTCGTCAGGGAGCAACTGTGCAACGACATCTCCGCGGTCGACTCCGGGAGGGCGCAATACACGATGGCGCTCAACGACGCCGGGGGAGTGGTCGACGACATCATCGTGTGGCAGTACGCAGACGACGGCTACTGGGTAATGCCAAACGGCACCAACTTTGACGAGATCTTGACCCGCTTTATCGATGGTGGCGCCGCGACAGTTGCCGCGGTCCGCGCCGACACCGTGCTGGCCGCGGTGCAGGGCCCCGAATCGCCCGCGGTGGTCGAGGCCGTCATCGGGAGCATGCCGGGGCGGTTCAAGGTCAGCCAAGGCGAGTTCGCAGGCTCCTGGTATCGCGCCGGTGGCACCGGCTACACCGGAGAGCGCGGCGCCGAGATCGCGGTTCCCGCCGCATCAGGCGCCGCCCTGTTCGAGGCGATCCTGCAAGCGGGAGCGGTGCCGTGCGGGCTTGGTGCCAGGGACACTCTGCGCCTCGAGATGGGATACCCGCTGTGGGGCCAAGACCTCGACGAGACCACGACGCCGCTGGAGGCCGGGCTGGGCTGGGTCGTCGAATGGGACCACGATTTCGTTGGCAAATCGGCCTTGCGAGCACAGCAGCTCAACGGCCTTGACAAGCACCTGATCGCCTTCTCCTGCGAGGGCAGGCAGATCCCGCGCCACGGGCACAACTTGCGCGCCGGTTCCGCCGCGGGCCAGGTCAGCAGCGGGAACTTCAGCCCCACCCTCGGCCACGGCATCGGCATGGGATATGTGTCACCCCCGGCCCCGCCGGATGCGCCCATCGCCGTGGAGATCCGGGGAACCTGGGTCCCGGCAGTACGCGTCGATCCACCGTTCCTGAAGACCCGGCGTTCCTGAAGACGGTGACAGTAGAAGCCCTCGTCGCGGCCGTCACCCAGCTCGCGCCCTCACAGGTTCTCGTCGCTCGCGCCCTCGATCCCGAGCTGAGGACGAGGCTGGCCCGGTCGGTCGACTTCGTCGAGCTCCCGTTCGTGCGGGGAAGGACCGTGGTACCCGCAGGGCTGAGCCCGAACGACGTCGTGGTCGCCGGCCATCCCAACCATCTCGGAGTGTTCGACGAGCCCAAGGCACCGCGGTGGATTGCGATCACCGGTCGCTGGTCGGCGCTGGCAGACCACTCCGGAGCGGCGAGAACGGTGTCGATGGCAAACGCGGAGGGGCGTGACACCGCAGAGGCCCTCCTGGCGTCGGCAGTCGATTTGGCCAAGCTGCTTGGCCAGCTGCGCGGAATCCGCATCCCGTTCCAGCCCCAATGCGCCGTGCTCATTGCTCTGCTGCCGGTGGACCCCCGATCGATGGGCGGCGAGCCGTTGCCTGGCTACCCCGAACTTCCGGGAGGCCTGCGGATCGAACTCGATCCGGGAGTCGACCCGGTGCAATATGCTGCGGCGGTGAGTCAAGCGCTCGACGAGCTCGGTGAGGAGAAACAGAACCGATGGACACAACCACCGGCACCGTGACCGCAGATGACGGGACCGAGCTGTTCACCCGCAGCTGGGCCCCAGGCGATGCAAAGGCCACCGTGCTCATCCTTCATGGTGCTGGTGAGCATTGCGGGCGATGGGATCATGTTGGCCGCTTTCTCACCGAGCGCGGCTACGCGGTGACCGCCTTCGACCTCCGGGGCCACGGCGAGTCTGCCGGGCCCCGGTTCCACGTCGATTCCTTCGATCAGTTCGTCGACGACGTTGCCACGGTGCACGACACCGTCGATGACACAGTGCCGTGGATCCTGTACGGCCACTCGATGGGCGGATTGATCGCCACCCTGTATCTCACCTCGGACCGGCCCCAACCCGACGCCGCCGTGCTGTCATCGCCCGCGCTCGACGACAACCTCCCCGGGTACCTCCACCTGGCGGGAGAGTTGCTGGGGCGTGTGGTCCCCAGGCTGGCCATCGAGAACTCGTTCACCGCCGAGCAGCTGTCACGCGATCCGGCGATCGGAGAGGCCTACTTTACGGATCCCTTGGTCGAGACCAAGGCCACGACTGGTCTGGGTAGGGCCGGATTTGCCGCCCAACGCGAGGCGAACAGCCGTCTCGATAGGATCCGCGTGCCAACGCTGGTCTTCCACGGTGCCGAAGACGCCCTGGTGCCTCCGTCTGCTTCGGCACCCCTCGCCGGTCTCGAGGGGGTGGAGCGCAAGGTCTACCCCGGGCTGCGTCACGAGACGCACAACGAGCCTGAGGCGGATCAGGTGTTGGCCGACGTTGCCGACTGGATAGACGCCACGCTGGCATAGGCGGGGATCACCACGTCATCGATTAGCCGTCTCCGCGTCGGGTAGTCGCCGAAACCTGCCTCGATCGCATTGGACGTGATCCTGGCCAGGTCGTCGGCGCTGAGATCGAACTCCTCGGCGGCGAGCTGATATTCGTGGCTGCAGGAGGTGGTGCTCATCAGCCGATTGTCGGTGTTGATCGAGACATTGAACCCGGCGCGGTACAGCGCCCCAAAAGGGTGCTGGCTATGCGGTTCGAATGTCCCTGAGTGGAGGTTCGAGGTGATCGACACCTCCAGCGGGACCCGATGGTCGCGGACCCGTGTGGCCAGGGACCCGAGCTCTACCAACTCCTCGTCGGCGGTCGTGGTGTCATCCACGATTCGGGTGCCATGGCCGACCCGCTGCGCCCCGCAGTGGGCCAGGGCTCGCCAGATCGAGGTCGGCCCGTCGGACTCGCCGGCGTGGATGGTGAGACCGAGTCCGTGCTCGGAAGCGAGCCGGCAGGCCGGCTCGTGGTCGTCTGCCGGAAAGCCGGCCTCCGGTCCGGCCAGGTCAAACCCCACCAGGCCCTGGCCGGCGAATTGCACCGCAGCATTTGCCACCTGCTCGGAGTCGCTCTCCTGGCGCAGCGCGCTGGCGATGGCATAGATGGAGATTCCGGTCTCGGCTCGCGCCGCTTCGAACCCGTCCAGGACCGCCTCAATGGCATCCTCTCGTCTCAGGCCACCGAAGGTGTGCAGGCTGGGCCCGAAGCGCACCTCGGCATAGACGACACCATCGGCTGCGAGATCGATGCCCGCCTCATAGGCAACCCTTCGGATCGCATCCTGGCTCTGCATGACACCAAAGGTGTGGTTGAAGGCCTTCAGGTACTGCTCGAGGGACCCGGATTGGTCCTGGTGAAACCAGGCTGCAAGCGTCTCTGGGTCATGCGACGGCAGATCGGAATAGCCGGAGGCCTCGGCCAGCTCGATCACCGTCTCGACACGCACGCCGCCATCGAGGTGGTCGTGCAACAGTGCCTTCGGAAGAGCTACGTAATCCATCGCCGGAGGAGCCTACCGACCGACGCCATCCTCAGCGCCAATCCACCACCAGCGGCGGTACACCTCGTGACCGGCAAAGACGATCGCTTCCACCTCTCCTGGAGAGAAACCTGCCGACTCATGGAATCGCTCGTGGGGGAGGTAGCCGAGAACGCATTCAGATGTGATCGGCCCGATCCATCCAAGGGATCGGATCTCTTCGATGAGGTCCGCACCACTCACCTCTTGTGAAGGATGCAGCGGTGCCAGTGCCGTCTTCAACTCGATGTAGTCGCTGCGCTCGTCCAGCAGGCACACCACCTCGATTCGGTCCCCACCATCGACACCGAGAAGCAGTTGCCTGGCGAGGATGTGCTCGCACAGCGACGCCTTCGGGTAGCGGCGATCCGCCTCAGCAGCCACGATGTTGCTTGGTACCAACTCGCCGATCGCCTCGGCACAGGCCTGGAGCGCCACCGCTCGGATCGCATCGAGATCGTCACGGGTACCGGCGCGCACATCCATCCACCATGAACCTACCCCGTCCGGACGGCGCTCGGATCGTCCTAGGGAGGCGTTGAACAATGACGAGTGCCATGGGCAGCCGGAGGGCCTGGTGGAAAGACCCGGAATCTCCCGGGTACAGCTGCTGCCCGCTTGTGGATTGTTCAACAGCCTCCTAGATGAGTCGCGGGTTCAGTGAGTAGGTTCCGGTCATCGATGCAGAGGCCAGGGAGTGGTCGTCGATGGCATCGCGGTCGTGACAGATCACCGCAAACGTCGTGGTCTGTGTGGCGAGAGAGGCATGGGACCCTGCGCAGCGCCCGCAGACCCGCGTAGCATTCGAGCCATCG
>PVMS01162149.1_pt1 | contig 10207 bp, 6 predicted proteins | sample 1853461 | NCBI WGS metagenome assembly PVMS01 (sample SAMN08582032, study PRJNA380276) | Marine sediment metagenome, whole genome shotgun sequencing project. | isolation source: ocean sediment barecode stripped | collected 2017
CGAATCGGCAAAGGCAACGGCGCCGAGGCGGGCGACGGCCCCGGCGAATTCAATAATCCGCACGGGATTGCCGCCGACGCGGAGGGGAACATCTACGTGGCCGATCGCGCCAACCGGCGCATCGAGGTGTTCGATTCCGATCTCAGATTTCTCCGCCACATCACCATCGACGTTCCGGCACCCCCAGACGCCACGCTCGACGGCGGGTACCCGAGCACGATGATCGCCTTTGCACCGGGCGCCCCGTGGGCACTTTGCATCACGCCACCCGGGCCGAACCAGGTGCTGTTCGTGGCCGACGCCTACCCGGGCCGTGTGTACAAGCTGTCGCTCGACGGCACGGTACTCGGGTACTTCGGCACCAACGGAAAACAGCTGAAACAGTTCAACTGGATTCACGCCATTGCGTGCCCATCCGAGAACGAGATCTTGGTCGGCGAGCTTCTAACCTGGCGCGTCCAAAAACTGATTCTCGAGCCCAGCCAGACGATGACCAGCAGTCGATAGTCTTCGCTAGCGACCCGACGTCTTCAAGAAGCTCAAGAACTCCGAATCCGTGGTCAATACGAGCGTCACGTCTCCATTCAAGCTGCTGCGATAAGTCTCCAGTGTTTTCATGAACTGATAGAAGTCCGGGTCCTTGCTATACGCGGCGGCGTAGATGCTGGTGGCCTCGGCGTCCGCTAATCCCCGGGTCTCCTCCGCCAGCTTGAAGGCTTCCGACTCGATCACCAGCAAGTCCTTTTCTTTTTGACCTTGAATCTCCGCTGAGCGCCCCTCACCTTCCGACCGACTTCTCTCCGCGATCCGCTGTCGCTCGGTGATCATCCGCTCGTAGACCTGTGCCCGCACCTCGTCGACGTAGTTGATGGCCTTGAACTTCACGTCGACCAGCTCGATCCCGAAGTTCGGCGTGACTTCAGAGGATTTCTCCAGGATGGCAATCCCGAGCGCCTCCCGACCGCCGACAATCTCCGTCGTCTCTTGCTCACTGCCAAAGCTCTCTACCTCCTCGGTCACCTCGAAATCACGGTTGCTGGAGCGGACGATCTCGATGAGATCGAAGGTCGCCACCGCGTTTCGGGTCTCACCGTCGATGATGTCGTCGAGTCGGCTCTGGGCACCATTTTCGTCGCGGACGGACTCGAAGAAGGTCAGGGGCTCCTTGATGCGCCAACGGGCGTATGTATCGACCCAGATGAACTTCTTGTCCTTGGTCGTGATTTGATTGGCTGAACCGTCCCAAGCCAGCCAGCGCTTGTCGAACCGGTGCACGTCCTGGACAAAGGGTAGCTTCATCTTCAATCCGGGCTCGGTAATCGCATCTCCGATCGGTCTTCCGAACTGTGTGACGATCACCTGTTCCGTCTCGTCCACGGTGTAGAAAACGGACGGGATCAAAAAGAACAACAACGCAGCTACGATGAGTAACACGAGTCGATTGCGGTTCACTGTGCCACCTCCTGCGGATTCAGATTCAGTAAGGGCAGAATTCCTGTCTGTTGTTCGTCCACAATCACCTTCTTACCCAACTTCGGCAACACCTCGTTCATCGTCTCGAGGTACATGCGATTGCGCGTAACACGCGGCGCCTTGCGGTATTCCGCATAGATGGCCTCGAATCGAGTCGCCTCCCCCTGCGCGCGATTGACCCGCTCCGTTGCATAGCCCTCGGCCGCCTGGATGGTCTGCTGAGCCACGCCCCGGGCGCGGGGAACTTCCTGGTTGTACTCCGCCAAGGCGCGGTTGATGAGCTGCTCCTTCTGTTGGATCGCCTCGTTGACTTCATTGAAGGAAGGTTTGACCGGGTCGGGCGGGTTCACATCTTGAAGCACCAACTGTTGCACCGAGATGCCCGTGCCATAGGTATTGTTGAGGTCTTGCAGTAGTTCCCTCGCCTGTGTGGCAATGCTTGCGCGCACAATCGTCAGAACCTCGTCCACGCTATGATCGCCCACCACTTGCCTCATGCTCGCTTCGGACATATCTCGGAAGGTCCCTATCGCGTCGTCGACATTGAAAAGAAAGGCCCGCGGGTCCTGGATCTTGAACTGCACGATCCACTCGACGACGGCGACGTTGAGATCGCCTGTGAGCATGAGCGACTCTCCCAGAAACTGGTTCGAATCACTGTATTGCGTACGTTGCCCGGCCTGAACCGTCCGGAATCCGAACTCCTCCTTGAGCTGGCGCTGCACCGGCACCTTGTCGAGTCGTTCGACGAAAGGCAACTTCAAGTGCAGACCGGGCTCGGTCGTCCGTGAATAGGCGCCGAAGCGCCGGATCACGCCCACCTCTTCGGGGTCTATCTGGTAGAAGGCCCCAAAAAAGACAATGACAACCACTGCCAGGAGTATTACCGCGCGGAGCGCCCCTGGCGGGATATCGGGAAGATTGAACTGCGGTATCTGAGGCATGCGGGGCGGATCGAAATTAAACGGCCCGTTACCCCCTCTTTTATCAGCCATCTTGTCCTCCTTGTTTCACGTCTAACGCACCATACCACCTTCCCGGAACCGAATGTTGCAAGGCCTACCGCCTTTTCTTCTTGCGCTGCCCCGTACCTTGTTGCAACATCTAGCAATGACTTTGCCGACTCGCTTCGATTTCCGCGAGGTGGAGCCTCGGATTTACCAGCTCTGGCAGGACCGGAAGTGTTTCGAAAGCGATTTCGATCCGGACGGAGAGCCGCGCTCGGACGACGTCATCCTGAGGCCCCGGTTCGTCATCGTCATTCCCCCGCCCAACGTAACGGGCCGCCTCCACATGGGGCATGCCCTGAACAACACGCTGCAAGACGTCTTGATTCGCTATAAACGCATGGATGGCTACGACGCGCTCTGGATCCCGGGCACCGACCATGCCGGTATCGCCACGCAGACGGTGGTGCGAAAGCAGCTCGACGCCCAGGGCATCGACTACCGAGAGCTCGGCCGCGAGAAGTTCATCGAGAAGATCTGGGAGTGGAAGGCAAAGTACGGGGATCTGATCCTCTCGCAGCTAAAGAAAATGGGCTGCTCCTGCGATTGGCGACGGACCCGATTCACGATGGATGAGGGACTGTCGCGAGCCGTCCGCGAGACCTTCAAGATGCTCTATGACCGCGGCCGCCTCTACCGCGGGAAACGCATCGTGAATTGGTGCCCCGTCGATCGGACGGCGCTCTCCGACGACGAAGTCAACGTCTCAGAGGAAGGCGAACCGGGACACCTTTGGTACATTCGCTATCCCCTGGTCGAGCCGACCGACGGCCTGAAGCACCTCGTTGTGGCTACCACGCGCCCCGAGACGCTTTTCGGAGACGTCGCGGTGGCGGTCCATCCCAAAGACGGGCGGTATCTAGAAGTCATCGGCAAGAACGTCCGATCGCCGTTGCAGGGACGCATCATCCCGGTCATTGCGGACGACTACGTGGACGTAGAGTTTGGGACCGGCTGCCTGAAGATAACGCCCGCTCACGACGCCAACGACTTCGAGGTCGGTCAAAGGCACGAGCTCGAGCCCATCAACGTCATGAACGAGGACGCCACGCTCAACGACGTCGTGCCGGCAGCATTTCGCGGTCTCGATCGCTACGACGCACGAAAGAAGGCCGTCGAAGCTCTCGAAGAGCAGGGGCTCATCGAGCGGATCGAAGACCGCCTCGTCCCACTCGGTCGCGCGCAACGCTCTGGGGCGCCCATCGAGTACCGGCTCTCGGACCAGTGGTTCGTGAGCATGAAGCCCATGGCGCTGAAGGCGCTCGCCGCCAGCGGCTATGAGAAGCGCGACGACGAGTGGGTCAAGACTTCGCCGGGAGTGCTTACATTTCACCCCCCGCGGTGGGAGAACGTTTACGTCCAATGGCTCACGAACATCCGTGACTGGACGATCAGCCGACAAATCTGGTGGGGCCATCGCATTCCTGCTTGGTATCACAAGAAAACCGGGGAGATCCTCGTCGACGTCGAAGAACCGAAGGAGGTGAAAGACAATCCCGACGACTGGTATCAAGATCCCGACGTGCTGGACACGTGGTTCAGCTCGTGGCTCTGGCCGATGAGCACCCTGGGATGGCCGGATCTCACGTTCGACTTCGCGCACTACTTCCCGACCGCGGTTCTTTCTACCGCCAAGGACATCATTTTCTTCTGGGTAGCGCGGATGAACTTCGCCGCCCTCGAGCTGACGGGAACGCTTCCCTACCGCCACGTCAATATCCATCCCACGGTCCTGGACGAACAGGGCGCGGTCATGAGCAAGAGCAAGGGGAACGGGATCGATCCGTTGACGGTCATCGCAGGCGCGACGCTCGAAGACCTCAAGACTCCCATCTTCGAGGCACGGCCTCCGAACCTGGATCAACTCGTGGCCCGCATGGAAAAGAGCTTTCCCGAGGGATTCGAGGGGATCGGAGCGGATGCTCTCCGCTACACGTTCGTCTATTCCTGCTCGGACGGACAGGAAACGCGGCTCAGCCTCCACAAATTCAACGAGATCGGCCGCCGCTTCGTGACCAAGCTCTGGAATGCGAGCCGCTTCGTTCTCTTGTCACTGGAGAACGTTCCCGGCCCCCAAGCGGGTGAAGCCCCACCCGCTGAAGAGGACGAGTGGATCTTCTCCCGCCGCAAATCCACCGTTCGGGGAGTTCGCGCCGGTCTCGATGACTACGACTTCGGAAGCCTCGGCCAGCTTATCTATCGGTTCGTGTGGAACGACTATTGCGACTGGTTCCTGGAGCTCTCTAAGGGCCGTCTTCAGGGAAACGACCCCGCCGCGGCGAGAAGGGCTGCTCACGTTCTGGGTCGAACCCTGGCCGACATCCTGCGGCTCCTCCATCCCATCGTCCCCTTCATCACCGAGGAGCTCTGGTCGAAGCTCCTCCCGGCGATGGACGAAAAAGAGCTATGGCTTGGCGAGCGGCCCTCTTCGGAGCTCTTGATCCGCGATCGCTATCCTCGAAGCGATGATATGCCGGACGTCGGGCTCGAAGAACGATTCGAGAACCTGCAGCAACTGGTGACCCGCGTTCGGGCGGTACGTGCCAACGCACGGCTGGGAGACGGCGTGCGTCTCGCGATCCAGGTCAAACCCTTGACCGACGCCTTCAACAACGTGATCAAGGCGACGTCGGACGCCGTTTCCCGCTTGGCCAACCTGGAATCCATCGAGCTCGTTACGGAGCGCAAGCCCGGACTCTTTGCCAGCGTGGACCCCGCCTTCGAGCTCTACGTCGACCTCGGCCGTCACCTCGACTTGAAGGCAGAGATCGCTCGCATCGAGAAGGAAATGGAAGCGTTCAAGAAGAAGCTCGACCAGACATCGAAGAAACTAGGAAATCCAAAGTTCCTGGCCGGCGCAGCACCCGAGGTCGTCGAAGCAGAAAAGGCAAAAAGCGAAGAGTTCAAGGACATGCTGACCAAGCTGGAGAGCCTTCGAGAAGAGTACGCTTCGAGCGGCAGTTAGGCACGGGCCAGAGACAGCGTCGCCGCTTCCCCTTCGATTTCAATCTCACGCTTCTCCGCTTCTTTCCTATCCGTTCCATCCTTGTCCATCTCAACGTAGAGCGTCTCTTCCTTCATTTTCTTCTGTTGCTTGTTGATGATCTCGGTGAGGCGTGCCGAACCGTGGATGGCAAGACGGATGCGCTGTGTATACTCCAGCTTGAGCTCCTTGCGAAGGGTTTGGATACGGTTCAGGACCTCTCGGTAAATCCCCTCCTCGATTAACTCCGGCGTTAGCTCCGTCGAGAGCACGATCACCGAGGTTTGATCGCCAGCCGCGGCATAACCTTCCTTTGCCTCGACCACAACCTCCACGTCCTCCATCTCGAGAGTGAGCTTGTCTCCCGCCACCTCGACTTCCACCTTGCCTTGGTCGAGAAGGGCACGGCGGAGAGCAGCCCCGTCCGCGTTGGCGAGGACCTTTTTTAGGACGGGCATGTTTTTTCCCAGCTTGGGACCCAGCTGCCGAAAATTCGGTTTGATCCCATAACGGATGTGCTGGTCCGCACCCTGGACAAACTGCACGTCGAGCACGTTCAGCTCTTCGGCAATCAGTTCGCGGTAGTTCTCGATCCGCGTTTCGAGATCCGGATGCGAAAGCATCACCTCGGCGCCGGCCAAGGGTTGTCGGACCCTGAGTTTGTAGTTGGTCCGCGCCCGCAGCCCCAGGGAAACGATGTCGCGCACCGACGCCATCTCCTCGCTGAGAGCCCTGTCGACTAGGCTCGTGTCGGCCTGCGGGTAGTCCACCAGGTGAACACTTTCCGGCACGTCGTCGCCGAAGGCCCCTCTCACCAGGTTCTGATACATCTCTTCACTCATGAATGGAACGAACGGCGCGGCCAGCTTGATCACCGAGACCAGAGCCTCATAGAGCGTGGCATAGGCGTCGATCTTGTCGTCGTCCATCTCCGACTTCCAAAACCGCTGTCGGCTGCGACGAAGATACCAGTTCGAAAGCCCGTCCACGAAATTCGACAACTCCTTCGCCGCTTCGTAGGCGCGAAAGTTGTCCATACGATCCACAACCTGCTCGTTCAAGAGAGACAACTCCGAGAGTATCCAGCGATCCAGGCGAGTTCGATCCTTTGCCGGGCGGCCCTTCATGCTACGCGGATCGAATTGGTCGATGGCGGCGTAGATGGTGAAGAACGAGTAGACGTTTCGCAGCTTGAGAGGAAATTCCTTCTGCAACGACCGCACGTTGCTCAGCGAATGTCGGGTCGGGTTCCAGGGTGGGTTGGAGCCGAGAAAGAACCAGCGGAAGGCGTCTGCTCCTGGAGCCGGCATCTTCGTATCCTCGACCATGAGCTTTTGTTTCTCGGGCAGGCGTGGGACGTCTGCGGGGAGGACTTTGGTCCCCCTTTCAGCGGGCTCGACGCCAAGCGCCTCTATGTCCGCGCCGTCCAGCAACACTTGCCGCCGCGGCAAGCGTTTCACCGCGTCGATCTGGAACTCCTTGGCTGCGGATTCATTTCCGACCGGATAGACCGCAACCGACGCCCCCGGTGCCAGATCGAGTCCCTGCAAATCTTCTCGCGCCACCAAGGCCGTTCCCGGCTTCGCTTTCAACTCCGTCTGCTTCGTGTCCACGACCGCGAACTCCATGGCAACCCGGTCCAGGATCACATCGGGAGGCGTGTAGTTCCCCTTCGACTTCGATTCCTTCTTCCCCGTCGGATCCGTGACGTGCCCGAGCACGATGCAAGTGCGGTAAGGGTGCGGATAGGTCCCCTTGTCGAATACCAGCGTCGAGATCATGAGAAGCGAATAAAACCAACCCCGCGTCTGATCGATGGCCTCGGTGATGAAGTCCGCCGGAAAGGCTTTCTTGAATTCCTCTTCTCCCTGATGCGGATACCCCAGCTGCGCAAAAGGCATGCTACCCGAATCGAACCAGGCATCGATGACCTCCGGCACCCGCCGGTACACGCCCGGCTCGTCGGGCCCCGTCCAGGTGACGTAGTCGATCCAGGGCTTGTGCACGATGAGGTGCTCGGAGAGCGACGGGTTCTTGGCGCGGGCCTCTTCGAAGGCCTGAAAGGCGGATGGGTTCTTTTCCAGTATTTCTCGGACCGAGGACGGCGCCGCCATCCGTCCGGTCTCGTCGTTGATCCAGACGTTCAGGGGTGTGCCCCAATAACGCTCTCGAGAGAGCGCCCAGTCGACATTGTTCGCCAAGAAGTCCCCGAATCGGCCTTCCTTGATGTGCTCTGGCAGCCAGTGAATCGCCTTGTTGTTGCGGATCGCGTCGTCGATCTTGGCCGTGGTTCGGATGAACCAGGCGGGACGGGCATACTGGATGAGAGGATCTTCGTCGGCGCGCCAGCAGAAGGGATAGTCGTGCCGGTAGTTCTCGCGGTGCACGAGAACGCCACGCTCTTTCATGTAGCGGATGATCTCTGAATCGGCGTCCTTGACCCACTTGCCCTCTAGACTGGGCACATCTTCGCTGAAGGTCCCGTCCGGATTCACGGCGCAGAGCAGCGGCACGTCGTCGGGATTCTTGTAACGCGCGATCGTCGCACGGTGCAGATCGTGATCCACTTCGCCGAATGCAGGCGCCTCGTGAACCAAACCCGTTCCCTGATCCAGCTCCACGAAATCCGCGGCCAGGACCTTCCACATCAACGGCTCCGAGCCGCCTTCCGCAAGCTCCACTTCCTTGTCACCGTAGATGCGGTAATAATCTTCGAACGGAGGCCGGTAGCGACGACCCACAAGCTCGCTGCCTTTCAGCTCGCGCTCCACGATGAGCCTCTCGCCGAGCTTCCCCTCCAGAGCCTCGAGCAGTGCCCCAGCCACGATGAGCTTCCTGCCCTCGTGACCGACCACGACGTAGTCCACTTCCGGCCGCACCGCGGCGTACATGTTCGAAGGCAGTGTCCAGGGTGTGGTCGTCCAGATTAGAAGCGAGGTATCCGGTTCGTCAATGAGAGGAAAGGTGACGTAGACAGAGGGATCGTCGACGGGCTTGTAGCCGAGCCCCACCTCAGCCGAGGAGAGCGCGGTACCCCCCTGCGCCCACCACCAAACAACTTTGTGACCCCGATAGAGAAGATCCTTGCGAAAAAGCTCGGAAAGGGCCCACCAGACGCTCTCCACGTAACTGCGGTGATAGGTCACATAGGCAGCGGACAGATCGACCCAGAAGCCGATTCGCTCCGTCATCCGCTCCCAGTCTTTCGTGTAGCGGAACACCGAGTCGATGCAGCGGGAGATGAACTCCTCCACACCGAATTTTTCGATCGCCGCCTTGCCGTGAATGCCGAGCTCTTTTTCTACCTCCACCTCGACCGGAAGCCCGTGGGTGTCCCAGCCAGCCCGACGCGGAACATAGTTCCCTCGCATGGTCCGATAGCGCAGGAACACGTCTTTCGAGACTCGGGTCAGTACGTGACCGTTATGCGGCACGCCGTTCGCCGTAGGGGGGCCCTCGTAAAAAACAAAGGGCTTGGCATCCCGACGGAGATCGAGGCTTTTCTGGAAAATGTTGTGCTCGCGCCAGAAGTCCCCGATCTTCTTCTCGACTTCGGGGAAATCGACGATGGGATCGGCCTTCTGGAAGAGGGGCTTTGGCATCGCTGGCTTAGAGGGGAGAGGCTCTCAAGATTCCTCTTGGAGCGCCTCCAGCACTTTTGCGGGGTGATCGGCCGCTTTGGGCACGCGGCGCCAGTGCTTGACCACCTTGCCGTCTGGACCGATCCAGACTGTGGAACGGATGACGCCGGTCGTCTTCTTCCCGTACATCATCTTCGGGCCGTACGCCCCGTACTTCTTCATGACTTTCTTGTCTGGATCCGAGAGCAGCGTAAAAGGCAGCCTGTATTTCTTACTGAATTTCTGGTGGGATTCCGCATCATCGGGCGATACGCCCAGGACCACGGCGTCGTGCTTTCCCATCTTCTTTCCGAGGTCCCGGAAGCCACAGGCCTCCTTCGTGCAACCCGGGGTGTCGTCCTTGGGATAAAAATAGAGGATGACGTTCTGACCGCGCAGGTCCTTCAGCGCGACGCGCTTTCCCTTGCCGTCCGCGAGCGTGAACGCGGGCGCGGCTTTTCCTTCCTGGATCGGCAATCTTGTCCTCCTTTAGGCAAGGAATCGTATGCCATGGAGGACGGCGAGACAAGAAGAAAGGCCCGGACCACCGCAGTTCTCTGCGGCGGTCCGGCCCCCCGCTAGTCTGAGACCGCGGTCGTGTCGGCGATCTCCTTCGCGTATCCGGTGAGCCTCACGATGTGCATGCCGCCGCCGGGACGATCGGCGGTGTAAATGAGACCGCGATCGTCGATCTGCACATTGTTAGTGACTCCCATCTTCCTGCAGGTGCTGGTCGCCGTTTGAGTCCCGAATTCGCCACCCTCCTCCGTATTGGAGTTCGAACACTGCGGGGCGCTGAACTCGCTCGGTGCCGGAATGAAATAGCCGACCTCATACGGGGCAAACGGGTCGCGGATGTCCCACACCCGCACGCCTGCATTGAACCAGGCCATAACGGCCAGCTTCCCGTAATAGGGGGGATAGAACGATTCCGCGGACGAGTGAACGCCGAACCGCCCACCCCGCCCACAGTAGTCTCCCTGAGTCTCCTGCACGCGCAGCGTCGACAGCGGCCACGGGGTCGCCTCGTTCGTGATGTCGACCAACCACGCGAAGTGCGGCGCCGGCCGGTTGTTCTCATCTATGATACGCCTTGCTCCGGAAGATCGGAAAGCGTATCATAG
>PVMS01104508.1_pt1 | contig 10205 bp, 10 predicted proteins | sample 1853461 | NCBI WGS metagenome assembly PVMS01 (sample SAMN08582032, study PRJNA380276) | Marine sediment metagenome, whole genome shotgun sequencing project. | isolation source: ocean sediment barecode stripped | collected 2017
CTAACATTACTCAACTGATCAAAATTGATACCTGTCAAATAAAAATAGATGTAATAATTTAGACTATGTTTTTATTAAAAAAATTAACACAAATGAATCTCTATATTGAAGAAATGAAATTATAAGTTAAATGAAGAAATATTATATTTTAACATATTATGATAATAAGGAATGGAATAATTTATCTACATTTTTGAAAGAACAAAAATCAGATTCTAAAATTTTAACAGATAATCTAGTAGTTAATGATTTATTAAATAATCAAGGATTTGATATTTCAACTTTTGATGAATTAATACCAGAAAGAGGTGAAACGGTACAAGAAGTTTATAAAAATTCAAAAATGTGGTTAGAAGAATACAGAAATGATTTTAAATCAATTACATATAATGATATCAAAATTTTTGATGTAATAGATTTTAAGATTTTTTTGCAATTACATTATTTGGCAAGAATAAAAAAAAGTATAGATGAAGAAGAAAAACCAATCATTTTTATTTTTAAAAGATTTTTCCCTATTTTTTATGCAATCAAAGAACTAATCAAATCTAATCAATTAGAGATAGGTTTGATTAAGAAAAATAAGATTGAATTTTTTAAAAATAGAGAAAATGAAAAGAGAAAATTGACAATAGTAAAAATTTCAAATTTTTTAAATTCATCAGAATATAAAAGTGATATTGTAAAAAATACCAAAATGATTTCAAATTATGTAATTAGTTTAGGAATTGAAAAAATTAAAAGAAAAAGTAGTAATGATTACAAAAAAAATTCAGAAAAAATTTTTAAAAGAATTAAAAAACAAATTCAAGAAACATCAAATGAAATTAACACGTTTTTCTTTATTTCAGGTTCTAGAGAAGATCTTTACATTAAACCTCTTAAAGGAATATTTGAAAGATTTTTAAAAGAAAACCAAAAATTTTTGGTAGTTACAAATAATCTTTCAACATCAATAATTTTATCTAAAAACAATATTCCACATTTGAATTTAGATAAGGATATGAAAATTTTATCTAATCAGTTAAAAATTTCAGAAGAAGGAAAAACCATTCTTGAAAATATAGACATTATTTTAAAAAATCATCAACAACTTGTAGGATTTACTGAGATAAAGAATTTCTTAACAGAAATGATTATAGAAGCACACATATCATTAAGATTTTGTGAATTTTTATTCTCAAATTTTAAACCCAAAAATGTGTATGCAGGTTTAGATGGAGAAATTCTTGAAAATTCAGCTTTAGTATTAGCAAAAAAAAATAATGTGTCAGGTTTTTCCATGCTTCCTTCATCAACTAATCCAAATCCAATAATAAAAGAATGGTTTCACGCTGAAAAAATTTTTGTTGCAGGTACAATTGATTACAATTTATTAAAAAATATGGGATATGATGAAAATCAATTAATTATAACCGGTCATCCAAAATATGATTTTCTAAAAAAAATTTCAACGCATTCAGCAAAAAATAAACTTAAAAAAATTTTTAAATATAATTTACAAAAAAAAATTGTTCTTATTGCTATGAGTCAATGGAATAAAAAAGATGAAATTTGGATGAGTGATTTTATTCAATTTTGTAACAAAAATAATTATGAGATAATAATTAAAATTCATCCAATGTATATTACATCAAACAATGAATTGAGTCAAAATAAAATAAACATGATTAAGAAAAAATGTTCTAAAAATAATTTTCTTATTACTTATGATTTTGATATTTATAATTTAATTGTGGCATCTGATCTTATAATTACTGATTTTTCTAATGTTGGGATTGAAGCGATATTGCTTAAGAAGTCATTGTTAACAGTTGATTTTAATGAAAATCCATGGAATTATTTACAATTAAATGAAACAGGAGCGGCAATCAATATTAAAAATATACAGGAATTAAAAGAAATTTCTAAAAATATTCTTGAAGGTAAAAAAATATTTAAGGAAAAATTGGATAATATTATTGATAACTATAATTTTAAAAATGATGGAAATGCATCAGAGAGAATTTTTAAAGAATTAAAATCAAATAATTAATTAATCTAATCAATTAGTTTTTCATCAACTAAAATAGATTTGATTTCGTTTTTAGTTAAGAGAGATACTTTATCTGATGAATATTCATTATCTAATCCACATGGCTTTAATTTTGTAGACTCATTTTGATTTAAGAACTCATTATATTTGTCATAAATTACATAGTCTTCATTTAATTGATATGAATTATGAAGTTCATGATTGTTTATTAGGACTTCATGATATTTTTCTCCTTGTCGTGGATTAATTTTTTCAAATTCTAATTTTTTATCTACCAGTTCATCAATTGCATCAATTAAATCTGATAATCTGTAAGCTTTTAATTTTGGGATCAATATAGAACCATTTATTCCATTTTCTAAAGAACGGAATACCAAGTTTAAGGCTTGGTTCATGGTTATGTTAAATCTAGTCATCGATGGATCTGTAATAGTAATTTTTTTACCTCTTGATATCTGATTTAGAAATACAGGTACAACAGAACCTCTACTACCTAAAACATTTCCATATCTAACACACATAGTTTTAATTTTATGATTTTGACTTGAATAATTTTTTGAAACAAACATTCTTTCCATTAATAATTTTGTAGCACCGTATGTATTCAACGGAGAAACAGCTTTATCAGTACTAATTGCTAAAACAGTATCTACTTTATTATCGATACTGCATTCAATTAGATTTTGAGCTCCATGAATATTTGTTTTAACTGCTTCAAATGGATTGTATTCTGCTACAGGAACCTGTTTTAAAGCAGCTGCGTGAATAACAATATCAATATCTTCTAGTGCGCGTGAAAGACGTTCTTTATCACGAACATCTCCAATTAAAAATCGTAATCGTTCATCATTAATTTCAGATTCCATTTTGGTTTGTTTCCATTCATCACGACTAAAAATTCGGATAGTTGATACATTTTCTTTAAGAAATTTCTTTGTAAGAGCAGTTCCCAAGGAACCAGTACCACCAGTTATCAGAATTTTTTTATTTTCAAACATTGTTCTTGTAATTAGATTAACTCATAAAAAACATTCCTAAAGTAGGTAATAATTATAGTAAAAATTAACATTAACTTTCATTCTTAATGGATTTTGTATAACCATCATTTCTAATGATATTACGATTAATTTCAAGCAAATCAGGATTTTTTTTGAGAAATGAATAAACTGCTTTAGATGAAAAAATAGTATTAGGTTTCATATAGGAATAAATTTTTCTAATGAGTTTAAGATCATTTTTTTCATCAACAGTTAATCTAAATTTTGAGAGATCTTTTTTATTTTTAAAATTAAAGATTTTAAATTTGGATTTATTTTGTATTATAAAAGAAGTTACATGCTCTCTATCAGATTTTTTTGTAGCAAGTTTATACATTTTTTCTAATGTTTTAAATGAAAAAACCTCAACGTCAAGACCATCAGGATATGTAGGTTTGATTGTATTTGAAACATAATCATAATCATGGGATTGATAGAATTTTATTATTTGATCAATTAAAGAGAAATCAACTAAAGGACAATCACCAGTAATACGTACAATGGGATCTGCTGAAAATTGGTTTGCACAAAGATAATATCTTTTTAAGACATCATTAATTGGTCCTGTAAAAAATAAGATGTTGTTTTTTTCTGCTAATTTTACCAAAATTTTATCGGAAGTTTTTTTTGTAGTTAAAAGAATGATTTGATTGGATGATTTAACATGTTTTAAGCGATTAATTATATGCCATATCATAGGCTTTCCGGCAATAGAAGATATTACTTTTTGAGGAAATCTTTTGGATTCAATTCTTGCTTGAATCATAATAGTTACTTTACTTGTATTATTTTTCATTAATTTAGATTCAATTGTAGCTGCGTAAAAAGTAATTGAATCTGTAAATTTTTGAAAGGTATTTTATTGACAAATAAAATATTTTCTTATGGATTATTTTTCTTCTATCAGCAATCCAAATCATACTTTTGTAATTGCGGAAGCAGGTTCTAATTGGAAATGCGGTTCATATGAAGATGACTTAAACCAAGGATTCAAACTAATTCAATTAGCTTCAAAAGTAGGAGCAGATGCCATAAAATTTCAAACTTATAGGCCTGAATCAGTATATGTTAAGAATCCTGGAAAGAGTCAATATCTTTCAAAAACTGGAATTGATGAAGATATTTACGAAATTTTTTCAAAATTTTCAATGCCTTATGAAATGATTCCTGAATTAGCAGAATCTTGTAAAAAAAATAATATTCTTTTCATGTCTACGCCATTTTCAGTAGAGGATGTAAATCAAATAGATCCTTTTGTAAAAATTCACAAGATTGCTTCATATGAAATAAATCATGTAAAGTTAATTGAATCAATAGTATCTAAGAATAAACCCATCATACTTTCTACAGGAGCTGCGTCACTGAAAGAAATAGATTTTGTAGTAAATTTACTAAGAGAGAGAAACTATAACCAATTTGCTTTGTTACAGTGTACTGCAAAATATCCAGCTGCAATAGAATCTATGAATCTGTCTGTAATTCCAGTTTTAAAAACAAAATATGATATTCCAATAGGATTATCTGATCATAGTATAGAACCAACAATTGCTCCTTTAATAGCAATAGGATTTGGAGCTACTATTATTGAAAAACATTTCACATTAGACAAAAATCTAAGTGGACCAGACCACCAATTTGCATTAAATCCAAACGAGTTAGAGTTGATGATAAAATCAATAAGAATGGCAGATAAAGCAAAAGGTAGTGGAGAGAAAAAAGTTTTGGATGTCGAAAGAGAATTAAATCAATTTGCAACAAGGGCTATTCAAGCAACAAGGGATATTAAAAAAGGAGAAATTCTTCTAGAAGGAGAAAATTTTGATGTTTTACGTCCTGGAAATAGAAAAAGAGGATTAGATGCTAGGTTTCTAGAAGATGTGAACGGTAAAAGATCAAAAGAAGACGTATCCATGGGTGATGGAATAATAAATTTTGAGTAATGGATATTTGTTGAAAAATCACATTTTGTATTAAATCGAGTTATTTACAGATTTGATAATTAGAGAAACATCATCTTCAGATAAATTAGCATGTATCGGTATAGAGGTAATCATTTTTCCAGCTTTTTTAGTATTTTCTAATAGATGGGTTTTTTTGTAAAGAGACATTTCTGTGATAGGTTTGTAATGGATTCCAGTTTCAATACCAAGATTCTTCATTTTCTTCATGAATTTTGAGCGATTTTTTGTTAAAATCCAATAAAGATGATATGAACAATTTGTAGAAAATGGCATTTTTAGATCTAATGATATTTCTGTAGAATATCTTCTTGCAATTTCTTGTCTTCTTCGATTAAGTTTATTCAATTTCTTTAGTTGCTCTAATCCAATAGATGCAGAAAATTCATTCATATAAAAATTCCAACCTAGTTCTGAGACATCATAATTTGGACCATGACGATTTGAAATTCCACACCATCGTCTAGCATTTAATTTGTTTACCATTTTTTTAGAATTTTTTGTATTCAAAGTAATTGCTCCGCCAGTAGGCATTGAGAGGTTTTTTACAGGATGAAAACTAAAACATACTGCATCACCATGACTGCCTATTTTATTTTTATTATAATTAGAACCGACTGCATGAGCAGCATCCTCAATAATAGGAATTTTGTTTTTTCTTGAAATAGATTTTATTGAATCAAGATTACAAGGCATGCCCCCAAAATGTACAGGCAGGATTGCTCCAGTATTTTTATTTATAGATTCTTTAAGAAGAGAGTCATCCAAACACATTGTTTCTAATTCAATATCAACAAATTTTGGAATACCACCATTGTAAATAATTGAATGAGCAGTAGAAACAAAAGACATTGAGGGTAAAATAACTTCTTTATTTTTTATATCAAATAATGATAATGCAAGATGTAGTGCAGAAGTTCCATTATTTACAGCTACACATTGTTTTGAGCCAACATATTTGTTGAATTTTTGTTCAAATTTTGCTACATTTCCAGTGCCAGCTCCAGATGCCCAAAATTTACTTTGTAGTGTTTTTTTAATTGCAGATTCTTCTTCAGTTCCAATGGAAGGATCAAAAAGTTTAATTTTTTTCATTTTATTGTTCATTTTGAGTTTTTATTAATAAACTCATAAGTGTATTGAATAAGTTTAAAATTATTTTTCTCAAAGAATTTTAATGATTGTTTATTATTTGGACTTATGTTTGCAAGATACCTAGATCTAGGATGTCTATTCATTAATAATTTCAAAACAATTTTTCCAAGACCTTTTCCTTTCATTTCATTAATGAGAAAAATTCCAATTTCGTTTTGTTTTGAGAGATAAATTGAGCCTAATTTTTTGTCATTGACAATTATGATATACCATGCCGAGTAAGGTTCAGAGACTACAAATTTTACATGTTCATCAAAATTTGGCATCATTTTATGAGAGATGTTTGCATCAGATTCACGATTTTTTAATAATTCAAAAAGAAATTCGTGATCAGAATTATTGACTTCTTTTAGCTGTATATTTTCTTCAAAATTCATGATTTGAATATACGAGTAGTAAGATATATTTCAAAATGTTTCGTAAAAATTACGTAGAAAAATGAAATTATGCGTATTTCCTAATGATTCACTAGAATCATATCTAAAAAAAGGTGAAATTAAACCAAGATATTTTAATCCAAAAAATTTGTTTGATGAAATTCATGTAATAAGCTTATTTGAATCAGATACATTACCCAAAAATGTAAAAGAGTTAGCAGGAAAGGCAAATTTAGAAATCCATGTTATTGGAAAAACTAATCTACTAAATGTAAAATCCAAACAAAGTGAAATTAATGACTTAATTAGAAAAATTAATCCGGATGTTATAAGATCATTCAATCCTTTACTCCAAGGTTGGCTAGCAACAAAAGTTGGAAATAGTTTAGGAATTCCAGTAATTATTTCTCTGATGGGGGATTATGATAGAGATCTTAGATATCACGCTAAAAAGAACAGAAAATGGATTAAATATTTAAAGTTAAAATATTCAAGAAGTTTTTTAGAAAAATTTTCTATAAAAAATGCTGATGAGATCATAATTATTTATGAATTTATCAGAAAGTATGCCAAAGATTTAGGAGCAAAAAACATCAATCTAATTTATAACAAAATTTATTTAGATAAATTTTCTCCAGATGTAATTCCAAAAATAATTGAAAAAAAACCAGTAATCATTTGTGTAGGAAGATTAATGGAGGAAAAAAATCAAGAGTGTTTAATTAATGCCATAAAAGATCTGGATGTAATTTTATTACTTATTGGGGATGGTCCACAATATTCAAAATTAATTAATCTAGTGAAAAAATTAGACATAAAACAAAAAGTTAGATTTGAAAGATCAGTTCCCAATAATGAAATTAATAGTTACTATACATCAGCAAATATTTTTGCTTTGCCAATAAAATATGGAGGTTTTGCTATCCCCGTTTTAGAGGCAGCAGCTTCAGGGATTCCAGTAGTTTTACCAAAGCAAGAATTTGATTCAAATCCAGAAATAATTGAAAAGTTTGCAATGTTAGTTGAGAATACTCCAGAAACATTTCAAAAAGCAATCAAAGAAATTCTTTCAAATGAATCTCTTAAAAATAAGATGATAAAAGACGGGATTAATACTGTAAAGGATATTAGCGGAGATTTAATGGAGGAAAAAGAAAAGAATCTATATCTAAAAGTTGTCTCGAAGAATTGAGACCATTTTTTTGCCGATTGGCCATTACCAAATTCAAATCTTTTGTTTTGAGGAATTTTTTGGGAGATTATTTTTTTAATTTTCCTCATGGTGGATGACGTAATAATATCTAAAAGAATATTATTATTTTCTAATGTTTCAATCCATTCAGTACTTTTTCTAATGGTAACACATGGAGTATTCATCCAATATGCTTCTTTTTGTAACCCACCAGAATCTGTAATCATCATTTTAGATTCTCCCAACAAAGTAAGCATTTTAGAATAATTTACAGGTTCCATAGTATTAATTTTGTTCAAAGAAATGTGAAATGACTGTAATTGCTTTCTAGTATGAGGATGAATTGGGAAAATCACTTCATAGCCTAATTTAGTTATTTGATTTGCTAACCAAATAATTTTTTTCATTTTTGAAATATTTTCAATGTTTGTTTTTCTATGAATTGTCATTAGAATTTGATCATTTCTTTGTTTTTTTAGATTTAATTTTTTTCTGAATTTTGTAAATACATCATACATTGAATCTCCTGTGAAATAAGATTTACCAAGAATGTTTTCATTGTGTAAATTTTTAAACAATTTTTTGTTGGTGCAAATAATATGTTAGAACAATGATCAATAATTCGACGATTAATTTCTTCTTCTAATGTAATATCATTACTTCGTGCACCTGCTTCAATATGTACCAGTTTGAATCCTAATCTGAATGCAGATAAGCTGGCACCTAAGGCTGATCTTGTATCACCTGGAACTAGTACAAAATCAGGTGAAAAATTCAATAATGGTTTTTCAAGTTTTGCAATAATTTCAGAAAGTTGTTTAGAAGAAGTTCCATTTTTAATATTTAAATTTAGATTAGGATCTTGAATAGATAATTCCTCAAAAAAAGATTTTGACATTTTATAGTCATAATGTTGTCCGGTGTGAATAATTTGAAGAATAATTTTTTTGGAGAGCAGTTCTTTAACAATAGGCTGTGATTTGATGATTTGTGGTCTTGTTCCTACAATTAGACTTACTCTCATGATTTTAAATAAAATATAGTGTTAATAATTAAGATTTGTAATCAAAGATGATTTTTATAAATAGAGAATAAAATAATAGATGAATTTGTGATAATCAGTGATAATGAAAAATGAATAATTTTAATGTAGAGCAAATTAAAAGAGAAATTTTAGATATTGACCCAAAAAGATGGTGGGGAGATGATTTTGACGTTAGATTTTTTTTAATTTCAAAAATTAACAATATTCGAAATAAAAAAATTCTGGATATAGGAGGAGGAATAGGCATAATCCTTTCTAAACTCGATAAAAACAATACTAGAATCAATCTTGATCTTTCATTTGATGATTTGATTATTTGTAAAAATCGAAATGGTAAAAGTATAGAAAATATTTGTGGAACTATGACTAATTTGCCATTTAAAGAAGAATTTTTTGATTGTGTGATAGCTGCTAACATATTAGAAGTTGGAAAAGAAAATGATTTGAAAAATGATGATAAACCTTTAAACAATTTTCCAACAATCGATGAAACAATTAGAGAAGTTAGTCGAATTACAAAAAGAGATGGGGTGATATTTTTTACAACACCTAATAACGAATATTACAAAACAATCAAGCTAACATATACTGAATTAAAAGATTCAATAGTACCTCATTTTAATGAGGTTAAGATCTTTTTTTACAATACATATCCAAAGATAAGTAAGAAATATAGAAAATTAAATATGGCAAATATTATACCTAAATTACTGTCTAAAATTAAAAAAAATGAATCAATAATTAATTCATTATGTAAAACAAAAAGTCAAAATAACTATAGTGTTTCATTTTTTGTAGAGGCAAGAAAAAAATAAGGTGAATTAATGAAGTCTTCGTATTATTATGATGGAAAAGAGTATTCGCATGAAGAATTAAAAAAAATTTTTGAACATGATCTAAAGAGAGATAAAGAAAATCTTGATGAAAGAATTGAAACGACATTAAAATTAGTAGAAGGTGAAAAAATTCTTGATGTGGGATGCGCAGGTGGTGGATTATCTAAAATGCTAGCAGACTTGGGGTTTACCGTGTATGCAATTGATGTTTTAGAAGAATCAATTGAAGTTGCTAAAGAATTTGCTAATTCACCAAAAATAACATATGAAACACGAGATGTTCTCAAACAACCATTTCCAGAAGAAAGTTTTGATGGAATTACATTTCTAGAAACTATCGAGCATGTTGAAAATCCGGCACAATTTTTCAGAGAATTTCATAAAATTTTAAAAACTAATGGAGATCTAATTGTTTCAACTCCTAATGCAACATCAATTAAGAATTTGTTATATGCATTAAGTTATAGAAAAAAAGACAAGCAAAAACAACTCATAAAAGAAATTTCAGAGGAACCATTAGGAACAGGAACTCATATTGAACATATTTACAATTGGGATTTTCAAACATTA
>PVMS01125218.1_pt1 | contig 10205 bp, 9 predicted proteins | sample 1853461 | NCBI WGS metagenome assembly PVMS01 (sample SAMN08582032, study PRJNA380276) | Marine sediment metagenome, whole genome shotgun sequencing project. | isolation source: ocean sediment barecode stripped | collected 2017
CACGACGACAACTCCGACCCTGAGAGAATCGAAGACGAGCTCGTGTTATTCCTGGACATCTCACTGTCGAATGATCGGCTCGGCGGCCACTTCGCCCAGCCGCCGGAGCCGATCATTCGACAGTGAGATGTCCAGGAATAACACGAGCTCGTCTTCGAATCTCTCAGGGTCGAAGTTGTCGTCGTGGCTCCGCGGGATGTAGCGCGCGTCGGCTCCCCAGACACTTCGCGCCGCCCAAGCCCCACCGAACCCATCGGGGCAGCCCGCGTGATAGATCACGTTGCGCTTCATGGTGCCACGGTAGCCCAGGACTCCGGGTGATTCCGATTCGAGGCCACGCGTGTCTGGCGTTTCACGAGTCTCGCGCTCCACGGGTTTGGACGGGCCCCTCCAAGGCCAGACCGGCCTGTCTTCGGTGCGATTCGCCTGGCTACCGCTGCTGGCTGGGGTAGCCTCGCAATCGGAGAACCCCCTTGTTTCAGCTTTCCGGGAAAACAGTCTGCACCGCGCGCGAAATCCAGCCGTCCCGGTCCGCGTTCGAAGTACTCGATAAACTGCGCGCAGATCCGTATCCGTGGTTGCTCGACAGCGCCCTGCCATCGGAGCTCGGAAGGTTCTCGTTTGCGGGAGCCGATCCCTACCTGGTGGCTCGCAGACTGGGAGGGAAGACAGAGTTGGAGTGCCTTCGCGCCGTGCGACCGGGCTTGACCACTGGCCGGCTCGAGGTCGCGGGCGATCCGCTCGAGATCGCTCGGCGGCTGCTCCCAGAGCCGCCTGCGCCGTCGGCGCTCGTGGACCTTCCCTTTGTCGGAGGCGCGGTCGGTTACCTGGCGTACGAGTTGGCCGACCAGTTCGACGCACATCACTTCAGTGGGATCGATGACCTGGGCCTACCGGACCTCTACTTGCTGTTCGTCGACCGATTTGTCGCGCACGATGCCAAACGCGGCAAGCTCTTCGCATGCGGACTGGGATTTTCGGACGATGTTGGCGTGGCGTCCGATCGAGCGCGAGCCGCTGCCGAGGAACTCTGCTTGCGCATCGAGCGGGGGCGGCCGACGGCGCAACGCGCGCCGACCCGCAAGTTGGCGGTCGAGCCCTTTGCATTTTTCGGTGCCAGCGAGTACGCGAAGGCGGTGAACTCCGCCAAAGAGGAAATCGAGGCCGGCGAGGTCTACCAGGCCTGCCTCACCCACCGCACGGAACGCGATTGCGATGCCGATTCCTGGACGCTTTACCAAACGTTACGTCGGCTCAACCCGGCTCCTTTCGCCAGCTACTTCGAGCTACCTGAGGTAACGATCGTCAGCAGCTCTCCAGAGCGATTCCTCCGGCTCGGTAGCGATCGGCGTGTCGAGAGCCGGCCGATCAAGGGGACCCGTCCGCGTGGTTGCGATGAGGCGGCGGATCTGGCGAGTCGGTTGGCGTTAGAGACTTCCGCCAAGGATCGTGCCGAGAATCTGATGATCGTGGACCTCGTCCGTAACGATCTCGGTCGAGTCTGCGATATTGGCAGTGTCGAGGTCCCGGAGTTGATGGCGATCGAAAGCTACGCGTCAGTCCACCAAATGGTGTCGACCATTCGAGGGCGGCTGCGCGCCGGCTGCGACATCTTCGACCTGTTGCGCGCAACTTTTCCGCCCGGCTCGATGACGGGAGCTCCTAAGGTTGCCGCAATGCGAATCCTCGACGGATTGGAGCCGGTGCAGCGCGGCATTTATTCGGGGGCGCTTGGCTACTTCGACGTGCGGGGAGGCGCCGACCTGTGTGTTGTGATCCGTACCATCCTGCTGTGCAACGGTCGCGCCTACCTGCACACGGGTGGCGGAATCGTGGCGGACTCGAGCCCCGAAGAAGAGTGGAGAGAGAGCTTGGACAAGGCGCGCCTGCTCGAAGCCGCGCTCGACGAAGCGTGCTGACGCGGAGGCTGCGAGGAAGCTAGTGGGGCCTCTCAACGGTTTGCAGATTCTCGAGGTGGCGGGCATCGGTCCTGGGCCTTTCGCATCGATGATGCTCTCGGACATGGGCGCGGAGGTTTTGCGCATCGATCGCCCACAGAGCGTCAAGGGCGGCGACCCCGCGACTCCGTCGCTCGACTTCCTCGCCCGCGGTCGCCGCAGCGTAGGACTCGACCTGAAGAACCCGGAAGGTGTGGAACTCCTGTTGAAGCTGGTCGAGAGCGCCGACGCCATCCTCGAGGGTTTTCGACCCGGAGTGATGGAGCGCATGGGGATCGGCCCCGATGTATGTCTCGCGCGCAACCCGCGCATCGTGTATGGCCGAATCACCGGTTGGGGCCAAGAGGGCCCCCTTGCGCACGCTGCGGGTCACGACATCAATTACATCGCACTGGCGGGAGCGTTGGAATCGATCGGCCGCCGGGGTGAGAAGCCGCTGCCACCGCTGAACCTGGTGGGCGACTTCGGAGGGGGCGGAATGATTCTCGCCTACGGAGTTGTCTGCGCGCTTCTCGAGCGCGAGCGCTCCGGCCAGGGGCAGGTTGTCGACGCTGCGATGGTCGATGGCGCCGCTGTGCTGATGGCGATGTTCCACGGTGCCGAGCAGTCTGGCTGGTGGAAGGGGGAGCGCGGAACCAATCTCCTGGACACCGGCGCCCACTTCTACGACACCTACGAGACCGCCGATGGCAAATACATATCGTTGGGTGCAATCGAGCCCCAGTTCTACGCCGAGCTGGTCGAGAAGTTGGAACTCGACTCCGAAGATCTCGCCGATCAGATGGATCGCTCCCAGTGGGATTCGAAAAGAGAGCTCTTTGCCAAGCGAATCAAGTCCAAGACTCGCGAGCAGTGGTGCGAGATCCTGGAGGGCAGCGACGCTTGCTTCGCGCCAGTTCTGTCGATCGAGGAATCCCGCCACCATCCTCACGCGCGGGCCCGCAACACATTCGTGGAGGTAGCGGGAGCGCCTCAGCCCGGCCCGACACCCCGCTTCAGTCGAACTTCGTGCGAGATCTCGCGTCCTCCGCCGCATGCGGGCCAACACACGGACGAAGCGCTCGCAGACTGGGGTATCTCGGTTGACGAGCTTGCGCGTTTGCGTGCGTCAGGAGCGATCGTTTAGGGACCGACCGCTAGGAAGCGACGGCGGCTTACGATTCGCGCAGCACCCGTGGCGGCATGCGGACTCAGAGCGTGGGGCGCCGCTCTGGGTTGTCGAGCCAGGGGCGCGCACTTTCCAGTGCTGCTCCGACTTGAAATACGCGCGTGTCGTCCAAGTGCCTCGCGACGATCTGAATGCCGGTCGGCAGACCGTTCTTGCCAAAACCCGACGGAACAGACAACACCGGACAGCGTCCCAGCATGTTGAAGGGGTGGGCAAGACACCACCCGTACAGGATGTCGACGGACTTACCATTGATGAAGACTGGCTGGTGCGGTTCGTGATCGGCCGGGATCTCGTGGGATCCCATGGTTGGGCAGATGAAGGCCTGATACTTGTTCAACATCGGCCCCACCTGATGGGACATCTGCGCGGCGATTTCGTACGCGTCCATGAACTCAGCTGCGGTCACCTTGGCGTGGGTTCCTGCGCAGTACTTGGCCCACTCGCTCGCTTTGCTCGGGTCCGAGTCGACGAAGGACTTGATGTAGGCCCCAAAGAGGTGATCCAGATAATTCTGGGCTGCCCGGTCCGCGGCTGCGTTCCACCCGAAGGCGACCTCTTCGACCTCCGCACCCAACTCGCGCAAAGTATCGACAACCTGGAGGGTATTGACGCGCACGTTCTCGTCGATCTCGAAGAAATCCAGATCCAACGAGTACGCGACCTTCCAACCCTTGATCGCCTTCAGATCGCTGGGGATCCGGTACTTCGGTCGGATCGAGGCATTGTCCAGCGGATGCGGTCCGCACATCAGGTTCTGCATCAATACGCAATCCTCAACGGTGCGCGTCATCGGTCCCACGACGGCGTACATGTCGAATGCGAAGGCTGTGTTGTCCGGATTGCGGCCGTAGGGGGGTTTGTATCCGACGACGCCGCACGCCGCCGCGGGGATGCGAATCGAACCGCCAATATCCGAACCCGTCGCGAGCGGTGTCGTTCCTGCTGCCAGAGCTGCTCCCGAGCCACCGGAGGAGCCGCCGGATGTGAACGCGAGGTTCCAGGGCGTTCGGGTCACACCGTGAAGGAGGGAGTGATCGACGCCGGCGCAGGAGAACTCCGGTGTGGTCGTGCGCGCGTGGACGATCGCTCCTGCGCGCAGTAGACGCTCGATCGAATAATGAGTCTCGGAACTGATGTTGTCCTTGAGATATAGCGAGCCATTGGTCATCGGCTTGCCCGCGATGTCCATCTCATCTTTGACGGCTAGTGGAAGACCCTCGAGTGCTCGGATGCGGGCGTCCGCCTTCGAGAACTTCTCCTCGGCCTTACGCGCCTTTTCCAACGCCTCCTCGTAATAAGTAAAGGCGAACGCGTTGATCTTCGGCTCTACCTTTTCAGCCCTTTCGATCTGGGCTTTGAGGAGCTCGACCGGTGAGAGCTTGCGCGCCCGAAACAATCGCAATGCATCGCTGGCCGAGAGATAACAGAGATCCTGTTCACTGGTGATCGGCCGTTCCATGCTGTACTCCTGAAGCTTCCGGGTTCGGTGTGGTCGCTTCCCACCGTCGAGGATCGGGCCCGTTGATCTGCCCACCACTCGGTAGCGCTATGGTAGACGCCGAAGGCTTGAGCCGGTAGGAGGCTGGGAGAGAACGACAAATGGCACTGGGCGCGAAGGGGAGGGCACTCGCGCGATACACGCTGTTCCAGATTCCGGATCTCATTCTGCTGGGCCTGGCGCTCGCCGCCGCCGTACGCTGGTGGGAGCTATCGGTTTTCGTCGCTTATGTGTTATTCGGACTTTGGATCGTCAAGGACATCGCGATGTTCCCGATTTTGCGGGTGGCATACCAGACGGATGGCGCGAGCGCGGCAGATCGTCTCGATGGCGCGCTGGGTGTGGTAACACGGCCACTGGATCCGACGGGTTACGTGAGCGTGGCGTCGGAACTCTGGAGTGCCGAGGTGCCCATCGAGAGTGCTCCGGTGGCGGCCGGTTCCAGCGTTCGGGTCGTCGGCATCCGGGGGCTCACGCTGCTCGTCGAAGCCGATCGTTCCGACGAGGAGTGATTCGCAGCCGGTCTTCCGCGCTACTTCTTCTTCCAGGTCGAACGGACGTCCATCACGTATTGCCCGGCCGGGGTGCGCTCAATGAGCTTGGCGCCAGCTTGGGCGGCGACGGCCTCCACCGGTGCGCTTCGCTTCTTCGCAATCGACTCGTATTTCGCCTTTCGCTTGGCATTGACGCCTTCGACCATCGCCTTCACATCCGCAGGCGCGCCCTGATCGACCAGATGCACGTAACCATCGGGGCCCTCGCCCACCTGGCCGGCCGCCTTGGCGTCGTCGAGTGGAGATGCGCCGGCCGCTGGCGCCCCCAGCACGAGGAAGGCGAAGCAGAGCAGTGCACACGATTTCAGCATCGTTGAGACTCGAGCGTGTCGTCGCATGATTTTTCCTTCCATGTCCTGGCGATCAAAAGATGTCTTCGTCGTCATCGAAGAGGTTTTCCAGATCCTCGTCGACCTTGACCCTGATTTCGTGTTCGATCTTGATGTTTAGATTGATCGTGATGGGCTCCGTGGGAGCCTGTACCTGAATCTTGGGCGAGCAAGCTGCGAGTGCCACGATCCACGATAGGGCGAGGAGTGTGATGCACACGCGAGTGTTCATGACTCGAGTCCCCCATAGAATTTCTTTCGCTCTGCGAGCCTAACGGGCTCTCCGAAACGCGTCCAGCCGCAGATCCATGGTGCATGGGATGGACGCACGCGGCGAGGATCGTATTCATTTTTTCCTTCCGATACGGGCTCGCACTCGCTCTTCGAGCAGCTCCGGGATTTTGTAGAACAAGGCCTGGATCCGGAGAAGAGATGAAAATGGGGCCTCCACGGGTAGATTGAGCTCCACGGGATGCCCGTCCTTGTAGTCCGGATTCGAACCCTTGAGATGAATCTCAACCGCGGCCTTGCCCAAGGGATCCCCATCGAGTTCGATATCGATCCGCTCGTAGTGGAAGTTCTCCAGTACCGCGAGAACCATGGCAAACTGAGAGTCCGTCACGCCGACGCTCGCGACGCTCGCCTCCGGTCGATATCGGATCACGTCTCCCGTGCCAACTGAATGAAATTGGGCCTTCCGGATCCTGGTTTCACCTCCTTTGCGAATGATCGGGATTTCGCCGTCCAGCGTTCCAGAACCGCTCAGACCTTCCAGATTCACGAAAGTGAGGAGCGTCGCCAGATCCAGCCCCTTCGCGAGAACCGTCAGCTCGGGTTTCGGAGCCTGCGGGTCGATCGTCCCCGCCGTGGTGAGCGTGCCGCCCGCAAACTCCCAAGACGCCGATTCGATCGCGATGACCCAGTCGTTCCCAATCGAAAAATTCGCATTCATTCGCTCGAAGCTTCCCGCTTCGCTCGTCACGCTCAGATCGACGACGCTGATGTCGAACCGAGCGCGCAATCCATCCTCTCGCCAATCTGCGGATCCGACCATCCCGATGGATCCCGATGCCTCGGTGATCGAGCCGGCAAACATCGGAACTAAATCGTCCGGCTGGATGCCGCTGGGAAGAAATTCGATTGGCGCGAGCGCAAACTCGGCTCGGCCCGTGTCCGACGTCAGATCGTGCGAGCCGCGGATGTCCAATACGAAATTCCGATCGTCGTTCGCGAGCTCCATCTCGAAATCGATCGCCGTCTCGTTCGGTTCGAAGCGCCCGTCGAGGCTCAAATTCGAAAATCGCCGGGGTCGGTCGGGATCGAAAAGCTCCCGGATGCGAAGCTTGCCGCTGGGCACGGTTCCCTCGGAGGACAAGCGGGTTGACAGGGCGATACCGCGAACGCCGACTTCGGGTTCCGACAGCTGGAGCCGCCCCGCCTCTGTCTCGATCGCGATTTCGAATGGCCACCTCGCTCCGGGTATCCGCGCCTTGATAGCGGGCAGCTCACCCGCTACCCGCAGGGACTCCGCGCCAGCTTGAAGGTCGATTGCGAACGTCGCTGGTTCGAGCTCCAGCCTCGCCTCGAGAGCGCCGTCCCGCGAGATTCGAATGGCGTGCTCCCCTTGGAATCGGAGACAGAGATCGAGCGGTTTGGTCAGGCTCGCGACGTCCTGAACCGAAAACTCCGCGATGTGAATCACCGCGCACTCGTTCGAGCGGATCGCGAGTTCTCCGTCGGTGAAGGAAAATTCAGCGTTGGCCGAGAGGGAGACGCCCTGGGCCGAGGTTCGCGCGCCCAGCTCACCTGATGCAGTGGCTTTCAGCTCCATGACGCCAGCCAGTGAGCTCGGGCTTCCCGCTGCGTTCAGGCCGATCGTTAGATTTGCCAGAGGGTGATCCGCCGACAGTGTGGCACTGCCTTCGAGCCGTCCGCGCTCGGTCTCGAGCACGTGAGCGTCCAGCCTGACTTCGAGCGCGCCCGATTCGGTGTCGAGATTCAGACGCGCGTCGTCGATCTCGACACCGGACATCGGGAGCGCCGTCGGCCCACTCGAGCGAGTCTCCGTCTTGCTCGTTGCCAGAAGCGCGTCCAGATCTCCGAACGAGAGTCCCGCGTCATCGAGCGTCCCGCGGAGCTGCGCGCCCGAGATCCGCAAAGCGTCCAGGCGACTTCCAAAGAGCCCCGTGATCGAAAAGCGGGCCTCGATGCGGTCGATTTTCAGATCGTCACCTTCCCCGACGCGAAGGTTCCGCAGCTCGAGCAACCCGGTGTCGAGCCGATCGACCGTGAATTCGACGCGATCGAGGCCGAGCTTTTGAAGCTGAAGCATCAGGAGGTACTCGGCAATCGGCTGGCGATAGATCACGGCCGCCGCGATGAGTCCCGCCATCAGCACCAGGGCGGCAGCCGCGCCGCGACCGAGCCGCAGCTCGCGGAAGAGCCCTTCACCCGCGCGAGCCATCGTCCCCCCTTGACCGCCGGTGACCCGACACGCCTGTCGCCGACCGCTTCACTGTAGCCTTCAAATCCGCTGGCCTCGGCCTCGACGAGATGGGTGGAGCCGTCCCAGCCGCGTCGGGGTCGATGCCGACCACGTCGGCTACACTTTCGGAGTCTCTTTGATGAGGAGAGTCCGTCGTGCGAGAAATTCTGTTCGTGCTGCTAGCCACCGCCTGTGTTGCGGGGAGCGCCATTGCGGAAAGCGTCACCTACGTCCTCGAAACACCGGGAATCGTCTGAAGCGGTACGTCTGCGAAGGCCCGGGAGGCCGTCGAACAGATCGGTGACGTTCAGTCCGTTTCGACCGACATGAAGGAGCACACTCTCAGCGTTTCCTTCGACACGGATCAGGTCTCGCTAGAGAGCATCATCGACGCTCTGAATGGCGCCGGATACCACGTACCCGAATATCGTCAGATCAACTGAGGCGCATTCACGGTGTAGCCGATCAGCGGCCCCGCGATGCGCGGGCTACTCGCGAGCGCCCCGAGCGGCCGCCCCGCGAGTGAGTTCCCCTGGAACGGTCCTGCGAGCGGCCGCTCCGCGAGTGGACGTTCTTCGACCGCCCGTTGTCGGAGTGTCCGCCGCGTGAGTGGCGCTTGCCGCTGCGCTGCCCGTCGTGGCGGTAGCCGTGATTTCCATGGCCGCGGTACGACCCATAGTGATGCCGGTCGCCGCGGTCGTAGTCATAGTACGAATAGCTGAAACCGAAACCGTACGGGTAGTACGAGTAGGGATAGGAGTACCCATAGGGATAGGCGTATCCGTAGGGATAGGCGTATCTGTAGGGATAGGAATATCCGTAGCGGCCGCCGAAGCAGAAGCCATCGTCACAATAACTACCTGAGAACGTGACGCTCGAAAAAAGTCCCAACCAGTTCCACGCCGGATACGGCGCCGCGGCTGGCGGGTACACTTCGGTGACCGGAGCGGGCTGATAAACCGGAGCCTGCTCGGCGTTCGCTTCCAGCCACGTTCCATCGGGTTGACGGCACGCGACTCCGTAGACCCGTTCATTTCGACCGGCAATGATCGCGGTGATCGAGTACTCGCGACAAACCCGGCCATTGGGCCCTTCGTGGGTCGCGACCGGTGTGAACGTACCCGCGGTTCCGGTGTCCGGGTTGATCCAGGGGGTCGACTCATCGGTCCTGGCGTACTCAAGGGACCGCTGGGCGGCTTCGTCGATCGCGTTCAGGTCGCCGTGATTCATCGAGTTCGCTGCGCCGGCGATTCCCAACAGCGAGATCGCCAGAATCGTGGGAAGAGCGATGCGCTTCATCTTGGCCTCCTCTGCGGGAGCGACCCAGGAGAGGGCGGTCGCCTCCCATCTAGAGTGGACGGGGCGAGCACGCAGGGTATTCAGCCCACCTGCAGATCGTATCGGATCAACGGGGCCGAGTCGTGATGCGCATGCTCGCCGGGGCACCCCGCGGGGCCCCGGCGAGCGCTCAGAGGCGATTCTTTCCCGGTGGTCGAATTCCCCGAGCCACCGCCTCACGGGTTAGAGTGGTGTGCAATGTGCAGGTAGGCATCCGAGGGAGGCAACATGGCGGCCAAGGTGACGAAAAGCGACGCGGAGTGGCGCGACCAGCTGACGCCCGAGCAGTACAAGGTGTGCCGTCAGAAGGGCACGGAGCCCCCGTTCAGCGGCAAATATGCCGACTGCGCGGAAGAAGGGGTCTACCGCTGCGTCGGCTGTGGCAACGAGCTGTTCCGCTCGGACACGAAGTATGACTCCGGAACCGGATGGCCGAGCTTCACACAGCCCATCCGAGAGGAGGGCATCCGCAGCGAATCGGACACGAGCACCGGAATGGCCCGAACCGAAATTCTCTGCGCTCGATGTGACTCCCACCTGGGTCACGTTTTTCCGGACGGTCCGGCCCCCACAGGGCAGCGCTATTGCATGAACTCGAACGCATTGGATCTCGAAAAGAAGAGCGGCTCCTAGCGCGGTCACGGCCCCCGAAGTAACTCCCGCGCGGATCCGGCCGGCGCCCGTCCTCCAGGGTCGCAAGAAATTGCGGGCCTGTGGTCTTCAAGGGAGTCGAGGGTAGAAACCGATCCGCTCTTGGATGACCCGGTCTCCTGCAGACGGGGCTCACTACCGCGCGCAGTCCAGCGCACCCCCTCGAAACACCACGGCTTTCGCTTGAACTTATCGTTGTGAGCCGTAATGGCACATCGACT
>PVMS01157666.1_pt1 | contig 10205 bp, 7 predicted proteins | sample 1853461 | NCBI WGS metagenome assembly PVMS01 (sample SAMN08582032, study PRJNA380276) | Marine sediment metagenome, whole genome shotgun sequencing project. | isolation source: ocean sediment barecode stripped | collected 2017
CGGCGCGACTTCTTCAGCAACCGCTCCCCGAAGGGGAGTGTCCCTTCCCGGGGATCTTTCCCTAAGGGCCCACGCAAGAATAACTTCACATTTTCGACTTGTATCTTCAGGCCGTCTTTGGCCGATCTTCAATCCCAAAATCCTCGAAATAGGCCTGCTATTCCTGCGGTTTTGCTCAATCAGACCGACCAAACCCGACCTAAATCTCCGGCGCGAATTCTGCGAACTTATTCTTGCGCGGGCCCTTACGTGAACCGCACTCCCCGCCGGCCGGCGACGACACGGCCCAGGAGGTGGTGCTGCTCGCCCCTGCGCCGGAGGCGCGCCGTGATCCGAGAGGCCTCTCGGGGCGAAGCACAGATGATCATGCCTATTCCCATATTGAAAGTCCGCCGCATCTCCGCCGGCCGGACGCCCCCCCTCCTGCTGGAGAAAGCGGAAGATCTCGGGCACCTCCCAGGAGTCGAGAGCGATCTCGGCTTTGCACCCCGACGGGAGAACGCGCACGAGGTTCTCCCGCCAGCCCCCGCCGGTGAGGTGGACCAGGCCTTTGATGCGAAAGCGCCGGAGCAGATCGAGCACGGGGCGCACATAAATCCTGGTCGGCTCGAGGAGAAGTTCCCCGATCGTTCGCTCCCATCCGGCGGGACGGCGTCCCCAGGGATTCTTCTTCCATTTCGAGGTGACGATGGCCCGGGCCAGACTGTAGCCGTTGCTGTGGAGGCCGCTCGACGGCAGGCCGATGAGGATGTCTCCCGGACGGATGGCGCTTCCGTCGAGAAGCTTCGCCCGCTCCGCCACCCCGACGGCGAAGCCCGCGAGGTCGTACTCGCCGGGTTGGTAGAACCCCGGCATCTCGGCCGTCTCGCCGCCCAGGAGGGCACAGCCCGCCTGTCGGCAGCCGTCCACGACACCCTCGACAATCCGCGCCACCTGGCCCGGGACCATCCGCCCGCAGGCGATGTAGTCGAGGAAGAAGAGCGGTTCGGCTCCCTGGACGAGAACATCGTTCACCGACATGGCGACAAGGTCGACACCGACGGTGTCGTGCCGGTCGAGGGCGAATGCTATCTTGAGCTTGGTGCCGACGCCGTCAGTGGCGGCGACGAGGACGGGACTGCGGTACTTTCGCGAGGGAAAGCGGAAGAGGCCTCCGAACCCGCCGACACCGCCTATGACTCCCGGCCTGACGGTGAGTGCGGCGAGAGGAGCGATCTTCTTGACCGCCAGGCCGCCGGCCTTGATGTCGACACCGGCCTGACGATAGGTCCATCCCTTCTTCGCCATTCTTCGCGACCTCACTCCCCCTCGCGGCCGGACTGATCTTCCGGCGGGGATGCGACATCCTCGCTCCCGGAGAGTCCTTCTCTCATCACGCGGAGAATGTCGATCTGCTTCCCGGCGGCAACGAAAACCCCCTCCAGCATTTCCCTGACCCCCCGGTTCTCCTCCTTCAACAGCCGCACTTCCCGGGAGAGCTCTTCGACCAGGGACCTGAGATCGGAGGAGACCGCCTCGGGATCCGCCTTGACTTCCTCGACAGCCTCGCCTTTCTCGACCACTTCACTCCCGCCGTCCCCGAATTCCTCGAGGTCATCGAGGTCAAGTTCTTCGACGACTTTCTCCTGGAGAGGAAGATCCTCTTCCGCGGCGATATCGGCGGGAGACTCCTTGGCCGCCGGCTCGGGAACAGGCTTCTCCTCCTCCAGGACCTGCCACTCGTCGTGCGCCATATCGGTCACGTCGGCCGGCAACTCCCCGGTGCCGACGGCGGATTCCACGGCCAGGGGGGTCTCGGCGGCCACCGACTCGGCTTCCTCCGGAGAATCGGCGAGGAACAGGTCGTCGCTGACGAGGGGCTTCAGCTCGTGGGCGGGAGCGGGAGAATGCTCGGGAGCAGGATCGGGCGTCGAAGCCGGCGCAACTTCCTCAACACTCTCGGCCTCGATGCCATCATCCTTGAATTCATCCTTCAGTTTCGCCGTTCCCAGCTTGACGATAGCCTTGAGGGTCTCGAAGACCCCTTCGCCGCGGTTGGCGACGGCCTCGAAGATCTGATACTTCTCCCCCCCCGATGGCCTTCTGGATCTCCTCCGGGGTGGCGATGTTGGGGAGATCCCTCTTGTTGGCCTGAAGGACAATCGGCACGTTTTCGACTTCGTACCCGTTTTCCACGAGGTTGTCGGCGAGGTTCAGGAAGCTCTCGCGATTGTTCTCCATCATCTCTATCTGGGAGTCGGCCACGAAGACGACGGCGTCGACGCCTTTGAGCACCATGCGGCGGGTGGCGTTGTAGTGCACCTGCCCCGGCACGGTGTAGAGTTGGTAGCGGAGGTGAAACCCGGCGATCTTGCCCAGGTCGAGGGGAAGAAAATCGAAAAAGAGGGTTCGGTCGGTGTCGGTGGCGAGAGAGAGCAGTTTTCCTCTCTTGCCGACATCCATCTTTTCGTGAATAAGCTGAAGGTTGGTCGTCTTTCCTCCCAGCCCGGGCCCGTAGTACACAATTTTAGCCGTTATCTCACGAGTGGAATAGTTGAAGAGAACCATTGTCTTCTACCTCGCACCCTCGGCGACGCCCACTCTTCCCCTGATTTCCCAGGAGTGGGCCACCGCCATTTTTCGTGTTTGGCTTTCCTCCGTCAACTCCAGGATCTCCTGCCACTGCTTCAGGGCCTCCTGGTCCTTCCCGATCCACTCCAGCACGGAGGCGTAGTGGACCCGAACCTCGATGTTGCGGGGGTCATAGAGGAGAGCCTTCCCTATCTCGATGGTCGCCTCGGAGAACATCCCTTTCTTGTAATAATACCATCCCAGGCTGTCATGGAACAGTTTGTTCCTGCCGTCCTTTTCGATCGCCCGCAGCAGATAAGGAAGCGGGTCCTCGCCGGACTCTCCCTCGAGGTAGAACGATCCGAGATTGTTCAGTGCCGCCGGCGAGTCGGGGCTGATCTCCAGCGCCCGTTCGAAGGCCCGCCGGGCGCCCTCCCGGTCTCCCTCGCGATGGAGCAGGTAGCCGTGGGTCGAACGGAGAAAAGAGATGTTCGGAAATGATCCGATCGCCTCCTCGATCAGTCGCACCGCCTCTTCGGTCTCGTCGGCGAAGTAGATGGCGAGGGCAATGTTGTTCAGGGAGAAAAGGTACTCCGGGTCCAGTTCCAGGGCCTTGAAGTACGACTCGCGGGCGGCATTGTAACGCTCGTTCCTGAAGTAGGCGTTGCCGAGGTTGTTGTGCAGTTTGACGGTCCGGGCGCCCGACTGCAGCACCTTCAGATAGGCCTCGGCGGCCTCCCCCGGGCTCTGCCCGAAATAGGACTGGTCCCCCTGACGCTCCAGTTCCTCCACCGGACTGAGGACCTCTCCCTCCTTGCCGCAGCCGGCGCAGAAGAAAACGGCCGCCAGCACCACCACCCCCAGTCCGGCAGCCCTCCTCATGAGCTCACCGACCGGCGGACGTTTCTCACGTTCCCGGCCCGGTCCTTCACCACGATCTCGACCTCCTGCTGGCCGGGAGAGAACTCCCGCACCACGGTGGAGAAGAAACCATTCTCATCGACGTTCACCGCCCGTCCCCCGATCTCCACCGAGGCGGTCGGCTCGGTCTCGCCGTGGACGAGGACCTCCTTGCTTCCCCCGCTCCTGAGGACGACGAACTTCTTGATATCCACGATCGGGGGGACGCGGTCGACGATCACCCGGAAGGGAAGAGGATCGGAGAAAGCGCCGGCCGCCTGCCGGGAATCGAGGGCCGCCACGCGAAGGTAAAAGACGTTCCCCCCCAGCTCCGGGACCACAAAAGAGGTCTCCCTCAGGTTCGCCTTGGAGAAAACAACCTGGTCGAAATAGCGGTCGGTGGCGACCTCCAGCCGATAGGTTCGCGCATCCGGCACGGACGCCCAGCGGACCTCGACGGGCCTGGAGTCGGTGTTGGTCACGAAACTCTCGAGGGGGGCGGGACTCTCAACCCGGGGGGGCGCCACGAGGCTTCCCGTTTCGGAAAGCTTCTTGAGGGCGGAGATCATGATCGTCTTGCGGTCGTTGAGCTCCACCCTTTCGGTACCGGTGTCGATCCCGACCGTGCCGGAGAGGACCCGGACCTGGCTGTCATCGTTCTTGTCGATGTCGATCGTGAAACGCGCCTTCTCCACCTCGGCGACGGCCGTCGGAAGCTCCAGCTTGAACTGGGACCCCTTCACCACCGACTGCTTGATGTCCGCCTCGATGCTGCTCACCAGGAGTCGGACCGAGGACTTCGTCACCTTGGTGCGCACGTTTTCCGTCAGCTCCCCGATGACGATCAGCGAGTCGGCCTTCACCCGCAGCGTGGTGCCGTCATCGAAGGAGATCTCCGCCCGGGAGTTGCTGAAGGTCCGGACCCGGTCCCCCGACTCGAGCCGCATCTTCTCCGTCGCCCCCTTCCAGCCCAGATCGGAAGCGCGCTGAATTTTCACGTTCCCCGTGTAGAAGGCAATGCGGGCAAACCTCTCTTCCAGAATGTCCTCCTCGTCGTCTCCGGCCGTCATCAGTTTGATTCTCTTGTCGATTATGCCGCTCACCACCGTCAGCAGCCTCCCGACGAAGCTCTCCTCGCCCTGGTGCCGGGCCCAGAAAATGCTTCCGCCCGCGACCAGGGACCCGACGACGACGGCCACGATGAGCCCGCGGAGAACGAAGTGGGGGATGCGTATCTTCCGCCAGTCCAGGCGGCTCTCACTCTTTTTTCCTCCCGGCATTCGGACAGCCATCGTCTCTTTCCTCCTTACGCTTTCGCAGCCGCCGCCGTGATGGACTTCTGGCTTACGATCTTGCCGTCCTGGTAGGCGGCGATAAAAGCCTGAACCACCTTCGGGTCGAACCTCGTCCCGGAAAGCCGGATCAGCGTTTTGATGACGAAGTCATCATCCATCGCCTTCTGGTAGAGGCGATCCGAAGTCATGGCGTCGAAGGTGTCGGAGGGAGCGATGATGCGGGCCAGCAACGGTATGTCGGCGCCCCCCAGGCCGTCGGGATAGCCGCTCCCGTCGAAGGCCTCATGGTGGTGGCGCATCCCCGGAATGATGTCCTTCAGCTGCTTGATCGGCGCCATGATGCTCGCCCCCATGGCCGGATGCCGCTTGATGAGGTCGAATTCCTCGTCGGTCAGTTTGTCCGGCTTGCGGAGCACCGCGTCTTCGATTCCGATCTTGCCGACGTCGTGGAGGAGGGCGGCCATCTGCAGCTGCTCGAGCCTGTCCTTGCCGAGATTCATCTGACGGGCGGTGGCGAGGCTGAAGCTCGTCACCCGCTCCGAGTGCCCCTGCGTATAGGGATCCTTGGCGTCGATGGCGGCCGAGAGGGCCTTGATGCTGGAGATGAAGAGGTCTCTCATGTTCCGGTCGTAGAGGTCGAGACGTTCGGTCATGTAGTTGAAGGTGTCGGCAAGCTGGCCTATTTCATTTCCCGCCTTCAGGTCGATGCGGCCCTTGAAATCACCCTTGGCGATAGAGAGGGACTTATCGGCAAAGACACGGATCGGCCGGCTGATGCGCTGGGCGAAGGTGCCCCCGATGGCGACGGCGAGAACGACCCCGACCACCACCCAGATCACCGTCTGGCGGCGCATTTCCACGAGAGAGTGGTAGGCCTCGTCCCGAAGCTGCTCGATCACCACTCCCCAGCCCACCTCGCCGATCAGGTCGTAGGCGCCCAGCATTTCCCTCCCCTGTCTGTCCCGGAAGGGGACGCTGCCGACCGTCTGCGCAGCTTTGAGGTACTTGCCGACGATCTCGAGGTCCGAGAAATCATCCCTCGCCTTGACCAGGTCCAAATCCCGGTGGGCGATGAGGAGGCCTTCCTTGTCGACGAGGAAAGCCTGGCCGCTGCTGCCGACCCTGATCTTGGCGATCAGCGTCTGCAGATCGACCAGGCTGACGATGGCCAGGAAAGCGCCCTGCACCCGGCCTTCCTCGTCCCGCAGGGGCACACTCATGCTCAGGTAGATGTCGGCGGTGCCGGCGGCCGTGAAGGGTGAGCCGTAGTAGACCCGCCCCTCGACGGCGGCCTGGAAGGCCCTCTCCTGTCTTCTGGCGCCAATCTGATGCCAGAGCCCGGCGGTGCCGCTTCGGGACACGTCGGACAGTTCCCGCCCCTCGCTGTCGAGGACCTTGAGACCCATCAGGTACTCGTAGGAATCGAGAAAGTGGATGAGCGTGTTCTGGCGCTGTTTCACTTCCAGGAACCCCGCGATGCCCTGAAAGCGGGCCATCCCGAGAAGGGCCTCCCGGACGCGGTGGAGAAAGGTCTCGACGCTGTCGGCGGTGGTCGTCACCAGCTGGGTGTGGGCATTGAGGATGCCGCTTTCAATGGTCCGCTGATTGATGTCCATGAGCTTGCGGCTCGAGATGATGAGGGGACCGGTCCCGATCACCAGGCAGAGAACGAGGAGCTGGTAGAGGACCTTGCCTCGACGCTTGTGGACCGGCGGAGCGGGAGCGGCACCCTCGGCCGTCATTTTCCCACCCCTTCCTTCCGGCAGAACAGGCTGGGGTCGTCGGCGGTGAAGACACCGTTCCGGTCGGCGTCCTTTACCCGGTACATGGCCTGGTCGGCCATGCGGATCAACTCCTCCTTGGAAGAGCTGAACTCCGGGAAGGAGGAGACGCCGAAGCTGGCCGTAACCTTGACGTTCACACCTTCCTCGGCGAGAAAGACCTTGTCGTTGAAGTCGGCGCGCATCCTCTCGGCCACCCGGGCCGCCTCTTCGATTTTCGTCTCCGGCAGGATCACCAGAAACTCGTCACCGCCGTAGCGGGCAACGACGTCGACGTCCCGGAGTCCCTTCCGAAGCACGTCCGCCGCCTCCTGAAGAAGCTTGCTGCCGATGAGGTGACCGTACTGGTCGTTGATGTTCTTGAAGTGATCGAGGTCGAGGAAGATCAGGGAGACGTTGCTGTCGTACCGCTCACAGCGCTTGACTTCCGAGTCGAGAAACTGGTTGAAGAAACGTGAATTGTAGAGATGGGTGAGCTCGTCGGTCATGGTGAGGAGCTTGGCCTGGTGATAGAGGCGCGCGTTCTCGATGGCGACGGCGGCAAATCCCGCCAGTCGCGTCGTCAGGTTCAGGTCCCGGTCGGTAAACCCGCCCCCGCCCTTCTTGTTGATGACTTCGAGCACCCCCAGAACCTTCCCCCTCGTCTCCAGTGGTGCGCAGAGGATCGAGCGGGTCTTGAAGCCGAGGGCCATCTCCATTTCGTTGAAGAAGCGAGGGTCCTCGCTCACGTCGTGGATCACCACCGGCTTGCCTTCCCGGGCCACCCATCCGGCCACCCCCTCGCCGAACTTCACGTTGAACTGGCGCAGGCGATCGGCGTGCTCCCCTATGGCAACGGAACATTGGAGCTCTCCGGTCTTCTCGTCGATGAGGAGAAGGGACCAGGCTTCCGACTGAACCAGTTCCCGGATCTTTTCCATGATGATGTTCAGGACCGTTTTCAGCTCCAGGGAAGAGATGATGGCCCGCCCGACTTCGTCGAGGGTGTCCAGCTCCGCTTCCTTCTCGTGCAGGATGCGGCTCGCCTCGCGCCACCGCAGCGCGTTGCGGATCACCAGCGCCAGCTTCTCCTCGTCCCGCGGCAGAGGAATGAAATCGTAGAGGCTGCTCTCCCGCCCGAGGCCGACGTCGGGGGAGAAGTCCTCGGTCGTGAGAGCGATGACCGGGATGGCGGGCTCGGACCGGCCGGCCACGGCCATCAGGCCGCGGTGCTCGCTCCCGCCCTTCGCGAGAGGGAGGACCAGGAGATCGACGGTCTCGCCGGAAAGGAGCTTCATCGCCTGGTCGGGGTCCCGGTAGCAGACGATCTCGACGGTGGCGGCGAAGATCTCCCCGAGAAACGCTCGCAGGGTTTCACTTCTCCCCTCCAGGCTCTCGGGCAACAACAGTCTCAGCATTTTCACTCTCACCACCGAACGCACCGTCCCGACGGCATCACTTGCCGCCCAACTTGTATTCTTTCTCGCCCGCCCGGTATGCAAAGGGGCGGCCGAGACTGTTCCTCACATCCTCACCGCTCAGAAGCCTGTCCTCCACCAGCTTCTCGAGGGAGTGCGGATAGGACTGCTTCTCCAGGTAGAAGACATTCAGCGCGAGCGCGAGGCGTTGGATCTTCACGTCGTCAATCAGGGCGCCCACCTGCTGCCGACTCTGCCGCACATTGTATCTCATGGTAAAGATGTTCCAGGGGTTGAAGAAGAGAAGGCCCAGCAGCACGGCGGCGGCCACCCCCATGGCGGCGATGTCGCTGACGGGGAAAATGCTCTTCCGCCGGGGAGTGCGCTCGGGGCGAACGGGCACCGCCTCCTCCGTGGGACGGATCAGCCCGATGGAAAGAAGGCTGTACAGGTTTTTGCAGCTCTCAAACTCCCCCTGCTTCCCGACGTCGATGATCTCCTGAACGGTGCGCATGCCGTCGACGAGGTCCAGGATGACCTTCTCCTTCGGGCTCAGGTCGGGCCGGCCCTCTTTCGCGGGGGAGTCGCCCTGGCCGGCGGCCGGCCCCTCGCGACCCGGCACCGGCTCATAGACGATGTCGAAGGAGGTGATCTTCTTTTCGATGATCGGCCACTCGTCGATCATCCTCACCCCTTCCATGAGGAGAAACTCGGCGGCGATCGGCTGGTACATCTCCTTGTCGTAGGTGATCGACTCGGTGCTGAAAAGAAATGACCCCTCCTTGAGGCGGAAGAGGCGGTAAACCGTTTCCTTCACCTGTGACTGCAGGGCCTGGCTGAGGTCCTTCTGGGAAATGAAGTTCATCTGGACGAAGACGTGCCCCAGCCTCTGGAGAGTCTCCTTCTGCGTCTGGACGGCCCGCTCGAGGTCATCGGCGCTGATCAGGTTGGCGCGGAGAAGGAGGCTGCCGAGCCGCGCCTTCTCCCCACGCTGGTACTCGTCGGCGAAGGCCACCTTCCCCTTTTCAAAGGAAACGGTGACGACCTGGTTCTCGTCCCCTCCCTTGACCGTCAGGACGCCCGTCTTCTTCTGCAGACCGATGAGCTGGAATATCTCCGCCAGTCCGAAATCTTTAAATGATCCTTCAAGGGCCATCGCCTACTCCTCGAGACGCAGAGCCATCCACAGACTCAGCGCCCACAGAAAGAGGTATGCCGCCACGCCCGGCACGACTATGCCCCCCCCCTCCATCGCCTTCAGGTGCCAGACCGCGGGGAGAGCCTCGCCGCCGAAGAAGACGGCGGCCAGCAGGACGGAGGCCGGCAGCAGGAAAAGCATTCCGGCGGCGTACCGGCCGGCCGAGAAGTGCCCCCCCCCGGGGAGGAGTGCGGCGGCGATGAGGCCGCGCACCCTTTCCAGCTGCTGGCTCCTCTTGATGTCGGCCATTTTACGAACCCGCACCCTGGGATCGACACCTTCCTTCAGCACGAAGATGTGATGGCACTGGGAGCAGACCGTGGCTTCCCGGCCGCCGCAGCGGGAACAGATAACACGGCCGCACTTCCGGCAGGACCGCGCCAGTCCGCGGGACGAGAGCAGCGCCCACCACCCCAGGCCGAGCAGCAGCACGCCTCCCACGACAAAGGACCACGAGTTCCGTGAGGGCACCAGCAGGAATGAGAGCCAGAGATGGTCGGCGGTGGCGGACTGCCACTTGTTCTCGGAGAGAGCGAGATCCCAGAGGGGCTCGAGTTGGGGAATCACGTCCACGGTGTAGCGGTTGAAATGGGTGCCCGCGAGCTTGGTGTAGTAGGCGTGCGCGTCGGGATCGACCTGGACGGCCCGGCTCGACGCGGCCTCCCCTTCGGGGAAGAGGAACTTTTCACGATAGGCGAGGCTGAGGTTGTAGTGAGGCGCGAAGAGCCCGTCGTCGATACCGATCGCCTTCTCGTAGCGCTCGATGGCCTGGTCGATATCTTTCCCTATCAGGCTGAGGTTGCCGAGGTTGTTCCACGCGGCGGCGGTGGAAGCCAGGGTCAGCGCCCTTTGATAGGCCTCTTCGGCCTCTTCGAAATCTCCCCTTCTCTTCGCCGTGAGCCCGAGGGCAAATGAAGCCAGCGCCTCGGGAGGCGTTCGTCCGTCCAGGACCTTCAGGGTCCGGTAATCCTCGTCGGTCCAGTGTCCCTCCCGGACGGCGACGACCTTCTCGAGCAGAGGCTGGCGGTGAACCGACAGGAGGCTCGAAGCCAACCGGGTCTGCCAGGGCAGGGAAAAGAGGAAG